>JAABUP010004062.1_pt1 | contig 24636 bp, 35 predicted proteins | sample 5559201 | NCBI WGS metagenome assembly JAABUP01 (sample SAMN10711887, study PRJNA513373) | rock metagenome | isolation source: Antarctica rocks | place: Antarctica
CCTCCCCCGCCCTTCCTGGCCAACACCTGTGCACAGCCTGTTGAGGCAACTTGAGCAAGCACGCATGCATAAGAGCTGATCAACGATCAGCCACGCTGCTCGCCCATGCGTGCAAATGCTGCTTAGGCAACACTGACAAAATGACAGGTTGCAGTCTTTGACTCAGGAAAGAAAAGACCTTGCACAGGATATACCAAAAAGGAATCAAAGTATCTGTGCATCCAGCCTGCAGTTCCCTCACAGCATGCACTGCTGCGGCTACACAACTCACGAAAACAACAGAAACAAGAACAGAGTTGAGTTTTGGCGGTGAACAGTGGAGCCGTGCCTGTATGCATTTGGAATCTAGCAGGAGCACTCCCAGCCGGACGGTAGCATTGGTGCAGCAAAGCTTGGTGCCGGGCGGCAGATCTTCAGTCAGCTGAGGCACCGGCTTGAACTCTGCTGCAATGCAAGACAGCTTGCCATCTGTCAGCTTCAAGCGCAACAATCTGCAGCCCAGCCAATGTAGATTTCTGTTGCTTTGTGCCTCATAGCAGGCAACATGCTGACTGAAAAAGTATAGCCTTGGTGCCTCATGCATGACTTTGGTGAACTGTCCAGTGTTCTGTGGGGAGAGGATTTGAGAATCCATGCCGGTCGTAAGCAACAAGCTGATTAAAATTGTAGGTCATGAGGACTGGTGCTGCTGAAGCGTTATGTAATACGGTGTGTCAATGCAGGATGGGTGCAGCAACCCAGAATGTGTAGATTGATGTAGGGTGTGCGCGTCAACGCATATTATGTGTGGCAATGCAAGATGAATAGGTTTCTGCAGTTTCACGACAGCAGAGCCAGTCCAGAGTAGACCTTTTGGGCAGCTCAAACTGTAGATGCACAGCATGAATTGGAGAGGTACATTGCAAACCGGTATGCGGTCATGCAAGCATAGACCAGATGGGATTTGGCGGGTCACCTTTGTGTTGAAACACCTATGCCTTTGGAGGGTTTACTAACATCTTCCATACTAATGATTTGCAGCACATGCGCCCCCTTCAAGGACAGACTGTCAGCATGGTTGATGTTCTCTGGTAGGTGCGGCTGGCCAAACTGCAGGCACCAGTCAATGCATAAAGGAGACCACAGGATCACTGATGATAATTTAGGCAGCCATGTATGCTTGTCTTGCCAGGTGTGCCAATTCACAGATACTTCATCTTGCGCGGGCAGCTTGCTTGGAACTTTCTTTTGGGCCTCTGCAAAGTGAATTGGTGTACCTTACGCAGATCAGAGTTCAACAGCAATTGCCGCATGTTTACATTCTGCTCTTGTGCCTCCTCAAAAAGCCGCTGCTTGGCCTGCAGCAACAGGTGCATGTGCTTACATACTACAACAGTTGAAGTGTGTGTGCACCACGTTTGCTGGCGTGCAGCTGCGCTTCGTATAGAGGAGGCACACCTCGTCCTTTACATGCCATCCCTCCTGGGCGAGTACACTATATTGCCCATCCATGTCTCGACTTGGCATGCACTAACACTATCGCTTCAAAGCTACAATGCCCCACACTCTGACAGTGGTCTAAATTTGTCTGGCTGGAAGTAGTAGCGAATCGTCACCGCAACTTCAGGATGACTGACGCGAGCCAGCTCGATGGGTTGCTTACAATGGTCAGTGCAGACGTCCATCTGATCGAGCCCGCAGATCAGACAAGCAGAGATGCGCCCGCGTCTGCTGCCATTGTTGATGTATTGTGCATGGCTTTGTGTCTTTGGATGCGCCTTTTTGACTGTGCAATAGTCTTGAGTCGCCTTGATCGCTTGCTCTGTATCGACCTTGCTTCTCGTTCACCCCAGAATGACGATCTTAATGTAATAGAAAGGAGATACTAGTAGCTTTTGGGGGAGGTCTTGGCTTCCTGCATCATCAGGACAGACGTGAATTCATTGTTAGTCTATGACAGAGGTATCAACAGTAGCTGTTGCTGGCTTTGCTGCAGCCTAATTTCACTATGCATCTAAACTCACTTCCTCGCTCAGGTGCCAGTCGGTTCTATCGTGCGTGCAGGGCCCACCTGCAGCCATGCTGCCGCTGGAGGTCCCGCCTTACCCGACAATTGCTACCTCAGTTTGGCGCGCTTTGTCAAGCTTGGACTATGACCACATGCAGTTGCAGTCGCTGCCACAGCTTTGGCAAGCAGCAATTGCATCAGCATGCAATCCTGTCAGTGCCAAGGCGCTTGACCTCACTGATGTGGCTGTTTTGGGAGAAATTGTAGCACTTCCACCCTCATCCCCTGTGAAGCCCGACAGGATCATTGGAAGCACGAGCTCTGGCCAAAAGGACTGCCCCAGGCGGCCAATAACAGCGCCGTTACAATTAATTCTGTCTATGGTGAACATCATTGTGGTGTTAACATCAGATCATAGTAAGCAAGGAGCAGAAGCTGCCAACATGTGCCAAGGCAAACAGCAGCCACTGTGTGGAGAGGGTTTCAGCCAATCCCTCGTAGACCAAGTTGCACCCCAGAGCAGCAGGGGAATCCAGTCGCGAGTCCAGAATCAGCACAGCACACAGCGCCTGCTTGCCACCACAGAGCCAATGGTTGCTCAACGCATGGACAAATTCTCCGCCACTCATCACAAAACATCACTGCGCAGCGCTTTACTGCTGACCAAGCTCATAAGCTTGACTCAGGCAACAAGCGTGAACAGCAACAGCAATGAGACTGTGACAGGTATACTGTGGAGCACTCTGGTGGCCATCGGCCATTCAATGCAACAACAGCTTAATCAAGAGTATTGCGGCCGCAGTAAAGCTAAGTCTCCCATCGATCAAGGTGATTCCTTCTCTTAACTGAGTGTGGGGTAGTCTGAGCTCTCTATGCTTGTGAACAGCGCAAATCAAAGCTTGTTAGGAAGCGGAATCTGGTGTGAAATTGAGCTATCCTATCTTTATGTTGTAACTTGTTATGCACAAAAGGGCTGACATGTTTTGCACGAGGCTGGCTCAGCAAACAGTTATAGCTGCAGGCAGGTCGCTGTTGTGTACATTTCTGTTTAGGAGGGTCAGCACACGACTTTCCCACTTTGCAATGCACCTGAATGATGCAGAGGGTGAGGCTAAGGAGATCAGGGAGCTATCCAGTTTCACAGTGCAGCTTGTGTTGGGCGTGATGAGGCAAGAACTTAGAGTGGACAAGGCCTCTGGCCGTCATGTTGTGGCGTGTTGCTTTCTTCTGGAGGCCATGATGCCCAGCAGCAATCCCTGCTTGCGGCAGCATGTTGTTGGTAGTATTGTGACTCAAGGTGTGCAGCATTCATACCAAGTCGTGTCTGGTCCATGCAAGATGTGCACGAAGGCTTTGTCTGCTGCACAACACTTGCTGAATGCATCGGCAAACCAATCACTTGTACCCATGTTTGCAAATTCTTCCTGCTGCATCTAGACCTGTCTTTCCTAGGACAGACCAGCCTGACATTGTTGAACCTGCCAGGCAGACTCAGAGTCGCTGCTTCTCATGCAGGTGGCATTCCGCTTTTGGCGGCTGCCCTGGACGGCAGCTCAAGGGTAGCAGCCATCAGGGCACACCAAGTGGTCTCTTGCCTGTTGGACACCACCACAATCCCGGCAGAGCAGGTCCAAGCACATGAGCGCATGCTCTGGCGCATGCAGGGCTTGCACCGCTATGCAAACTTGTTGTGCCCACTGCCTGTAGATGATGGCAAGGCTCTGGACCACGACAGCCCACCAGGTACTCCTGCCAAGCTCCTGTTACAGTGCCTGTTGAACAGAACCTCCACCAACTTAGTTTGTCGCACACCACATACACCTGTGCTTTCAAGCCAGGATGGCTGATGAGTCACAACCAGGTCACAACTGGCTCCACACCCAGACTGTAAGGTATCATGACCAGTCTTGGCACCTGTTTCGACCAGCCTGCCTACCACTTTCGGACCATCTGTGCTTAATGAGGACAGTCACAAGCCAGAGCAAACATAAAGTCGTGCTTTTGACATATGCTGGCATAATTGTATGAGGACATGATCCTACAAGTATATTGCGGAAGCGTCATGGGGAGCTGCTCTGCATGAGCCAAACATCACCAGACGATTTGCAATCCATTTGAGCTAAGCTGATGCATGGTGTTGTGGTGCAGTGGCAGCATATGCCGCCAAATGGCATGATAGTACCAATCAAGACACCTCATTCGATGGTCAAGAGGAGCTCATGGATCACGTTGCATCAGTCATGTTGAGGCTGAGCGAGTATGAAACCAGAAGCTCAGATGGCTCGCAACCACCAAAACAATCTCCAGCATTATGGAAGAGCACTCAGTGCACCGCTATCAAGGTCGTAGCCACCGTGGGGTGGCTGCAAGGTTATGTAAGGGAGGAAAGTGCAGAGGCAACCACATCACAGATGGAGTATCGTGAGAAACTGTGGAGGCTGCTTGATGTCATGCTCACTAGGCACCTACGTGATGATAAGCTTGATGTCAGAAAGGTATTCCAAAATGTCATTCTCGGTTTGCAAGTCTTGTGACCATTGCCTCTGAGTCAGCGTGTCCAGCAATACACCAAAGTGAGATCCAGTCCACATGTGCGTTACAGGGAAGGCACTGATGTCACATGCTAAACTAATCAGCAGATTGACCAAGGCATGTGGGAACTAGCACAAGTCAGACTTCATGTTTATGCAAATCATTGCGTCCACATGGCAGCTCAACTCATCAGCATCATCAATGTGACAGTAAATGCTACTGTGTTGCCGTGGAGCTTACCTGTTGTCAAACAGGGGAAAATCACATCTGTTGCACACTGCAAGTCTCTGATCAATGTGTCGTGGTGTGTGATCAAGCTGTATCTATATTGCAGGTGTTCTTGCAAGCAGTGGAGCCTCGCAGATGTGTGGCAGTTTGTCAAGGGACACCCAATGGCTGCAAACGTCGAGAACCTAGGCCTGGCTCTGCTGGAACGGGCTGTCTGGGACGAAACATTGTTCCGCGCCAAAGCTGTGGAAGTTGAGGAAATCAGCAATGAAACTTGGGCCATCTACCCAATCTGGAGGATGTTCAGAGAGTAGCGCCTTGCTTGATCTGATCTAAGCCTGTTGTGTGAGTTGTAATGTACGTCCATGTTGCATGGTCTAGCTTTTGTCGTTCTTGTAGAGGATGTCATTTTGTTGTTTGCATATATGGCGGCGTGATACTGCCCATGTTGAGCCCATTTCTACATGCTTGCTATAGTGCCTGTCTTGCATTTGGTATCAGCACGTGAAGCTGCATACACTCAGAGCCAAACAGACACGTTGTCTGTGTCCACAGGTTATGTAGCAGATCCGCCCATGCACGCTCCGTTTGCAACGGCAGTGGTGAACGCATTCTATGCTGTCCTGGACAACGCCCATCACATGTTAATCTACAGACAGTTCATCGTCAGAGATAAGTCTGACCAGGTCTTATCCCGGCCTAAGTTGGTTTCGAGGATCTTGGCTGTTGTGGGTGGGTTGAAGGGGCATGTAGCAGCGCAACTGACAGCCAGTGCATGTCTGGCAAGAGTATGCAGCATTGAGGATAGGTCAAGCTGCAATACCAAGCCCAACTACTACAGGGTGACAGCTCTAAAGGAGGGCACGTTCAACCATATCTTCCTGGCAGTCAGAGATGCACTTGGTGTAAGCATCTTGCTGTGGCCAGTGCAACCATTATATTTGGCAAGAATGTTGCATGAGCTTGTTGCACTTGCCAGTTTGTACGTATTGTATGGTCAAGGAAAATCACATCATTGCAAACCTCTGTCACTTAGTTTGAAGTTATATCATGCTGTTTTGGATTGTTCTGTTTGACCACAAAATGCTGTGATTGAGCCCATGAATGATGGCAAGGCCAAATGCTTCCTACAGTGTATTGCATCACACGATGACCCAATGTGCTTTAGCAAATGCTACTGTTGTGTCATGATCAGGAGGGACAAGACGTACCTAACTCGTCATGAGCTGGAAGTATTCATTATATAATATTATTATTGTTATTATTATTATTACTTATTATTACTTATATTATTGTTATTATTATTTCTATTTAGAATTACATTTATTATGATTGTTGTTATTGTACTTACTGTTGTTATCATTTGTATTTTTGTTTTCATCATTGTCACGACCCAAGTCAAAAGCAATGTTTGGCTTGCAGACGCCCATGCCTTGGTCAACGGAGCTCACACGGGCCATGGTGAAGGTGCTGTGGCAATGCTCTCACCTGCTACTCCGAGCTGATCTAGCCCTGGCTCAACATGTCGAGTCAGTCGGCCATGTGCGATTTTCTCACTGATCGCGCACTTGACATGCGTGTGTGTGCAGAATGATGTCAAATCTCACTGCATGCATACCTGTGACTTTGTCATCAAAAAGTCTTGAGTTCCATGTGAATGCACTGCGGGTGCAACGCACCCCTCAGCGGTGCATCGAGCACATGCGCCTGCAGAATATGATCAATGCTTGTGTTCTGATGTGCCCAAATGCATAGCTTTGCAATGCAACGCCTGCTCTGCTGGGATATCAAGCTTGCAAGATCATCCTCTGCACAGTCTGGTGCTTACGGTTAATCCCAGGCGTAATTGCAATGACAATGTTTTGCTTATTCTTGTGTGACCAGCCCAACCTGCAATTGATACCACCCTGGTTAGCTTGTATTAGCCACACTGTCAAGAGCACCAAACAAAACAAGTAAACAGCAGATTTAGACAATCCAATAGTGCCCATTTGCTTGTGCTTCAGAGTCTGGAAGTGCCTGGGATGCTGGTACACCTCGTTTCCCAGCTTGAAAAGGTGACGCCCAGTCGGGATCTACAGCTGCAACTCCTGCAAGCGGCTCTTGTTGTCTTGGTGCCGGGCTTGGTTCCAAGCTCAGAAGCCTCTCAGCCACCGCAGGCATGTAGCAGTTGATGAGCAAGCTGTGCATACTGTCCCACACAGACTGCAATGCTATGCTGCTGAAAAGCCCCGTTTTGTGGACCTAAGGCAGTTTGTGCGGCCCTTGGTCCTCGCGAGTTGGGCACAAGAGCCTATGCTTTGCAATATAGTTTGAGTCACCAAAAAAGGACAACATTCGACACCACTCCTGTTTGTTGATGGTAACAATGCTGGATGATACAAGCTGGACATGAAGCATGACTCTCAATCACTGCATTGCCTGGGTCACGTGCAAGCGTCTGCAGTGTGGATGCACAAACAGCCAGATGAGTACAAGATAACAGCGAGGAAAGATGCCTGCAAATGCAAGTTTTGATATCACAATGTCCACCTGTTTACATTGGTTGCTCCCATGCTTGCAGGGACTGATGACTGTGTTGGTGGATGCACTGGTGTTATACACATCGCCTGACTGCATACGACCCTTTGCCCCCAGAGTTCTGTCACCCAGCTGCCCAGACATTGGCATGCCCATAGTCAACCCTGTAGAGCTTCAAGCTGACCTGGTGCAGTACATTATGATGAGCTTGCCTGGAGCACCAGACTCACAGTACTTCTGGGAGAATGCGCTAGAGCCCTGCTTGGGTGTGTTGTTGAGCTTAGCGAGTGTATACACCAATTCAGACGTGCTGACGCGGGAAGAACATCCGATGGATGTTACTCCGTATTTTGTCATGCTAGGTGAGCTGCAGCTCTGCTCTCAAAAGACAAGCTTCACTCAGGTCTGTGTTTTGCCTGCGAATGGATGCATATCCCCTGTGCGCATCAAGTCACACCACAGCCATGCTCAATGAGCTTGTTGGAAGGGATCTTCTGACACTCACAAAGGGCACATAATGCATCTGTATAGGCAACCAGAATCTGCACAGTGTTGAAGCTTCAGACGAACTGTCTCAAACGACAAGCAAAGATACTAGAGAACCAATTGATAACCGCTCATGCTCACTGTTGTGCTTTGCAGCTGGGTACCCGGGGGGAGTTTTGGATGATGCCTCCTCCTTAACCCCGGCAGCGCATATCATGATGCTTATCCTCTTTGTCTCCGTCCTTAGGCTGCTCACGCATCTGAGGTACAGCACATGGGTGGCCAAGGAGCTGAAAGGAAGGAAGTCAGGGTCACGGCAGCAGAAGCAGGAAGTCTTCAACCAGCAAAGGGATCGAGTCAAAGAGCTAGGTAATGCACGCTTTTGCTCAGTTCCTTGTCCTGATAGCCAAAATCTTTTGGCCCCCTGCAACTCACCGGTGGTGAGTGACTGGTTTGCAAGCTATTTTGACTACGACAGACAGCATTTTGTCTGTCAGAACACAGGTATGTTGCTCCTTGATGCATTATCACAGGTTAAATGCCTTGAAGTCCAGTGACAAATAGAAATCTGTTCAGAGGCAAGGAGCCAACAAGCATCATACCATCAGCATCAGTCAGAATTGCACAGGCTGGCATGCTTGCCCATCGCACCTAGCCCCACCAATTGCACCCTAGGTAACAAGACTGGGGGGCATCGTTTGCCAGTGTATGTACTTGATCTACAAAGTTTCACCCAGACTGAAAAGACATGGTGCAACAGTGGCACAGCTGCATGCAACAGCGTTTGGTCAAAAGTCTCACAGCTGGATCCAACTGGTGGTGTGCACACCAGTCCAGCTAAGCATTGCTGACTCACAACTGAAGCAAAGGCTGGCCATACAGAGATGGCTGTCGCAGCTGTGCTGAAGATGCGAGCCAAAAGGATGTGGGCATCTGCCATGACTACAGCAGTTGCCAAGGCTTCTCCTCAGATGGCAGACAAGCTGGAGCCACCGCTGCAGGAGCTGATCAAGAAGCACGTGCTACGCAAGAAGCTTGCGCACGATGTCCAAAAGTGCTTCACCCCTTTGCAGGTCACCTCCTTGTCAATGCCAGCGCTATTGGCATCCTGTTCACGCACTGATGCATCCCAATATTGGCACTGCAGTCTAGCGTGTGCCCAATGGTTGTCAATCCTGAAATGCCTCATCTCCTGCCGTACTGTCAGCACTGTGCTGACACTGAGCAACTCTGCTAGCACCTAGAATGCATTGCAACACCAAGAGCACCCATGCCTGGCATTGACTCGCCACTGCTTAACTCAAAAACTGATGGCTGGGGTGCACCAATTTGAATGCTTAGTGACAGTCCCCATGCAGGATAGCATGCTTGCAGCTGACTCAGCTGCCAACGAACTGCTGGCAGAAGAGGCATGGGAGAAGGCTCAAGCAACAGCCAAGAAAGGCAAGAAGCAGAAGCAGACTCCCAAGAAGCTTTGCCAGGTTGCGTCAGCTGCACTCTCTTTCTGTCTTTGTCTGCCTGCCCTGGGATGCTCTTTTCAATTCTGACACGTGTATTTCATTTCAGAAATGTCCATTCCATGGTGGAAACCTACACTCAGAAACGTTTGTAGACAGTAACGATGCATTGCTACATTGGGCAGCCGTTTTGTGTCTGCAGAGGCTCAAGCTTGCTGTTATCAACAGAGTTGAATTGTCAGCAAGATCTCAAGCCAGCTTTTGTGTGACAGGCAAGCAGGCATGCCTGAGTGTTGCCATCCTACTGTTGAAGGGCAGCAGCTAAAGGGCAAGCACTGGCGTCTTACTGCTGCCTAAGAACTGCTGCCCATGAAAATAAGCATGTCTACAACTGTGCTTTTTATGTGCTGACTTGAAGCAACCCCATGTAGCCCTCACTTTGCCAGGTATGCAGAACAGCATGACAGGCATCAAGATGAGCACATCTGTTCCTGAGCAGTCAGCAGATTGCCTGACTGTCAAAGTTGGCTGTTGCTCAGGAGACCAAGGAGCATGGTGGAAGCCATGAGGTAGCTCATACCTCCCAAAGAGCTGCAAGCAAGCAGAAGCTGCCAAAAGCAGCCAGTTTCCCAGCAGCTGCATCTGCTGATGTGGCAACAGGGTCTGACCAAGAGGCTGTCAACCACTTCTTGCAGGATCTGTTCTACTGCCCGCTCACACAGGTAAGGTTTTGCTGACTTTGCTAAGCAAGAGCTGTATCTTGTGCCAAACTTGAGGCACCTGAGGATGCGCTTTGCAATCAAATGGTGACAATCTTTGCACCCGCCTGCTCACTGCACGATCAGTACAATTGATGAAAGCGCGCTGAATGACCATGTGCGTGGTTAATTGATCAATTGTTGGCTCAATCCAGCTGCATTGGTTGCTTGATTAATTTGGTCAGGACTAATGGGTGCTGAGGTGATAATGACTTGCAAGTTCACCATGACATTTGGGTTTACTACAGGTGACTTTGGTCGATCCAGTTATTGCTGCTGATGGCTACACCTATGAGAGAGCTGCTGTTCAGTGCTGGCTTCAGGACCGTGAAACATCTCCTGTCACAAGTTCCAAGCTAGCACACACCCGCCTGGTGCCTAATGTCATCATAAAGAGCGCTATTGCACTCCAGCAGCTGCAGTTCAGCAGGTTGAGAATCAGCTGCAGCTGAAAGCTGCATCGCAAAACGATGATGAAGCATGAAGTACAATGCTGCTGAGACAGCCACCTTTGTATCAGGCCGTTTGTGCATCAGGTTTCTTTGTTTGTGTATGGCTAGTGTAACAGAACTGTGGAGGACTTGCTGAAAGGGTCTTTTAGAGGGCACATACTATCCAATAGATGCATCATGTGTCAAATATCACCGGATTGATTGATTGAATCGGGTCTGCCCAGGGTATGCAGCAAGACACAAAGGCTGCACTTGAGGTTGGCTTTCAGCTGTCAAAGGTATCTAGTGAAAGTCAAATGTGAAGCTGTTTATCTAAACGTCCAGTCACCATAATGAAACGCTCGCAGTGTCGAGTAGCGACTACATGATTGCTGTACTTTGCAGCGTTTGCTGCAAGCCAGCCTCTGTTTTGCCTTGTGACGCCGCCAAATGCTTGCTTTCGTCGCGAGACAATGCCTACACAAACGACAAACACGCAGGCATGCAAGCTTGACCATGCCAACAGTAGAATATGCCCAGCCGGTTACTCTCATTTCTCGTCAGCTGTTCGGCTGACAACCCCGCCTGCTACATCTGTACCGTGTTGCGGAGGGACAAGTGTTGGCATGTGGTGACTCGCTGCACGCCACCCAGCGCACACTCAGTGATCAGTGCAATTCTTGCGAGTTGACCGTAGGCCGTGTACTGCGATGTAGAGTTTGGGCTCAGAGTACATTGCTTTGCGGTAGAACACAACGTACAGGCTCGCCATTGCTCCCCGATGCCAGTCTGCAGCATGCCCAAACCGTTTCTTTTAGGTCACAAGACATCAAGACCTAGGACAAAACGCCACACTGTGTATCAAAGTCAAGCAGCGCCTCCATCAAATGGGAGAGGGAAGTCATCAAAGGGCTTCCTAACTCCCAGCAAGCACGGATTCGCAAAACCTGGCGTCTCTGGCAAAACAAAGCAGCAGACTCGCTCACCCTCCAAGAAACAGACAGGCCAGCAGGAAGTGGCAGACCTGGCGGCACTCAGGCAGCAGAAAGCCACAAGTGCAGCCAAGCAGGCTCGTGGCATCAGTGGTCTACAGAGAGCAGTGGCACTGCGTGGCTTAGATGTCCTTCCACAGCCCTTCGCTGAAGCAGCCAAAGCCATCATGGTAACAGCTTGCACCATCCTGAACTCAACTGTAATAACACAGCCAACACATGCCAAGTGTGTGCGATCTTTAGTGCTGCAATGCTGTGTATCTGAGGCAGCCTCAGTGCATGCACCGTGTATTCTGCGTTGCAGCGCAACCTCAAACAAGCTTTGCCGCTTCACAGCCTTTGCAGAGTAAGGTAGGTGCATTGCACATGTGATTGACCCCGCCAGATCTCAGCAGCAACGCAGGCAACTGACTGCAGGCCAGCAGCAGTGAAGCAAACGGCAAGAGGGGACGTGGCAGGGGAGCCAAGCAGTCACACATTCATGCTTTGCTGCAAGTAAGCTACCCAACATGAACCCTGCACATACCTGCTGCAAGCAAAGTGAAGATGTGCGTCAGTCAAATGCAGTCCTGACTTTGAATGCAAGCAGCTGGCGTGCAACGAGTCATGCCTGACAGACTGATGCCACCTGTCGTTGTTGATATGCTATTTGCTGTTTGAAAATGTCAGACTCAACATAACATTGTTCATGGTGCTCCTTGGTCAGGTTTCACCATCGCAGTGTAACCTCTGAGTTGGATGTATCATGTGCTTGCGTTCAGGCATACAAGGCGTCATTCACAGCTGCTTTGGAGGCAGAGCACACTGAAGCGTGGCAGCTGGCAGAAGAACGCCTCAGCACCTGGCCAGAGCAGCGCTTGAAGGTGCCACCATTCATGACACAGTTCCAGCTGACCAGCTGAGCTTCATGCTGATTTTCTGCCTGCTACAGCACCCTCAGGAGCTGTCATGTACTCCTGCTCTTATCTGTCGGCTGCATGCATGTGCTTCTCTTTTGATGCCACGTCTACACTCCAGCTGTGCATGTAGTAGAGGTTGTGCTTTTCCTGCGCATGATTGTTTATCTGTGGTTTGTCTCTGTTGATTGTTTCTATGTGTTTCTGCATGCACAGCCCAATCACCCCTTGTGCGCTGTTCCAATCACAGCAATATCCCCGGTGCAAAGCTGTGCGCACAGTCCGTCTGAAGCTCACTGGTGCATGTCAGGAAGAAGGTCTGGCCTTATTTGGCCTGTCAGCATCCCCTGATGGGGTATTGTATAAGGACAGCATCATCCGCTTCTGGGGCCCCCGCCCCCATGGCCTGCCCTATCATACCCTCTCCCAGGGTGACATTGTTCTCATCAGCCAAACAAAGCCTGGTGAGCCTATCATGTTGTCATGCCTGACAGTGTTGCCTGGATCTAAAGGCTGTTGCAATTCTTAGTTTAGTCAAAAGCTGCCAGGCTCAGCTGATCTGAGCTGTGATGATCTGTAGCAACCCCAACTAAGCAGGGACAATTGAGCTGAAACAGAGCCCAGCTGCCTTTGCTAAGCTTCAAGGCCATGTACCTGATTGCTACTCACCATGTGCATCCTCAAAGCCCTGCACCCAGACATAGCTTTAGGTGAGGCAAGTTTGAGTCATCCATGAACATCTGCAGGTGATGATGCACTGGAGGGTGTAGTAATGGACTACTCAAGCCAATGGGTGAGGGTGGCGGTGCCCCAGGCAGTGGCAGGGCACCTCCAGGGACAGCCCTGGCGCCTGGATCAATATGCCAACACCACAGCTCATGAAAGGTAATGCCAGCATGATCCCCTTAGCAGTACAAGCCCAGCTGCTACCAGTGAGTATGAGTGAGCCCATTTACGATGTGTGCACGCACAGACAGACCCAGGCTTACCAGGAGCAAACCGGTGAAGGAATGCTGAGTTGGCGCTTTGGTCTGACAAGCATCTGCACTACGATAGCTCAGGGGTCCAATGCTTCTCATGTATAGACTGTCCAGTCTGCTATGTAGGAGGTCTGACACTGTCATGTCTGACCACACAAGTGAGAGAAGGTCACGCTGACATCGAGATGGACATTTTTCTGCAGTCTGTGACAGCACCAATGATCAAGGCAGACTGTGGACTGTCATGTACAGCCAACAGCGATCCAAAACACAGTCAAGTGCATCAAGATTTGTGTGAGGCCATGGTATGCAGCTAGTATCTTGCATAGCTGGACAATGTTTAGAGTGAGACAGCAAAGGACAGTGCTCAGCCTCACAGTCAGGATAGTGCCTCCAGAGCTTTCAGCGCACTTTCATGAATTTGTGCACAGCTGACATACACCTGCACATAATGTAGTAATCAGCATGCAAACACATGATGTTTCTGGGCTCATGTCAATTCGAGGACAGGTGGTTCATGCTTTGACAGTGTTTCACTCTCACAGCTGTCAGCAGCTGGTTCACTTTCTTGACGCCAGAGAGTGACAATCAGTCTTGCCAGTGCCGCTGGTCTGTGGATGAGAAACATGTAGCAGCAAAGTCAGCTCCATCCAGTGCAGACATTGCAACTTGCAACAGGTATTTTTACATGCGCATTACTGCATGCGCATACCTGAGGTCTCATTCAGGCTGAGGAATCTGTCAGTGACTTGGTATCAACTGCAGGTTGGGCACAACCCTTCAGCGCTGGACTTCCTGGCAGATGTAGCCAACAGTGCTGGCAACCATGTAGCAGGCGAGACCAGCCGAGGCACCGCAGCAGCTGCTGTCTCTGCAGGCATGCAGCCCATCAACGGCATCCTCAAGGTGCATCAAAATCGCTACTCTTGGTATTACATGCTTGCAGGGAGGCATTCATACGTCTCAAATACAGGCTGCTTTACGCTGCAGCGGCAACACAGCTGGGTTGCTTCACAGAGCATGGCAACCTGTGCAGCAGTCTGCTCATGGTAAACCTGGGCTGAATGATATGGAGGCATTGCACGCATCACTTTCATGAGCCAGGCAGCACCCTTGCCAACATGCATGCCACTTGCAGGCACATCTGCAGTCTGATTTAGCGCATGTCCTGAGCTGTACAGTTTGTTGATGGTCACTGACACTGCATGTCTGCACACGCTGCATGCACAAGACTTCTGCTTGGCATCAGCCAGACATGCAAATTGTGCTGGGTACGCTAACTGCCCATCACTGGGCAGCCCGGCATAACTCTTGGCGTCTAGTTAAATTGACGCCGAGAGGTGTAGTCTTTTCTTTTCCCAATGCCCATCTCTTGTTTGACAGGGTGAGAAGACACAGCGGCGGCGCAGCACGCGCACAGGCAAGCGCACGCAGTCCGAGTCTGCAGCTCCCAGTGTGGCTGATGAGCCCAAGCGGGATCGCAAGAGGGTGCGCATAGGGGTGGTCAATGGGCCCTCTGGCCAGCATGTGATTGCTGCACTGCGTAAGCTGGAGAGGCTGCCTGGCAGGCCGCCACCTGGCACTCTGCTACTGGCTCAGGACCCCAGGAGCCTCAACAGGTGTGCAAACAGTAGCTGCATGACAGTCTGACTTTCATGGGCATGACTCTGCAGCTGGGTGTGTTTACAGCAGCTGCATAATGACTGAGATTCATGGGCATGAATCTGCAGCTAGGTATGTTTACAGCAGCTGCATAAAGCTGAAGTTGCATGGACATGATATCTGCAGCGTCAACAGCAAGCCCTGACAGTGTGCTCAACTCTGGCACCTTGCTTGTACCCATTGTGCTTCATAGCACAGTTGGATGAGATCATGATGCAAGAGTCTATGTTGTCAAAGATGTTTAAAAAACCTAGATTGGTCTGGTGAGATGATGCTGCAGTTGTCTATATTGTCACTTGTTGACTTGTAAATCTAGGTTGGACAAAGTAACCACAACAGTAGTTTTCAAGCTTTCCAGCTCATGATGAGCCAGGTGCATGCTGGACATATCCCGTCTCTCCAGCGCAACTGGACAATGTCCACATTATATGTGATGACCTGTTGTAATCTGATGAGGCAAAGATTGGCCTTGCAACCACTCATGCCCGAGAAGAGCCTAAAGCAACAAATACAGAAATGCATGCTGCCTGGGCAGCCCCATATGACACTTGGCTTCTCATTAGGTTGACACTGAAAGGCGTAGCCTTTTCTTTTGTTCCGTCACTCGCTCAATTGACAGCATACGATGCTTCATTTCTATTGCATTTTCAATTGGACTCCAAATAAAAGTCCTGTTCTTGTCTAAATCCATGCTGAGTATTGCAGGCACTGGCCTGTAATTGTGGGGTCTGTGGACAGCCTACCTCAGGCTGTGGCATCTGGGGGGTCCCTGCATTGTGGGGGGGACAACGCCTTCCCCCTGAAGCTGAGTGAGGCCAGCAGCAACTCCAGGCCTGACACTGCCCTGCCTGTCATGGCCCTAGGCACTCAGGTATGAAGCAGACAATCAAGTGGGTTCTCACCAACTGCACAAGTTGCTAGTGCCTGTCATGGCCCTAGGCACTCAGGTATGAAGCAGTTTCACATGGCATGGGTCACTCTACACTGGTGTCAGCGCAAAGTGACAGGCTGAACCAGAACACAATCCGGAAGACTTTGCCTACGAGGTGTTGTACTGCAGAAGACGCATGTAATCAAGTGGGTTCTCACCAACTGCACAACTGCACAAGTTGCTAGTGCCTGTCATGGCCCTGGGTACTCAGGTATGGAGCAGTCTCAATATTGTATGGTCACTCTAGGCTGATGTCAGCCCTGTGTTCTTGTTGTGAAACTCAGGTATGAAGCAGTCTCTCGCATGGCATGATAACTCTAGACTGGTGTCAGAGCACCGTGTTCTTGTAGTGAAAGGCTGCTGAATCAGAACACATTCTCAACAATCTTGTCTGTGGGTTTAATGTGCTGCTGACGACGCATGCAATTCAGTGGGTTGTCATCAAATGGCTGCACAACTTGCCAACGGCTGCGTATGACACAAAACTTATCTCATTTCAAAGCCAACAAGGCACTTTACACAAAAGTGCTCATATAGACCTGATTTATGTCTAACAATGCGCGCAGTCTCTGGGTTGGGTAGAGCAGGCAGCATGTCGGCCCTACACAGCCTCAGCTGCTGACTCAGCTCTGGTATCAGTCATGCCAGAGGTGGCTGCCGGTGGTTACTGCCCAGGGGAGGACTCAGCCTCACATGCTGTCTGTGCACGCGCCCTCAAGCTGGCTGCCCAGTACCAGAATGCAAACGACTTGCAACAGGTGTGTTTGTGTGTGTGTGTGTGTGTGTGTGTGTGTGTGTGTGTGTGTGTGTGTGTGTGTGTGTGTGTGATTTTTTTGGAGTGTTGGGTTTGTGTTTGGTCATCCCATGTCTGCAATGCTTGGGTTGATAAGCACCTGCATGACCTCATTAACACTTTAGCACTACGAGCATGAGGGCTGAAATTGTGCTCATGCAGTATTGTCGTAAAGACAGAAAAGTAGAGTCCTAAAGACAGAAGATGTAAACAGAAAATTGAGTATTGGACACAATAATGATTGATGTGACCTGCACACCTCCCACTGTCTGTTAATTGTTGTGTATGTTTGCTGTAGCTGTGTTTGCTCTCAGATGTCATGTCAAAGCATAGCATAGCATAGCGTAGCGTAGCACAGCGTAGCATAGCTTATTTTCTCGTGTAATACTGCATCGTATCAGCCATATCGCATCACAATATGTCGTATTGTGTCATACTTCATCATATCATGTCGTATTATACCTTCATTTCACCAGCCACACTCCACTCAGCTTCTGCTGCTGCATGCAAGCTGCCATCATAGTGCTGCTTGCTGAAGGTGTTCGCCTCAAGCATGGTGGAGGGGGCGGGTGCATACCATGTAGCCAAGAGGCTGTGTGACCTGGAGGGCAGGCTGCCCATAGACAGCGTGATGAGTGACAGCTTCCAGTTCTGGACCACCTGGCGGCGCCAGCTGTGCCGCCTGGACAGCGCTGCAGAGCTCACCCCTCAGGTTGGCACTGCTCAGTAAAGTGACAATAATTTCATTCCCCAAAAAAAAAAAAAAAAAACGTAATCAACAATCAAAACAATGAGTTAATTTAATTGTAATAAAATTGCACTTGTATTAATGTTTGCTGGCTCATGATGAGCTAGGTACGTGCAGGGCAAAAGTTGTTGTCATCTCCAGATCATCCTGTTTCATTGCATCCCTATATGGCTTGATAACACGACAGTTTTAACAGTCAGCATTGCTTGACCCTGGGCCACCAGTACACAACGCGGTAGTTGTCCTGCAGCAGTCTTCATCCTAGCTGTGGCTCTCTGCCGCCCAATGTGGCATGATTTAAAACACATCCACAATGTAGAAACGCGTTTTTACTGTCCCCAGACGTTTTTGAGTTTAGATTTCGAGTGTAGGGATGACATTTCTGAAGTAGGATAGACGTTTCGGGAGTGAAGTGAGCTGTTGAACCCAGCTCTGGTGACACATGCTGCCTGGATGGCTGAGACAGTCAACCCTGCTGACGATATAGTCAGCCTTTTGGTTCAGCATATGCTAAGTTGGGCCTGTTGTGCTGACAGGCATACCAGAGATGCTTGTGACTGTACAACATTGCTTGAGTACTGATGTGATGGTGCTGAGCACAGCCTCAAGGGGTACGTGTGATCCCAAGCCTCCAGCATGTTCTTTGTGTTTGACTCTGCTCCATGACAGAACATAGGCACAGCATCACAAGGCAAAGGCATGCTGTCACTAAAAAGAAAAAGAAAAGGTTATATCTTTCAGCGATCACAATAGGAGCCTCCCAAGGCGGCAGCCTGGAGCTCATGCTATCACTAAGAAGCTGCTACACACCCCAAGGTTGCACCAACTGCATCACAGCTCACTTGAGCAGAGCATGTCACCAGCCTGTTTATCAGCAATGCCAATCACGCCACATCATGCGCAGACTCCTGAGCCTGCATGTATATGTTATGTCAGCAAATGTCAGGCGCGCATGCAGGTGTTGACTCTAGCGCATCAACTGGACCCCAGCATACTGCGGCGGGGGGTCTCAGCAGGGCTATGGGACGACCTGAGACACTTGCTGGATATGCTACCCCAGCAAGATGCAGAGGGGGACCCCCGCCTGGGTATGATTGCCTCACAGCGTGGGCCCTCCATACTGGCTGCTGATGCTGCTGTCACTGCTGTTGAGGTGAGGCTGTGTTGTAGAAACAGAAACCCAAAAGAAAAGACTATGCCTTAACGTCAATTTCATGAGAAGCCAAGAATCATACCGGGCTGCCCAGGGAAGAGGTGTTAAGATTGTTTTAGCCTGCCCCATTGTTCCTCCTATTGCCTGTAGATTGCAACGCATTACGCTGTGTTGTACATTGTGATCTTGAGACCCATGAAAGACTCATTAGCCTGGTTGAAGGTGGGTGGGTGTATGACAAAGTCAACGATGTTGCATATAGGTGATGAGTCGCAATGCAAAGCGCGCAGATCATTGTGTGCTGCCTCAGGGCTACTTGCAACAGCCCTGACATTGATCGTCCCAGAGTCTATCTGTTTGTCAGCTGCCGGAAGACCACCTTGGTCCTTGACACTGTATAGGCTTGAAGCTGCGTCCATGCTCATCATTGCTGACTGAGGCAGCTTGCTAGCGCTGCCTGGCAGACCGCTCACCCCATACTTCTTGGCATCAGGTACAAACCTGAACTCAGTCAGTACCATGCCAACTGTCAGCTCATGTGTGCCTGAAGCAGGGTGGGGCCGGAGGGCTTGTGAGCCCTGCTGCCCTGGCCTGCCCTGCTCCTGAAGGAACCCTGCTAAGGTATCACTTGTCCCACTGATCCAGCCTCTGCTGTGGGCTGTACCATAACCACTACACCGACAAGAGCTGCCTGACTGGAGCAAAGCCTTGCTGCTGTCGCTACTGACACGATCTGAGCTCATACAAGTGGCTGCTGGTGTTTGATTTGCAGCAAGCATCAGCACTGGGTCTGCGCTGCTTGATGCCTGATCCAAACAACAGCTTGATGACGCCTCCATTGAGTCAGATGGCATGCTGCCAGACTGCTGACCCATGCGGACAGTGATGCGCACTGAACCATCTGATTGCTGCAGCGCTGTTGAGGAGCCGCCCGTGAGCTCCTCAATCGGACTTGCACTGAGTGTGGCAGTGTGACTTTGGCACGGTCTGTATGACTTGGCCTGGATGGACTCAGCTTGAGACAAACCCATGCCAAGGCTGGAGCGAGTGCGCTGTCGTGCTGACTGTGTGTTGCAGGCTGCCTGAGCAGGAATGGGAATGGTAATGGAAGCACTGTGATGACCGCCACCATGGCCTGCAGGGATGCCTGCTGTTGCTTTTACCTCCTGATCAGGCGGTTGCAGAGATGCGCAGAGCCCTTGCATGAACTGCACGCAAAGCAGACTCACAAGTTAAGCAAAGAGGACCGAACGTTCAAATTGAAGAAAGCAGACCTGCTAAACATTCAAAGGCTGCCATAGATTGACAGTGGAAACAACACTGAATTCCCTGCATACAATGCAATGGTGGCACGAGAGAAATTTAGCAAACAGAGAGAGCTCAAAGGTGCTGGCTGTATATAAAAAGTTCACTGATAGTACGACAGTGGCTTTGCAAGCACAAGACAGATGCACCTAATAAGCTGCTGCCTTACCAGCACAGCGTTGAATGCTGAGAGTATGCAAAAGCGCTGGGTCAGCACAGGTCTGCTGGGATGTCAAGAGGAAACATCGACTCACCATGACTTCATTCAAATCAATATCGTAGTGAAATGCCTCTGCCAGGGCAGACAGATCATGTGGAAGGAAGTCTCCATATTGTTGCAAGGCATCATGGGTCTGCGTCAGGGAAAACCAGTTTGCAGGATACTTAATCAAACAAGTTTGACAAAAACAGTGCCTTGTAGCTTTGTAATCTGAATGCACATGCGACTGTACCTGCTGTAGCACCTTTGCTTGATTGCTGGAGGGTGTGTGAGAGCCGCTTTCATATGCTGCTGGACAACAAGGTACCTGCAACAGAATGGTTTTGAGCTACATGTGAGAACAGCCAAACAATGTTGCTGCTATGTGAGAGGCCCATTGCTGAGCTTCATGTTTGCTTTCTGTGCCTCATGCTTGTGCAGATGACAGATACAGACCACTTTATTTGCCGTCCTGCTTTGGAGAGCAGGCAGTATGTCAATTATTGTGAACTGTATAAGACATGAAACAAGTTTGTTGACAGGAAAACTTACAGCAGGCAGACGCTGCTCCAGTGATTGCTGTGACTGCCGTCTTTCCTCCTGCATGAAAGCATACTAGAGTGAAAGGGGGATGCAACCAAGACATAGGCTTGCTCAGTTCAATTGCAAGGCTTGCTAGACAAAAGTTGGAGGGAGTCCAACCTGCTGTGCCCGTTTGGCAGCCAAAGCTTGTTGCTGCTCTTCTGCCTGGTGTATGAGTTTTTGCTCACCGCTTATTGGACCGTGGAAATAAATCGAAAAGTCAGCTTTGCAGTATGGACATTTAGGGCAGTGACCAGCCTGCAAAGACTTGACCTGCAGCAAAGCTTGAACGCTGAGACGGGTTCCATGCTGGCATCTTGCTGAGGTTTGCCTTTTGGGCATAGTATACCTGGAGAAAGCACTCTGTACATATCGGCTTATGGCAGCACACTGCTCTGTTGAGGCTTGGAAACTTTAGAAAGCATATGGGGCAGTCCTCCAACTGCGAAAAGAATTTTGTTGAAGAAGTTGATGACATGCTGCCAGCCGACAAGCGAAGCGGAACAGGATCACCACCTCACGGCTTTCCGAGTCAACCCCAGGGAAGCACGGCGCCAGTTTGCGATCTTTGATCAACTTGCGGAGCTTTCGGAGATCGACTTCACTATAGCAATACAGCTTTTGCGGTGCAAGATATCGAGCTTCGACTTGTGGGGCTTTCGAGCTTTTTTGCCCCATACCACCCTGTCGACGACGCCGGACGCCTGTGCCAGTTGATCAGAAGCTCAACTATAGACAGATGCTGTCAACACACAGACCTAGCCACGACCAAGGAATGGTCCCAGCAGTTGCTGTGAAGCACGGTCATTGCATAAGCCCTTGCCTTCATGACTAAGCATTCTACAGCGAAGAAAATGGCAAGGCTGCAAAGTCAGCATGACGACAATGGAAATCCCTCGACTGATGAACCGGTGACATGGCTGACTAAATCCTTGACTGACCATGGCGGCCAAGCAACTAAACACAATGTTGATGCGCTTCCTGCATGGTCGGAGCGAGAAACATGTCCCCGAGGGAGGCACTGATGTGCAGCATTTGATGGCATGCCTGGGTCATCATGATCATGATGCAATGGAATTGGAAAGCCAAAGTCAGTGTGCAGTCAAAATCTCAGGACGCCTTTAGCATTAAAACGCAAGGCTGATGAAAGAGATCAGAAGCACTGCTTAGTGGAAGTTGATTCATCACTACCAAGTAATGCACAGAGTGGCAAAACCTGTGGGACTATTTCAACAACTATCTAGTCTCTAGCGATGGTTTTCAACATGCGAAACGTTAATTACAATAGATGGAGACATGGAAAGAATGCAAAAGAGACTCGGCCGACAAAATAATGTTGCACTTTGAATTTCAAAGTTTTTGGCGCAATGCCCTGCCCTGGGCAAGGAATGACATTCCAAGCAGTGTGTCAGGCGAGCCAAAGAGGTGTGTAGGCGAATGGGCGAATGGCATGTACCCTAGCAAAACCCTAAGTCTGCAAACCCACTGAACGGCCGCAAACTAGCGCTTCCTGGCCTGTGCAACATGACTTCTGAAGCACAACAATGGCTTCAATTATGGGGCACCCATATGCATCAGGCATGATCACTCAGGCACAGAAGCTTGTTACATTCTTTAGGGCCAGTCACCAGCCTTTAGCACTTCTGAAGAAGCTGGCACATAGCATGGGTATCAAACGTATGCTAATCACTTCTAACAAAACCCGATTCACCTCTGTGCATGCCAGCTTAGAGTCTGTGGTCAGGCTGCAAAGTGTTTTGCAAGAAATAGCCCGGCAACACCCAGCCATTCTGTCTAAATGTGCTATGAAAACCATCAGCAATGACATGTTTTTTGTCCGGTTGAAGCAGTTCTGCAAGTTGCTAGAGCCTTTCAGTCATGTCATCGCAGCTGTGCAATTCTTTGTAACGTGTGTGGGTGCAGTGACATTTTGCATCATAGTGGCTCTCCACTCATACAAGTGAATGGCTGCATTTGCTACCATTCGCCACCACTCCCGAAAGAAATGGACAAGATTTGACCCATTCGCCGGCATTCGCCAGTTCGCATTCGCCCATTCGCCTTTCGCCTGGGCCTGATGAACTTTCGCCTGCCAAGGTCGGCTGGCGACGGGGGGCGACCGATCGATCTTTCCCGGCACGCTTGCGACCAACGCAATTTTCTGCGTATATATAGAAGGACTTTTCATTTGAGCGCGAGTATGGGTTGTCATCTCTGCTGAGCAGGAAGTTAGACCAAGTCGTTGTTTTGTAATGCTGTTGCAGGCCGCTGATTGTTCGGCTCCAAACATAAAGATAGTCGTTCCCCACAACTCGCGCCACTGGCAGCACTCCGCTTTGATTTGAAGCTACGATCTGACGCATCTGTCAGTTTCTGCTCCTTGAGCTTCAGCTCCTCTGGACACTGCATCGCCATCCTGCAACATACATGCAAGTCAGCGCGCGACTCACGTAAAGTCTGCATTGTGTAGTGGACGCATGGGCAGCGACAAGCAGTCTTCTTTTGACGACGAGACATCACGAAGTTCAGGTCAGGGAGGATAAGAGAAATTGCCAGAGACAGATTGCTGCTGCAGGTATGGCAGATGCTGGATGATATCAAAGTTCAGAAACAACCATCGAAATCGTGCCCAAATTAGATCCTGCCTTACAAGCTAGTAATGCACAAAAACAGCCTATGCTTAGGCCCTGAGAAGCCCTAGCACGCTCCACATAAGCATCATTGGTTTATTGCATACGTAGTTGTATGATCTCATAGCGCTACGAGAGTTGGTGCAACTACATGCAACACTCATAACATCTGATCAAAGTACCATTTATTGTTCATATTTCATAAGACAGGCTGCAGCCTACATGTTCATTCGTTCTGAGTTAGGTCATCATGTCCGTCAACAATCACCACAGCCTATGTGAGATAGAAGAAGAACAGATTATAATTGAGAAGGTCTAGCTCAGTCATCGCACAGATGAAGTTGGTGTATCAGCAAACCATTCTTGGCAGTGCCGTCACGAGCCCAGCGGCCCAGCCTGGGCTCCTGACCCATACCAGCCACCAAAATTTTCCCACTTCTAGCAAACTGCAGGGCATTGACAAACCCCCGGGCAGGCAGGCCCCCCAGTTCATGCAGGACTTTGCCCACTTTACCATCAGCCACTTGCCAGAGCCTGACAACACCATCACCGGCTCCTGATGCCTGCAAGTAGCAGCACAGCTCTGTCAGCCTGGGCCCAAAGGTTGTACTTGTCTGTTGTGCTGGCTTGTAAAGGTTCACAAGCCAGCACATGACATTGTCAGCCACTAGGCATGAAAGACCTGTCAGAACAAGTACAAGCTCAGGGACAATTCGCATGCACACATGTCAAAATGAGAGTCAACTTATTGGCACAAGCAAGACTCTGGGTTCACCATTGAGCATGCAGTGTCGTCTGCGATGTGGCATGCAGGGTGCAAGACAGTGCACCATGATTGCTCACCACAAGGTCTGTTCCCTTGCACACTCCAACAGCGCCAATCCAGGAGGCAGCATCACCTCCAACACTGCCTGGACCAACAGGCCCATCATCCTCCAGCCCATTGGTGCCATCTGCAGTGGGATGTTGCCCATTGACTGAGGCTACAGACTGTGTGCTGAAAGGGGCCAGACCAGGCCTTGGATACCCATGCGCCCTTCTGAGTACTGAAGTTGGCCGCTTCTTTGTCTGACTCCACATGGCTAAGGAGCCATCTGAAGCACCGGTCACCCATTCTGTGCCTGCAGCAGCCATGACGCCTTGGGACTCACAGACTTCAATGCAGCATGTTGTCAGAGTGACAGATCGTGGGGTTGGTGGCTCTTGGGGATACAGAAATGTCGCTATCTTCAGAGAGACACCCTTGTCATAGTGTAATTCTAAACTCAGAAACGCATGCGGACGAGTATCAGGCATTTCTACTCTAAAGAATAATATCTTAGCAGACCCCAGAAAAGCTGTGATACAGCTGTCAGCAACACAGACC
>JAABUP010004063.1_pt1 | contig 24618 bp, 14 predicted proteins | sample 5559201 | NCBI WGS metagenome assembly JAABUP01 (sample SAMN10711887, study PRJNA513373) | rock metagenome | isolation source: Antarctica rocks | place: Antarctica
GTAGTAATAGATAGGTCTCGTTCCGTACTTTTTACGACCGTATTACGTTAATCCTTAACGCCGTAGCCGCTAATATTCTCGAGGAAGGAATAGGAGGAGGAGGAGGACGAAGGTAAGCTATTTACCGCCGCGTTACTAGTATCTATCGTCTATTTACCTAATATTCTAGTTACTATCCTATTTCGCTAGTCGGTATACGTATTATTAACTCTACTAGTTCTTAACGCTTTAGTCTCGGAGCTATCGCACTCCTTAAGGGGGGGATCTCTTAGCTCTCCTAACTACTATAAGTAGTAGTAGGAGGTTCGTAGCTAGCACTACGTACAGGTGGATCCCATTACTAGCCTACTAGAGAGTTAAAGATCTTAAAATCGAATATATAGCTCGCTATTATACTAGGAAATATTATAAGCTATATTATACGTATACGCCATTAGAGCGCTAGCGTAAGACCTTTCTTATAGGGGTTAGCGTCTATAACGTAACGTATAGGCCTAGAGCCTTAGTGTCCGTATATCTACCGGCTACTCCCCCTAGTTTCTAAAGCTCCTTAGAGATTAGTTTATCTAGTAATAGAGATATCTTTATTACGCCTACTTAACGCTAACGTAGTAATATTACGTCTTTTATTTATTAGGCTAGCTATCTACTAGTAATCCCCCTTATAAATATCTCCTTCTCCTTTTATAAGATACTCGTAGTAACGACGTATATACTAACTATAGTAGGCGTCTTCTTCTGAGGCCCTATAGCCTTCTCCGGGGGTAGAGAAGTAGCTATCTTAGTAGCTAGTATATTATCGCCGGTAAGGAGTACGTCGCTAGCTCTAGTTCTAGTTCTCGAAGTAGATTTAAGCTTTATATTCGACTTCCTCTTATTAGTACCTCTATAGGCTTTATTAACGATTACTTTAGCCGTAAGAGTATTCTTACTAAGTAGCTTTCGGTAATAAGGTAGACCTATAGCTAGGTAGCTAGTAACGGCGACGTTACTAGCCTACGATTAGCTAGAAGACTCCGTAATATATAAAATACTAAGATAATCGAATTCGTAGCCTTATAATTACATTTAGGCGACGAGAAGGTATTATAAGGTTATATAGGTTCATATATGTTAATTAGTAGTTGTAGCATATAAATTTTGGTGGGGTTTATGTGGAAAGCTATAATTTGACCGGAGTTGCGCCGTTTTTTAATATAGGGGTAGCACGCTAATGTTCCTAGTCCGCGATCTAACCCTAGCTTAGAGCCTGTCCTACTATTAAACCCTTTAATCACGTTCGATAGCTCTCCTCTTTCTATTTAAAGGTAGAAGTCCTTTTTCTCAATAACAGTAGTTATTAGGTATAAGTACTTTAATTACACTAGCAGTCCGAATTGCCTAGATTGCTATATATAATACCATTGCCCTTATCCGCTACCTAATAGGCAGAATCGCTGTCAAATATATAGAGACCTTTATAATAATCTTACAGATTTCTGTCGTTTTGTTAGTTAATTAATCTAGCTTTCTTCTACTGCGGCGCTTACACATTAGTAGTCGACCTTACACGAGGCTTATCTTACACTCTAGGACTTAACCTTACACTCCGACACTTATAGCTTCTAGTATTATTAACTCTCCTACTATTATAGCTAGTCTCCTTAACACCTTAGCTACTCTGCCGACCTCTCCTCCTTCCCTCTATCTCGATCTCGAGGGAACGAACCTTTTACGTTACGGTAGTATCTCTATTATCGAACTTTTCGTTCTCCCTTAAAATCACGTCTACCTAGTCGATGTCTACGTCCTCGTTGAGAAGGCGTTCTCTACCTAAAGCTCTAATAGCCGGACGCTTAAAGCTATCCTCGAGTCCTCTAATATCCTAAAAGCCTTTTTTAATGTCCGAAACGACTCCGATGCGCTCTATAGCTATTTTAATATCAGCCTTGCTAGCGTCTAGGACATTCAGCTGTTAGAGAACGCTAGTCGCCCTTTTAATCGGAGATGCGTCAATGGGTTGGCAAAATGTATTAAGAAAGATACAATAATAACCTATTCCGAGAGATCTAATTAGAAAGTAGTTAAGGAGGAGGGGAGGAAGCTATTTACCCCCGAGCTAGGCGGTTCCTACGAGGTTTTTAATATACGGCCTATAGCGGAAGAAATTACGAAATACTACGTCTAAGATATACTCTTTTTACCTAGATTATAGTCTATATATTCAGCGAAGGTCCCTGTAGTATAGGCGGAAAAAGTACGCCTAGTAACGCTAGTAAGAGTATCTTTATCGTAGATGGTCGACTATAATAGATAAGGGAGGTATATGGCGTTGGGCCCGTGGCCTTAAAACCCGCGCCCAGTGCTAACGATAGCGAAGAATAAGGCTATAGAGCTAGGAAAGGACATATGTTTAATGGCGGAGATAAAGGCTTTAAATCTTTAATAGACTATATAAGCTACTCCCTTAATAATTGCGGTTGTTGTGGACACTATTATATTAGAAACACTATTAAAGTAATCGTATTTCATATAGTTAGATTAGGATATTTTAAGAGCTTAGAGTAATTACAAATTTGAAAGCCAAAGAATATGTTTCCAAAGAATACGTTTCTAAAGAAACGGAGTTAAAGCTTTATAAGACACGAGGTAATCTATGAGACGAAGCGTTAGTAATTAACGTTGTTAGGAGGGGTTCTCTAAAAGCCATCTCACCTGGAAGATTGCGAAAAGCTCAACTTAAGCGTATTAGTATATGAATAACTTTTACTCCTTTCTAATAGCTTATTAATAAAAAGGCGTCTAAGTCTGCAAGGTGACTTACCGGAGAGCTAGTAAATACAAAAATCATTACGAGCGGTTCGATACGTGGAGGCAAGGGTCTGCTGGAATGACTAGTCTTAATAAAGACCGGTCGCTAGGCGGTAAGTATTAATTAGCTGCAGTCTGCTAATATAACTAGTTATAAGCTATTCCTTCCAAATTCGTTATCTTTAGTAACCGGTCATTACTCGGTGTTATATCTTATTTCCGCTTCGGTAAGGCTAACGTCTGCCCGCACTATAATTCAAATATCCTCCTATTTTCCTATCTCCTCACCCGCTCTATATTATAGTAAACGGGTTAGGGGTAAGGCCTTAGTAAGTATTTATCGGACACTCTAGCGCCCTAAGACGAGAGGTTTTTTAATTTATTATCGATTTCTTATAGGTGCTCTTTAAGGTCCGAGGTAGTATTAGTAATTATCCCTTTATATTAATTAAGTATATCGATAGTAACTATAGCGGTGCGACTACGCGATAACCCCGTTAACTTCTATGCGTAAGAGTTCGCATATAAGACTTATAGATTCGTACTACTAAGCGCAATGCTAATAGTAGATTTATATCCCGCTAATATATTTTTAAATCTAATAATATCGTCCCCTATATACTTTAACTTCGCCTAATCTCGAAAGCTCGTCCTTAATCCGCTAGAATACGCGGTGCACTTAACGATTATTACTTTAAATTCCGTATAAGCCTTATCGCACCGGAGTATAGGGAGCTCTAGTCCTATTAGATTAGTATTACTATCTCTAGCTACCTAGTAAAGAGATTATAAGACCCTATCGAGAGCTTTAAGCTCTTCTTTTAGCTCACGTATAGCCTTTCGGCTACTTTTAAAGCTTTAGACCACCTAATAGAGAGTTTTATTAGATTAAAAAGTAAATATAGTAAGGGCCACTAGTCTAGAAACAATACTAATCGGATCTGCTATTCTACTAATAAGGAGAAAGATGTGCGACGAAGAAATTATAAAGCCATTAGCGTTGCGACTACTAGTATACCAATTTTACTAAAATAACGTTAGATGTATTTGAACTATTATATACGTCTTCTTTTATCGCGTATTGCGCGCCGGTACTAAAAACCGTTAAGGTTAATAACTTTACAATGCCGCCCTAGTACTTTTAGTATAAATACTAACCCTATATTAACCCTAAGGGGCTAGACTACCTAGATATATAGTTTCCTAAAATTATTACTACTTAGTAGTACTTTATTCCTTACTAGTAATCGGTCTAGTAGTTTTAGATCCTCTTCTAGGGTAAGAGCCCCCGCGACTATACTTAATACTTAATACCTTAAAGTCTAATAAACTAGCTACGACGAATTTAGCTAGAAAAATGTCTTTTTTAATAGATACTCTAGATAACTAGATATAAATCAATAAAGAACCTTTTTAGTAAATCCCGTCGACCTAGGTTTAGACTTAGATAATAGCTTATTCGAACCCTAGTACGCTATTAGGAGATATCCTATTAGAAGGGGGGTACTATTAGGTTTTAAAACTTAATATCTTAGAAAAATCTTTAATATACGAATAACGTTATACTATTAAAGTATAGACTAGATAGCATTAAATTAGGGAGTATTTAGTTCCTTATCTTCCTTACAGTTTCTAAACTCTTCCTCGAATTCGTCTTATATAATAACTTATTACCTAAGTAGTTAAAGACTTACTTTACGTTAATAGAAGGCTTTATACCCTAGATAGATTTAAAACAAGACTTTTTAAAGCTATTACCTATACTAGAATACTGCTTCTAGAATATCTTAGTAAATTTAATTACTCTACTACTTATATATATTAAATACGACCGAAAGTTTTAGTATATTATAGTAATTATTAAACTAGTTATTAAAGAAGAAGAAGTTTATTACCTTAGATTCCTTAGAAGTAAAGGTAGTAGTCTAAGCCTTATTAAATAAGTATAGGAATATCTTCTATCTAGCGCTTACTTCTAGAATAATTATATTAGCGTATAAGTATATACCTTAAGCTATTTATTAATCGTTCTAGTTAAAAATTATTTATACTTTAAGATATTACTTTAATATAGTATTAGCGTACTTAGTCTATTTATTAGTTTTAGGATAGAAAGTAAGTAAACTTCCTACTAATTATAGAATTTAAGGCTAATTCGGATAAAGATATAAATTTTTATATAATTACTCCTTTTATAGCTATAAAGGGATATATACCTCGATTAGGCATTAAACCTCTAACGTTATAAAATAAAGAAGCCTCGTAAAGGAAGAAGAGAGATATTTAAGCGGCTAACGACTTTATTTAATAAATAAATTAATTCAAAAATTAGCTACGCTAATAGCTAAACTAGTTAATTAATTAATTAACTAATAATTTATACGCCTACTCTAGCAAAACTACTTTACTAATAAGAGTGTTCCCTACCCTCGAGCGTAAAATATCCTCGTTAGCCGCACGATTCACTAATTATTACCCCTACGGCGGTGCCGCGGGGTACCTTACACTACGGTAGGAACTTACACTAGTTCCTATTCTTTGCGCATCCGTACGCTTTGCGGCCGAAGCTAAAATAGTTATAAGTAGAGTAAGTAGAGTAAGTTAATTAGAGGTAAATACTAACCCTAGATTTAAGAGTTAGAGATAATTTTATACTAGATAGTAGAAGTATTAAAATAATACGACTAGTAAAGTCGCTTAACTATAAGAACTTAAGGCTCTTTAAAATAATTTAAGTAATTAATAATACCGCGTACGAATTAGAACTCCTATTTACTATAAAAGAAGTATTTCTAGTATTCTATCTATAGTTCTTATACTTTAATAACAGCGATCTATTACTAGGGTAAATATACGAACTCCTCTTATTTTGATTTAATTAATTTATACGCCTACTTAAGCTACTACTACGTTACTTATAAGGGTATTCCTTATATTTTCTACCCCCGAGTACCGAATGTACTCGTTAGCCGCTAGAGAAAACCGTTACCGGTTAAAAACTCCCTCTTATCCGTACTATTCTACTAATTATTAGCCTTACGGTAGTACCGCTAGGCTCCTAATACTACGGTAGGAACTTATACGTATTCCTAGTCTATATATCTATATATAATAGTCTAAACTGCCGCTTCGCGGCTAGTAGAAATATACTTAATAAGGATCGCTATCCTCGTGCTTATACGCCCTCCCCTCTCCGTATTCTATCGTAGAATACTACCCTTTCCCTATTAATATATCTATCTTCTTAACTATATATATATATTCTACTCCCTAGCCGTAGCGGACTATACGTCCCGCCGGTACCCTAGTATAGGCCTATATCCTTATAGGTCTAGTATCGGTAATACCGATAGGGGTCCTTCTATATACCTAGGTTTCGCCGTATACCTATATAATTACCTACTCGTTAAACGGCGAGGTAGACTAATAGTCCTACCGGGCCCTATATAGTACGACGTCTTCTAACTCTTAGGGTAGGTAAGGCCCCTTATAGCTTAATACTATATACTAGTATCTAGGAGGTAGCTAGATAGGAGCCCTTACTCGAGCGTAATATTTTAGCTCTTATATATATCCTATACTCTTTCTATGCGTGCGCGTAGGCACGTAGTAATAGATAGGTCTCGTTCCGTACTTTTTACGACCGTATTACGTTAATCCTTAACGCCGTGGCCGCTAATATTCTCGAGGAAGGAATAGGAGGAGGAGGAGGACGAAGGTAAGCTATTTACCGCCGCGTTACTAGTATCTATCGTCTATTTACCTAATATTCTAGTTACTATCCTATTTCGCTAGTCGGTACACGTATTATTAACTCTACTAGTTCTTAACGCTTTAGTCTCGGAGCTATCGCACTCCTTAAGGGGGGGATCTCTTAGCTCTCCTAACTACTGCAAGCAGTAGTAGGAGGTTCGTAGCCAGCACCACGTACAGGTGGATCCCATTGCTGGCCAACCTCCCCCATTATCTACGTCAATACAAAGAAAACCCACTATATGATTCCAATCACCAGTAGCAAAGCTTTGACCAGTCCTACTCTCGGTAGACTATCATAAAAGAACAGCCTGCCTACACCGACGTTGTTAAAGAGTGGTAACGCTATGCATCTATCAACCGATGAATGGTAGACGTTCAAGAGGAGAAGGGAGGATGTACTCTTAATGCTGAGGAAATGATGAGGTTGTCAGAGCTAGCTTAAGGGTGGCACTGTTGAGGTTCAAATCTCAATTCATAGAGTACATTTGAAGTCCATACCAGTCAAGCTGATTGATTACAGAACGCCGGCTTCAATCTTTGAAACCTCCCTTGCCTTTTCAAGTAACCACCATTGTTTAAGAATACAGCTTGCGATCCTCCTTCAAACCTACCCTAAGAAGGTAACTTTCGCAGTAGGTAATTAACTCCGCTGTGTAGTTCCGATCCACTATGTAGAAAAGGCATTACGACTCCTGGCCTGCCTTTTCCAAACCAATTCCTCTTCGCTTCCGCTTCCTCTTTACCGAAAGTCCTTGGAGCGTTGTGGTGGGAATCTCCGTCGCTCGTTCCAGGTCAATAAACATCACCCCGTCAATCTCATCATTCCAAAGCATATTCGGTAGCCGTTGATCCCCGTGCTTGACTCCCAACCGTGCAATTTCACCCTCAAATCGTATGACCTCTCTGTCGAAATTGCTCACTCCCTCGACCTTGTCGATCCTCTTCCCCCCCAAGACATCAGAAGCATATGGATGATTCGAACGCCCAAGTCAAGCCACGGCCGGTTGAGGTCAATGTTACGGAGGTATACCGGGATCATCTTGCCCTGCATGGTTTTGAGCCGGCCGTACATTCTTCCCTCGTGCTCCAGATCCGGTACGAACACGTCTCGTGTTCCCTTGCCTACAAAGGTATAGCCGTGCGAAGCCAAAGTAATTTGGAAGAGCGCGCCTCTTGAGCCTTGTGTTTTGAGGTCCATGCAGTCGCGATCTAAGGTTATTGCAAGCTGTTGCTGAACCATTGCGCCGAACTGCTGCTTGCCGAGGAGATGGGTATAAGGTTTCTTGCCTCGACGATGTAAGTCTATGTTAAGGCAATTCTTATCAAGTGTAGACCCCTAGACCAGTCCGAGCAAGCATCTTTGGGTGCAGTATGGTCGACGCTGGTTTCCGGCCGACGATGAATCTTGCGTGCCTCGTCCTCGATTCTCCCCTCGCCTCTTGTTTGCGCTCCCTCTCTTGCTCGGTGTATTGATGCTTCGGCGGGGTCGTCACGGTCGTCGCGAGTAGGCTCGTTTTCGGGGCTGCAGCCTGCTCGGTAAGACACTGGCTTCTTCTTTCGCAAGTAATAGGGCGATCGCTCAGTGATAGGGTATCTCCGCGAGTCACGTGCGATTAAAGTCCGATGTCGCGCTAAAGGCCCTCTTGTGCGCCCACCGTGGCTAAAAGGTCTCTCGAAATTTACCCGCCTCGTTGTTCACACGTCATCCAAAACCGCTTCTGCCCCTCACTGCGATATTGTAATGAGCGACGCAAACGCCTCCTAGTTGTGCTCGTATTCAGCCACGACTACAGATCTTCGACAAGTCTTCAAATCCAGGCAATCCACAAATATGACAACTAAATTCGACCTGCAAAATCACTTTGACTACGCCGTCGTTGGTGGTGGTGTCATGGGCGTCTCAGCTGCCCTCGCATTACAAAGAGAGTCGCCAAGTGCCAAAATCATTATCTTCGAAGGTGATGAGATAAAGACGGCATCGAAAGGCATTTGCAAGATCATCCGTACCCCATATACGGACAAGGAATATGTTCTATTAGCTGAAGAGGCGAAGAAAAAATGGGAGACAGAGCTCCCTTACTACGACTTTTACCGTCGGACTGGGTGGATCCAAGAAGTTCGTGGAGGTAATTACGTCCCCTTCCACTAGGAGAGCGATTGATCAAGGTGGAGGATTTATCACATATGGTTCGCTCTCGGAATCCGCCTCAGTTGGACACCGGGACGGAATTGTGGCTCAACGAAGATATTGGAGTAGCCGACGCAGCCCTTGCCCTGGAAGCAATAGCTGTAGAAGCAGCGACCCAAGGCGTTATACGCCAAAAAATGAATATCTCGAAGCTCCTTATTGAGAATGGTGTCTGTCGCGGAGTCGAGCACACTGATGGAACAAGCACTACAGCAGAAACAACGATTGTAGCAACAGGCCCCTGGACTCCAGCACTCCTTGAAAGCTCGAAAATTCAACTACCACATGATTTTCAGGATGGCTTTTTCAGTGTCACTGCTATCGGCGTTGCGACACTCCCTCTTACCGAAGATGAACATGCCAAATTCAACTCAATGCCGATTCTAGTCACTGACCAAGGTATGTCGATTTCGTTGATTGGATTGAACGTCTAACATGCTATAGGGGAAGTGATGCCCCCAGCTACTCAGCAAAAAACCCTTCAGATCACCAGCACAGATTCCTTTACTATCGCTCACCCTGATGAAGTCAAGTCAGAGGTTTACTTAGAGAGAATGGAAAAAAATCGCGCTTTGCTGGAGAAGATGATGCCAGAGATGAGAGGAAGGTCTTTAAGTTACTCCCTATACCCGTGAGTAATAGTGTGCTACAGTCTTATTGAAATACTTACATCTACTAAGTGAACTTATGACCCCTTTCCAACATCCTCTTGTCGATAAGGTACCAGACGTTCAGGGACTGCATCTTGCTATAGGTGGTTCATATCATTCGTTCAAGTTTTTGCCAGTGTTTGGAGATATTATAGTTGATTACCTCCGAGGTATGCGACGCGGAGTGTCAAAAAGATGGAGCTGGGATAGATCTGAGGAAAAGACATCTGTTCATAGTGAAGTATTGTCGAAAGCTCCAGTTTGACTGCGAACTTTATAAAATCAGGCAAGACATACCACAAACTCTCCTTCGACATTTCCTGCCATCCTCTCCCACCACCCAGTGTCCTGACCCTGCACATCTCGATTCTCCCATTCTTGACGCTGCCAATTCCGTGTGCGTCTGACGAGCGAGCAACAATCGTCGACATTCTCAGATATGTTAACAGCATCCAGATACCACTGAGTGAAACTTACGGACTTGTTAACTCCTGCTATACGGTCCAAGTATTTGACGAGTATACCATAATTCTCCTCCCCTTGAACGCAGATACATGCAATCACGAAACACCAAGCCGGATGGATGCTGCTATACCATGGTCCTTCCGTTGGCAGATCGTAAAGCCAATGTAGAAGCGAATCGCAGGTTTGCACAATTGCAGGATGCTCTGGGGTGTATCTTCGACTATCAGATGAGGAATCTCAGGACATGAAAGTGAGCCATACCCGTAAAGGCGAGCAAGACAGTATAATCGGGTTCCAAATCTGTACGTTTCTGCAGTTTGCAATGCAATGTATCTCGGCATATCATCTTCTGATTCGTCCACCCACTGAGGGGATTTTTCAATTTCTTGCAGGAGACGTTCGACGTTCCGCTCGTCAGGGTGCTTCAAATGTTATTTTAGAGGCCTCTTATCTCTGGAGTACGTACCTTTGCTTCCTGTGTGATCGAATAGATGAAGTAAAGCATCATCCGTGATAGTCCCAAAGTACTGTTCACTTTAGTCAATTGCTCTGCTTCACCACATCCTATCCAGTGGTAGTCAAAGTGTTGGAAACTACGCTTCCCATTCAAAGGAAGAGCCGTCATTGCCAATATTGCCGCACTTGCCATCGCCAAATTCGCTTCGAGATTAACTCCAGCCGAGTCTAGCATTGGATAGAGGTATTTCGTCCAACAGACCTGATGCATCGATGGGTTGACGGTTGCATGATGGCTAAGAAGCGCTGCAGCAACAGCCGTGGAAGCACCCACTTCTCCTCTCATAATTCCTTCTCGGACTTCCTTTGCAGTTTCCATACTATAGCGAAACTCGGCATATTCAATCTGCCTCCTTTCGAAACTCCCCTCAAGAAAATATTCTTTGCGATAGGAAGCAGAAAGAGCAAGAACAGGGTTGATTGTGCGGCCGTTGCTCTGCAGAATCGGAAGGAACTCCTTGGTGTATGCATTATCTTTGAGAACTGTTCGACCAACACAAATGTTGTTCACGTCTGGGAACGTATCAACCATGGCCCAAGCGTAAAATTATCCACTTACAAAAGTCAAAGAGCATATGCTCGAGGTCACCGAAACATGGCACATGGACTGCAGGGGGCCATTGCATTTTGATTAGACCGTTCGCAGCCAGCCTTGGTGAGGCACTCCCGTGAAGAGTAAGTGATGAACTGGATGAACTGCAGTCTAGGTCCATAGCTTCAGTCGTCAAGATATTTTCTGGTGGTTGATTGAGTCCTGCAATCAGTTACTCTGGTTCGCAGAGACGACAATGTCACACTTACGTTGTCCGCCCTGTTGCGCTCCGGGATCTTCAAACGGCCGGATCTGTATGTCTTCATTGCCTTCCTCATCATTCAAAGTTGCTCGTTCGTCGGAAATCGAGATTATTGGAAAAACCCATTGACCCACTTGCGGCTGCGTTGGAACAACAGATTGGAAGGGTGCCTTGAGGATACGCTCGATTTGATTCGCGAGGTCCACCGCTCCGTATCGCTGGGCCTTCTCGAGTATACCTAGCTTCCGAAGGAGATTGGCCGCTCTGTCGTAGGAATCCTGAGGCAGGTGCTTTATCCAACTAGCAATACATCAGAATCAAGACCAGTAATCCGAGAGCGAACTTACACCCAGTCACTGATGTCTGGATAGAAGAAGTAGCATGCCGTGCCCCCTAATTTGTTGGCAAGAGCGCGGTTCCTTTTTCCATATTTCGCCCAGTTGATTACGTCCTTTTCAACTGTTTCCCGCTCGTACGAGGATGATTCACAAATGACCGCGACCACAAACGCAACCATCTCTTTGGTTATGGCATATCGCTCTGACTGAGACCGCATAGATATAATGTCGTAATATGTCGTCGTCACGAATCTCCATAGGATCTTATTGGATGCGAGGGAAATCTGTGCACGTCGTGCGTAGTCGTAATGCTCTATGGGAGACGAAGGAATTTGGGAGCAGTCACCGCGTAGGAAAGCGGAAGGGTCTGCCTTCCATTTCTCGAGGGATCCGGCAATCTCTGAAGGGAGAGCAACGTCTTCTTCTTTAAGATTCCATAGTGGCCGAAGTCTGGAGTCTTCACCCGATGACGCAGCATCTCCGCCTGCTATGGCATCTTCGACGGACAAGGCTCCTTCTGCTGTGGCATCCTCACCCGACGAGGTTGCGTCTCCGCCCTTTGTAGCATCTCCCCCTGGCGGTATGGGATTAGTGGCTAACCCCGACGAGACAATATCATCGCTCGTTGACACAGGGCTTTTCTCCGCCGGAGCTGCACCTTGGGAGGAAGAAGTCTCAGAGGCATGGCCATTTTGACCCTTTCGCTGCTTGTTTGGGCGTGAGCTTGGAGGTTGGCACGATTTAAAAAGCTTTTTAAGATTGTTTCGCGCATCTTCGTCGAGCACTAGAACGGTTTTTTGAAGCTCTTTGATATACTATCAACTGTTAGGCTATATCAATACTTTCGAAGCTTACTGAATGAGACACCTTATTATCAGAGAGCAAGCTTTTCAAAGTAGAATGCTCAAGTTGTGAGCGAATAGTCATGCTAATTTCGGCGCCCATCGGGAGAGGTTGGATCTTAGGATACTAGAGGTGATAAAGAATTCGAGGTTAGAACCGTCTAAGCAATGCCTGCACGTGTGCACCCTAACTCGAGAATATAAGAGGAACGTGTTCCCTTCGTTTACCGACTTAGGTTTAGCGTAAGTGCTAAGCCTTGGCGCGTGCCAATTCGGGGTCACGGTCTAGTACTTAAAAGGAATAGCGCAAAGGCGAATCCTTGCCGCCCATCGGCTATCAAAGGTGGCAGAAGACGGTACATCAAATTGCATGGATGTGTAGTGTTCCGCCTTTGCAGCTTCTGGGATGAATGGAGAATTCTCCCAATAATGCTGCCAGTTCTCTCAGCCGAGTATCTTTATGAACACATACGATGTCGGGTTTAATCTTATCGCCCCCGGCTCGATCTATGTTTCTAGCGCGCCATATCTTCCTATTTCGCCATTTACTATTACTTTACTAGGATAAAGCTCCGTTATGCGTAGGATTATAAATAATAAGAGTAAAGAAAGGCGAGCCTATACTGCGTAGATAATACGCTACTAGGAAGATTAGCGCCGTTCGTCTCTAACCGTACTTACATCTAAACCCCGATCTAGACTTACGAATAGGGGAGAAAGAGACCGCTACTATTATATTTATCTATAATTTCTATATAGAACCTATAGATCTTATAGCCTCGTTTTAGACTAGATCCTATATATTACCTCCTTTACCTTTTTCGCCCCGTTTATTAGGTACCGCTCTTACACGCCTACACCCCTTATCGTTCTTTTTATAGAAAGCCTCTCACCGATAGTTTATTTAGTTATCCTTTCTTATATTTTATTCGCGACTCTTACGGTGTTCTTTCCTCTAGGTTAGGCGTCCTATAACTTACTTCTAATCTATTAGCTTCGTCGCTAGACCTATATCTTTAGCTTTAAACTTATTTTCGATCTCGCGCGGGTTATTTTAGTTACTCTAGATATCTTAGAGGTAATTCTATTATATAACGGTAAGCTAAAGCTTATTTAAGGTTCTCCGTAAGTAATATTAATTAGCTTAATAAATAGGAATACTAATTTAGCTAGTTTATAAAATCCTATTTTACTACTCTAATACGTGCGTGATATTAGTAGAGGTATATCTTCTCTTTAGATAATATATTAAACGAATACTTATTATTAAATATAGGTTATCTATTTATAGTATATAATCGAGAGACGCCTTAGCCTTCCTTAGCGTTACTTTAATATTACTATCGCTATCGTTCTCTACCTTAGGTAGTTCCTATCTTTATTAAAGTAAGTTCGGTTAACTATCCTACTCGCATATACTAATCTATATTCTAGATAGCGTATAGAAGTAATCTAATTCTAGACTACCTCCGTCGTAACCTCTCTATATTTTCTTACCTTTAGCTTAGCTTACTTCTAGGTCCTATATACTCTTTAATACCCTCGAAAATAGGTATCTAGTATTCTTAGATAGTTCTCTAGTTATTATACTATCTTCCTTTAGATATTAATATCTATAGTATTAGCGGGGGAGATAAGTTTAAATAGATATCTCCTCCTTTAGGTTAGTAAGAGTAGAACTAGTTTATAGACCGTAATAATTCGGTATATAGATTTCGTTATTATATATTACCGTATAGGTTATAATACGTATTAATTTCGTCGTCGCTCTCGTGCGTAGAAATAGTGCTCGACGAATACCGAATAGCGCCTTAGACGAGTCGGGGGTAAACGTTAATTTAGTTACTAGCCGAAATCGTAGGAGGCTATCTATATCTATATTAACGGAACCGTTAACTAGGAATATAGGCCTAAGAGGTAATTCTGAAACTAAGAGTATCCATATAAGGACGAGGGTCTAAAGTAATCCCGATAAGTCTAGACTACGCTAACTATTTTTTATTAAACCGAGCTACTTATCGTAGGCTCCGTTCTAACCTTAAGTTTATAGTTCCCCTTATACCTAAAAGGCTCTCTTATTCTAACTACCCTAAGGCACCTACTTCTACTTTCTATATCTCTCTACTAGGGGGCTAGCTCCCTAATATAACTGACTTCACCCTCGACTTAATTTCTAAAGGAGAAGAACCTATATTAATACCTATATAATTAGAGGTATAGTAGCCCTAAATAGTAGGCTACGTCGATCTTTATTAGCTAGAATATATTACGTAAAGGGGATCGGTTCCTATATTTATATAGATAGTAGGAAAAGAGGATAATACTATAGTACTAATAAAGATTAAATATAAATTAAAGAACCGAGAAGGGAATAGCGAAGGGGCGCGCTATATCGACGAGGATAATTCGGGAATAAGAGATCCGGAATTAGAAGTGCTACGTGAGATATATAAGAAGTATAAATAGTAAGAAGAGGAGAGAAAGGAAAGGCTACTTAAAGAAGGAAATATTAGTCGCGTAAAGGCGGAATAGTATTACTATTATATAGTAACGACTAAATTCGCCGAAGGAAATTGCACCGAGCGTAACTACGGGTATAAGCGTTATCGCTAATACTATAACCTTAATATAAGGGGTTAGTAAACCGGCGCTAGGGACTAAGATTACTTATAGGTACCGATCGGGTTATATTTATCGCTAAGCTAGCGCCTCCTTACCTATTTATACGTATATCTAAGAGCCGCTAAACCGCTCCTACTACTAGCCGTAACTATAGTTCGTCGATATCTTCTATACTTAAGTACGGGAGGATATCTATTACCGGAGTTCTTTATTTAGAAGTAATAGTATTTAGGATTTTAATATTCCCGCATAATTAACGGTCTATTTCCGTAATAATATTGGCTAACCGAGAGCTTTAAGGGCAGAAGATGTTAAGCATAGATTAGATAAGCTAATAAGAATAAAACCGTTACTTAAATCTTAATAAAGCTCTACTTCCTATAAATTCTCTTAAAATCTTACTTTTACTCCCTAATACGGGCGCTTAAAGCACGAATAGGTTTCGGACCTTAGAACCCCCTCCTAAATCTAATCCTAGTCGTATAAAAGCCTTTAATTAGGAAAATTACCCGCTTTATATCTTATCCGGTCTATCGGTCCTTATTGCCCCTATTTAATTAGTATTTAGAAACACACGGAGCATTCACGGTTTTCGATTTTAAGAAGCATATAAGTAGATTGTTATCCCTTTCTCTCTTTCCTCTTTTATATTATTACTTTTCTAAAAGTAAGTAAGAATTTCTATTTCCACCTTACTAAGTCTACACGTTTAAAACTTCATTTCTACGATCCCCTCTCCATAATTAGTATAGATTTTACTCGAAGAGTCATTAAGTAGGGCGCTAGCACTAAGAAGCCTAAGGAAGGAGGTAAGATTACTATTAAAGATAATAAAGTAGGGGACTATAGACGTATGTAGTACGTAATCGAGTAACTACGTATAGGACGTAATCTACGACCTAAGGTATCCGATACCTAAGCTATTTCGCATCTTAGTTAGGAGTCTTTATCTTAAGACTTAGCCGATATACTCCGAAGCCTTTAGAAAAGGACTTCTACTTATATTCATCTACGTCTAATATCATTTAAGACCTAATATAAAAAGAGAAATTTAGCCTTATATCTAGAGACTCCTAAAGAGAGGTAGCTCCTAAGTAATAATACTTTTATAGAGTTCTAGAGCCGCACCGGCAATCTATATACTCGCGGCCTTAACGGGATTGCGCTATTCTTCACTCATTATCGATCTCGGACCGCTAAGCCCGATTAGAAATAAGATTAGTAGCATTACTAGGCCGTCGCTCTTCTTAAAAAGTTAGACGGTTATAGTAAAGTTCTTATGATCTATGACTATAACACGGATGAGTCCCGCGATTTCGACGCCCTCCAACTAAGAAGACTCTTACTTTAGGCCCAGCGTTAGGTAATCGATATTACTAGAAAGCAGGGCAGATTAGATTCCGTCTAGGTTAGAAATGCCGGTTTGAAGCCCTAAAAGAAGTGGTGTTACATCTTCAACACTGCGCAGTGGATCTAGCAGTCGACTTCAAAGCTTACTATTCCGTCTCAGGGTCATAATGATGAGCGCCTTCGTGGTTTTCATCAAATCAAGCGTCGGTAATTGGGTGTATTGTGTCACGTCGTGATTGCAGGAAGATCGCTAGAGAAAAATCACAATCTTAGGAAAAACCTGGGATAAGTGGTATAACTACCAACTTCACCCAAAAAGAAAGTTGGAACTGATATTTTATTGAAGTTCCGATTAAGTCACATTGAAACATAACATTGGGGCTACCCGAGTGAGATGAATAGTTCGCGAAGAACAATCTGGAGTCGATCTACCTACCCTCTTGTTCAAGTTACAGCCATGGTAACAACGATCGTGCTCGCAGTGTGCTTTCCTTCCGAGAAACTTTTATAACGCCAACGAATCAATCCGTTTTCACGCGAGTAATGATCTCTTCTGCAAGTAGTACTCTCGTTTTCTCCGCCTTTTGCTGATTATATTTCTCGTACTTTTTTAAACATCTCACGAATCTTGTCAACGCACCTACTAGCGGAGACTGTAATGCTTGATTGACAACTGCGATTTATCTTCAGCATCTCCATTGATAAGCTTGTACGGGAGGGAATCAATCATCTGAGTTCTCGGTTCGCAAAGTTCTGAGAGAATGTATCCATTAAAGACATCTTTTGCGTACCATCAACGGCCATCTCACCAGTGGCAGAAGAGGTTAAACACAGATCATACAAGCTGTTAATACGGATCTTGGAAAATTTCTCCTTCAAACACTGAGTTCCTGTACCACCTGATCTTTACCCGCAATGGCAAAGTGTTCAGGAAGCCGTGCGAAGGAAATTTGGCAGCTGAATGGGTCCCTAGATACCACTTAAGCGCTGGCATCCCCTGTTGAACGAAGCTCTTACGTTTGTGATTCCTGCCTGTTTATCAACAAGGTCTTTAAAGCACCGCCGGGCGTCCGCCTCCGAGTAATACGTAACGCACGAAAATCCTCCTGGCAACCATTGTGCTTCATACACAGACCCAAAGTAACAAGCATAATTCATAAAATCATGGCATGACATTTTTGAATTCCGAATGACCACAGTAAGGTAGGGCGAGACTGGGGTCGGCGGAATGAAACGACGTCGATGAGTCACGGGACGGTCTTTTTGGGATTGGAAATCTATGGAGCGTTGTATCCTGAGCACATCTTTGGGAAATCCCATTGGAACCAGACTATTCCTGCCATTGTAATTGGGAGGCTGGCACGACAATCATGCTAAAGCCTAGTTTACGAATGTCGTTTGTGCATCTATGTGTGTGTGGAGAATACGGAGACTCCCGTTGACTAGTAAAGGGTCAAAGCTCTTATTTTCCACAACAATACTTCCGCCTGACCTCGAATATGGCGTCTCAGCGTAGAAGCAATGGCTTACCTGTTCTGTCAGCGGACGTCGAGACTGCTCCCACGCATACCTGGTCGCACCGCTTTCGAAGGAGTCAAGACTAACGTGGGCGGAAGGACTGTGACGGCAGCGAATGAGTGAAGCTGCAGTGTCCACATTGGCTGATTTCACTGCGTTGCAACGACAATGATCAGCGGCTGGCTAACGTTTAAAGCCCGAACGCCCCATTTTCTGGGAAATCTCGTCTAGAGATCGGCACTTTTTTCACGTTAAAGGAGCTGTGGAACCGCCAGCGGTGAGGTCGACCTCTCAATTTAAGAAGGCCCGTGCCGTCCGATCTCTCTTTGTTGCTGTAAATTTTTATCCGAGAACCGTACCGCCTTTGACCTGTCACCTCAGATACAATCAACACAGGCAGGCATCAGCATGGCTAATAAGTCTCAATCTCAAAATGATGCCTGGAAGGCTTCGATGGCCCATGCGATGCAAGCAATCGTCACGATTCATACAGCTACCCCCTTTTCTTTCGGCAATGATGAGAAATGGTGCGGTCAAGGTACCGGTTTCGTCGTGGACGTAGATATCGGTATCATCTTAACGAATCGTCATATGGTGAGCGAGGCACCGATGCATGCTCGAGCCGTATTTCGGTCGGGTGCCCGCCAATGCCCCATCACGCCCTTATATATCGATCCAGTCCATGACTTTGCCTTCTGCAAATTTAACGTCGAATTTCTGCAAGGTCTCTCATCGATCCAGCTCAATCCCGAGTTTGCTACGGTAGGCCGGGAGATTCGCGTCCTTGGCAACGACATGGGCCGAGTTATGAGCATCCTCCCGGGTGTTATTGGCAGGGTGGATTGCAATCCGCCATGGTGGGACTCCGGTAGGTATTCTCGCGCAGAGATGTTCATTTCGCGGTTGACATCGTTCTAGGGATCAACTACATCCAAGCATCGGCGGATACAGCCGGAGGAAGTTCGGGAAGTCCGGTGATCACACAGGATGGATCTGCCGTGGCACTGGTGTCGGGCGGTTATAGTCAAGCGTCAACGGACGTATACTTGCCCCTTGACTTACCCCTACGTACATTGCAAGCTCTTCGATCGGGACAAAGCACACCGAGGGGCACGATCCAAAGCGTTTGGACATTGGAAAACCCTTCGAATTGCCATGCACGAGGTTTGAGTTATGAAGAGATCCAACAATACAGTCCCGATGGCTCTGGCTTGCTGGTAGCCCGGAAAGTCCTCCCTCATGGTCCGTCTGATAGTCACGTAGAGGAGGCTGACATCCTCCGTACCGTCGATGATCAGATAGTCACATCGCTCCCTCTCTTCGAGCAATTGATGGACGGTGCAGTCGGGAACACACTCAAAGTCCAAGTTCAGCGTCATGGAAATACGCTCGAATATGAGCTCCAGGTCCAGGATCTTTGGACGCTCACGCCATGTCGGCTGCTCGAGTACTCTGGCTCCAATTTCCAGGACCTCCGTTTTCAGACAGCTTTTGACTACAACGTTCCTATTGAAGGCGTCGTTCTCCACGACGCTGAAGATCCCTTCATACTTGAAGGTTCCGGAGAAAAAATCATTCGTTCTCTTAACAATCGATCCACAAAAAACCTCGATGCTTTCATTGAAGTTGCTCGCGGGATCCCTGGTGAGTGCCGTTCTTATCCTTGCGAAAACTGCCGCATGCGCTTATATGATCAGACCAAGCCAGTGTTGCTGTCGAATATCAGATCCTCTGCGATGGTCCCAGACTACGGTATCAACGTATCGTTATTGACCGTCGGTGGTTGCGCGAAAAGATGGTTCTTCGAAATCGTAAAGATGATGATATCGCCTCTTGGCATACCACAGACCTTGGACCCGCACCACCCGCCACCCCTCTGCCACGACAAGCTTTGCCTACCAAGCCTATGACTGAATCCGATCCCATCGTGCAGAAGATCATTTCAAATCTGGTGGAGGTGCATGCCCGGACACCGTATAAAACAAATGGCGCATGTCGCTCGTATCTCAAGTGCATGGGGCTCGTGATTAACGCCAAAGAAGGTTTTGTGGTCACTGCCCAAAGCTTCATGCCTTCGGCCATGTGTATCTTGAACATTGTGTTTGCAGACTCGATCGAGCTTCCTGCAACCAAAGTATACGACCACGCTTTGGGTTTCACAGTGATCCGATACGACACCTCGCTCGTTGAAGGTTCGATAGGGGGCGTATGCTTCAGCCGAAAAGTACCCAAGGTTCAGGACAAGATGACCATCTATGGACCCGATATCGACGGTCCGGACCCTTGGCCAGTGGAAACAACGGTGACAAGTATTGGGCCGCTGAGAGGCGACTATGATTGTGAGCACTTCTACCATCCAATTAACGTGGATGTATTGTACTTCGAAAAGGACAACTTCGGTGGTGCTGGCGTGCTTCTTGATAAGGACGGAGATTTGCAGGGATTATTGCTGCCGTTTCACCTCGATGGGCTCAAATGGGTAGGGGTTCAACTCTCCTTGCTGCTGCCAGAGTTCGAGGAGCTCCAAATGGGGATTCTTCCACCAGAATGCAGGATGCTGGACGTTGAACTCGAAGCAGTCCACAAGAATGATGTACAGAGTTTCGGTGTGCCTGAAGGTATGGGTCTCCCCCAAGGCGTGGAGAGCTTCCACTGATACATCCCAAAGAGATAGTAAAGGCTTTCCCACGAAGGGACTTCATTCGGGCCAAGAAGGTATCTTGCTGCCATCGGAACGGCTTAGAAGCGGGGGATATCATTGTGAAGCGGGGGAAGAATTTGGTGACCCAAATGTCAGGCTTACGTGACATGTTCGCCGACGAGAGTTTGAGAATGTCAATTATCCGACGCCAAGTCAGGATGGAGGTGGATGTGCCGACCATCAGGGTCTCTACCCGGCAGAGTAATAGGGTAGTCTGGTTTGCTGGGGCTCAATTTGAGCTGCCTTATTCCCCAATCCCCCTCTGCACCCGAGAGCTGTACAGTCGGATCTTTGTGACCGGCGTCCGTGTCGGCAGCCCAGCGGACACGTACCGTCTCCGTCTTCACCACTTCGTCACTCAGGTTCAGGGTGTGTCAACGGTTAACTTTGACGACTTTACAAAAGAGATCAAGAAATTACCAGATGGCCAATTTTGCCGATTTACACTCGTCGATCTACAAGGGTCCTCCGAGACGGTATCACTGATGACCAACCGACGAGATTTCAAAGCTCTCGACGCTCGGCAGAAGGAGGGAAGTTCTTATGGTTGGCACCTCCAGGCGCTGTGACGGAGTGAAAGCTTTCATAGTTATCTTGGGAGTATTATTGACTTGTCTACTCCTATGCCTTCTCACTAGTTTATTTTTGGAAGCTAAGGAAGTCATCTTACAATAAACAAATTCGAGATGTCTTCGCTTTCTTCGCTATTATGCCTGACTTTGCTTGGCTTACGTTTTGGAGATAGGCTAGATTCGGAGCGCGCCTCGAATGCCTTCATGTATCTATAGCAAGTGAATGCCGCAGGCCTTACGCATAAGCATGTAGGCAACACCAATGCCATTCTCTCTAGCATAGCTACATGGTTATTAACTTCTGCTAAGATAGGAATTATAGACTCGAGAGATGTTGCGCTTCGTTAAGTAAAGTCCTAATTCTGGGATTCTCTCGTCCCTCGTCGTATGCTTCGAGAAGCGGTCCTATAGATAATAAACCGTATCGGATAAGGCTTCTTTTAATCTGTGAGTAGAGATATCCTATTAGTGCGATAATGGGCACGCATAAAATCCCTAATGCTATTATCGCTCGGGTATGTCATAGGCTGGTACTAGAGGGTGTGAACGAAGAAGGGGCGAGTCGGAGCATAAGGAAGTTAAGGAGATAAGGATAGCAAGGATACTATAGACTTTATCAAATTGTACTCTAGATCAAATACCAAAGAGCTACCTAGCCCTTCCTTAAGATGGCAATGTTGAGGAAAGGTGGAACCCACCTAGATCACTGAATGTCATTGCGCCAATAGATCACTACTAAATTTAGCATTCTGCCGCTCGCAAAATAATATTATACTATGTGTAAATGGCTACATCGTGATTGCGGATAAGATATATAGGCACTCCTAATAGATATAATCCTATCTAATAATAAGTATTAATTACCTAAAAAAAGGAAGGTCATAACTAGCCCTAAAGTGTGATGTTTACTAGTAAACGAGATATGACCGCCACCAAAATGTTTTATATACTATATAAACTATTGCCTCCTTTTTATTAGGAAGAAATACGCTGTACGCTCGAATGCTAATAGAATGCCGACTAGGATAGATCTTTAAATATGAATGACGACGCAATTAAAGTCCCTATTATAATGCGGATGGGTCGAAGGGCCTAACTTACGGCCTATATTTATTACCGTTTGAAATGAACCTAGAGGGTATAAGAGCGACTTGAGGCGGGGTATAGGCACTTATATATAGTCTTCTCTTAGGATCTTAAGATTACGCATTGCCATATCCTATCGGCCTGCTAAGTGAAATATATCGCCTTTGCCTTAGGGATAATGGTCGCGGTAGAAGTTAAGCCCGGCTAGGAGTACGGGTTGCGACGTTACGAAAGTAATCTCTCTCTCTACGATAGAATTCTCTCTCCTCCTCTATATCTCGAATCTTTTGCTCTAGCTTCGAGATTTCCTAAGAAGTTTCGCGCTCCTTCTCTTTCCGGCGTTAACGAAAGCGGTGGGAGGCGGTAGCATTACGCTTACGTTTCTCGCTAGCGACTTTTAACGCAGCTTACACGTTAAGAGGAACCTATAGGGAACTATTTTCCGTGTCGAGGGTTATTATTCGGTATTAGCCCTCCGTACCGAAAGCCGCCTATGACATTGTCGATACGGGACTAGATAATAGGAATGAATTCGAGAAGGAGGACTAAGGCTAGCTAGTGGACGCTGTAGATGGCGCTATAGTAGGTTTAGTATAGCTGACCTGACCGTAGGCAGAGTATTATATACCTGGGCTGTCGCTTTAGAAAGCTAGCTGCGGAGACGTTGGCTTGATAACCCCTAAGCGTTTATAATTCTGCGTATGAGAGTGAGCAGGCTCTTGACTCAGTTGGCGTTAGGGAAATGATCTCGGCGAAGGCAAGGCAGGAACGTGAGATTTCGTAGAACCTAGAGGGCCTGGAATCTTTTCTAAGAGAGTACCAGGCGCACTGCCGGCATTTATATGATCTTCAGCCTTCAGGGGATTAAGGAGGTTTTGAACGCCAATTGGGCGCGAACTTCGTTAGTCTAGCTGTTATAAAGGAGGAGAAGCTCGCACGGGAACGTTTAGGGCTACTTATACTCGCTAGAAGGTGTTTTATAATACTAAGGTTAGTATAGGGCCGTGGATAGGAGGTAAGGTTCGAGCTTAAAAGGAAGTAAGCTTCGCGTAGTTATTATTATATAGTGAAGTTGATAAATGTCCTACTCTAGTAGGTTCCTGCGATATAGGGCCCTCGTCCTTAGAGTGATGAAGCCCTTGAACCTCATAGCATTTATATGGGGTGCCTGCCCCTTAACGATTGGAGGTATCGTTGTTCCAGGTATGACTTTGTGAATCGGCAAATCTCGCAGCAATATCAGAATATCCGTGAGAACGTTCCTTTTCGAGCTCAACGAATAAATAACAGGAAAGCATTCGTAGATACACTCAAATTCAAATGCTTCACATCGGAAGGGGCAAGATATATAGTATAGGAAACGTTTCAAGAATAGATAGGTAGCGTCGTATTTACGTTACGCAAGATTATATAGATGGGCGATCAAGCTATAAGGATAACTTATACCGGCCTATAAATTATCTTTATAGGTTTAGAGACCCGGTTAGAGCTTATTTTACTCCTAAGGGATCGCTACTTACTACTAGCTCTCGACCTATAAGCTATTACAGCTTCCCCAGCCTAAATTTAGGAGTTTAGAGCTCCCGCGGTCTAAAATTAGAGAACGTATACTCCTAGATCGTGATCCGATTCGAAATCCCAAAGCTATAGCCTTAACACGAAGATTAGCTATAGTATTCTTTATAGATCTTCTTTAAAGCTTATACGCTTATCTTTTAAGGTGTTATTAGCTTAGTATATACGGATAGTTATACGCTCTCGTCGCGGCCGAAAATCCATAAGGTTTACACCCACTAATTCTAATAGTTCTAATAGGATTAAGCATCGAGTCAAGTTGGCCCGAGCTGGGAAGAATATCTCGCTGCAGATGCAAAAAGCGAAATCGACGTACTTTGTCGGAAGATTTCCTTTGCCTCCGAATTTCTGACTAATATTAGAGATTCTGCGCTCAGACGTTTGCCTTAGTACCTCAGACGTGCTAAGCTATAAGTGGCTTTCTACTTATATAAAACCTGGTGCGCAGCACGTCTGAGTGCAAAACCGGGTATTTTTACTAGAAATAGAAGAGGTCACCCCCCAAATGAACATACCCGCCAAATGAACAGCCTCTGTAGGGCTGAATCCATGAACCGAACATCAATATCAAAAAGTCATTTTCAGTCTAAATGTTATATGTAAAATTTATGCAGATTTTGATTCTAAGTATATTTTATATAAGACACTTTTAGCTATCTTACGTTAATGTTAAGATATAGGGGAAGTGTTCATTAGGAGAGTGTGTTTATTTAGGGGGTAATTTCTTCTACCTTAACTACCGACGTATTTTTTCGACTTTTTTTTCTACGATAGCCTTACTCCTAAAGATTATTCTCGGCGCGAGATCTCTCGATTTTACCGGGGGTTTCTATTAGTAATTTTAGAGAATTCGTA
>JAABUP010004064.1_pt1 | contig 24617 bp, 21 predicted proteins | sample 5559201 | NCBI WGS metagenome assembly JAABUP01 (sample SAMN10711887, study PRJNA513373) | rock metagenome | isolation source: Antarctica rocks | place: Antarctica
CCACTGAGCCGGGAGGGAAAGCATTGTGCAATGACTTTTCGATTGGACACGCGTTCTTCAATCAGGCTGAGCACCTCATGCAGTTCACTGCAAACATCAAAGCCTGCCACGGGCTTTGCCAGTTGGGCGCCGTTCTGCCACGTGATGAACCCCTTGCTAGTCACACAAGCATTGTTTGTTCAGCTTGGATGGTTCTGCAGTTGGGTTGGTAAGGTATGCATGTAACATCTGCTGTGTAAAGGATGGACGTGTTTGTGTATCAGGTATATTGGACGGATCATGAGCTTGCGTCACATTGCACTGGTCATCTACCATGGACTCACTGCTAGCACTTTTCACAGAATCAGCATCAAGGTGAATGAAGCACTTCGATTCTTGATTAAGGATCTTCGGATTATTTTGGGACGATATATCTCCGTACTATCTCATCATTGAGGATCAATCCCTGAACGCATGGTGCGTGGGGTATGCCGGTTTGACAGCCTTGCATAGCCGCTCCGAGCAATCCTTGTCCAGGTGTTGGTTCTGCAGCCACATGAGGCTGGTGACATGACATGGCCTTGTGGCTTTCATGAATATCAGCTGGCTGGAAACATTTCACTTGACAGATGCCATACCACCACATGCTGCCACAAAGGCAATGATACTGTTAATTCATTCAACACAAATCACCGTACAGATGCAATCGTAAGCACTTGTAGCCGCCGTTCTATATACCGCGATCGGTAATCACCGGGCTTGATGCAAGCCATCGTATCAGAGTCTATGGGCCCAGCCGCAAGAGTAGCAGCCTTACCATCACTAAAGGCCTCATCCTCATCATGTCGTCCTCACCGGCGCATCGGCTTGACAACAGGAGGATTTCGGGCGGAGTTTATGTTTACTGCTGGGTAGTATATTTGGTGTGTGACAGTCCTGTCGATTCATCGCGGCTGCCTGAGATAATCCTATGGCTGCGCCTCATCAGAAGGTAGGGCATTGCAGCACCCCTTGTGGAAACCGATGACTTACATGGTCACCGCCCTCACACATATCTTAAATGCCTAGTGGGCTATAACACGGTCACCTCTTTTTGGCCTCCTTAGGCTGCAGTGTTGCTTAGTAGATAAGCAGCTCTCGCCCTCCATTCCTCATCAAGCTTGGTCGTGCGTCAGTACATCATTTCAACCGTGCATTGGTTGAATCGCTTTGTTCTCTTGGCTTTGTTATAAAAGACTCTATTGTTAAACAAAGCTTCTTTGTTGTCCTGCCTCTGTAACACAGTGATTCACTGACTCGCTACCTCTATCGAACATCATCGAATGGTGGTGAATACATGAATACCACATGTCTCCCGTCACACTACCACTTCTGCTGCGCCTGATATATATACTGGACGTTGGCGGATAACAGCAAGATTCGAGCAGTCAGACAACTAATACCCTACCAACCACCTTCCTCCAATACACTTTAACCTGGATCAAGGCTACTTGAACCACCAGAGGACCCGAACTACCTTCAACATATAGAGGACCTTTCAGCACTGGCATGTGCATAATCGAGCACGTCGTCGACGTTTACCTCAACGGTGCCCGGAATGTAAGAAAAGTTCTTGTCCCCTGCCGGGAAGGTGATGGTCGCAGCCCATGCGGTAACACCCGGCATCGCAACACCGGAGAGTGCTTCGTACGTCCTCCTGACGCTCCCGACGCTCCCACGGTTCCTCAGCCCTTCCGACCTGCAGTGGCACATGCACCTGGCGTGCAACTCATTACACCAAACCAGACACCTACGCCAGTGTCGAGAACGCAGCAAACTAAGCCTGGAAGGATGAGAAAGGATTTGGAGTTAGTCGTGGACATACACATACCTTTCACCGGACGAGGCAAGCAGAAGCAAAAGCATCGAAGGCGGGAGATTATCTTAGTCAAGCCAAGGCTACCTGAGCCGCAGCAACGCCTAGATCCACCATGTCCACCGGCGCCGCCTCCTCCCCGTCCAGCGCCACTTCCTCCACCTGTAGGGCCAACAACAGCCTTACCAACTAATTTCAGACCGGGGCCAGTAGCTCCACTCCCTTCCCGTCCTCCGCCGCCACCGATCGGTGTAGGCCCTGCCCTACCACGACGACACTCTACTCCGACCATTATTCATCACTACCGCAGTTCAGACCGGAGCCCGCCCATGTCCCCTGTCCGCGAACATCATCGTCGGAGGCCTGGACCCCCTTCACCCAGAAGGCGCGATGACGCTTACCTTGAGATCAACCGTGAAAAGGATCGTCGCCGTCAAGCTGAAGCCGAACGAAACCGCGCTGAAGGCAAGAGACGTCGCGCAGAGGCCATCGCTCGCACGGCGCGTGCGGATCGCATAAGGGCAGAGGCCGAGGCTGAGAGGGCACGTATACAGAGAGATGTGGAGCGGGACCGTGCGAATCGCGAGCGTGAGCTTCGCAATCAGCAGCGTCTCGATGAAATCGAAGCTGAGCGTGTTGAGTGGGAGAGAAGGCGCAGAGCGGAACGCGAACAGCGGCAGCTTGAGGAACTCAAAGCAGAGCGTATTGAAAGGGAGAGAAGATTAAGAGTGGCACCGAGTCCTCGGGTGCCGGTTCACGTGCATCAAAATCGTGGCGAGGGCCTTCGAGAAAGGGGTGAGAGAGTGATCGGACAGGCCATTCAGGATGCAGGATGGAGGGAAGCGGAGAGAAGAGCATTAGATGATGGGGTCTTCAGAAGGGTCCAGGTAGAAGACGGGCTTCGGAGACGCGATACGATTGGAGCTAGGGAAAGAGTGGTCTATGAAGACGAGTATACACGGCAGCGGTTTAGATGGATTTGAGGGATTACAGTCTACATACGGCGTTGCTGGGCTGGCCAATAAGGCTAAAAGGGAGCATCTGAAAGGTGGTGTACTGGCGTTCTGGCCTGGGATTCGTGTTTGAAGTTCGTCATGGGTGGTTTGGAGGGTCAAAACCTGGGCGTTCCTATTCTGAGAGTGTCTCACAGTCATCAAGTCTCTGAGAGAAGTGTATGAGTGTTATGTATGAACTTGCAATTGCCCTGTACTCTACTGTCTTCAAGCAGGACAGAGGTATTCTCTATCATGATTGTAACCAGAGTTTTAGGCTGTTCTAGACCCGGACCAACTTTGAGCCTCGACTTGCGGCCTGCCCGCTCTGCATGCATACTTCAGCTGAAACCACGAATGAAAGAACTTCAGATCGATGAGAAGGCTTCTTTCTTGCATGAGTGCGAGGCTCTGCGCACAGCGCTATTTCTATCATTACCACTATTAGATTGATCGAGTAGGTTCTGGTCTTCTAACTCCCCGTCTTCACACCTTACTCAGAACGCTGTTCTTCGAGTCTTCGCGCGTCATGGCTCACTGTATGCTTAGACTTCACACAAATGGTCCAAGAGAACCAATAAAGACGCCCAGAAAGCCTCGACTAAATTACTGCCATTCGTCTCCAGCCTCAGCATTTCATGCGACCGCCGACAACAGCACCAACTACTTTATATGTGCTCATCCAAGTTGATTCTCGCTATCAATACATTGTACAGCATTGAACGTATCAACGTCATCAGTCCAAGTTCTTGGTATTGATGTTGAGCTTGACCTCTTACTCAACCCTCAACACACACAGAACAATGTGTTGCTCCTCTCGAGGAATGACCGCAAAGCGCCTTGGCCGGCGATCTTACTTCCATAGCTGGCAATCAACTTGAATCACAGGCTTTGTCCACTTGGTCCGATTCAAAAACATTGAGATACATTGGATAATCATGGGAACGCCTGAACGATCTGCTCAAGCTCATGCTTCACCCACACGATCATGGTCGCGGGATGGAACACCATACCCAGAACAACCACCACCACCAAGGCCTTCTAGAGATACGGGTATCAAGCCATCCATCCCATCGCCAACGAACGATGATGGTGTCATCCCAGACGATGCGGAGATTGACATATTCACCTTGACGCCTGTTGCCGCTCTGAAGATGCTTTGCAGCTCAGTCGAGGGTTTGGTCCGAATCACCGGAGATGTTCCTCCCACTCCACCCATTTCCTATCCGGCGACGCAAAATCTGAAGACCATACAGGCAGAGAAGGAAGAAGTGGTTCGAAAGCTAGCAGATTGGCAGGGAAGGGCACAAACACCTCCGAGTAGGAGTGCATCTGATGAAATCGACGGTGTCCCCTTCAAGAAAACGCCAATCGGGAGTCCCGAAGCTGCAGCCTACGAGCCCCTTCACGTCATAGGCGCGAACGCGGAACCGATCAACGTCCAGCACGGCGCCATTGCGAGGAAATTCTACTCCAAGAAGCCCCCACCCATTCCTCTGGAAGAATACCTCCTACGCCTCCACAAATACTGCCCCATGTCCACAGCCGTCTATCTAGCAACCAGCCTCTACATCCACAAGCTCGCCGTGATCGAAAACATCATTCCCGTCACCGGTCGCAACGTTCACCGTCTCCTTCTAGCCGGCCTTCGTGTCGCGATGAAAGCTCTCGAGGACCTCAGCTACCCGCATCGACGCTTCGCCAAAGTCGGAGGCGTCAGCGAGCCCGAGCTCGGCAGGCTGGAAGTCAGCTTCTGTTTCCTGACGAATTTCGAGCTGAGAGTCGACAAGGAGATGTTGTGGAGGCAGGCTACGGCTATGAGGGATGGCGAAAGTCTGTATGAGGTGCCGGAGACATATGAGCCGAGGGTGGCGCCGTTGAGGGAGGAAAGGAAGACGCCTATACGGTATATCGTGCCTAGTAGACCGATGCCGGTGCCGACGTCTTCGTGAGCTGTACATCAGAAGGTTATATCCCATGTGATAGGAGGGCCGCTGGCGCGTGTGGATTTATTGAGTCCTTAGCACTTGGTATGTGAAGTCAGACCTTTGTTTTTGAATGCTCGTGATATCTTTTGAAAGGCGCTCAGATGTTTTGGTCTCTGAGCGTTTGTGTTCTTGAGGTGGCACGTTTCTGGAGCTATACTATCTTCTTACCTTCTCATCTACATCCCATATATGCAAAATCAAGCAAGTATTTGGCGTTTAAGAGGACCTATTCACGGGAGTGGAATAACCTGCAAGAGCCCGAAACCAACCTTGTTATGCCATTAGATTGGGAGAGATTCTTAGTAAGGAGAGTAAGATAGTACAAAGTACATGTACTGACAGACCCTGGCTTATCTGTGCGAGATCCATCGACGTGGCTTGATGCATGCAGCCGCGACTCTCAAGTTACAAGCGCTACGGCAAGTGTGATTTTGGTCCTACATGCAGACAACTGACCTGTACCTCAAGGAGTCAAGGCAAATGGAGGACTGTCAGTACGAGCCCTTGTTCGACAAGACTAGCGATGATACCCGTCTTCTGCATGTTCATCCGGCTGATTCTTTCCATGCTCCGGTTGCTTGTGACCTCTGGACGGTATCTCTGGATGAGAAGCCCGAGTACGCTGCACTATCGTACATCTGGGGAGACTCGACTTTGAGCCATAATGTTACCTGCAATGAGCGTCGTCTGGAGGTGATCCCGAATCTTCACTCAGCGTCACGAACGTTCCGCCAAACCGGATGGCAGACGCTCCGGGCTGATGCTATCTGTATCGACCAATCGGACAATATGGACCGAAGCCAGCAAACTGCGTTGATGAGACGCATCTACACGCAAGCTTTGCAGATCTTCGTATGCCTAGGCGAAGCGGCGGAAAATCATGTCCTGGCAATTGAACTTGGAGGAAAGATGGCGCTGTTAGGACCAACGGCGCCCAGAAGCACGAACATTAGCCCTCGTGAATACGCTCAATTTGGCCTCTATCCTGAAGATCACCCAGCATGGAAAACTCGGGGGGACGTGTTTGCGCGTCCATGGTTTTTCCGGATTTGGGTTATCAGGAGGTACTGCCAAATACCCGTGCCATGGCAATGTGTGGTGATAAGTTATTCGACTGGCATATTGTTGCTGACTCGACCCGATTCGGTATGGAGCTTTCCTTCGAGAGATACCGTAGTGCCTTCGGATCCTCCTACCCAATGCAAAGGACAGGATTATTTGACTTATGGAGGGTATGCCTTCTGAGAGAAGCATTGCGCGATGGACTGCGTACCAAGCTTTGCGGACTTATGACAAACCTCCGCGGTTTTCATTCGTTAGGAAAAGAGACAGAACATACTCCCTTATGGGCCTAGCCATGGACCAGAGCATGGCGCCAAAGAACGATTATGACAAACCTGTTGCTGATATCTATCGTGAAGTCTGCTCTCTCTCCCCTCTCGAACGCGGGAGGATAGGGGGCCCTCGAGATGATTCACCGTGCAAGAATTGAAAAGGCTTTGTTGAAGGTTCCTTCTTGGGTGCCTAACTGGAGTTTGGACCCAGGCATAGACCACTTCGACCCTGTCTTGAATCAAAGTTCAGAACGGAACCCGGAATAGCAATCCGCAGGTGATTGCAGTGAGGGTTGGCGATGACGCCGCAAGAATCGTTATGGAAGGGACCCTCATTGTCAAAGTTGTGGTCTTGGGCCCTGAGATGTCTCGGGAGCCTTGGAAGGCCGCCATTTTCAATGCGTGGGACATAGCCTCGAGAGAACAGCTTCAGAGAGCAACCTACGCAGCTGCACGGCTGAGCAGGACCGTTCCGACGCGTGGAGCAAGACTATCATCACAAATCCCCTCCGTATCAATGACACACAGTTTGAGACGGCATTGGAGTACGTAAGACTGAGAGAATTCGTCCAGCCAGAGGCGCAACGTTTCCAGAACAAAACAGATGACTTAGTGGATAGTTACCGGGAGTACTAGCCTCTAATGGAATCAAAGAGCAAAGAACACAAGTTCTGCGTTACTCAAAAAGGCTATTTTGGCTTGATCGGGTTGTTCGCAAGCAGGAGATGAGGTATGCATCTTCCTCGGTGGCTTTGCTCCCTTCATCCTGTGGAAAGACAGGGATGCACATGTCTTGGTCGGTCCTGTGTACATACATGGTTAATGTATGGAGAAGCCCTAGAGGACGCGGACTTCACACCGCAGGAAATCATATTGCGTTAGAGGATCCGGTATGACCGATCCAAGCGGTCAGTTGGTCTCGTCACACGTGGACGATATACCGTTCGGTTGTGCAACTTCACTCTAGCCATACGGTCTGCAAAACTCCGTGTTTTGTACCATGATAACCGTAATAACCGCCAACCGATTGGCTGCTGGACAGACTTGGTCCGGGACCGTTGTTTCCGCTTCTGCCCGATAGGTTATTTGCAGATGGGATGACACAAGGTAATGTAGTCCGGAAGGCCAAGGCTGCTACGAACGTTCTCTTTTTCCGACCAATCGTATCTGTCCTCCTGCGTCTCTGTGTTCGTGTCGGGGTCGTTCTCCGCTTTCTCCTCCTCTTGCCCTTGCGCTTCTAGACCACTTAATCCCAATACGCATTAATAATCTTGCTTCCCTCGGCATCGATGTCCTCCGCGACTTCTCCTGTAGGCTGAGCGTATCCTCGTTTTAGACGGTTGTGCCATATGATTTCAAGTGCTCCGATCCGCTTGGCTAAGGGCATAGCCCGACCCCGACCATTGCGGTCGTTACCCATCTTCGTCCTTGATACAGTAGTCGTCGTACTTTTGTAGCGTCAACTGATCGCATCCATTCTTCAAGCAGAAAACCCTCAATAAAACAGTTTCCAATTCATCGTCAAGATTGTGCTGCTTCCTGCTCGAAGCCTTCAAGGCCCTGTGGCCGGAGAGCTTCGGAGACCCCTCGATATCCTGCATGAGCTTGACGAACATGTCGCAAAATCCGAAGCGCTTGCTAAAGGCAGCGGGAACTGTCCCTCTCGGTATCGAGCGTCTCAGTTTGCTGCATTATTCAGGGCAAGGCAACCGGCATCCATCAAAACAGTGGCATTAGTTACCATGCCACGCTGTGCAGAGAACGATATACGCTCCAACGAATCGGCCAGAGACATCTTCTTAGTCTGGTACTTTGCACACCAAGGGGTGCCTGGTACGATCTGGGGGTAGACCAGAGTAGATGAACGAGAATTGAGTAGCATGAGAGTCTGTGTGGGGTTAGGCAAAAGAGACTCAACACTCCGATGTCTCGGACGGTTGATACGCGGCTAGGCTACTCTAGTCATGCCGAACGATCAAAAGCAGAGTAAATCCATTTGTCGGTGTCGGTGTCGGTGTCGGTGTCGGTGACGGTGGAGTCTTCGCAGGTAGATACTCCTCGTAGCTCAAACCACCGCACGACGAAGAAAATCTGAAGGATGAAGTGCGGGTGTGCGTGCCACGGCGAAAGATCGGTCTAACTACTTTCGAACGGTTCCTTCCGGTGTACAAGCAAGCAAGGGTGAGATGCGCTCTGGTGTACGTACGGGCGAACTATCTACCAGACCAGATATGTAGAATTTTCCAACGCACTCACTGCGCTGACTACCTGCCTGAATTGATACCAGAACCCAAACCCAACAACGGAGGGGAAGCAGAGGGGTTGCTTCCCCTCCTCAACATGTCCTCTCTTCTCTTCTCTTCTCTTCTCTTTCCAATTCGATTCTGTCAGAGATATCGAAGTCCAAAACCCCAAACCAAACGATCAACACCCATCCAGCAGGGCGCACTCGAGCCGAAATATCGGAACACGTGGCGTAGTTCCCGAAAAAGCCACACCCTCCACTACGTTCCGCAAGTAGTCTTCCGATCCGAAGACCGGACATAAAACCGAAAAGCAAAGTCCCGAACCCAAAAATAAAAAAAGGGGGGGAGAGAGTGGACGTGTTGTGTTGTGAGATGATCAACCAACCACAAAAGGTGGGATGAAGACCTCGCCCGAAGACCGGAAGGGTGGAAGAAGAGGTGTGCAGCGGTTAGGTAACTTAGAGAAGGAAGGAAAGGAAAGGAAAGGGAAGCTCTGGAGGGTAGGGTAGGCACAAAGGGTTTGAACCGGATCGGAACTGTGATTGGAAGAAATCGGCAAATGGTAGGGTAGGGTAGGAGTCAACAGGCCCGAGTGAGTGAGTGTGCGAGTAGCATAGAGAACGCGAATCCTCAGCTAACCACACCAATCTTCAATCTTGATAGGATTTGATCGTGAAAGCAGAGTTGTTCGTCTACATCTCGAAGTGATGAGGGCCGCTCACGATCGAGATATCTAAGAATCAGATGTCGCGTAGATAGGAAGCTGTGTGTTTGAGTGATGCTTTCGCGCCATACTTATAGCCCTGCTAGTATTTCGCAACTATGAGCAAGGTCGTGTGGCAGCAAAGACAGCTATGTGATCTGCCGTCCAAGGTGGGGAGACTGGGGATGCGCACACGGGCATGGATCGTAAGGTGTACCGAAAGTCGATGGCACCACCCCGATATTGATACCTTTTTGTACGAAGAAAGCCTGGGCGCATGTGAGCAAGGCGCTACTCAGGGCGACGTCATAGCAACTGGATTGAAAAGGCTAATGTGTCAATCATTGAGACGTACAGCATACAAAGAAGAAGATTCTAGGTGCAGGATCTCTGCAGGACTGTAGAATAGGACATCAAAGAAGAATCGCTACCTAGAAGCGCCGAACGACAACAAATGTAAGAGACGCTAGAAAACACCCTGCACCCATCTACCAGCTTGCTCTTCTTGGACTGTTTGAGAAGATGGGAAGGTACTTGGAGATTCTCGTGTGGTGCTACGCCGAGAATCGCTTGCCTCGCCGGGCAACGAAGGCTCCAGAGGGTCTCAAGTCGCTTAGATGAGCAGGATGACCTTGGTAGAAACCCACCATGCCGAAAATCCAAGCCCCGATAACAAGCTCTGCCGCTCTTGATCAGTCCACCACGCGTTCGATGTGATCAACAAAACCCACTTGTAACCCAAAGCCTATTAATTCGGCAACTATAGCAAACGACATGGCCGCTTCCCAGTTCTGCCCGTCCCTCGTCGACTAGGTGGGGGCTCTAATGCGGCCACAATAGCCTGAGAATCGAGAAAGTCAGAAACTGAGACTGTTCGTTCAATCCAGATTCTATAATCTTACCTCATCGAAAACGTCCTTCAGCTTGTACTGCGTGAGTGCCGAGCATTCCACGTACTTCACTGCGTTCAACTCCCTTGCCATCCGCTCCCCATCCTCTTTCCTGACCGGCTGCATCTTCTGCTTGGCCAATTTATCTCTTACGCTCGGATCATCTCTCAGATCCGTTTGTGTGCCCACAATCAGACATGGCACCCCAGGACAATGGTGATGAACTTCGGGAAACCATTTTTCTCGGACATTTTCGAAGGAAGCAGGGGATGTGACGGAGAAGCAAACCAGGAAGACGTCGGTTTGGGGGTAAGAAAGAGGACGCAGTCGGTCGTAATCTTCCTGACCGGCCGTATCGAAGAGGCCAAGAGTGTATGGCTCGTCGCCAATCCTATAGAGGTACATTCGCCATCAGCCAGCGGTTCATGTGCTCTCGCGAACCATGAACATCATAAGGAATATTGTGATAAGCATCGCGGTCGAATGTTCTCTGCTATAAAATGCCAAGCGCGGAACATCCAATCCACCTTTCTAACCTGTAAAGAGATTCGCTGCTTACATCACAGTGACAGCATAGTTATCAAAAACCGTCGGGACGTATTCGGAGGGAAATTTGTTCGTTGTGTAGGAGATAAGAAGGCAGGTCTTTCCAACGGCGCCGTCACCGACAACTACACATCTATCACACACCAAAATGGCGTTAGTACATAGCCTATGCCACTGTTGAGATTTTGAGGATTGCTGGAACGTATAACGCGGTTCTTGGCTCGAGATATTGAACGCACTTAACGCACTTGATTGTAGAGACGACCATCTTGCCTGCCTTGACCGAATATCTGAAGTACTACCTCTATGCTCACCGAGAGCAGACAGGTTCAAGACGTAGACCCAATGAATAGTTGGTATCGCGGATGTTGTACCGGAGTGAATCAAGTGAAGGGGCAAATGGCGAAGGGAGGTGAAGTCTGCGCGGCGCTTGCGAAGACGCCAAGCTCAACGATTGTGCTTTCACAAGCACTGTAGAGGATGTAGTAGTCGACGGATCCTTTGTGGTACCTGGCATCATCATCAGTTGCCTGCTTATGATATATTCACACGTGCATAACACCCTTACAAACATAGATGAAACGTAGCACAGGCGGTGTATGTGGCACAGCGGTAGACGTCCTGCCTACTGCTGCAAACGCAGATTTATCTTCTCAAGATTCACCACTGCCACAGACAACGATGCTTCGATTAAGCTCCGACGCGTGGGTGACGGGAAAGCTTGTTAGCACGAAGAGGATTGTGAGCAGTGAGCACAGGAGGCGAGCTGCAAAATCGTTCCAAAAAGGGAATGGTTGCGGAACTTCCCGAGATGTAGAAGTCTGGAAGGTGAATTGCCAAGCGCGATTAAGATCCCGGATGGCGTCTTGACGGCGAATGAGATGATGAGTTGAGACAAAAGGTCACCTAATCCAAACTTACCAAGATATAACCGAGGCTGAGGTGAGAAGTGTAGTTATATCTAAGTCTGGTGCGAAGGCCTGAGACCACTCTTACGGCGGCCAGGAAGCTGTGAGTGGATTTATAAAGGAAGCAGCTCTGTTGGGGAACAATCTCTAAAGTCTTGCGACATGCAAGTTGAGACCGACGCTTGAGTCTGTTTCGGCTTCGTCTTTCCTGAGAGAGTTGTACGTATCACTTCGTTGTTCTAAGTCGTAGATGCTATCAATGTGCATCGATTGGCACTCATTGATACAAACATTAAACTTAAGTATCTACAGTGAATGCAATTCCATATCTTGTACTCCAATTTGGATGCCTAATCTTTCTTTGTCGAATTATTTATTCCAATCCGGAGGTTCATCGCTTGAAAGGCGCCGCCTATCGACGAAATCGACCCCACAGCTTCTTTGAGCTGGACATCCGCGGCGCATTACCATCTCCTACTTCAGGGCTTTCTGATATCGAGCCATTGTACTGGCTTCGACCAACGACCTTGCCCTTAACACGCTGGTCCATCTACATTGCAGCATGTCAGCAGACAGTAATTGAGATCACGTCAAACCGAGAGTACTTGCCTGGTCTAGCTTGTAGTTCTTCATCAGCAGACTCAGAGGTATCAACGGTGCAGCAACACAGACTGCAATGATCAAGAGGATGTTCATCGTCTCCTGGTACGCTCGGTTGATAGCAATCCTCTCCGGAGAACCCATCGCATATGATGTTGCGACCGTAAGCTTCCCGAAGATAAGTGTTGCATCACCCTTAGCGTTCTCCGGCAGGTACAATGCAAGCTTCTTCGGGATATTGGCCGTCCAAACCGCGCCTGAGATGGCTGAACCGACAGCACCCCCAATCTCAAGAATGGTAAGGTATATGGCAGTGGCGGCGGCGACTTCCTGGTGGCTGGCAGATGCTTGCACACCTAGTTGGGTAGGTACATTGAGCATACCACCTCCGATGCCGACCGCAATCTGGGTGCCAACGATCTGTGATATAGAGCTGCCTTGCGTTCGGTAACGGATCATAAGTCCAATACCCATGAGGTAGATACATGATCCTGCAGTGATGAAGTATTTATAGTGTTTGGTGTACTTGATGACGATCGAAATGCAGATCGATGCTACGGTCGAGGTGAATGAGAAGGTTTGTGTGACGTGACCCGCTGCCGTTATGGACTGGCCTTGAACGACCTGAAGATAGGAGAAGAAATACGGCTGCACGGAGGTATAGAAAACCACTGCGAGCTATCAGGTCCCCCATAAGCATTGCGAGGGTGAGAGTACTCACTGAAATAGAAGAACCCAATTACACAACCAGCCAACACGGTTCTGTTACTCAGTAAATGGAGGGAAAGGAATGGTTTAGGAGCCAGCTTAGGGCTCATCTCCCAGAATGGAATTACAACAAGGCAGACACCCCCGATGACTAGCATAGCAATGATGCTCGGGTTATGCCATCCACCTTTCGCCGTAGCCGCAAGTGTCAATGGGATCAGTATTAGAGATATAGCTGCGGATAGGAGTAATAGCCCCATCACATCCAGTTCGTACCATAGTGTCTTGATGACGGACAGGGATTTCTGCCCTCCCAAGGGCGAGCGCGGAAGGAGTCCAAGCTCCGCAGCCTTACGCCGGTTCAAGAATAATGCCAATGCCAATGGTAGGAAGGCGACTGGCAGCACAATGGTCCAGATGCCATAGCCCCACCTCCAAGTCGTTCGGCCTAAGATGCTCTGTGCAATCGGAGGGCCCACCCAGACCGTGATGAGGAAGGGGATATCAGGCAAGCTGGAGAACAAGGCACGGTTAAGGAGATCGCTTGTGTCAGCAATGAAGATCTGCTGTAGGATCTGCAGTCCGGTCGATCCAGCGGCATAGAAGATCTGCGCGGACGCGAATGTTTTGACGTTATTGGAGCCAGCCATCTGGATATATCCAATAACGTAGAGGAAGACACTGATAGAGAATGCCTCCAACCGCCCGAAGACGTTGGCAATCTTGGCCATGGGTGGCTTGACGACGGCTAGGATCAGTCAGTTAAAAGCCGGACAGAATCGAGTCATCCAATATCTTCTATACCATAGACAACCCCTTGCACCACATACACCGTAGAAATCAAGGAGTGTGTGCTGAACGCGCTGGTGGCATATACTGATAACGACACGACTGTCTGGCCCTCCAATGACGTGCAGAAGGCCATTAAAAATATTCTGCATAATGACATCAGCATAAGTGAAATAAAAGAACAGTCCAGCTATATTCAAGCCTCTGCTTCGCAGGCAGGAATGAAGCTCGTACCCAACATATGCAAATACCAAGGACCACTTCGTCCAGGTCTGACTGATGGCTTCAATGCCCTTGACACCTGCTTGCGCTTCGTACGAGCTTATCGATGATCGGTCATCTTCCTCAGGTACATATACATGATCTTTGTTTGTTTGAACCCAGGTATCCTCCAGAGTATGCCCCGCTTGTGCCATCCTTGATGTAGTCTTTGAGAGCAAGATCCGAATCCTGGTGAGTGACAAGTCTACCTCCAGAAGACGTGCAGATCAAGATATAAAGATCTGATAAGAAATTAGAAACGAATTAGGTTTACAATTCTACCTAGTACGACGTAAGAGTACCTTACGTATACCAAATGCACCTGACCATCGAAACTTTGACCTTTCCACCCATTGCTCCGAAGCTATTGACCAATAACAACGAACTAAAGCCCCGATTGACCTCAAGCAACGCGTGGTACGGCCGGCATGCGCCGGAGCATAGATGCAATGGTAAGGATTGGGTCCTCGAAGCGGGCAATTGTAGCTCTTGGCACTGCCTTTAGCGATATCAGATCCGCTTGACCTGCAGCGGCACGACCGGGATTGAGCTTCGTGTCTTGGCAGAACCGATATCGGAGTGACTTTATCTCCATGCCTACGTACATTTTCTCTGTTGAGTGACTAGGTACTAGACACGGGACCAGCTTTACAGGATCCAGCCGCAAGAGTCATCCAGAAAGCTATCAGCTGCTATGGCACGGCACGACTGTCAAAGATACCTTAGATACGGGATGTGTAATCAACGGCGTACTAACCATGCAGCCTTGACGCAAGTTAGGCAACACTCAAAAGCCATCCAACTCTCAGACAAGTCCTTTACGAGACTGAAACCTTCACTCATAACGAACAGAAGAACTCCAGCGATCAATACTTACAAACGAACAACTCAACAATAAACCAACATGTCATCCTCCACCCCGACGACATCCTACGACGCCAACTGCCACTGCGGCGCCGTACGATACACCGTGACAACCCAGTCCTTAGACACGCAAAAAGTCGCTCGCTGCAACTGCTCCATCTGCACGAAGAACGGTTACCTCCTCGTGTACCCGGCACGTCGAGATGTTGTCTTTCATCAAGGGTACGATCAGCTCACTACCAGTTCGGCAACAAGAATGTCGAGCACAAGTTCTGTCCGACCTGTGGGTCGTCGGTGCTTATTGAGGTCCAAAGCGACCAGCATGATTTCTTTGCTATGAACGTATGTTTGATTGTGCTTTCAGAGGCGTGTCGTGATTGTGGAGGATTGAGGGCTAATTTGGAGTAGGTTCGTCTCTTCAAAGATATCAACCTTGACAAGCTAAACTACAACGACGTCGATGGATGGGGTAAAATGGGACCGGCGTACAGTGTCTGAACAGGAATGCGGACCTGATAACGGTGGACAAGGGATACATCCAGGTTGTGGCTACATATATCCTTCGAGCGTTCGACTATACAAAGCAATCATCCAAGTCAACACGCCTTCCGCTACTCCTATCCTGTTGTCTCAATAACCAAATGCCCAAAGTTGACCTCCAGTCCCTCCCCATCCTTCGACGGCTTCGCTGCGTAAGCGCCTACCCAGCACTCCCTCTCGCCTTCTCCTTCTTGCTTAAATTCCTCAAACACCCACGTAACCTCCCTGATCGGCTTCCTCTTCACCCCTTCAATAACATAAACCCATAAACTCCCATCCTTCTCCTTCGCCATCTCCACCGTCACCGAACTACCCTCCTCGTTCGCAAGCGGCAACAGACTCCAATCCGCCCACCGGTCCGCCGCGACGGTACTAACGTTCGCTTGACCATGCACAAACTCGATGCCCGTCTTAACCCACTTGTTTGTGCCGTCAGGTTGGGGAAGGACGAGAATTAGCCCGCCTTGGTCATACAACGTGCCCCATTTTGCGGAGACTGCGACGCGCGCTTTGGAGAAGGTAGAGAGAGGGAGGGTGCAGTGGAGGATTGGCGCGGTGAATGAGTGCGTGGATGGCGGTTTGCGCCAGATATCGGTCGAGGGTGGGGCAGTTATGGTGAACTCGGTGGGGAGCGAGATGGGGGCTTCGCGGTCGGTATTGGTGAAGGTGAAGCGGGACATCGTTGTTTGGTGTACAGCTATGCGACTGAAGGATTCAAGCGCATTGTGTATAGGTCTCAAGAAGATCCAGGACGAGATCACAAAGCTTGATGGTCGATTTTTATCAACATGTTACAGATCAGTCTCTGAGTGAGGCGGGGTACACCCGCGTCCGCAGCATAGCTTGGCACTGTTGTCGTTGAAATCGTCCACGGTATTCATGAGATTTCGTCCACACGGATATCGCTACTAGGCCAGGTCAAATAACTTGCGTTCCCTTGAGGTAAGATCCATACACGCCTAGTAAACGACAACGCGCGAGGCAGCTGTGGGTGAATGCGGTCGACGAGGGCTTCCGACGCACCAGCACAGCTTCAAAACAGCTCAAGTACAGCTTTTGACTGTGGCCGGCCGGCGTTGAACCAGAGGAAGAGCAAGAGATTCTTATACCCAATGATTGCGGAAATATCGAACAATAGTGCTCCAAATACTGCAGCTTTCCAATGCATCAAGGTATTAGTCCAAGGACAGCCCAAACTCCGGCTTACCCAGTACACCTCTCCCGTGGCTCTCTATACACCAAGCCCAACCCTGCAAACACTTTCTTCTCCGCCTCCTCCCACGTCCTACACTTCCCGCCCACCCCCTCCAAATCCAGCACCTCACCGGTCGCTCTGTCCCTCACTCCACTACTATCGAACTTCCACCCTTTGACTTTCCTTGCGTAGCGTCTCAGATCTCTTTGAAATGTCGTCCCACCAGACCACCCAACTATAGCACAGCCCACTGTCCGCCAAGGCGCAACAATGATATCGACCCGGCGATGGATATTCTGATTTTTGGCTTTTGGGTTCGCCGCCAGGTCCGCAGTCCGGGTTGGCCAGTTGATGTCCTGCCAAACGACGAGCGCTTTGTCCAAAGTGTCGAATCCGTGACCACCAGTTCCAGCAATGAAAGGAAGAGTCTGCTGATTCCTTTTCGAGGCCGTCAGATTGAGGGTTAGTGTATGAGTAATCCAACCTTCAGTCTCCAAGCTCGCGACGATGTCTCTAACAAGCCCAAAAGTAGCGTCTTCATCACGGTGCGAGAGAATCATGTCCACGTCTCCACACTCTTTCTTTCCGCGCCGATAGCCCCCCACGATGCAACACTCGATGCCGTCATGACGGATGCGTTTGGCGTGCTCGGTCACCTTGGCGGCGATGAACTCGACCTCGGGACGAGGGATCTTCTCGAGAAACTCATCGTAATATTTGACGCCAATTTGTTGAACGCGGTTGAGCGTGTTCCAGCCATGCTCGACAATGTCGTCAAGGTCTTGCCATCCCTTGTCGTAGTAGAACTCCCGTGCTGTCTTAGCGCCGACGCCCCAGATCTCATAAAAGAGGCCAAGGATCTTGAGTGCTTCGTCGTTCTCGACGTCGATTACGGCCTGTATCCGTCCGTCATCTGCCTTCCATTCGCGGAACAAGTGCGCGATCTTGGTGTCGCAGCCTGGTAGGGCTAGGATTTCCCGTGTGTTGGAAAGAGTGTATGGGTAAGCTGCAAGAGAAGCAATACTGGTGCTATAAGCTCGCACACCAATTTCATCGGCTGTGAGAATGCGAGCTAGTTTTATCTTCTCAAGCTTATCGATGAAGGCTTTGTTTGGAGCATTTGGAGGCGTAGACCGCTCGCATGCGTAAAGCTTCTGTTCTTTCACCCAGGATGGCATTTCCGGAAGCTCGCTACTGACGCCTTCATCGTGCTCCGAGGTTGTTTGGTGCAGAAGATGCGTTGGTCGCGTGACACTTTGGCTGCTGCTTTTACTTGCCTGTTGAGCTGATGATACGAAGCTTTTGCCGCGGAACTCTTTTTGGATTGTCCTCGCCGTTGTATCCTGATTCGTACTTCGTCTCCAGCTTGAGTGACCAGCTTCATTCTCCGCACGATCAAGTATGCTCTGGAACGCTCCCTCCTTCGTGTATGGCGATTTATCGACTTTCTTAAAAGCCACGTCAGTAGCTTTGATAATCGTGATGGCCTTCTCCGGTGTAATCGCATTCTCTGGGCGTAGTACAGACCGCGCGTGATATATGACATAAGAATCCAACGGAAGCGCTCGTCCTGCTTTGCGCGATTCTTCAAGCCATTCTAGCTTGACCACCTTCAAGGTGTCCTTGAAATCTGCTGCGGAGGTATGGGCAACCTCATCCGGACGGTCAGAAGAAACACCTGTTCCCACCGTCGACATTTTTGACCATGGCAGATGTTTGGCCGGCTTTGGCGCAGGTTGAGTCTCAGCTTCCGCCTCAGAATCTGTGCTGGAATCCTCTATCACAACCACGGTCTTTGAGGAATCCGATCGCATGGGTTGCTCTATCCGGCGCCTCTTTTGCGCAGGCTCCGCATCTGCTCCCGTGACTTGGCCACGGGTTGCAGCCTGGTAATCCGGACCTTGGACCTCTTCCGTCCAGAGTCTTCTGCATCGCAACTCGAATTCGGCACGCCTCTTTGTCCCAATCTTCCCGAGGATTAGCTTTGCCTCAGCAGCATCATAAGTCAATGGTGCACCAAAGCTGACAAGCAAGTCCTCAGCTTCATGTAGGTCCGATAGCGTAAGGTGAGTCGGCAAGACGAAAATAGGTGCTAGAAAGCTCAAATCAAGCTTCGTAGGAGCAGGAGCAGGAGCATTGTGGCTGTGCGTAACGCTGGCGATTGTTGCTGTCGATGACTGACTATCCCCCATCATGAAGCATCATGCTTGCGGAGAGTAATGTCATCAAGCATGGCACCAACATAGCATAGCGAAGTAGATACGAGACTGAGCGAAAGCTCTAGTAGGAGCAAGAAGCTCATGAGGTGTTATTGGTAGCAAATCTGTGAGCGCGGCGCGGAAGAGCACTGCACAAACACTGGAGTGAAATGATCATGTACATGTAGAAGGCAAGCCTAATACCACGGGGTGCGTGATATCATGAAGACCAACCCGCGGGAGGACATTGTGGAATGACGATGATAGTTGTGGCGCTACGTAATGTGGCTGAGTCTGAGCGCCCATTCAAGCGTCCGCAGATGCTCTTCTACATTATCACATTGATCTGGCCAGCGATCACACGGTCCGGTCCATCGTCAAGGATTGCAAAAGCATAAGATCATAAGTCCTACTAATCCATTGGGTTTCAAGCCTACAGTATGTGTTCGCTACAGCAGCGCGTGTGGCTTCAGAAGCCCCTGATCCAGGCAGTTCGGAAGGACCTTACAAGCGTGTGAAGGCATGACTAGGGACTCTTAGAGTACTTGGAGGGTCACGCTGCTGCTGAGCTTTATTTATAAATTTGGTTTACATAGATTGAAATAACCCTATCCTTGATGCGCCGATGTGAGCTGTTCTTAACACTACACCATGTTATCTGACATATGCCGTATATTGCCCAATAGGCACTGATATGGCATCGAACGTTATCAGTGTCCATGCGTCCCTCCATCATATTGTTCGGACCCAACGATTGCTCCCAAAGATATTCTATACAGATTTCTAGTCCCTGTGGTCTCATATGGGCCAGAGGTTCGTGTATAATCTTAACGGCGACTGCTCTATCTATTTCGGTTCCACCGCTGAAAATGTCTATTAGCCACGGTTGGTTTATCGTCCATGCTGAAGCCGTCGGTGCTGACGGGTAGCCAGGATCCGAACCCTAATCTGCAAATACCTGCGGGCCCATAATCGAATCGATCGTTGCAGTCTTAAGTTCGCCGAGCGAGCTAGACTACTCGGATAGCTCTAAGTTGGCCTGCACAAATGGCCTAGACTGGATGTATCGGTCATATTTACTGTTTATTTAAACAAATAGTACCAAACAGAATTAATAATCTAGGTCCGCAATGTTCGTGATCGGGGATGGCATCTATTGACAATACGTGGTCGGACGAAACCGGGGCAGGGCAAAGTTGATAGTTGCATCTTAGCCTCCTCCCAACATGGGTTAATTGTTCGAATATACATGTAAGTAGGTATGAGGGCCGATGTCAGGCATATAGGTGGGCCATACGCTCGGCACCCGCCGGCGTACCCTTTTGGCTGAGTTGAACGTTGAGCAGTGGAATATATGTCCTTGCGAATAACGGTTGAGGAACCCACGGAGGTAGCCCCGTAGGGTGTATGGAGTCGGGATGACAGTCCGCCAGTCATTTGACGTCTTGTAGCTGCAAGCGGCCCCGCTAGTATGTACGCAAGTAGCCCGTAGTATACTTGGTACTAGGTACGGTAGATATAGGGTCGTATCGCTCCATTCACACTAAATATATCAAAACGTTAGGCGTTGGGGACACCATCCCGCCAGCTGAGCAATTCATGCCAGCACATCTTTTAGCATCACTAGATGGAAATCTGAAGCCACTTCAAGCCTTCTGATTGTTCATACGGATATTTGCGGAGACAAAGCCTGATTGACCCTGACTGATGTAACTCAACAGAACACCACGGTGAGGTGCAGTTCTCTACAGCTGTGACTCCTCATTTCGTATTTACTACCCGGGTATCAGTGAATACGTCCTTCCGAACGTGGACACTGCAACGCATCGGATGACGTGCGTATTACACTTTCTTGTCTCGGATACAGCTTGCAGTTGATGTTTTGACCGTGTCCTACCGCACCAACAATCGTTATTGTTTGCATTTAGCTAGGTCATGAACTTGTCAAGATCCCTAGCCCAACCTGCTCAAATTATCCTCTACCTACAAGAATAACTCTATAACGCAATGCACGACACGCGTGAACATCCTATTAGGCTCAAGTACTCACATCCAGGCACTCGCCCGCCTGTCTACATCGCTGCCTCCTTCACCTCTCCACCATGGCAACCTCGCGAACTCGACTACGTCCAAGCGCCATCTATGGGCGATGATGCAGACGGTAAGACAGAAGTTGAGTTCTTCAAAGACTTCTACGTTACGGAAGGTCATTGGCAGTACAAATTTCGTCTGGGCCCTGGAGACTGGTGGGTTTGTAACGAGGATGTAGACACTGGTAAGTTTGAGGCTTTTCTCACGTATCTGAGCTACGGAGTGTAGAAGCTAACGGCTTTCAGAAACGGACAATGCTGGAAACCGTAACAACGTTTTGGTCGTTCAACCTTGGCTCACTCCAGGCTCTCATGAGGAGAAGCGAGCACATGTTCGTCCGTTGGCTGGGCTAGAATTTAAAGACGTATGTAATACAGCCTGGGAAGTCACTGCGGTGGCTGACGAGCACAAGCAAGCTGCTGTTGAGACACAGGATCGGGTGAGGCTCGAGGCATCACCAACGAAGTACTGCCATCTTGTTGGAGACTGCAATCTCACTCGTTTTCGTAAGGTGCTCTCATCTCTAGATGGAAACGAGCTAACCGACTCCTCCATTGAAGTTCACGGTCATGGATCTTTAGGTGATACGGGGGTGGGCTTGAAAGCTGCCGATGAGATGCCACAACAGGAGAAACATAGTAGCCATGAAGTGGGAAGCGTTGGCAACGACAAAGGCCTTCACCAAGCCAACGCTGAAGCTACTGAGCTGGCAGACTCAGTGGCTGCAGAGGCCAGATATGACGATAGGTCACCAGAGCTAGTAACTGGTAATGCAAAGTCAATTCCTGGATCTCCCAGGCTCGAACCCTCACCTCTCTTCGCGCATGAATGCTTGACACCAAAGCACGAGGAGGCCGAGGTCTACCTTCGTGATCCAGACAATACAGCAACGGCAATGGAGGAGCAGACTGGTCCTTTGGATGAATGTTATCTGGAGATGTTTCCGTCTGACCGTGAGCATATCTTGCAACGGATCGAGACTACCAAAAGTCGTTTGGATGAAGATGAAACGTCATCACATGGAACTCCGTCGCCCACCCACTTCCCTGCGAAAGCCGTGGCGAAGTCTTCCCCATCGTCTAACGCGAGCTCACCACAGCTCGAATCGATCAAAGAAGAGGGTTCATCTGATAAAATCATTGCGCCACCTTTGCAGCTCTCTGACCCTACGCAAGCCCGTGAGAAAAGTTATCAAATGCGCGGCGCTGAAGCCTCTCGCCAATATTCGAGATCCAAAGAAGACTCAGGGCCGACTACTAGCGGAGACTCCGACACATCAGGCTACTCGTCTGTGAGCGAAGAGCGAGCTCCGCCAATTGCTGCTCATAACAAGGTGCTCCATTCAGGTTTGGCTGCACTTGGAGGTCAGCACAAGTCGATTGAGGAAAGCCCAAGTCGACAGAGAGACCAACAATTCGCTCCTCCTGATGTCGATGGTCCCGCCGACATTGGCCCCACCAGTCGCATTACATCGAAATTGAAGGATCAATCGCCTACACTTTCTAGGGCTTCAGTGTTGGGCCAAAGAGATAGTATGCCGGGCTCCTTCGTAGAGCATAAAGAGGATAAACACCGACGATCTTCATTGCACCGGAGCGCGTCTACTAACGCGGGTGACGCCTCAAGTGCCCGTAAAATAGTCGCTGATGGTGGGTCGGAGCGAAAAGCTCCTGCCAATCGTGCTTTGACACCAACTTCGCTGACCTCAGGTATCGGAGGCAAACATGAGAACTTCTTCCAGGCTTTCTGGAGAGTCGTCTTTGTCGACTTGCTGGGACCGATATTAGCTCAGCTTTTTGGAAGGGGCCGCGGGAAAGATTGAACAGCTTTGGGCTCGCTCCTTGGGGTGATTCGTCTATGACCGCTTTCCTAGCTCGTGAGAGTTTGTGATGCCTCTCACCTTTCGCATCTTGCATTGCCCTTGTGTACGATACCCTCGTTGGACTTCTTTGAGTTCCTCCCTAATTGTTCCTGTATAACTGTGTACTTTCGTCAGGTGAACTTGGCTGAAAGCTTAGGTCGGCCCTAACTTGTACAGAATAAATCACAACAGTCCTCTTCTAGCAGCTGCGAACCAATTATGCCATGCCAGAGTACTGCCGAGCAGATGAGATGAAGAACTGCGGCACTGCCTATTGGTGCTGGCTATTGATTAGACCTGTCAAGTGGGCTCTGATTCATTGTGATGGCACTGACCAAATATCCGCATACCCCAGAACCAATACCGCTGTATGCAAGAACGACCCTAGCATGTTCGCTGCTCGAGAAGCTTTCTGCGTGTCCAAATGAAGCTCAAGTACCATCAATAGTCAACCGTCGTCTTGCTTATCACACAGAGATACACAGTTGTGAAGATATGCCCATAAGCTCTGAGAGTTTTGCTTGATAGCAATAGAGGTTCAGAGGATCACAGGTTCGATTTGTTTTAAGAAGTGTACCATTTGAGGTAAGGTTGCAAATTTCATGAAATTTTCGTGCTAGCAGAAGTGTTGCTGAAGGGCTTCATTCACCACAACAAACAGACTTTGAGCAACCTCACAACACATCAACCCAATTTTACATTCACTTACTGCAATGGCCTAAACGAGAAACAACTTCAATTATATGGACTCGTATTTGGCAGACCAATGATGGAGGAACCCCACGGAAGACCACGCGTCAACATTCCGTCCTACGAAGGTGATCGTGAGCGTGAAATATATGAGCGTAACGCATGGGCACAACAAGAGAAGTCTTATATTCATGCAACTCAGGGGATCACTCAAGCCCAAGATGGTGTTACAACTGTTGAAGGTTATGGAGAGCCTGCAGGTACTGCAGATACTGCACAGAGAATTCCAACGACACCCAAGTCAGCTGACTCTGCAGCCCTAAAACTTCCAAAACAGCGCGTTAACATTCCACCTGCAATACCTCTACCCTACACATCCCAACCGACTGGGAATCAGAAGAACAGAGCGATTACAGATCCACCCAGAGGATCGGCTGCTCCGAAACCGCTGTTTGCGGGACGCAAAGTTAGCATCGCAGAGCTGAGACACAAGTTCTCCAAAGACAGCAGCAGCACCAACAAAAAAGTCGGCAACACTGAGAAACCTCCTCTACTTACAACTTCAGACAAAGCTGCTCGCGTCCTAGGAGCATATCCAAGTTCAAACAACAACAATCGGAAAACACCTCCTGCTTCAGCGCCGGCGTCGACAAACACACCAGACCCCTACCGCGCATCCACCGATGACGATTACCCATCGCGCCACGGATCTCCACAACGCCAGATTCGTTCTACGCCTGTGCCTGGTCCGCCGACTCTACGATTCTTCAATGAGAACCCTGGATCGCGTCCATCTCCATCGTCGCAGAAGACGTATGAAACTGCTCCAAACGAGTATAACACGCCGACACCAGGTGCAGACGCGATGATCCTGGGAGATGGAAAGTTGAGTCCAACGAAGAACGGAGCTTATGGAAGGATGGGCAATGTCGAAATACAACAACATCGAGCGAGGGTGAGTAGCATGGTTGGAGTTGTGGAAAACATGCAGCACGGTATGGAAGGTGGAGCAGGAAGTCCGACGTATCAGGACGAGAACCAGTCCCAAGAGCATCAACACTATCAAGAACATCCACAATACAGCCAGCAATACAACCAGCCTCAGCTCTCAGCAAACACCCTCCCTCCCACCGTCTACTCCCCCTCCATCTACAACAACGGTAACAACGCGGGCGGATGGGAGGCTCTACAGCACCAATACCCCGCCACCCTCCCACCATTCAGCCCTCACCCCGGCAACCACCACCCCACCCTCCCTCTCCTCCAAATCTACCCCCAATCCCGAGACCCGAGCACAGCCTCCACGAACACCCTGCCCTTCCTCTTCCGCGGCCAGCCTGAAGAGATAACACCCACCTCCACTACCCCTTCAACCTACA
>JAABUP010004065.1_pt1 | contig 24613 bp, 22 predicted proteins | sample 5559201 | NCBI WGS metagenome assembly JAABUP01 (sample SAMN10711887, study PRJNA513373) | rock metagenome | isolation source: Antarctica rocks | place: Antarctica
CAGTCCGCCCTATCCTGCCCCATCCAACCTTGCTTGGCATGCAATTTGTTGCATGCAGGGCAGCACACACATCCCCTTCTTGACATGAAGCATGTTGCATGCAGGGCACAGTGATGTGGCGTGCCAGAGTACCTTGGCAAGAGGGCATGCCGCATCCACACACTGGGTACGCTTTATCTGCTACTGCTGTTCATTAGCTTGTGCAGTAGACTCACTGGGTACGCTTTATCTGCTACTGCTGTTCATTGGCCTGTGCAATAGACTCACTGGCATCAACAGCTGGCAGCATACAGCATCAGATGTCAATGCAATAGACGTATGAGTGACTAGCTTGCCATGACTCACCGTGACAGCATGCCAGTACAACAGTATGGCATACAGTGAATCTGAAGTGCAAAGTTATGATGATGACGCTCCTGGCACTTGTTATGCAGCTTCTTGAGATCAGCATGGGCTGCTCATGCATGTGCAGTTCACACAAGCTTGTGACTTTGCTGCCAATGCGTGCAACAGGCCGGCCAGGCTGTTTGGTAATGCACGGCCATGGCCGTTGGACCACAAATCACGGTTCGGCATGTTGTTCAAGATTGGCAAACTTGAGGACACCAAGGACCGGTCTTGGTGCTGGGTGTTGTCTGCACCCATCGAGCTTTTGAAGGCAGCTGGAGTGGCATTTGACCCCCATGCCAAGGATATGAAGAGCCTTCAGGGCAAGTCAGGTGGCGCAGATTCAGCTTTACGGGTACACCTATTCACTACACATTCAACTACTGTACCATGCATCTGTTCATTCGTCTGGTTTGTACATGTTTGTCTGTCTGTCCTAGACAGACACTGTTAGCTACATTTGTGGACTTGCAATACTGAGTGGCTATCCTAGTTTGCTTCTGATCTGCATCGATGCAAATTGGAGGTTGTTCTGCAAGCATGCAAGTCTGGCACACAGCGTCCTGAAGCAGTCTCGTTTGTAAGGCTGCTTGTTGCTCAAATGCTGTTCATGCAGTGTAAGTCACTCATGACACCTGCACCGCAATGAGCTTGCTGCCTCAAAGCTGGCCAGAACAGCTGACCTTTCAGCATTTGTTTAGTGATCAGTGTTCTTTTCACCTTTTGCATGATTGGCTACAATGAACTCTGGCTTGACAGTTTCAAGTGCTAGGATTGTAAACATGCAAGCCGTCTCATTAGTCATCCTGTGCATGCAGAATGCTGAAAAGGTGTTTAGTGACTTCCCAGACAGCATCATGGACATAGTCAGATCCACAGATCCTTCCACTGTCACCCAGCATGGCCTGTACATGAGGGACCTGGGTCACAACCAGTATTCCCCCACCAGCGCCCCTCCCTCAACCCCCAAGCAAGGCCCACCCGCCAAGCCCATGTCAAAGTCCTCAGCTGTTGCAAATGATGACTCATCTTTGGAATCTCAAGATGGGAAGGATGAGGCATGGGGCAGAGGTTGCATCACTCTGCTTGGCGATGCGGCGCATGCTACAATCCCTAATGGTCAGTACCTGCCAGAAGAATGATGTAGGCAATGTTGCGTGTGTGCAGCCTGGTCTTTGCTACTTACATATTTGCATTCGCATTTGATGCTGACACTCGCAGACAGGATGCACACTGCAACGTGCAGTGTCAAGATATGCTGTATATCTATGTCATGCCAACATCTGCTCTGCTGGCAATCACTCCTTGCTGATGTACTGCTAGCTGTGCGACAGAGAACTAGCTAGCTTGACATGTTAGCTAGCTTGACATGTTAGCTCAAAGTGCACAGCCTTGCACACTGTCCCCTTCCAGTCGACATGGTATGTTTGACACGTCGTAGGTCAAGGCTTGAGCCTTGCAATTGAGGATGCTGTTGTGCTAGCTTGGCACTTGCAGCAGCAGGGTGTCTGCCAGTCAGCTCTGCGAAGGTACACTCAAGTCTTGCTCACTATCATGCAGCTGGCACCCATGCTTTCTCTGATTGAAAGCGCTGAAGTTAAATCTGTCAGCAGCTCATAAGCAAGGGTAGCCTAAAGTTGTGCATTTGCTGACCTGTGATTCCTCCTTGTTGAGAGCTTGAAGAACCCAAACAGCGCGGTGGGGTTTCCTTTGCCAGTGATATGAAGCATGCTCAGCAACATAGCATGGTACACCACAAGGTCAGTGCAGAATTTGGGGCGGAACAGAAGGCAGCACCGAGTTCTGTACTGACTTTGTGGTGTACCATGCTATGTTGCTGAGCATGCCTCATGATATTGCCCAACAAGGGTCTGCAAGGCAAACTTCCTTGAGATGCTCCCAAGAAAGCTGTCTCTATTTTGTTTGGTTGGTCTGGTAGGTCACAGCAACCCCCATTTCCCTGGTTCAGTCCCAGCTTCTTGACCCTATGCTACAGTTATGAGAAGGAGCGCCCTCCAAGAGTGAAGGCAATTCATGAGCAAGGCACCGATTCGGCTACCCCTGAAGACAAGGAGGCCCTGCTGTTCAAGCCCTACTTCAAACCCCTTTGGCGGCAGCAGTCTCCACAAGTAGGTCTTGCCAGAGCTGTTGTCAAGTTGTACAGCAGTATGCTTCTACCATGCAACATCTTGAGCCGGTCTAACACTGGTTGTGTGGCCTGCAGGAGGGCAAATCAAACAAGCATTGCATTGTCAACTTTGACCCCTGATGCCAGAATCGAGAGCATGTGCATATGGTATGCTTCACATCAATTTCAGGGTAACGTGGACTTTGACAATATCTGTGGCATCCGACACTGAGATTTGTTGGCCAACTTGATTTGTACAAATTTAAACTTGCTGTTTGAGTGCTTGTGAGTTATAACATGTTCGAATAGGCTCAGCCTGTCAGGCTGTGTACAAGCTGATCACGTGGTGCATATGCTTGTGTTCTCAGAGTTGTGGCACATGTGCCTGAACCATCAAGTACTTGGTACGATACCTTGGTAAAGATGGCTTGCCCACTGCACACCACTCAGTCAACCACACTGTGATAGCTACTCAGTGACATACTTAACAATCAACTACAGTTAAGGCTTAGAACATGTAGACTACCAAAAGTAAGAGCACACTTTGTGATAGTTCTCACAGCTTTGCTGTTGGTCAGATTGCTGCTCTTAGAGACTGGACTAGTGGAAGTAGCAACGTTGACCATCAGGGCCCCTGGCCAGGGATGTTCTCAGTAGTCAGTTAGGCATATATAAGTATAGCACTGATGTGCGCAGCGTTGCATGCTTATCGAGACAACCAAGACAGCTGAACTGCTGGTATAAATGCCCTTGTCCATTTGTATTGGCGAGTAGTCATTGCTAAACAGTGAGCACGTAGCATTGTTCAGTCAAGCCATCCACGAACAGATTGTTAATGATGACTTACATACTTAGGTTTAGTAAGGGTTTTGCCAGCATTCTAAGCCCAGCAGGCCATGCATTTGAGCGCTCTCTTGCAATGAAGATCTAAGCTTGTGACGCGTACAGGCGTCACTATGCAAACAAGTGCAAAGCGCGCAAATTTTTCAGCGTGTATGGGTGGTTACAAGTGGGTAGACTAGAGAGGTCTCAAGTCAAGAGAGGTGATCGTAGAATGTGGAGGTCTGGCACTGTGGCCCGCTTATATAGATGCCTGTGGAATCTAAACTGAGCGCCCTGATTCTAAAGTGAGCGCCCTTCCATCTAGTGTCAATCAGCCCTATGATTATAACAGTCTGGCCCTAATTACTCCAAACGGCCCAGGGCTGAATGCAGAAGAATGGCAATCACTCCAATCAGCCCTCAATTACTTCTAATAGCCCTGCATTTAGTCCCATTAAGCTCCAATCAGCCCTAATCACAGTGATTTCATAATAACAGTGTAGTATAAACCTGGAATGAGATACTAATTAAGTGCTCTTACTAATGGCCTGCCATGCGCATACAGGGAGATGAACCGTCAGTGTTCTAGAGCTGTATGACTATATCCCTAGCAGCTAAGTGCTGCAGATACACGATTGACTGGATATCCAATGCTTCGTCACAAGCTAACTGGAGTACAGCTGTACATGTAGCTAGTGTGCTTTTCACTTCAATGGAGATACCGATTGCGCGTGTTCTTGCTCCTGCTGACGATTGGACTTTTCAACAAGCATACTTTGCAGCCAACACCCTCTCAAACTCAGAAAAGAGACTCCAGGAACTCCAGACAAAGTGCAGCCTGGATTATATCTCCACATCCTGAGCTCAAGCTTCTCTGCAGCTCAAGCACCTGCTGCAGGAATGCATTTGGTCAACTTCAGCTGCTTGCACTCCATGAGATTGATTGTTTTGTTGACAAAAACGAGCGATGATGTCTGTGCAAAGTAGTCTTGAAATCGCTTACAAAATGACTCATGCGCATGTCACAGGCAGGTGCACTTGCGGTGAATCATCTGAACAGCTGTCTTGTCATGTCTCAACTGTCATCAGACCAAGCGTATAGTCATTGTTGCTATGCTCTCATCTGGACTCCAGTCAAACTTCACGTAAAGGTTGAATAATCCGCGGTCGTTAGCCGAGCTGCATGCCACCTGACTCACAACAGCAAGATTCTCCTCCATCAGAGTCGACCTCAACAAGCTGGCCATCTGTTTGGCTAGCAGGTAACTCGTGGTCCCTCCCGGCACCATTGTTTGAAACGTAATTCCCCACGTATCCATCGCGAATCTGACGCTTATCTCCGAAGCCATTCAGCAGTCTGTTGATCTCTCGCTCTTTCCTTCTCCACAGATAATGATCGATGAGTGTCAAAGAATCCCTTAACTCTCTGATTTTTACTATGTTCAATTGGTCCGCCTCGCTTGCGTCAACTCTCAAGAAGAAACTGGCTATTCGATGGATGGCTGATCTTGCGTTGAAATACTCCACGCTCAGTGATCTAGGCCCAGGAACTCCTCTGTTCTCGTCGATCTCGTTCTCTATCAGCCTCAGATACTTCTTAATGATGCATCGCTGGTCTGGAGTTATTGGGAGTCTGTAGATGTTCCTGTGGGTGATACTGAGGTAGTCAATGACTGCATCTGTTGGGAGAGGGATGGCCATGTGCGCCTGCCTATTCTGGTCGCTAGAATCAATGATTCCAAGATCTGCTTCAGATAATACTGTCCTAGAGTTGCTTCTACCTCAGAAATGTTTTCTTCGGTGTCTTGGGCGATGTCTTTCAAGTCGTAAGCCAACTCCTTCAGGTCGTTAACTACCAAGCGATACCTAGTCAAGAAGATTTGGGGCATTTGAGTTGAAAGCGGTGTGGTAGATGCACAACTTAATGAGCTCTAGCAATCTGAGGACCTGCTCTTTATCCTCTGGATGTAGGGCATTCAGCGTCGTAGTGCTGACTATTCCCCTTAGGGCCGCAACGATCTCTGGTCCCTTCATTTCTCTGGGGATCCCGGTTCTGTCAGGGACAGCAACAAACCGTAGATTTCGTCTACGATTTCAAATGTCGAGTCTGGGATTTCGGCCACAGTTCCGCTAATTAATTTGAGCTGACGCACAGCCAATTGAAGGTGTTTATTGAGATTTTCCACCGCGGTAGCCATTATTTACAGAACATACAGGGTTATGTCAAGGTTCTACAGAGCTGCAGTACCCTGTGTACAGAAAAAAGTAGAGTTATGTAACCCTTAGTCAACTCTTACATAATGCAGAGAATCACTGCAGCGATTTCTATAGACTTCTGCCCCAGTGTCTGCAGCATCTGCCCTAGATCACTGTAGGATCAGGCCTAGATCATCTATAATTCTGGCCTAGATCACTGTGGAGTCTGGCCTAGGTGACTGCAGGGTCTGCATGCAGAAGAAGAATAGTCTGTGTGCAGAGTTCTGCAGCTCTAGGGCTGTAGAAGGAGCTTCTAGAAATTTCTGGATTATGATAGAGTTTAGTCACGATCTGCAGATTATCTGTCGTAATTCTGGGATCTCACTAGGTCGGCCAACATTTAAGGGCAAGCAGGGGGGGGTGTGTGTGTGTGCGTCTGTCGCAATGCACCATGCGCTGTTCAAAACTCTTTCTTTTTCATAGAATCCACCTTTATTATTTTTCTATCAAAAAAAAGTATAGTACAGGTGGATTATTCCCGAATGCATTTATAATCCCCAGGATGAGTAATGTACCATGTCTGTCCGGATGTGCGTATCTCTGGAGAGTTTAGTCACGTTTCCTGATAATAGGAAGGAGTTGGACCCGTCTGGTGGAACATTGGCGTTACGGAATGGCGTTACGATAGGGTTTTTTCATGACAGATAGGGTGCCTTTTTCAAATCTTTAAAAAATTGCTTACTAAAAGAAGGCATTATGTCACACACTTACCCTACCTGCTTATGTGCATACTCTTACATAACACAGCAGAAACCCTAAGGTCAGTAGTCAGTCACGCAAATATATATATATGCACCATGGCAGACATCAATTTGGATTCATGCCCAGCAAGTCCACAAGGGCTGGCAGACCATATAAGTATACGTTATACACGCAATCTCTCAACACAAAACACAAACCCAACAGGTTCAACAAGCAACACACTTAATACAGCAACTGCATAGCTCCAGGCAATGCAGAAAGATCATTGGTCTTGGTCCAGAAAGAATGAATTTGTGGTTTTGGCACACTGTGGCAGTGTTGCAGGCTCCAAGTCCCTCCGTAGCTGCCTCTGTCAGTTTGCTACCAAAGCAACAGGCATACTGGCCTAGTTGGTACTCAGAAATGGTCTCAACAGCTGTGGTCGCTCAGCATAAAGCTGGAGTATCTTGCTTGTCCCTCTGATATCATGGCCTTGTGCTGCTGGACTTCTGAAGTATGCGTTTGCATCCAGGAACTGTTGCATAAAGCACAACATGTCAGCATAACAGCACCTTGACAGCCAAGGAAAGATGGCTCTTGCAACACTTGTGCACAACACAAGGCAGACACTTATCAACAATATGCCATCATAGACTTCAAGGCCCTGTATACTTCGCAAAAAGGACATTGCAGAGCAACATTCATGTGACCATATTGCAAACATGGCTCAGCAGCATGCTATGCTTTAGATCAATGCAAGCGGTGGTGCACGAGTCCAATGAGAACAGGTGGTTGCGTTTGGCAATTCTGGCGAGCATCAGAGCTGCAGACCTTCTGTGGGCCGATGTGCTTGTCTCTGTTCTCTGCCAGCTCTGCCAACAACCAAGTGGTGAGCTCAGGGTCAAAGACCTGGCCCAAAGAGGCCCCCAATGTCTTGCCTTCAGGATGCTTCTTACTGACGTCATACCTGCAAGTCAGTCACCAGCTTCATGGGCAGCTTCATTGTTCACATCAGTCACCAGCTTGCAGGACATCTTGAGGCTCATTTATGATTGCTATTGTGCAGCGTAGACAGCAGCAGCAGCAGCAGCAGCAGCAGCAGCAGCAGCAGCATTCATGAACCGATGCTGGATGACAGTACTAGAGGTGATCTGTGCTCACTTACGGCAGAAATCTAATCTTCTTCTTGGTGTGTGGATCTACAATGGGAGCAATGGCCCGCCACAAGGTATTGAATATCCTGTATTCAGAAAGGAGATCAGACATGCTGTTGGCAAATGGCTCATTCACAAGGCAATGGGTTGTCCTCTTGAGGACACATACATGTCAGTGGTCGTAATGGCTACATGAGCAGATATCATGGGATGACCAAAAACAGGGAGAGCTCACAATGCTCTAGCCAGCCATCAAGCATGTGCATGTACAATGCGACAAGCGGACAAACTGCAGCGTCTGGAATGCTGAGACACGGACTTTTTTTGGCTCAGTAAGAAGCACGACACAAGGTGTCATACTTGTGAATGGCACAATGCCGGGTCACTGCTGTACATACCATGGAGCATCGATGACCAGGAAGAGGCCCAAGCGCTCTGGGTAATGGGCAGCACTCAGGTCCAGGAATACCTTGGCCAGGCGAGGGTCACAGTCGCTCATGCCAAAGCCTTTGAAGTCTGAGACCCATACCCATTGACCAACCCCCTCTGGCATGGCTTGAATGCACTACACAGCACCGGCAGTCATCAGTCATCAGTGCACATAATTTTCTGCAGCTTTTGTTCAGGCAAGGATGATGAAAAGAGGAAGGCTTTGGATCACATGGAGTCATGTGCTGCGAGCTAGAAGTGCTGCACATGATTGCAGCATAATGACTATGTCATGCACTGCAACTTGTTGATGATGCCTGCACTCATGGCTTTTGTGATGATACCTGCTCAAAGGTGCTGATCATGTGACGTCTATTGTCCTCAATGCTTCTGTTGGTGACCATCTCAAGGCAACTGTACATGACAGGCCTGCTGAGCAGGTCATAACCCACAAGATGCATGTAATGCGATTTTGGCAGCTGCTGACATGCTGTGCACGTCATCAACTCTGGGTGCACTTGCGCCCGCCATTCCAGAGTGGCTTGCAAGCGCTTAGCAGCCTATGAAAAAGTGTTCAGTACAGAAGGAGTTGTAGCCAAGGCTAAAAGTTTCATTGATCGGACAGGTCAGGTTCCAAGTGTAAGCATTTCGTGTAGCAACAAGACTCACAGCTTTTAAGTCTCCTCCCGTTGCTTGAATGTATTGCCGAACCATGCGATCATCACAGTTGGTGTTGTTGATCTGCTTTTGCACGGACTGAATGTCCGTTGGTGTGACAGAGTATCGCGCAAGATCAACACTCTGGGCAGTGATGTCAGGCGAAGGCATGCTGACCGAATTAAGCCTGATCGCTCAGGAACGCAGGCGCGCGCGTTGAGCAAGACAGGCTTGCTAATTCTCAATCAATTCATTTTGCCCATACAAGCTGTTGCAAGAGCGAATCAAAGCGTTGTCGCGGCTAGAGACAACGTGCATGCTTACGACCTGTGTTCACAGAACCAAAGAGACATGATGCGGGAAGTGTGCAATGAGGATCTCGTGAGCCAGGTATCAGCTTTCGGCCGCTGACACATAGCGATTCGGGATGAACGATGCTCACTCGGCCGAGGAGGCCGAGTATCGTAACGCCACCAAGAATGCTGTTCAGTTGGCAATAACTGAGACACTATAAACCTTAGCCCAGACGACACTACTTCAGACATGTGCAGCTCCAAGTCCCGTGTTTGCAGTACAGCACAGAGTTTGTGATGAAATGAGACCTGACTTCAGGCACGACACAAAATTGAAAGCATGAGGGTCTGCATGCAGGGTCCGACAACATGCCACAACACCTGGTTACCAGCAAACTGTAAAGGCTCGGTGCTGCAGGCCAAGAGGTACAATTTTGAATAAACCCGAGTTTGAGGGTGCTTGCTGCCCTCTTTGCGCCCGTGATCTCTGTTCTGTCCGATCAGTGGAGTGACTGTCATACTTAGCAGGCGTTGCAAGTCATCAAACCGCCTGGGTCAACCGTCTAGACTGGACGAAAGATGCACAAGGTGCTGTGCGCAACAGGGTGGTCAAAGCCGTCAGTACGAGACTGAATTCTTCCGAAAGCTGTTTGGCACACCTCCACCTCCAAAACAGGATAGCGCTGGCGGTATGCTGCTGGAGTGCCCCTGTCGCAGTGTGCATCTGCTGTAGCTGGCATTCATGGAAGCAACGCATATGAGCGCAATCCATATGCACAAGCATGTCACAACATGGTCTCTTGAATTGCACGGTACACAAGATTGCTGACAGAAGGGGTCCTTCATAAACTTTGTCTGCAGCCAGCCAGAGGTCTGCGACTTGCTTAGCATTGTTTTCACGTGCTCTCAGGTGGAGGGGGTGATGAGCCACCTGCAGGTGGGCAGGTCATGGAAGAAGAGGAGGAGCCTGATGAGGAGCAGGTATCATCTGGTAAAACAAGTGATCTCCGTTGATAATAAACACTTCTTTCTCTCTGATCTTGTTTGCTGCATCTGTTGCACCTAGCAGCTGCTGTATGCGTCTAGTAATGTTGAAGAGCAGACTTGTTTTCAGAGAACATCACGCAGTGCCAGCAAGGCATGCAACCACCAGACAGGCTGCCCAGTCAGGAATACTACTGGGCAAGGTGTCCACCCACAGAGAGTTTGTGTGTGTCTTGTAGATACAGCAGGCCAAACAGCAAGCGCGTCAGCAGGCTCTGTTCAATTTCATCACAGTCAGTCTGTTTGTGGGAACCTTAGCAAGCCTGAGTACCTGGGAACCATACTTCCTGTATCTTGGCCGTGTCTGGAGCTTTGTGCATTTGGGCAACCAAGCACAAGCATACACAGAGTTGACAACTGAGGCCATTGCTTGGGGCTTGCTGCTGACCATGGGGTGGCCATGGAATCTGCTCATCTACCCCACACACCTCACCCGCAAGGAGCTGACCAATGCCAGGAAGGACCGCAGGTCAGGTTTCCTGCTGTTCTAGGCCGGTTGGGTAGCCTGTGCTTCTCTTTGCATAGCTGCTAGTGTGATAGAGCAGCCTTCAAGCATTGCTGGCTATGCATTTTGTGTGTGCACACAAAATCTAGAGCATACAATTTTGATGGGCGTGCTGGCTCAGAAAACATACACCGAAGCATGGCAAGTCAGTACAATTGCAATGATCCCTGAGACAAACAATTGTGGTACCGCCAAGGTTTGTTGTGGTTTACAGCTGTCATTAATGCTTAGTTTACTTTGCCTGCAGGGGCCCAATCTTCAAGAACATTGTGAGCAGCATCTACAACCCCTTTGCCAGGAGGAAGCGAGCACCTCCAGTTGCTGCCTCACAGTAGCCACAGCACTGTAGCACAATGAATGCATAAGGTCTGATAGCATAAAGCATAGAGCCAGATATTTCCCGCATGTCCTACATAGCTAGAGGGGCAAGGATGTAAGCGCATGGTTGTGCCATTGATCTCCACCTGAGATCAAGAGACGTTTTCAGAAGCCATTCAAAACAAGTGCATCTATAAATTCTTATCTGTCAAACTCATTGCAACTAGCTAGTACTAGAGTACATGTGAGTTTTACAGCTGATATTGTAGATTGAAGAGCTTTACAGCAGTGAACGTGAGAGCTGCTACCTTCTATCATCCTTAGCAGTATTTGGAACATGCTGGTGTGTTGTACGTCGCCTGTATGTCTGCAAAGCAGATTCTTGTCTGCTTCATGAGAAGCTGTGATCAGCTGATCGCTAGACTGCACTGTGTAGTGAACATTGGCAGAACTATATTGACTGATAGGCTGCCTATTGCACATTGCTGATATGATATTAAATGTTTCACTGATGGAACGGCATGCAAGCTTCTGGGGACATGGACTGGAATGTCATGTAGGCTGTGATCTGGCCTATATTTTGACACACTGAGCTGCCCCTGGATAGTCCGGTATTGTCAACTTGAACTTCTCCTGCACATTGCAGTGACACTCATATGTTGCGTAACGTATGCATGTACATGATCATGTGATGTATTCAATCAAGCTCAGCGCCATCAATATGGTCAAGTGGCTGGAACAAGTCCGCAAGTAAATGTCAGCAACAGATCATGATCAAGTGGTTGATACACAGTTTGAGAGCTCACTGCAATCTGGGGTGGGATGAAGCGGCCGCCAACGTAATGGTGTTTGCCTTGGAAGTGTTTTGCCCCCAGCTTGGGTGCGGTGAGTGAAACCAACATCTCCGGCCTCAAGCCATCTCCTGCGTGAACCATTGCCTTGCTGAATGTTCCAGCAGGACAGACGCCCAGCAACCAGGCTGTCAAGACAACTCCATTGACAACAGCTTCATGTTCTCTGAGGTAGCCATGTCAAGTTCTGTCTCAATATCCTTGATGGATGTTGCGTTAGCGCCACCTTTTGTGGTGAGCATGCAGTGTCTGTATGACAGGAGCAGGTCTCAGTGACAAGAACCAGACCTGACTCATCACCATTTTCTACATGCCAGCCAGAGGGAGCATCTACTGCAACAATGGGCGGAGGGTTGCTGCTAGGTTTCATCATCTGCATCACACCACAAACCACACCCTGAATGTTCTGGTGAAAGCGGCCTCTCTGGGAGCATGTAGGCAGGGTGTGCAGCAGTCCATGTCAGGCCTGAGGGACCTGCCAATATTCCAGCCCACGCGGAGTCTATGGGATATCTGCAGTCTAGGTGGAAGACTATGTAGTAAACGACTCATGATATCTCTGTCTCAGCTGCAATGACTGCATACACTTCGCATGGCCGTCCAGACTAATTCACCACTCATTTGTTGCTGATTCCAACAAACCGCAGCAGCTCCTTTGCAAGCAAGGGCAACCATTGATGAGAAATATGTGTGGGACCAGACCTCAATTATTTTGTCAAAGGGTGGTCGAGGTGCACCCGTAAAGCCAAACCCAAATATGGAGTCTACAACGACGTCAAATTGTTCCCTCAGAGGTTTTGCCTGGATATCATCTATAGATGGCATGGGAATGTTCAAAGACTTCAGCTGAGTCACCAGTCCCTTGTACAGCGGCTTGTCAGTCTGCTTTGGATAAAACAACTGCAAACAAAAACAGCGTGTGCTGAACTACATATGCAGACGGGACTTTTGCGCAGTGACCATGTCTTGGCATGCAGCAACCTGAATGCCCTTGTATCCAAAGTGGTACAAGTGCCTTGCTGCTACAAGGCCATCTCCACCATTGTTCCCAGGACCAGCCACGATCAAAATGCGTGGAGATTTGGAGGGAGGATACTCGGCTAAGATTGAGGAAGCAACAGACAAGCCTGCTAGCTCCATCAGCTGATCAACGCTGAATCCGAGAGGTCCCATCAGCTCTTCATCCACAGCTTTGGCCTGATCCTGGCCCCTGCAGATTCAGCACAACCTGCTGCCCGAATGCATGCCTCAAGTTGATGAAGCTATGTCAGTCCTCAAGCTCAACGAGAGGCGCGCGAAGGCTGTCCCTTACAAAAAGCTGATGGAAGAGGACATGACTGAGCCTCGAGACGAATGGTCCGAACGCACTCGGGTTGCTAGTGACACTGCGACAGCTTTATGCTGGTACAGCAGGGGCGACAACTGCTTGGCAGACACGGCAAATTCTTGCAAGTACGACTGGGGGAGGGACCGGAGCAATCTGTGCGTGATCATGCGCACTGCATCTCAAAATTCTGCAGCTCGTTGAGCTCAATGCATGTCGGAAGCATTGTCATCGGCATGTTTAGCTGCATGATGAGTAATTCACGGCATCAGCTGTTGCTAGAGATCTGAACCGCAGCCTTCGTCAAAAGATGTCTGTAGTAGAGGCTATACAGTTACAAAGATAGTGGCTTGGTGCTGTAAGGCACACAAGACCAAAGCGGGCGTAAAGATAAGATTGTCAGCATCTGTTGCTTTGGCCTTGTATAGCCGCATCCCAGCAGGAATCATAATAAGGATAACAATGACGTATTACGCCACAGCTATGTCATACCCTAGGCACACTGCTACATCCCCCCCCACTTAAATTAAACTTACCAAAGTTGAACAGCATTAAGTGAGCATAGAGAGACTGCAACAGCAACAACACAAACCACCCTGCCGGCATTGGGATGCAACTAGCATTTTGAGGCTGCATAGACCACAGCAAAGACTGCAAAATATATCAGTACTCAGTGCTTATTCATTCGTTAGTTTCATTCATTGAATTGCTCACACGTTGTTCATGTGGCAGGCACATATGTGGTTCATATGGCAGGCACATATGTGGTTCATATGGCCAGCAGTCATGCTTCAGCTGTGTGCAGGGGCTAACCTCAAAGCATGCACAAGTAAAAGCACCGAAAATAAAATCAGTGCTGATCTGACAGACGTGCTGATTGTCTGACTGGTTGACCTCCAGCAGCCTTTGTATACTGCTTGCGTGAAGGTGAGCAGCTGTGTTGCTTAACAGGTTGCTTAGCAGGTCGCCCGGGCTTCTTTTGCTGCTGAGCGGGTGCTGAAGAAGCTGCATGTGCAGGTGAAGCAGAAGTGTCCACATACTGTGGGTCATCAGTGGTAGCTTTACCAGGCCGAGGTGCAGGTCTGGTCAGAGACTGTATTCTGTCCCATTATTCCTGCACCACATCAGCAGCATTTTTAAGCTTGTGCTCAGAAAGCCATGCACGTTCCTCAGGCCCCATACCCTTCCGAGACACAAAGTACTCTTTGTGGTTGGGCTGGAGCTCGTGAGACCTAGGTCTGTGCTGCAAAACCTTGTCAATTTCACATTCCTCAAAGCCGTCAAGCAGCATAGCAGGAGGAGGTGCAGCATTGCAGCCACCATCCTTAGGACGCCTAAGCAGAGAAACATGAAAGACAGGATGCACTCTGCTCATGGAACCAGGCAGTAGCAGTTTGTAGGCTAGTCTACCAACTTGTGCAGTAATCTCAAAAGGTCCCAGCTGCTTGGCCATGAACTTCTTGGATCCAGCTGCAGACAGAAACAATCCTTTGGGTGACAGGAATGCAAATTCCCCCACTTGGAAAACTTCGTCACGGTGCTTAGCATTGTCTGCATCGCTCGTTGTCTGCTGTGCATAAAGCAGAGAATCCTTTGCAGCAGCAATTGCAATTTTGATTCTGCCAACAAAAGTATCAGCAGCAGGTAGCTTGCACACCTTGTTCACATTGATTGGCGACCTGGGGTGCTCCCCATGATTCAAGAAGAACAATGTGTTTCATGTTGACTGATTCCATGCATTGTTGATGGCAAACTCACAGCAAGGCAGGCGCAGATCCCAATCATCATGAGAAAGGGATACAAAATGCCTAAGCATATCTTTCAGCATGCGATTGGCGCGCGTTCAGTTTCATCATCCGACTGTGGTCGGCGTGCACTGGTCCGACATTGCTTTACACCAAGCAGCTGTGCAACACACTTCCAGAAAGCAGAAGTGAATTGTGTACCTTGGTCGATAATTCCTTCAGTAGGAAGACCATGCTTGGCAAAGATTTCATGCAGGAAGATCTGGGCAAACTCCGTGACCGTACATCATTCCAGCATGGCGCAAAATGCACCATCTCGCTCAGCCGATCTACAAACGCCAAACTCGCTGTGTGTCCTGCTTTGGTCTGTGGCAACTCTGTGATAAAGTCCATAGACACACTTTGCAAGCGAAATTCAGTTATAGGCAGAGGCTGCAGCAAGCCAGCAGGCTTCTCATTGGTGGACTTATTACTTTGACAGAAATTGCATGTAGACAGAAAGTGACTAACGTCTCTGTCAAGCATGGGCCACCAATAAGTTTGCATAATCAGACGCTTAGTCCTGTCACGCCCCAAGTGACCAGCATAAGGGGTATCATGGCAGTGACAAGCATTGCTTACGCAAGTCACTAGCATCAGGCACAATGATCAGCTCACCTTTTCTCCAGTACCCACCAACAAAGGTCAGGTCTTTTGTGTTGGCTTCATTAGCAAACCAAGGGTGTGCTGCATAGCCATTGCGTACACACTGGAGAAAATGAGCAGAAACATTGAGGCTGTCATAGATGTTCATTTCAGCTTCAGAATCACTATCAGAGTCCTTCGCTTGCAAAGCATGCAATTTATGACTGCAGCCGCTGCAGCGTATAGCATGAAGTTGCAGAGCATGCAATGCAGGATTGCGACTGTTAGGATCAGCAACATTATGCACACCCTTGACACCCATGCAAATTGGAAGAGAGACAAGAACTCCTGCCATGGGACTTGCCTGCTTGACAGTTGCACAGCGGGCTACTGTCTAGATAGGTGTTTGGCTTGTGGTCTGTCACGACAGTGACTCCACCTTCAGCACCCTCCAGGTAGCACCGCCACTGCCGCAAAGCCGTGATGACTGCTAAAAGCTCTTGCTCTCCCACAGGATACCGTCGCTCAGCATTGCTTAGCTTGTAGCTGTGAAAGGCTATTGGCCGCTGATTCTGCACTAACACAGCACCTAAGCCAATGCCACTTGCATCAACAACTACTTCATAGGGTGCAGCAGGGTCTGGAAGGGCTAAAACAGGGGCATTAGTCAAACACCATTGCAATTTAGTGAGAGCCTTTTGCTGTTTCTCCTCCCACACAAATCGGACCCTCCCGCTACTCAAATCGATAAGAGGTGCAGTCAGTTTGGCATAACCCTGTATGAAGCGCTTGAAATGATTGCCAAGGCCAAGGAATGAGCGCAACTCAGAAACATTCCTAGGGCAAGGCCAGTCAGCAATTGTAGTAATTTTCCTGGGGTCAACATAAACCCCATCAGCAGAGACAACATGACCTAGGAAATGGACAGACTGCTGGAAAAAGGAGCACTTTGACATCTTGGCATACAACTGTTCAGATTCAAGCAGCTTCAACACCTGCCTAAAGTGCTACGCATGCTGCTTTTCATCTTTGCTGAACACAAGAATTTCACCCAGATATACCAACACAAAATCCAAACGCCCAAAAATCCTGTTCATCTCACACTGAAAAGCAGCAGGGGCATTGGTAAGACCAGAAGCAAGTACCCAAAACTCAAAAAACCCTTGCGGCATCCTAAATGCTGTTTTGGGCACATCCTCTTCCGCAATACGTATTTGATGATAGCCAGACTGCAGATCAAGTGAGCTAAACACAGATGCACCTGTCAGTCTGTCTAGCAAGTCATCAATACGTGGAAGGGGATACTTACCTTTTTGGGTCTGCTGGTTGAGAGCACGGTAGTCCACACACATGCGCAGACTGCCATCGGGCTCGGAGACAAAGATGACGGGACTGGAGTAGGCACTCCCGCTGGGCTGAATGAGCTTCTTAGCCAGCAAGACCTCCACTTGTCGCTTCACCTCTGCAGTCTCCTTTGGTGACAACCTGTACATAGGCTTAGACACAGGTTGAGCACCATCAGTGTTGATTGCATGAGCAATACCACCGTCCGGGGGCAACCCAGCCGGCATCTCAGCAAATACGCTGGCAAATTTCTGCACAATAAATTTGGCTTTTGCAGGAACAGCTTTATCAACACAGGCAGCAGATGCGTCAGAAGGCAGCTGGCCCTCCTCAGCAGGCTCGTCAACTACAGACACTTTAACAAGCAAAGAACGATTGCCTTGCTCCTTGAGCATAAACTTGAGTTGCATGCGCGTAAACAGAGCAAAGCACTTTTGCGCCAAGGGTTTCAGTGCAGGAGCATTAGGGTTGCACTTGAGCTTGCAGTGCTTCCCCCCTGCATGAAACATGACAAACTTGTCAGCATAGGAGATCACAGCATTGTGATGAAGCAGCCAGCATTGGCCAAGCACAGCATGCATTTTCTTACTAGGTAAGTCAATCGCATACAGCTTCACCTCTGCAGAAAGAGATTGTATGCAAATGCGCTCAACTACATACCCTACATCTTCTGTGCCAGCAGCAAGGACATATCCACTGTGTGAACTTTCAACCCTTTGGCAGCAGCAAACGCAGCATCAATGTAGTTATGCGTAGCACCACCATCAACAAGTGTCTTTGCAGAATGATCAGCCACATAACCAGGAAAGGTCATGAGCGAAGGCTGTCCCTCATAAGGCAAAGTGCTGAGGCGCATTGGTGCAGCAGGAGGATCGTACCATACCTCAATGTCCCAGGGCGTTGGACCAAGCTGCCGCCTAAGGCTGTTGCCCACCTGAGGAGCAGAGAAGAGGATGGATCCCTTGGCATATGACCTGAGCAGCTGCTAACCACCCAAAAGCTTGCGTCGCTTTCCCTGCCAGGAAGGCACTTCAACACAAGTTGAGAAAGGAGCAGCAGCTTTGCATTTAAGGTAGTGCTTAATAAACAGGTCGAGCTTAGCAAAGGAGCATTTAACCACACATGATGCCCAGCAACATCGCATTGCAGAAATGAATTTGCAGGAGAACTAAAACCAGCACGGTGAGCATTTGTGCAATCTGCAAAAGAAGCAAGCCGCAGGGTCTCCAATCGTATGAAATCAATGAGCCCAATCAGAAGGCATTGGAAATCGATACACCTGAAGATCAAGTAAGAATGCATCAGTTGCTGTTAGCTGTTGCAAAGAAAGATAGTGGAAAGAGCACAGCTGTCTGCAATCTGCTTTCCATTTTGATGAAAACAGGCTATTTGTAATCGCGTCTTCTTGGGAATCCGACAAGCTGAACCAGTCTAGAAGCAGATGTTGGATTTTTATTCTTGGGAATGCCAAGCAAGCCTCGACAGTAGTACTGTCACAACACTATGCAAATCAGTATGTAGGGTTACAGAAGGTGTCTTAAGCCTTGACACGTGCGTAAGTTACACAGAATGTTACAACGTGGATCTTGATGAGGGTGGAATATGTACATAATGCAGGAAGTGGCTCACCAATGGAAGAAGGGAGGAATCTGACTTGATGGGTTTTGTGACACAAGCTGCCACCCCGTGCCACCACAGTGCACTTGAATTGTCAGCAGACCACAATGCACGTAGGCAAGACCATGGTACTAGAGACATAAGGTTCCGATACATGAGGAAGACTCTTGTATTACTTGATGTACATATTTGACTTTGCAAATAGTGGGGATAGTGCTTGCATTTGCTAATGAGGGACCCTTTTGCTGTACGCTAAAACAGTCATAGCATTAGGGTCAGTGACATTACAATGCCACAGCAATGCAATTGTATGCTGCCCTTTACTGGATCTACACTCACCATGCCAAATCTAGCTCATACACAATAAGGCAATACACAAAAAGACAAACAGAACCACAAAAGATCCATACTCGATGCTCAGTAAGTGCTCATAACACACAAAACTCAAGCACCGCAACACTTGCAGCAAATTGTGCCTTACTGTCATCAACAAGCATTTTGTACAAGATATGTCCTTGCAAGTCAGAGACATACCCTTGTTGCGCCATTAACACAAATTTAGCAAATCTGATACTCTCACGGCTGTTGCTTCAGATTTGCTTCAGCCAGCTGCAGTGATCCTCATGAGCAATGGAGGAGCCGAGCCACATGGGCGGAACCTTGAACCATACAATGCACATATTTAGCTAGATTAGACCTGCTCTGCTTCTAAAGCTGCTTGGGCCTCTGGTGTGTCTAATATTCTCAGCAGTTTCTGACTGAACGCAAGGTATTCTGGATATGAGGTACTGTGACACAGGTTCTGTCAATAACAGCTCTGGCAACCAAGTCAACTTGTGTGACGATAATAGGCTGCCAATGAACAGCCACATGGCAAGCACAGCTGAAGCTATCATCTCCACAGCTACGAATCTCTCCCAAGAACCCTTGCCAGCATGCATACCAGAAGCGAAGAGCAAGCCTACAGCACTGCCTTGCAGCAGGGCAAGCATCACTGCAGCAAAGATCAATCGCCATGCGAGACGAAGTTCGCCTGCGAGAACCACAAAGTCACGGATCAACTGGAAGCATGTGACCACAGCTTGAACAGGAACTCACCTGGCGCCTTCTGCTCAGTGAAAACCAAGTCATTTGCCTGGTCGCTGGTAAGTTCCTGGTCATTGACATACAGCATGCGACCTGCCTTTGTGCTTAGACTACCGGGATTGCCCAGCTTGTTTTCGAGCGCGGCCTTGATGGCTCTGGTACACCAGCGCTCGTTGGAATTGATCTGAAAGGAAACCGTGATCTTGACGCCACTGCGCTGATGAACATCAATGTCGAAGTCAAACGGCTGGGCCATAATACCAATGCTGGACTCGTCCGCACGATTGCTCCGACGGGTTTGCCGCACTGCCTGCCGTGTAGGGCTTCTCGCAGAATTCCCGCACAAAATCAGTGAGGAAGAAGAACGAGAGACAGCAGCCCAAACCATTATCAGGCGATAAAAGTGACAGGAGCAACTACCGAGGCATCACAGTAGATTCCGCTGCCAACAACGTTCGCAAACAGTTAGAACAAAAATATATGCTCATTCTGGCAGAGTTGAACATGCATAGTTTGAAGCACTTTTGGTGGCAACAAACCATCGCATTTTGGAATGCCTTAGCTTCAGCCCCAGCTTCTTGTCTACATAGATTTGTTCTCATTGATAATCTACAGGATGCGTCTCTTCACAGTGTTCATGTTTTTTCTTGGTCAGTCTCTCATTGCCTTTGCAATGTTGGCTACCATTTACCTACCCAAGTCCAAAGTATTCCTGTCATAGATACCAACACAGTCATAGCTGGACTTGAACACCAAGCCTCTCTTTCATGGAACAACTTGTCATCCAACCCACGCACAGCGCCCACCAGGAACGCCAAATTGTGTACATGGCATAATTGGTTTCGCCCGTTCAACACCTCCAACCCAGATTTTCTTTTACCTGTTTCTGGCAAGCGCATGAAGCGTTTTCTACGTTTCAGACTCAGCTGTCATTCACTACCAATTGAGACAGGCAGACATCATAGACCACCGATTCCTAGATCATCTAGACTTTGCCCACATTGTCCCCTAGCTAGTGTTGGAGATGAATATCATCTTGTCTTTGAGTGTCCAATTTTCCAGCCACTCAGAGACAAGTATCACACTCTTTTCAGTTCCCAAACCTCTTCAATGCGATCCTTCTTTGCCCAGAAGGAGCGCATGATTGTCTACAAATTCATTTCAGACTGTTTAGACATGATGAACACTTAGTACTGATGATCTGACCAGGTCACTCTCTCTCTCTCTCTCTCTCTCTCTCTCTCTCTCTAATGTCTCTCTCTAGGCTCTGTGATTGCTAAGCTGTCTGCAATGATACTAGATCACAGAATTGCAGTTTGGGCTGAAGATGAAGGCATCAAAGCTAAAGGACAAGCTGGTTTCAGGAAAGATTTTCATGACAGACAACATCTTTCTATGAAAGTCCTTGACTAATAGCAGAAACAGACACGGCAAGGAAAATCATTCGGAAAACTGTAGTGCTGCTTTGTTGATTTCAGAAAGGCATTTGATACCGTTCCTCGTGGCTTGCTGTGGCATATGTTGGAGCCCGTAGGAATATGTGGACCAGTCCTTCACTGCATCAATTCCTTGTATACTCATGACAGGGCGGCTGTGAGGCACTCCGAAGGCATCTCAGAAATCTTTGACTGCTTGATGGCAGTCAAGCAAGGCTGCCCACTCAGCGAAACTCTATTCGCACTGTTTGTGGATGAACTTGAGCAGGTCATGATGCACCCTCCCTCTCAGGCATACACTGCTACTATGTGCTGATGACCTCGTCATTATGTGTACAATAGCGGCAGGGCTGCAGAGGCAGCTTGATGCTTTGCAACAGTTCTGTCATCAAGGGCAACTCAGTGTCAATCTGACCAAGACCAAAGTGGTTACGTTCGGTTAAAAGCTGCATGTCAAGCGTTTGTCTTTAATAGCAATGAAGTGGAGCGAGTGGAGTCATGCAAGTATCTTGGGTCTGAATTTTATGCAACAAAAAATCTGGCACAGGGTGTCTCACAGCTTGTCTCTGCTGCAAAAAAAGCGATGCATTCCATGAACCGCAGATGCGCTCTTTTGCCAATTTCTGATCCTGAGCTACAGTGCAAGCTTTTGGACAGTCTGGTACTACCCATTCCGAGCTATGCCAGCGAAGTGTGGGCTGTTGATGAAAATATAGGTGACGCTGCAGACAATTTTTGAAGTTACTTGGTGTTAGGGACAGTACTGCAAATGTTATTGTACTTGCTGAATTAGACCGTTTCCCTTTGTGTTTCCATTGGTGGCAACACATTTTGCGATATCACAATCGCATCAACAATCTGTCTGATGATGAACGTGTCCTCAAGTGTGCCTTTGATGAGGAGAACGCCTTTTTGAGAACACCTTTTTTGGAGCCATAAAGTTCACAGTTGGCTGTAGGTTGGAGCATTGAAGATGATTTGGACGTGAGTCTTGTTACTTGCAACGCCAAAACCCATCATACACAGACATGGCATCAAAGTAGTCTCAGCAGTGTTGTTAGGTACCAGCCCTTACAGCCAGAACATGTCCTAGCACCTTACCTTTCAGCAGTCAAGGGCTTCAAGAACCAAAAACTCATCAGCAGGTTTAGATGTGGATGTCATGGTCTTCATGTAGATACAGGTAGGCTTTTGCCTTTGGCACAGCAGGTGTCTAGGGAGCAACATCATTGTGTTTTCTGCGCTTCTGATTCAGCCGAGGATGAGCAGCACTTTGTGTTTGATTGCCCTGCATATCTGCCATCAGGTACAGATCCACAAACATCATTACTCTGCTGATATAGATATACCACTGACACAACCTTCGAGTTCAGCTCTATGTGCGTTGTGCTTGCGCTCGTGGCCGGCCAGCTGAACTGTCAGCCTCGATCTTACAGTCAGCAGCAGACGCTACGTTGGTTTTTCAGCAGCTATCGATGTCAGCGGCTTGACTTGCCTGTAACAATAGTCTCCGAGACGCATTTCAATGCATAGCGCAGCCTGCCACAGCCTTGCATGACTGCATACTGTCTCTACCTGATCCAGGCATTTCACCGGGCTCTGCAAATCAATGCATCCTTGGGGCCCACTAGTCCTTGGGTAGCCACTCACTACATAGTCCTTGGGTAGCCACTCACTACTGGCTCAGCCGCAACTAAACCTGCCCCACAGATCTGCCAAGTGGCAGGCTGAGCAGCCAGGGCCTAAATGAGCACCAGGCTGATCATGTGCAATGACACATGATCCAAACCAAACACCAGTTGTACAACCCTTACATAACTCTCTCTGGATGTGGAAAGGATGAGCCGAGTATGGGACCAGATTAGGTTCACTTAGCATGAGCTGCTGCAGGGATGCAGGACATGACGCGGGACTGCTCCGGGGACGCAAGTTGAAGATTGGCAAAAAAACGCGGTTGTTCAGTCCTAATGTACTGTTCTGGCCTTAAATCCCTTTTTCTGGGAGTACTCCCTAGATTGTCATCCTTTTTCACTTCACATGATCCCAAAGTCATAACTAGGTTTTTGAAGGAGTGTTTTGAACATAGGAACACCCTGATGGCAGCAGAAACTGGACATAACCTTAAGTTTAGCTTAGAGTGCGTCAGCTATGAACGTTAGGTTTTCGTAAGTGCTTTGAGACAGTTGGACATTTTGTTTGACATCATTCAGACTACTGGTCCAATGGTCATGGTTGGCCCCAAGACCTTTGAACTCTACTGAATGCCTATCAGCCAGCAAAATGCTCCAGCTTTCAGCTACAGCTCAGCCAGACGCGACCTGTAAAAAAAATGCACCGAAACAACAATGCACTGCATACTCAGGCGTGGTCCCCGAGCTCCTGCTCACACACGATCCCTCGCGATCGCGCTTCAGAGTTTATTTTAGACTCTAATGAATGAACGAATGAAAGAATCTACACAAACCCTTTCCGGGTTCTTGGAATGGAAATACCAGTTCCGTATCGTATTTGCGAACGGGGATTGAATCAGCCCGCAACGAGATCGGATATTTACGGAGCGTACGCGCCGCTTCTTCGCGTAAGGGTGGGCCACTTTCAAACTTAGCATGACCAGTGTTGGCACCCTTAAAAACCTCTGACCTTAATAAGGTCTTAATAACTTAAAATGGTTAAGGTTAATAACCTCCAGCAAATTTTGGCCTTAACAACCTTTAAACCTAAAATGTGTGAAATGTCTATAAATTGTGCATTTTAAGCGACACCAGCGTGTCCTGACTGATCCCAGACCTGATTTCAAGGTGCACGAGCACAGTACAGCACGTCAAATGGCTGGAAAGGGCCTTGCAGGCGCAGTTGGACCCCCAAAGATGGCAGCTCTTGTTGAATGCTGATTCTAGGGTTTACATATCACCTAAACCCTAAAGGCTGTATGAGGTGTCAAACCATCCTCAGCTGACTGGGGAGGCCGGCGGCAGGTCTAGAGTCGCTTTATGCTACTCTTTTGCAAGCATGAAATGAAATTTGTGCTCAATTATGTCCATATTGCCATGTTTGGACCCGAGTGGGTTAATAAGGGTTAAGGGTACCCTTATTAACCTTATTAAGTTATTAACCTCGCCGGAATCCCCTTAAGCCTTAGGACGCCAACACTGAGCATGACTACTGCAGCTGTGCACCCAGTCAAAAGATTGCGCAGCTGTGCGCAAGCAGTGCGCTAGCAAGGACAAATCGCGGCACGGTAGTTGTGTACACGAGTTGTCATCTGCTGTGCAACCCTGCTACAATTGCAGCTCGTGCTTTGATGCCATCCTGCTTTCATCGGTAGGTGATCTATTGACCGCCGACGACTCATCACAAAACGCACATTACTCAAGTCCGTCCGCCACACCTAATAGTTTTGGAGTAGGTACCAAATACGGCCGTCACTGCAGTCCATAGCTTTCAGTGTTTGCGGCGATACTGTACTTTGTTGTCCCTGAGCATAAACGTCCCCAGGGTTCAGCCCGCTTTAGCGCCATTCTTGCAGACTGTCAGCTCTATCCTGACCTTCAACGTCATTCCATGTTTGAAAGGCCTGTCACTGTGCTGTAGCTGCTACGACCTGATGTATTGGCAACATTCAGCAGCTTTAGATGCAAAATATGCCTCTGCTCTGTCCTTCTTACAGATCAACAGGACACTCTGCAGGTAGTAGATGGGTTAGATCTGACAGCATGCACTCATGGACAGTCTTTAGCCCTGGATGGTCTCTTGTATGTCATGATAGCAGCCGTCAAGGACCTGGGAGAACCGGGGCAAACTTCTGTGTAGTCACATAGGACAATGGCGGTCTATGGCCACAGCAGTAGTCACTGCACTGAGACTCGAAAGACCCTTCTGAGCTGTCGTCCTCATATGACGCTTTGCCATACA
>JAABUP010004066.1_pt1 | contig 24602 bp, 24 predicted proteins | sample 5559201 | NCBI WGS metagenome assembly JAABUP01 (sample SAMN10711887, study PRJNA513373) | rock metagenome | isolation source: Antarctica rocks | place: Antarctica
GTCCACTCTGGATGGTGCTGTTTGAGGTTCACAGCTTGCCAACGATCTTTGTGAGGTGCTGGAGCGTTTGAGGACCGAGCCATGCAGCTGCAGTACAGTGGAAGCTGTCTCAGCACACTGGTCAACTATGCAGCTTGACTGGGTGATCACTGCAAGTGAGCTGGACTGCCGCCATGGTTCCAGACAAAAAGACAGGGCGACTCAGAGCATGCAGCCGCACTGCCAAGGCTTGTCTGCCGCAGTACTCCAATGTGTTGTGCTTGTCTGCCTGGGCGCTGCTCAAGTTGACTAGTAGCAACATCGCAATACTTTGACACGCCATGCTGCGATGCTGCGCTCTTTGAATACGCTTCCACGACTGACGCGCTTGTTCTTCGTACTGCAAACTACGTCTTGCACGGGTCATGAGCATAGCGATCACAAGCACAACACATTGGAGTACTGCGGAGGCAAGGCCATGATGATTCAAGTGACACGAGCATCAGCAGCGTCACGCAAACAGCACGGTTGTTCAGGCAGAGCGCAGCATACTGCATAGCATCTTCGAACGTAGCAGGTTTCACTGGAAAATTAGCGCCCGATTAGCGTCCAGTTAAGGTGCGACGAGGGCCAGAATTCCATCCGCGATTTGCTTAATTGTGCCGCCAAATCAGCTCCTATGTGAATATCTCTTATGAACCACGAAACATTGTCCGGCATCTGACCTCAAGGTTAAGATCATTCCACGTCATCCGCATCGTGGTAATCAATATCTGATTATACTATGCAAGGGCTTTTCCTGTGATCATGCTGACAAACACCACATGGCAGCTCGTCTGCAGATCCATGTGAAGTAACATGTGCCTCACATGCAGGTTTTAAAAACATGCAAATATCTTGCCGTACCGTACCGTACTGGCACGAAACACTAAAATTTCGAATTTGTTTTTGCTACCCCGCACTACGACGTACTTTACGGTGTATGCACTACGTATTTGATGCATCTAACATTAAGCTTACGGTGTATTACGATCAAATTATAGTCTGGTTCACATCCCGCGTCGAATTAATTTTGCTCGTGCCAGTACGGTAAGCTCGGAGAGCGTATGGTTGTCAATCACGCTAGCCAAACAGCTATGCCCTGAACAGGCTGCTTGCGCAGGAAAAGGGCCTGCGCCAGCTGCGGTGCCAGGCAAAATTCGTGCTGCTTGTCTTCAAACACGTACAGTCCGTCTGGATTGTCCAGTTCACCACATGTGAGCTGACGTCACAGCTTTCAAGAGGATGTGTCCGCTCAAACCCCGAGCAAGCTTGCTCTGGTGAAAACGAGCCATGATACCGGATACAGATTCACAAGTGGGCCCTCCAGGATGTCACATTCACTCAGAACAGCGACAAACATGTACGGGTGGGAGGGCAGCTCATTCGAGGATGGTGGCATCTCAGCTTGCCGACGCCACAAGTTCACCACCAGGGAAAACCGAGCAGCGCCCTGAGCACGCTTTCAAGAAGATTCAGACTTCTGCGAGCTTGCAGCATGGTGGCCAGCTGCGCTACCCGGACAACGTCTCCAAAGATCACGTTGGGCCAACAGACGCTCAAGGCGTGTCGCGCAGCTTGTTTGGGGTCCCTCCATCCAGATCACAGCTGGATGTGTTTTTTCGCCAAGAGAAGCAACAGGTCAGCAACATGAGTTAGCAGCTGTGAGCTTGACTAGGTGTTGGTACACTGCTGAGTTGAGCATAACCACAAAGTCGTTTTATTCTGACCATGAGCTGACGGACACCTGTTCGCAGAGCGAAAACGACTTCAAAGAGAGATGGAACTTTGACGTCAGTAAGGAACAGCCCATTCCTGGTCGCTGGAAATACGACTCTGTACGACAGAGTCCCGACTGAGCAGCATCAGCTTGCTCCCTAATTCTTCTGTCTCAGAATTAACCATACACAACAAAATTCAGACCTCTGGCCCTGTCTAGCAACTGTGGAGTCCTCGAGAGGCAGCATGTGTTCTGTTGGCATTTGCTTGTTGCGCCTGCTCTCATAGCTTGACGTCATCACTTAAGCAGCAGCCTCTACAACCTTCATGTTCTTCAACTTGATGCTACTGCTGAGTTGCTGGTTCTGTTGTGTGCAGCAGGTTCAGTCTGTTGGTGTTATTGCTAGGGATAGGAGTGTGATGCATGGCGCTTTTATTTGACTGTGTCCCTTTTGACGTCTAGACTGCCCAAATTCTGCTCAGCATTTGATATTTGCTTTCATTTGGAACTGCTGCAGGCTGCCTGCTCACTGGATTAGCACTGTAGCGTTGTTGCTACTTGTGCAGATGCATTCTGTGTGCAGCTATTTGACCCCCTTGTGCAGTGAGCAGCTCAGTGAAACTCTCTTTGTATAGCAAACCCCAGGCTTCAGGTTTTTGGACATGCCCTCAATGTCTTGATGGTATCATTGACGAATAGACAGTGTCCCTTCAGTGAAAGCTTCACTGTAGTTGCCAGTTCCGCTGCAGCTGTATACATATCACATCACTGTTTGAAACATGCTTTGCTTGGGCTTTGCCCCAGTTCTGTCTGAGCTTTATACCAGTTCTGTCTGAGCTTTATACCAGTTCTGTCTGAGCTTTAAACCAGTTCTGTCTGAGCCTTAACCCCTTTCTGCTTGATAAAGCAAGTTCTCTTTGACTGAGCTTTCAAAACCCATTTCTGCTTGAACTCAACTACATCCGGACTACAATTTTGTAAAATGTCAATGCTGTTGATGTAAAATCATGGAACTTGTGATTGTAGCAGGCCATTCTGACATTGACATACCAGCTTACTTATAGTGTGTATAGTACTGGTATATTTATTAGTACATACTAACCAGTTTCTGCCTAGGTCAATTCTGTCTGACTGCTGACTAGTCTCTGACTGTTGCAAGTTTTGTCTAAGCCATTTCTGCTCAATGGGGACACCTTGAGGAGATATGTGTCACAGTTCTAGCAAGTGCATGCTCTCATAGACTTTTAAACTTGTGGTGCATTCTTCTGACAATTCAGTGACACACCATTGCTCTACACCCAGGTGCTAGATCTCTCAGAGCCTCTGAGCAAGTTGTGTCTGAGTGCAGACCAATCTAGATGAAAAAACAAGTTCTGTCAGCTTTAAAAACCTATCTGCCTGAATTAAGCACACAACCAGTATATCTCTGTTATAGTGTCAGCATCATTTGTGTTCTCATGCAGTCCTTTGCTTGTATTGCATTCTTTTGAAAAACTCATTGAGGCACCAAGCCTGTTGCAAATGTACACAGTATCTGGGAAACAAACTTGCTACTGGGGTCAGTATAGCATGAGGCATGTACAGTAAAGCACTTGCAGGAAGATGCTAGACGCACATACACGGGTTGTTGCTGAGCTTCAACATCAGACAAATGCAATGCAGCAGAGCGCTGGCAGGGCGGTCAGGAACTTGTGGGTGGTGCACTATTGTGCACTGCTGGTGCGTCTTGATGACGACCGCTTCTGGGCATCCAGCTGCTGTTGCAAATGTTCCTGCAGCAGTGATACACATTTCACATGTGAACCTTCCATTCATTGACACTGGGGTTGATACTGCTTCAGCAGCAGCAACAATGAAACACAGCTTACCGTATGCAGATGGCTAAGAGCATACAGTCACAGTGGTCAGTATCATTATGCATGCTCATCTCAATTCTCAACAAACGCCAAGAGGTTGCTAAGCGCTCACATATGTGTAATGCTTCAGTGCTTCATGAGCGCTGCACAGCACAGCACAGCACAGCATTTCAGACAACAACCCACACTGCATGATGCTGCCATGACCTTCCTGCAAGATGGCACGGCATGAGCATTGCTAAAAACAGACCTGCACTTGGTGGCTGGCTTGCAAATTCCTCTCCATGTGCTTCATCTTTTCTCGCAGCCTCTCATGCTCACCTTGCAGGTACCGCACCTGTGCATAACCACCAAACGTCTGTGGCCACTTTCACTCACTGCTGTGTTGGCGGCTGATGTTTAGCTCCAAATCATCACAGTATGGACAGCAGCATTTTGCCTTGCGTACCATGCCTGGCGGTGTCCTACACTAAAGGCTCGGATGGCTGACTAACAGACAGACCCAGACAGACTCAAAAACAACTGAAACGGTCCGAGTCAATCTCACCACCTTTGGATGGACAGACAGACAGACAGACAGACACATGTGGACCTAGCAGAAATGTATTATACAGCCATGGTTAGGCCTACCTCCTCCAGATGAAGAGTAACAGGAACCACGCCCTCATCCTTGCTGCCATTCACCACTTCTCTGGCAGCTGCCCTAGCAGCTACTGCACTGGTCCTAGTCAGCTCATCAGTCAGCACCACAGCCTCTGTCTCCAGCTCTCTGCATCTTTCCTGAGTTGCCTGCAGGACAATGACAGACGCAGTAAGTGGCTGATGTCAACATCAGCCAGGATTTGTCTCTGTGCAATGCCAGAGACAAGTCAGTCAACAGCAGTGCCCCCATCTCCAGCTCAATGTGTCTGCCTGGATTGGCCTGCCATGAATCCCAATGATCAGCAAGAACAGGACTCGCATACCCAGCAGATGTGCAAGTTTCAGGTTCATACCCTGAAACGTCAGCTGGTGACAGGAGATAACACAGAGTAGTTGCATTTAGGAAGGGAAGGTGCAAGATGGCAGCAGACTGACTGCAGACAGGGAGCAGAATAGACACACAAAAGTTGACAGGGCATTTAAGCACTTGGGTAGCCCAGGTGAGGGGGCATCCTTGCCCTAGGGACAATTTTGCCCTCTCAAAATGAGCTAAAATACTGCAGACAGGCTGAATTCAGGAGGGCTGCCCACGTTTAGCCCTTGACTAGACAAGGGCAGGGCACTTGCATGTGCAGCTTTCAGGTGAGCATTCAAATCCTGCTGACAAATCAGCCCACCTTGAAGTCTGTGGACATGACAGCCAACTTGTAGTCGGTGGCATCTGCCCTCTGATCAGCAGCAGTCATCTGGGCTGTCATGCTTGCTGCGTCTGCCTTGTGCTGCCTCTCCACTGCCAGCAAAGTGTTCTCCCTGTCCTTGGCCTCATCCAGCCTCCTGTTCAGATCCAGGATGCTGTTCTGCAGCTCCTGTACACGGGGAGCAGCCTCTTGTCATCATTGTTGCATGGTGTAAACAATATTGTGTTGTCTGATGTTCACGTGTTGCAGTTGAACCGCTGCATTTGCGATGCTCTGAACAAGCCTGTCTGGAGGGAGCTGACTTCCGCACGCACCTGATGCCTAAGCCCGCTTGTTACCATTAATTTTTATTATCACTATCATTTGGATAGACGTGGTTTGCTGGTAGTGTGTCAGGCCAGGAAGTGTAGCTTGTGGATGCATGTCTGGCAATGCCTCTCAAAAACAGCAGGTTCTGACCTCATACAGTGATGATACTGAGTTGGCATGAACTTGTTCAGTCTGATTTAGACCACATCATTACACACTATTGCTGGTGTCTGCCAACAGAGGACCTCGCACAGAAGGCTACTCAGGGCTGCATTTACCTAATCCCAGGGGAAGACATGTTTTGTAGAATGAATGAATGAATGAATGAATGAATGAATGAATGAATGAATGAATGAATGAATGAATGAATGAATGAATGCGTGGATGGATGTACGGATGGTTGAATGAGGACATGAACTCATGACGCCAGCTGCTGCAGAGAAGCGCCTGATGTGCCTGATCTAATGATGCGACCCATTGAGATCGTGCAAAACACTTTTTGACCATTAACATCTGAATTGTTGCAGTGGACAACAAGAAGCAGTAACTCAAGGTGTGGCTCTGTTGTGCGGCAGCCCAGTCAAGCTTGTGTCGATCCTCTTTTGCTAGACATTTGGTAATGGTTTGTCAAGGATGCTTTAGTGAAACTCTTTTTTTTGGTATTTCATACTCTCCTTCACAAGCATGTTAACCTGTTCGAGCTAGTTCCAAGACTGCCATGCATGCATCAGGTCCGTGAGGATGTGAGAGCACGGTTCCTTGCAAGAGCATGAAGCTGGGTTCTCAGGCAGGCCTTGTTGTGCAGGTGCATCTGGCGCGAAGGCTGCGCCTGCTTTATCCTCTGGCAGGAGAGAGGGTGCTCAAAAGCAGTCAAACAAAGTCTGCTCATGCGTCACAACACAAACACCCCACAGGGAAGCCCAACACACCTCACCATTTAGGCTTCTCTCCTATCAATGCCAAACAGGAAGAATCTCTTCTTTCCCTTTCTAGAGAAACAGGCACACCTTGTTGTGCAGCTCGGTCTGGCGCGCATGCTCCACCTCCTTGGCTGCGCTGTCCAGCTGCTTGTCCTTGGCCCGGATCTGATTGCAGCCTGCCTTGTTGTCCTTGCTCAGGCCGGCGTTGTCTGCCTTCAAGGCCCTGACTTCAGATTCTAGGCTGGCAACCTGAGCAGAGAACTTGGCGTCCTGCAGAACCGTTGGCAAAGTGTGTGCTAACTGTTGTCAGACTGGTGCTGTTTCGACTTGACTGAAGGTTGAAGACAAGAAAGGTTGGCAGGGCAGACAATTCGCAGTTCTGCATGCTCAGCATGACAAAGGTGATTGTGCGGCAATCAGACATCCCAGATTAGCTGTGTTGCAGCAGTCACTGAGCAGCGCTGGTTGTATGGCAATGCAGCTGTGCGCAGCTATAGCTACTACCGCTCAACGCTCCCAATGTACAGCCAACTCCTGAGGCATTGTTCCCATAGCTGCAAACTTTCAGAGCAGTGTGTACAATGTGTATGCTGGCTGGGAGATATGTCAACCTTGACACGCATGGTTGGTGTTGTCATTCCTTTGCAAAAATGGTGCTGATCACGTCATGTATATCCTGGGTGATAATCGGACACCGCCATGCAGCAAAACAGAATGCAATGACATCAACTGCAATGACAGCGCCCTTACTAAGTATGTCAGTGCAGCAAATCGAGTTGACCAACACAAAGCAAGCACGCATCAGTCTTGGGCTGATGACTATGCAAATCACAGCCAACAGTTGGTGTAAAGCAGATACAGCAGTAGCATACCTTGGGCATGTTTGCCAGCTTCTGAGTGAGCTTGTCGGCCTGGCGTGCGGCAGCCTCTGCACTGCTGTTTGCCTTGGTACGTGCCTCCTCGCTGGTCCTCAGCTCTTTGACAGCCACAGCCAATGCCTCTGCAACGCATGGGCCCACTGTCTGAATGCTGCTCTGCATGCTCATCAAGTCACAGCAAAGCCTGGTATGTGCCTGCCTGGTCATCAACAGCTTGCGCCCAATGCAGGAAGGTCAGTAACAGCATCGCTGTTTGTGGCCCACCGTGTTGTTTTGGATGTCTATGCAAGCCTGGTGCGGATTGGTGCAATTGTGTGAATCTGCGCTGCAAGTCTCACCAGAGGTTCTTGCAGGTGTGACAGGTCTGGTGCATACAGGAGGGGGACGACAGACCATGGGTCATGCTTGCACCTCACACGTATGTACAGCAATCATTTTTGCACTGTGTTGTGTCCTTGCCCTAGGCTAGGTTACAGGAAGACGGATTGAACAAGGATTTTGTACTCTCAAGAAAGAAGTCCATCCTTTTCCAGCAACTGAGAAAATTTGGGTAAAGAATTGGGTAAAACAAAACAGAGAGCACATACGTTCAGCCTTGGCAGCCCTTTCATGCTGCTGGGCCAGATCTGCCGCCCCCTTGGCCAATGCCTTGTCCTTGCTGATTGCTGCTGCCTTCAGCGTGCGCACCTGCAAGACCAGCATTGTCAGTTTGATGAAGTGTGTGTCGCAGAAACACAGACAGATGACTCACAAACAGACAGACAATACGATAGGGCTCCTTGTTCGTCATGCAGTGTCATGATGCATGGTAAGAGCAGCGCATCCAATTTGGAGACTGAAACGGCAGTTATTGTTCTGATGGTATGATGCATGAAGATGACTAATCACACCCTGCTGGTTGGCACCCATGATTCAAAACCCACAGGTAGCAAGAGGACCTTTGTAATGTGCAAAGCAGACACTGAAACACCGTCAGGAGTAGTGTTTGCATTTGCATGGCTCATGAGCACACCTCTTCTTCAGTCTCTGAGTGCTCCCGCTGCTTGGCTCGCAGCTCGTTGCGCAGGTTGTTGAGCTCAAACTGCAGGCCTGAGCTTCCAGGAGCATCCAGGCTGCTGCTGCTCGACTTTAGATTACTCCCAACCTGTATGACAGCTGCGTCAACAAACTTGACTGTATCCATTTTGAGCTGAGGTTCCAGGCCCATGTTTTGTGGCGCATTTTGCCCACTTGTGCTGTGACCTTCCAGATTACTGCTGACATGCATCATTGCGTGAACAGCCTCAGCCGGCCAGCAACTAATAACAGGTCAAGACTAAATGGTATCAATGCTTATCATGGGAAGCCAAGTTCCCCTGAGAGAGGATTCAAGTGGGCACAAGCAAACAGCTCAATGCATCAGCAGATGGAACAGTCTGACTGACAGATGCGACTGCTGCGCTGCATCATCATGCAACTCTGTAGAAAAAGTTTCCCTGCTGTGCACATGTTGCTGCAAATGTACACAAAATGCTGTTTGCACAGACATACAGAAGTCCATGGCAACAAGACTGATGATTGCTATGCTCACTGGAGTCCTGGGTCGAGATCTTGGGGTGCTGACAGATAATGTCTTGGCTAGGGGTGACGTGCCCTTGCTCAACCTGGGGGTCAAACTGCCACTGCTGCTTGCTTTCAGGTTGTTGACTTGCCTCAAGACACTGCAGCAAGTGTCAAACATGAGATGTTGAGCTGTTGAGCCCACACTGGCTAGTGCAAATGTTTAGCCTAAAGACCAGCTCCAGCCTTTGCAAGCTCAAAAAGCACAGCTGTTCTGTGTCATACCAGCTGAAGTGGTGCTGCATGCATCATCAAGCAATCTTGCCTGGGAGGTGTTGCTCCAGCAGTTGCTGACTCCTCACTCATGGCTGGCTCCGTGCTCCGTGAGACAGCTCAGCAGTGTCAAGTCTATGATCTCCACCTGGTTGGGACTGTTTGACTGTTGCCTGCGTGCGTACGGAACGAGACAGCTCGCTCGGAAGACTGTGGGGCTGTTTCAAGCCAGCTGCGAGTTTGCAGGACTAGTGGGATGTTAACATCTACAGACAACAAAAACTGGGCTGTCGGACTTGCTCAAAGCGGACCGCAGTATTTGTATTCAGCAGCAATATGTGAATATTCTGTTCACCTGATGATGCACCTTTCAGCCTTCCTGACAGCGTCTTTTTTGTGCGATCCAAGAAGTGTGTCGGACCTGCTAAGCGGTGCACAGCCAGAGGGTTTGTCTGTAACAATCCGCTAGGCAAAGGGCGAGTGAACCTTACTACACCGGTCAAGACCGCTGAGGTCCGTTACGCGACCCAAAGCGTCAAGGTAGGCTCAGACAGATGCCGGGTTTCGAACTCAGCAAAGAATGTTTCTATAGCATCGGGGCCGCGTATGACACTTTCCGGGGATTAGGGTGCAGGTTGCAGCCCCAGAGTTGCCTGACTGGACAATTCTGACAAGGAAAAGCAGCAGATTGCACATCGAGTCAGGCAAATACGGAGGGCCTCGAGCGGGCAGCACAAACCTACTAAGGCCATGCCAATTTCGCATTCAGCCATGTCAATTCTTCCTACATTTGATGTAATATGTTCAGCGTGACATTGCAGCAAAGTGCTAGTCTAGCTTTGGGGTTGTTGCTGTGTCTCCCAGACGTTGATCATGTGCAATGAGACTCGCCATTGCATTCTTGAGCTGCACACAATTGACAAACTGTTTGGTCAAGACTCCCGGTAAAGCTGTAAGAGCCAACATGGCTACTGCAGGTATCTGTCCTTCTTGTTGCATGCCTATATCACAAATGCAAGTTTACCCAAAAGCCGTCACAGGGGGTTCACGTAAAGCAGAGCACTGTTGACATGCAAGATGTGTATGAGAAAGACAGACATGCAAGCACTTTGTGAGGGTGGGAGATGCAGGCACAATCATCGTGTTGCAAAGCGCTTGTTTGCATGTCCCGTGAACCAAACAGTAATTCTGCACTCATGTCTGCCAATTTATGTTGCAAGCCCACAGGTCTGACGAAACACTGATTGCATGTTCACAGGCATTCATGTACTGACTGTAGGCATCACACAGACCACTTGCAGGCAGCTGTACCCCAAATGCGCAAAAATGGGTTTCAGGAGTTACCAAAAGCTCACCTGGCAAAAGACGTGCCAACTGATGTGGTAGTGGCACAGGAAGTAGGCCCAGACTTTGGTACCTTGGCTGACTGCAAAGAAAGCACTGCACACCACACAAGCATGTTACAGGTAATGACACAAGTAAACATACACTCAGCTGTGTGATTTAAGCATTGCCTCTAGGTGCATCATCACTATGATACCAAGCACAGTATCAGCATCATGCACCTGTGAACAGTACAAGATGGTCAGGCATACTTGCAGGATATTCTGGTTTTGAGTGCATCAGCAGCAAAGCTTACCATAAGGTATAGGACCTCACAAGACACACAGCAGAACCCCATAAAGACGCGTTTCTGATAGTATAAACGTACGAGAAAACTATGGCTGTGCACATCCTGCAAACACAGCAGACATAGTACAGCCTCTTTTGACTTAGCACAGCCTCTTTTGACATAGCACAGCGTCAGATTTTTATGTTTAGAGGGATGCACAGCATGCCAAGGAGTGGCACAATGTCAGTTTGCTCAAGCACTGCCTAGCAGGCTGAAGATTTGTCTGCAAGCAGGATCATATGCACAGACATGATGCATGCAGGTTTCAGACGTGACCTCAACACTTTCATTGGCAAGCTGGGAAACTTTTAACAGGAGCTCCACATCTGATGACATGTGAATATGTGCAGCTAGGCAATACCTTGTGAGTGGCGCTGCCGGCAACTAACGTGGAGTACATCTGAAACCAATGGCTGAACAAGTCTAGCATCAGAAGTGACAGGAAAAGGATGAAGATGTTGGGATACGTCTTGCACAGCAGCATCAGGAGACCAGCTGTAGACACCCTGCAGGCCATTGACAAGCTGGAGCTGAATTCCTAACATCTGCCTTGCATGTCAGACCTCTGTTCTGACTGGCAGATGCATGCCGTACTATGAACCCAGCTGACTTGACAATCTGACTTCATGGCAAACGTCAAGTGACAATATGCAACAGTATGATTGCCACATCACGAGTTCTTTAGACGAGTCCAGACTTGTCATCGCATGCAGAGGCGGCACCATCTGCACCAGTTCTGTGCTTTGCAGCGAACCAGCCTGACAGAAAAGCATACCTGTCTGTCACCATGTCTAGCACTGCGCCCAGTGTTGACGTCTGCTTATACTTCCTTGCAAGCCTGCCATCAGTCTCATCAGCAACAAAGCTGCAAACAGCATACTTGTTGAGTTTACAGGAGCAGCAGCGCTTGCTCCAGAGCAAGATCCCTCACAACTGCAGCGGTGCTTACAGCAAAGCAATGAACAGCCTCAGTAGCTGAGCCAAGTCAGATTTACCAGCACCCACCCAAGAAAGTATAAAATGACAAAGACAGATGGGTATTGTGGCGCCAACAGGAAAGCTGTAAGGGTACTGGCTATTCTTGCATAACCTACAAAGACAAGGTCAGCTGAACAAAATGTGTGATGAGGCTGTAGCCGAGCAGAGCAGCAAGGTCTGATTTGACTCAGAATGCCAGACAAGGCACTGTTTGCAGAAGTTCGATTCCGAGAGAAGCTTACCAATCAAGTTTGGGATGTATATCCACACGTTCCCGTGCCGTGTGTAGAACCAATGCTGAGTCAGGGCCATGGCTCAAATGCTATTGCTCATACGCAACCATGAGGTGCGTTCTGGCCAATCCTCTACCAGCGTAGACGCCAAAGAGGTGATCTTGAGACATGCCTTAGCAGACCATCACTTTGACCCAAATGACCCCGTTGATCGGCAGCAAGGGTTTATAGCGCCAATCACCTGTACCGGTTTTGAGTGATTGATGCTTTGAGCTTGAGCAACCAACCCCTCATGCGCTTAGTGGTGGTGGAATGGTTTGTCGCAGCCAGAGTCGCAGCATGCAGGCCTTGAGTTGCGACATGAGTCATGGACTGCCAGGGCCTCTGATCATCAATTGCTGGCGCTCAGAGCTCATCGCGTAGCCATTTACAGCTGTAGGGAAATGCTACGGCTTGGTAATGCGAGGAAAAGTATGCAAGCTCGAGAGCGCTGGTTGGGTCTTGGACCTGCTGGAGATGCCATGCACCGTTGCTCGTCGCTTCAGTTGATAGGTCTGCACGAGAGACTCAGCAGGGCCTGCTATGACTGACACGGTGATGAATATGTCGTCCTCAGCCAATGGGCATCTGAATACTCGGGATAGTGTGCAACTACATGCCGTACCCAAGATCGATGCCATCCGAGACTGGTTTCACCACGAGGAGCTCTTTATTGATAAGGTCAGCGCACTTGTAACATGTCTATGCTGCTCTGATCTGGTCTGTTTACTTATGAGTGACTTCTTCACCTTCTCAGGGCTTCACAAGACAGGACTGGATCTATCACAGGTCTTGGCGCCGCCATTTGCCAGAGGGCTTTGCGTTCATCAGAGTATTGCACTCATTGGGCTACCCTGTCTTCTTCTACGTGGGAGTGTCTCTTGTGGTCTCTGTATACGCGCAGTGGGCCGAGGTGTGTACAGGTCTTATGGTCAACTGCTCAGAATGGCTGTTCTGCTTGATATTGCAGCGCACTATCTTGATGAAGACTATGAAGATCTCTTGACAGAGTTTTGATGGTTTGAATGCAGGATGCAGGTGCACCCAAAATCTTTACACACCAGAATGCTGTACGCTCACAGAGATACTACATAGCCCTTCTGCTGACATCCTTTGCTGTGGGCCTGCTGATTGTCTTCAGAACAAATTCAAGCTATGCTAGGTTTGGCTCAACTACCTGCTTTTCTGTTTCCAACTCCTCAGCATCTATCACCAGCATCTGCACACTGCTTGTGCAGCTGTGCATCATTGCAGACCTGATCTAGGATTTGCATCTCTGCCCATATCTAGAGGCGCTGCTGTTGTTCACAGATGGTGGGAAGCCAGGACGCATTGGGGCGGCATGCTGGGTATCACCAGAAACATTATGCGGCAGGCAAGTTGAGGCACACATGTTTTCCAGGCATGTTGCAAGGCTGACGCTGTCTCCATAAGTCACTAGCATCATAGCATGCTGTCAGAGCATGGACGGCATGCGTCCTGTACAAACCTAGCAGATGATCTGCACCTCATTCACGGCCAGAAGATTGGCCAGCTAACAGCTTGCTGTTGTGCTGTGTCAAGCTTGGCCATTGCCGTACATCCATTCATTCATTCATCCATCCATCCATTCATTCATCCATCCATCCATTTACCCATCCATCCATCCATCCATCCCTCCATCCATCCATCCGTCCATCCATCCATCCATTTATCCATCCATCCGTCCATCCATCCATCCATCCATCCATTGATGCATCAACTCATTTACTCAACACGTGTCTTCCCCTGGAGTCAGGCACATACAGCACTCAGAATCTCCTGTATGAGCTCCTGTTCTGCTGTATATTGCTGGCATTTGGCCGGTGTGCTGAGCATGACATCAGGTCATCTTGTACACGTGCCTTTTGAGCCGAAACATGCTGTAGCTTCCATGCTCTGCCATGAATCGTTTTGCCAACCCTTATCAGCGTCAGCAGCATGCCAAGACTGTGGACATCTTGCAGTGTGCCTGCTGGTTTCCTGAGGAACAACAGGACAAGCTTGCAGCGGTGGCCAGGTGGACAGCTGTGCTGACACCCTTGCTCAAGATGCATTGCCGTTGGCAAACAGATGTACATATACAGCTCAAGGTCAGTCACAACGGCAATATGTGGTTGTTGCCTGGACTCATCATGGACGATCCAAGCTTTGCTGTGCCATGCAATGCTGGGCTGTGCCAAGCTGGGCTGGGCTGTGCTGTGCTGCTCTGCCTTTGGCTATTTTGTCATACTTTGACTAGGCTGTGCTTTGTTACAGTGTCGCTTGGTCCAGACTGCTGCATGCACTCGTATCAAGCACGCCAACTGCACATGGCAGGTTATGCTGTGTAAGATGTAATCCTGCATCTGTGGCTGCAGGATAGGCTATTGCCGCATGAGCTGGCTTATATGATCAGTGTAAAACATCCACCCAACATGGCAGCAACAGTCTTGACACAGCTCATAGCTTCAGCAAAACTGCCTGAGATGCTCCAGATCAGCGTTGATCAGCAGATTGTACAATACATAGACTCAGTTGCTGCATGCGAGAGGCTTCAGAAGCAGCCAATTCCGGTTGCCTACACCAGGTTAGATCTGACAAATGGCACCTGTTAAGAAGGCCCTGATAAGATTGCTAAACATTTTCTGCTTTGTGTAATGTGCTGAATGATGTATGCTGAACAGAGGCATTGTCCCGGGCAGTGCTTTGGGGATCCTTTTGAAAGGCTTTTGTGGTTCACAAATGTTGTCACAGAGTTATTGTCCTTGTGAAGTATTGATAGACTTTCTTTGTACAAATGAGAAATGCCTCACTCAAAATATGTCAATTTCCTTCTTTGGCGTAAAAGAGTCCCTGCTGGGCACAATCTACGTCTGTTGTACATTGAGTAAACAAAAAGTAAATATGCGTGATGGTGCTGCACTATGGGCGGTCTCATGGTGTGCCATTTTGTGTGTAACTGCATAATGCAACATGCCACCCTGCCATTGCACTCAAGGTTGCTGCCTTGCATTTGTACATTTGCACGGCTGTATGGCTGACCAGCTGCTGTCATGCAGGCATACATCAAGATTCCTGCTCTGGTGGCTCACCGGATTCCCATTTGCTGCCTGGTCAAGCTACGGCTGGGTGACCCCCTTTGTTACAGCTGTGGTTACCTTTCTGTTACTGGGTGTGGAGAACATTGGCATACAAATAGAAGAGCCATTTGAAGTGCTACCCATAGAGGCCATCACTGCAGCATGCCTCGCAAGCGTGCATGAGATTCTGGAAAGACACCAAGGTAAGGTGCCTGCTTGCATTGCTTTGGCACTTATGCTGAGATGCCCTTTTGCTGCATTCATCTGGTTCTCATGGCATGCTACCTGTCTGCCGCTGTGACTGCCAGCCTTCCTGCATAGTGTCAAGTTGCTCGTTGTACAAGGCTGGCATATTGCAAGAATCTCTGTTGCTCTCAGCAACCCTGAGAGGCAAAGTGGTCACAAAACAATGTTGTACCATTGGTCAGTGCTTGGCTATGCCCTCATTGTCATATCCATGCCATGCTTGAGGCTTAATCCTAGAGTAACTGATGTCACAGTGACATGATGAGACGGACCTGTGTCTGAGCTGCATGACTTGTGCATATACTGAGAACCAGACACAGCTTTCACAAGAGCATTGAAAGTTGTGCGTCGTGCTGCAGAGTGTAAGGAGCTATTGAGGCGTTGAGAAGCATAGTTCAGCATGAAACATGCGTCTGGCTTGGAAATGCAACATACATCGTGTTGCCAGGTCATTGCTGCGCTGATGTGTTTCTGTTGGATGACTCCAACATGTCTGCAAATGCTTTTCTCTTGCAAATCAGTGCAGGTCTGCAGTCTGTCAGTCGCAAAACAGCAGTCGGAGAGCAGCACAGCTTCAAATGCTTGAAATTTTTCCAAGTGATCCGTATGTCATCGTTGGAAATGCCCATTGGCAACCAAGGAAGAAGCTCAACCGGTACCATGAGCACTAAATTATATTATGGTGTATTCACAGCTATCATGTGTATGCTTTTCATCAAAGGTGGTGGCGTTTTATAGCAGGTCTAGTTGAATGTCCTTTGCAAACCACAGATATTTTTTGTGCCAAATATGTTCCATTTGGCAGCACCCTCCTGCCTGTTCAACGTTTGGCTGTGGCTGTGATTAAGCCGCTGCGACTACGTGCTCGCTGCACTGTGTTCAAAACACCTTGTATTATGATTCATTGAATCATGTGGGGCTTCAGGCAGCTGGAGATGTGACAAGCTGTTTGGACATGTCCAAGTCGAAGTTGTAATTGAGGACTAGCACTGGTATGTATAATTGAGCATGCAATTGCTGTAGTCGTCAGTGTTTGGCATCGTCATGAATATCTCATATGTTTCAAGTCATAGGCAAAAGGTCTCAGTGCACACGTGCGTGCCACCAGAGTGCTCAGACCACAATCGTCTGCCAGCCAATTGGCAGCTAACAGCTGATTCTGACTTGTTCAGCTTGAGTGTGCCTGCTATTACCGCTTGCAATAAACAAGATTCACACCCCTCAAGGAGGCTTTCCCTATCATACTTGTGGGCAACATTCAGGACTGCTTCTGATTCTTCTAGTGAGTCCCAAAGACTTCCTGGCGCCACAAGAGATGTGCAAACACAAAGGCGCCAGGAAGTCTTTGGGACTCACTAGTCTCTTGTGCAGATACATCAAAGCTGTGCAGACAGTCGAATGACTTGGTGGCATTCATCAAGGGCACAGTCAGCTTAGACTCCTCACTAATAGTGAGTCACTATTGCTGGATGTCAGGGCTGTCCAGAAAATCTCAGCAAACACTGGTGAGCTGCAAGTCCATCTGTAATTAGGGCATTTGACAACAGGGTTTCGGACATACATGTACAACATGCAAAGGCTGACACCGTAGTTGTTCATAGTTGTTCTTGATGTTGGTCAATGCTGCCATGGCTGCTGAGTTGCTTGGAATTCCCTTGCACGAGCCTAATAACACAGGCTTGCAACCTCTACCTGGGGCTTGGAAGCATGGTTGCGCAAGAGTCTGCTGATGTGCATGCTAGCATTCTGACATGACAGCGGAGGCAGCTTCAGAGGCACCTGTAATGTAATACCTGTGAGGAATGCAGCTGAGCTGTGCTCTGCACTGCCTCACGCCATAGCACGCTGTCGCATGTGACCTCCTTGCATGCTGCAAAAGGCGATGCACTGTATATGACTGCTGCATAGACGCCTCTTAACAGACTTGCTGTCAAAAAGAGCTGTACAACACCCTTCACTGCTGTCTACCCATCCATTGCAGGGCTCACAGTGTCTCACGAACTTGCAAGACGTTTTGAGCATTCAACAAAACAATTCACCGGATGCCTTTCACTCTCAGACCTCTCGGCAATTGGACTCACCACAGCATCTCAGCTATTTATTGTATCTCGTTTGCCACGACCGAAATGTCTCCTGCTTACCTGACTCGCTGCTATACCCTATGGGATTTTGGCATAGTCATGGAAACACAGGGAAGCTGACAACGCATGTACTGAGCCCAGGTTGCGTGGCGCGTGTGACCAAACCACATTATGTCGCGTAACAAACTGCTTGTGCCGCGTAACGGTCTGCCTTGTGCCGCGTAACAAAATGCCTTGTGCCGCGTAACAAACTGCCTTGTGCCGCGTAACAAACTGCCTTGCTCATGGTTTTTGCTGCCGTCTACCACGAACAATACTGCTGAGAATGCATGCGATGTGAAATAGTCCCGCAGCAGAACGTTGTGCACAGCACGTGGCGATGGCGTCCTTCCGCCGCGCAAGCAATCAGGCAGAGTGGCAACGCCCCCCACAGCGAACACCACACTCTCATATAGCGTATCTGCCTGGTGGCGTGCTCCAATCAGCGCCTCTACTGATGCCGTCCGGACGGCGAACAGCTCATCCAGGAGCATTCGAGTCAGTCCTGCCTGGGTCTGCGCGACCACCCCCTCCCCCTCCTCCTCGTAGGGGCTTGTCCAAAGCTCAAGCAGCGCTGTCCGTGGCGGGTCAGGCTCATATATCGCTGAGCCGTGGTAGTTCCCTCCAACCTGCTGTTCATCAGGTCAGTCTAGGAGTTGGAAAAGTGCTTATACAGAAGCTTCATGGACCATCAGGTATGGATCCTTTGTTACCTGGAGGCTCAGAGGGCTCACTGTTACCTGCAGGCTGCAAGCCACTATGGGGTAGTCCTGCACCCACCACAGCAACAGCAGCAGCAATGGCTGTTGCCTGGTCAAGCGCAGAACCAGCCAGATCTGCCATTCCAAGGTCATCAGGCCTGGCTGCAGGCTGCAGATGGTCAGCCGTCCTACATTCAACAACAACACATGGCAGTGCCCCAGCAGACGGCTGAGCACCAGCCAGCCCTTCAGCAGCCAGGCATGGCCCCACAAATGCGCAACCACAGCCGTCCTTCAGCCCAACATGTCCATGGGTGGCCACAGCCACAGCCACAGCATCAGCCATCTGTGCAGTATGTGACTCAGCAGACAGCACCACAGAGGGTCTTCAGCACTCAAAAGTCATCACTGAATGGCAACGCCAGGCCCTTTGTGGGGTCTGCAAAGGCTTCAGCTTCATTATCTGTTGCAGCAGACGTTTACAGCGAGGCAAGTGGCTCTGATGTCAGCAGCCTTTGCAGCATCCATGCTAGCCCTAGCACTGGCTCACCACTGCAGGGTGCTGCAACAGGTCAGCTCCTTTTGCCTGCCATCTGGCTTCAAATCATTGTAATTATTCTGTGTAAAACATGCATCTGGGCTCTGCGATGACATGATGTTCTGCATCGCAAAGATTGCACACCTTGTGCCTGATGCAAATTGGTTTTGAAACAACATGGGTACCCCATCAACAACATGGACACCCCATTCCTGCATTGCACACCTGGGCTCAAAGCTGCATGCGCTGTTGTAAATCTCCAGATCCATCAGATGGGCTGACATGACATGGAGTAACATGATTGTATAGGCCGTTATGACCAGCGTCGTGTGGATAAACAGCTGAACGCTTCTGCCCGGGCCTACATACCCCAGAAGTCCTTGAATCGCAATGCTCAAGAGGAGAGGCAAACAGATCCACAACTGCATCTCAATGTTGCAGCACAGGTGTGTCCATTGTCATACTCTTCATGTATCTGTCATTCCTGATTTAGCTGACCACATTGCACACGGATTGGTAGTGCACCTGGGCGTACACTTCAGACCCTCACCTTCTGCACTCCCAGTCCCTGCCAGCTGCTCAGCCTCTCCTTGGCTCTCCTTGTAGGCTTGGAACTCTGCTTTGTGCATGGCATACATCAATTATTGCCAGATGTGGCCCCTTACTGTCTCCAAGCTTCAGGATGCATTCCTCACCCCTCCCTGTGTAATCGCAGCAACCTTTTATGTTCAACCCCACAGCCTTTTTCCAGTGGCAGCTGATACCACATTCATGAACACGGCTAGAGCATGCCACATATGCGTTCAAGGTTAAAACGCATTTGTCCAAGCACGTATTCATTTTTGATGGAATGAATAAAGTTGAACGAGTGAATGCGTGCGTGCGTGCGTAGGAGTATCTGCTTCATTGTGTTACATCTGCCTGCAGGATTCTGTCTTGGCGGTCGAGTCTGGTCTGCAGCCTGCAGCAGATGTTGAGTGTATGTGTCACTTGCTGCTCCCTGAGCCAACTGCTTCAAGGGGTCAGCCCACGCCCAAACAAGCAGGCCAGCATCCTCTGTGTCAGAAGCTGCTGGAGCAGGCACCAGAGCAGCCGCAAGAGCAGCTGCCTGAGCTGGCTGAGTCATCAGGAGATACCGGTCCAACCTCAGGTACAGTTCTCAAAGTATCTGGTACAAATTTTGTGTACAGCATGCCCTGTGCTCTATGGCTGCACTGGTTGGTCATGTCTGCAGGGTTTAGGGTCCAGGCTCAACCCTATAAACCCCAAGTCATTACAACACTTACTCACATACATACCCTAATGGGATCAGGCTTGTTGGCTGGATAAAGCATGTAATTCTCTTTCTCTCTCTCTCTCTGCAAGATTACACAGAAAGCAAAGTCAGAACAGCAGTCTCAATGGTGTTTGCCTGACAACAATGGAAAGGTCACCCCAGAGCAAAATAATGTAAATGGTTGGATTTCTGCATAATGTTGCAGGGTTGCTCCTTTTTGCCTGGAGGTGGACCCCTGTGCTCTTGACTGTTTATGTCTAAACACTCCCAATGTGTGCCTTACCTTGATCCGTCTTAGGACCACATCCTTCATACCCCTGCCTGGGTATTCAATCACCCCAAGTCCCTGCTGGCATACAGCCCCCCGCCAATCCTGAAACATAAGCTGCCTGCGATGCGCAGGCGTTGAGAGTGTCAGCCCCAGTCCTCCAACATCTGCTGCTGCTGAACATGTGCCACCTGTGCCCGTGGAGAAGGTCCCCTTTGCAAATGATGATGTCGCTGCGCTTTCATTGAGCACCAGTACTCCGACGTCTGCTGCTGCTGAGCGTGTGCCATATGTGTGCACACAGAAGGTCCCTGTTGCGAGTGATGATGCCCCAACACCGTCATCAAGCATCAAGGTAATCAACTTGGTAGCAAATTTAGTTCATGAGCCAATTCTTTGGGGAATTCTGTAGGGACCCTAACCCCTAAATAAAAGTAGCCAATTCAGTACACAATTCGCTGGTTCAGTAATGCCATGCTGCTTGTTAATCTTAGTACCAAACCACCTGTTCTGACCTACACTCTTGCTGCATATGATATGCTGGTGTTGGAGTTGCAAGCAATAGAGGACTGCAACAGTTGGCATGACACGATTTTGCTGCTCAGCTTTATAGCTGTATTCTGGTTCCTCTTCCGGCCAAACGCAGCTGCAAGGACTTGTCTGAAGCTCAATTCATCAGCTCAGTCAACCATGAGGCCTGATACTGCTGTTACACAAACTACCACAACAGATTACATTATGTGGTTGAAACGTCATCCGTGATAATTAGTGCCACAGTTGTCAAACCAGATGCGACTCACGCAGCATTCTCTCTGCCACATGTTGATGGACTGTGTCTTGTGCTATGCAAGATCATATCTGTGATGTCTGATGACGTGTTTGTCAATGCAGGCTGGTGCACTAAATGAGGGGCATTTGAATGAGTCAGCTGGCAGCTTCACGCTGGGCGCACACAGAGGCAGCATCCATCATGGCCAGCAAGCCAGTGACAGACTTGGTTCAGACGCTTCACACCCGCAGACAGACACTGCAGCATCCCATAGTGCTGATGGTGCCGGCTCTGCAGTTACATCTGAGTTAGCTGTGGCCACAGCTGTGGACCTGGCTGACAGTGACTGTAGCACAGAGGCTGCATTGGACAAGACCTTTGCACACAGCAGTGCTTCTCCAGGAACTGCAGCCATAGATGATTCTCAGCCTCTGTCTAGTGACTCTGACAGTCCCACCACTGCAGCAAGCTGCAGCGGTGCACAGCCCTTCCAATCACCTGTGTCCACAGCTGAGGCTGGATCAGCCTCCCAGCCTTCATCTGATGCCAGCAGTGCTGGTGCTGCTCATGCCTCCACTAGAGCAGATAAGCTTGCTGTCAGAGGAGCAGTCAGCAGTGGCCAGGCGACCACAGCTGTGGCAGAGCTTACAGACAGCACTTCTGCAGCTCAGACTAGTTCTAATGCAGCTTCCATATCTGGAGCTGCACCCAGGGCAGGCATCAGAGGTCTCAGCAGTCCTTCAGGCTCCTTTTTGGCTACAAGTGAAGCCCAGTCAGAGCCTAGCAACCTCCCAGCCTCCTCTATGGGTATTGGTGGCGCCCAGTCAGGGCCCAATAGGCCCCCGGGCTTCTCTACAAGTATGAATGGCATCCTGTCAGGGCCCAGCAGCAGCAGCAGCAGCAGCATCACTGCATCCACAGCTGCTGATACCTGGTTGGATGACAGCAGATCCATGCTGCGTCAAGCTGAAGGCAAGCCAGAGGCTGCTGCAGAAACTGCAACCGCTGCCAAGTCTGTGTTTGGCCACGTCAGCAGCAGTGCAATGGCTTCACAGGCTGGCACTTCAGCAGAAGATGACATGAGCAGCATTACAGCAGCTGATGGGAAGAATACTGGTGCAGTCAGGGCATCAGCCCACATGCAGCTGACAAGTGCCAGTCTCAGCACAGCAGACAGTGATGAGATTCATACTGCTGATGTCCTCGAGGCCAGCAAAGCTCCTGCTGCCAGTGAGCCCGCCCTCATGCAAAGGCTGTCTGCAACTGCAAGTTCCTCAACCCACCCTCCCCTTGAGACTCCAGGCTGCAGCAGTCGGGATTCTGGCCTTCACATAGACACCCTGGCTCAGAGTGCTAGCAGCCCCTCTTTGAATATCTTGGTTGAAGGGGAGAAGGGTGCCCAGCCGATGCCCAGCAGCCTCCCCCAGGGTGGCGAGGCACACCCCCCAGCAGTGCGCAGCAGTGCAACAGCAGCAGCAGAGCAGGTCTCAGCCTTTGCCTGGGAGGCTGCACAGCTGCAGTCCGTTACTCACGCCACCGATGCTGATTCGGCAGCGCCTGTCAGCAGTACTCATGGAGAGGACACCGTGCAGAGGTCTTGGAGCAGTGAAGCGACAGAGGTGCAGTCGGTGGTCGGTTCACAGCAGCAGGCTTCCTGCTCGGAGCAGCAGCAGGACTCAAGCAGTGTTTCTCATGAAGAAGTTGTTGAGTTCACAGCCAGTGCACAACAGTCTGTTGAGCAGCAGCACACATCAAGCAGCGCTGCCTTTGAAGAACAGGCTCAGCCGGCAAATGAAGCAACTGCGCCTGTGCAGCCTCATCAGTCATTGCAGCAGTCTGCTGGTGAAGAAGAGGAGCAGGTGCCAGATGCTGCCACTGCAAGGGAACAGCAGGCTTCCTCCAGTACCTCCAAGGATGAAGATGATGGTGATGCTGCTCAGCGTCCCGTCAATGAAGAAGAGCAGCAGCAGCTTCCAGGCAGATCCACTGGACACGATGCACATCACCATGCATCAACTGAGATGGAGGACTGCAAGGTCTCCTCCGGCCCTAGCAGGCAAGAAGAGGAGCGCATAGCCCTGTTGACTCAAACAAAGGTGGAAGGACAGTCGTGCAACAGCCCTGATCCTGTCGGGGCAGAAGACTGGCAGGGTCTATTTCAGCTTGCAACTGAGGAAGACAAGCAGAAGATTGCTTCCTCCAGCCCTGTCAGGGAAGAAGAAGAGCAGGGCTTGCGTCAGTCTGCAGCTCAGGAAGACAAGCAGCAGCCTCCTCTGTTTAGCCCTGTCAGGGAAGCAGATGAGCAGGGCTTCTCTCAGTCTGCATCTGAGGTGGCAGAAGAAGGGCAGCGGCCCACCGACCCTTCTCATGATGCTGAGCAGTCTGCAGACACATCTGGTCATCATATTCTGTCGCCACCTTCACCAGTTTCTGAAGAAGAAGCTGCACATCAGCTGCAGACCAACAATGCTTGTGATGCAAGGCTGCAAGCAAAAGACACGTCTTGTAGAGCTGAGCCATCATCGCAGACAAAGGCAAAGCCTGGCTTTCTGGCTAAGGCCTTGTTCTGCAGTGTTGCTTGGCCGGTGCTGGTGCCAGTAGTGGCCTTCAGCAGCTGCGTCCAATTGTATGATGCATGCAGCATGTCTGAGGTGCTCAGATACACTGTCTAGCCAAACTCCTTGCTTTGAATTGATTTGCAGCTGCTCAACAGAGCTTTCAAGCGATTGTTGCACATGTGCAATTCTTTTTTTTGCCAGGACCTCCAGCATGTCAAGCACGTCTGCTTACCCACGGCTGCAATCCTCGATTGCTCTGTTTTATGCCATGCATGCTCACAAGCAGCCTTCAGCTACTGGTAGACTGCTCTTGAACAACATAAGTTCAAGCAGGTTGCAGTTGTAATTGGGACATTTGAGTCCGTGTTGAATAACTCATATTCTGTACACAGTATGCATGACAAGCCACAAAGATGATGTTTGCTCTTGTCCCGCATCCTTACTGTCTGGAGCGATGTTTAAAGCACACTTCGTCATGTCAAGCTGTATTTGTAAGCTGATCAGGTGAGCTGCATTCCTTGTAGTGTAACACACTCCATCAGCCACAGCCAAAGCAGAGGACCTCAAGTCTGACAACGTTCTCTTGATGAATCGGATCTCAGATACGTGTTCCCAAGGATGCATTGATTTGCAGAGCCTGATAAACTGCCTGGATCATAGAGATGTGGTGGCACAGTGTGTAGTCATGCAAGTTTGTCTTAGGCTGTGCGATGTATTGAAATGCATCGCAGAGGCTACATTTATAGTCATGCCGTTGCCAAGCTGGCTCACATAGCTATGAAGTTTGATATCCGCTTGTTTGAGCTGATGAATACACAGTATACAACTAATACCAAATGCGTCAATGCTAGACTCGCTTTGCATTATATGCTTTGCCGCAAGGCATCACAAAGTCATGTGGCAACACTGTCTGACTTGCATGATGTTGGCGCATACATACATGTAACCACCAAATTGACTACCGTATTCATGTCAGCTTGTTGTTTGCTCTAGTCCTGTCAGCTTACTGACTGCTGTACCCGTGTCAGCCTATTGATTGTACTCATGTCAGAGTTGCACACCAGACTGATTACAGGGATTTGCACAGGGAACAATGCAACATAAATCTGTTCCTTGTCATAAACGTGTTGAATCAACACAGAACGTGTGATTTGTGCTGGTATACCAAACCAGTATGGCCATCTTGGCCGTTTGCAGCTGTGCAACAACGTACACAGCTACAAACGTTGCCCAGGATGCACGACGTGGACGTGTGGCCATAGCGCATCCCA
>JAABUP010004067.1_pt1 | contig 24590 bp, 25 predicted proteins | sample 5559201 | NCBI WGS metagenome assembly JAABUP01 (sample SAMN10711887, study PRJNA513373) | rock metagenome | isolation source: Antarctica rocks | place: Antarctica
CCCACGCAGCCAAATGCTACTGGTGATCCCTGTAAATTTTGCATACAGCTGCCAACAGTAAATGCTTCAACCTCATCACGGCACTTTGTGACCAGATGATGTGCTGCCGTTGCAGGATACGCATAGCACCCTGATGCCTGCTAAGCAGAGTGCAACCAATGGTCACGCCACTCTACTAAAGCAAAAGATGCTGACTGACTGGATGTCACTGAAATACTGGTAAGATTATGATCTGACTCAAATATTGCCATATTGTGACCAATTCCACTAGTCATGCTGTCCTCTGGCAGGTCATCATCTGTGATACTATGGTGGACTCCTAGCAGTCGTGAGAGCCCGCTGCGGCTTGTTGCCGCTGTACAGCGGCTTCCTGTTCCTGAGCAGCTTGCAGCTCTGCCTGCTGCTCTCGGTATGCTGTAAGCTCTACTATCATGATTTTGGCACCCTCCTTCACTCCAGCTTGAAACAGCATGCTTTTATCATCATTTTCACGCCCTCTGAATCTGAGTCTGATAGGTCCATGCTTGCTGTAGGAACACTTGTAAGTCCGTATATTGAACACAAAGACAGATACACCAACGTAGCAGGAAACAAAGGTGCCTATGTATGTGGCAAGTTCCACTCGTACCGACATATCTGGGTCACGGCGCTGCCAAATCTGATCACTGATGGCTTCCATGATAGTCTTCAGGACGTTGCTGCTAAATGTGTTGTAGAGCATCATGGTGGAAAGGTTGCCACGGATAGCTTTGGGTATGCCCCCGTGCTGAGCTGTGTAATTCTTCATGCAGGCGAACACGTTGACTCCCATCCTGGTGGTCTCAAAAGAACGCACGCGACGATGTTCAAGGCACAAGTTCAGGACCTTGCCTGACCTCAACAAAGGTGAAGCCTGTGAGTCATCTATGAACACAGCCAATACAGGTCGTTTGCCATTCCACTGATGTTGTGAAGGAGTTTCTACCACATCATCTTCTTAAGCTGCGATGAGTAATGCCGGGTCCAGATACCCTACGTCTCCATCAGTTTGACTCCAAGGCAAACTTCATTTGTTTCTGTAGAAACAGCTTGGGGTACTCATCATTCTCTTTCGTCCCTTGTGTAGCCTTGGAGATTATGTCTTCTACAGTGTCAGCTGCACATGCATCGGGAAAAAATACAACTTCTTCATCTATCGGGAGTCCTTGAAAGTCGAAGAAAGGTTTGTTAGATTCCTACAATAACATGATTACAAATCATCTTTCTAAGACCTTATCCTTCTTCTAAAAAGCAAGCAGATTGCAGACAACTATGCTTTTCCCGCCACCTTTCTTAGCTACTGCTAGCAAGAGTTGGTGCAATTCTATCTTCCATTTCAAACAGTTACTCCCTTTGGGAATCATGGTTTTCTGGCGTGTCCACCTCGAAGGCTTTTTGGTTTGGCACTTTTATCTGAGATTGGCTTAGACTTTGTGACGAATGAGGCTTCCTTTGCTCCGCACTTTTTGCAACGGAAGGAAGAGCACGTCACAAGGCTCCTAAAGGTGATGTAGGACCAGTGGGTCGGGAAGAGCCGGGGAGAGAGGAGGGGTTATAAAGATCAGGGTACGTCGCAGATTTACTTCATGACGGACCGTAATGCTGCCTGCATCGCAGACTTATGCAGAATATTGCAGAATCCCTGCAGAATGCAGACCTTGGTATTTTTTTGGGGTAACAACTGCTATGTGTTCCTGAGCTTCGAAGAAGGGAATTCCCAGCTACCATTCATGGCCAGTGCACACTGATCAACGACAAATGGACATAAAAGTCACAGTGTAACAGCAATTCGTGCGTCATCTCTGTATTGCTGAAACGCTTGCCAAGAGTAGACTTGCCCAGGCCTTAAGGCCTTAAAGCTTTGACTTGCTTCTCAGCAGCATTTTGTATTGTTTTTCCATGTCTATTTATCCTGCACTGGTGTACTTCTTTGACAACATCAGGAAAATGATCCTGTGTTGCAGCACACGCTAACAGATGATCTTCAGCTGCCTTCCCAACCAATCTTGACAATGATTGCAGGTGTACACATAGCGATTTGACTTCACAAGCTCTTTCCCCTTTTCATCTAGCACGCGTGTAAAATTCTGCCCAGAGCTGGTCAACGGGGCACCTACACTCCTTTCGCTACTGATGCTGGCGGCGTCAGAAGTGCTCATGCTAGCGGTGCGCGCATAGCAACTGGGTCGGCCAGCATTGCCCTAACCGCTTTGACATTCTGAAGGTTTTTGGTAATTCTGCCAGCATTCTGCAAGCATTGTGCGGACGTTCTGCCGCAGATTGTCTGCATTGCAGAATTGAGCCCCCAGATCGTCTTTTGCAAAACTATTCTGCGAATTCTGCATTGCAGAAATTTGCAAAACTATTGTGCGGATTCCCTAATTCTGCGACATACCCTGATAAAGATGAACGAATTGACGGGGCCTATTGGACTGGCCCATCGCAGGTCCATTGGTACTGACGGGGCCTATCGGACTGACCCATCGCATGTCCATTGGTATTCAAAGTAGAAGGCAGAAGACCCGACACGGACCATGGTGGTCAGGGGAGCTGATGTGTTCAGGAAGGCACAAGCGATAGCAAAATTAACACCGCTTCTGCGGGCCTAAAAGCTCCTACAGGTCCTCGGTATGGTCCTTTAAATGCAAGGGCTGAACCTGCAGCACAACCACCCCGAGCCTAGCCTAAACAACATAGGAGACACGAAAATAAAGAAGAGCGCAGGGACAGAAGACTAGGGCTTTTGAGTACGGATCCGTACATTGTACATGTACGCGTACAGTAGGGCCCGTAAGTCCTGATCAGGACATTTGCATTGCTGGAGATGACATGGAACATTGCAATTCAAGACCACCACAACCCATTGAGTCAGCATGGTATTGCCTCTTACGTGACCAAGTTTGAAAGCCAAAGCTTCAGACTTCAAAATCTGGGGTAGCCTTTGCTCAGCGAGAAAGCTGCTGGCGCAGTCAGCAGTCAGCGTCTGCGTCAAGGGGCAAGGGGAGGCTCAAACTCTGGCAGTTTGTTTTGAGCTGGTAAGTATACTGCTGTGTTGTGCTTATGCAAGTTATAGCACTGAATACAAGGGCTTTGCTGACTGAACAGGCTCTCCTTCTCTGAAAGGAAAGCTTGTTCAGGCAGCAAGCTTTTGGACCTTCTTGTGCAAAGGCTCTTGTTCTATGCCTGCTGCTTCACTGAGAGAACTGGATACTACAAGTCAAAGCTGATTAGTTTTACCGAAGACCCATGGTGTCACAGGCTATCGTTGTGTATGTCTTTCGCGTGCCGCACAGCTGCCAAGTTGGGCCCTTGCTGTCGGCCTTGTTTCACTGTCACAGACCTGTTGCTTTTACCGATGCCACTCATGCGCTACAAGCGCTTTCTGCGCCAGTGAAGCCGTACACAGAAAGGTGTGCTGGTTGACTTACTGTGTTCGCAAGGACCGCCGCTGAAACACAGACTTGCGCATCGCATTAGTGTCGGAGCTCGCACATGTTCCTGGTCCGACCGATACTTATGGGCCCTAATGTATGTACTTCAGATATACACTGTCTAAAGCCCTGAAATACGTCGTATTTATGCATCTTGAGCGAAGATTAAAATTTCAACCAGCATTTGTATTTACATTTGTATTTGATACGGATACGTACATACTCCGTATTTTTACGCTCCACTTGCAACAACCCTACATAAGACAAGCAAACGCTGGCAGGCACCACCTGCCCAAAAGAGCTGTCCGAAGAGACATAACCGTCGCAGAAGAAGCTGAATATGATTGAAAAAACATAGATGCAGCTATTGCTAACAACGAGAAAACAGTGGAGACGCAAAGAACCAGCTCAAAGAAACAAAGAAAGGAAGCTTGCCAGAGAACGTGAGGCCAAGACAGGCTCAGCACCATTTGCATCTCCTAGCATAACAGACCCGGCAGCTGCATGGCCTTCTCACCACGGTCACCATCACACAGGCCTTGTTGCTCCATGTAATCCTGCGTTGCCTTGTATCCCTCTAGCACCGGCTCTGGCATGCCTTCTTTGCTGTCTTTGTCTGATGGGCCAACAACCCCATTGTCAGCCTTACCTCCTTTGGGACCATGGGGTCATACCTATAAGGGGCTTGACAGGCATATGCTTGCCACCTTTGGTGGCCTTTACAACTTTCGGTGGCGGCACACGTAGCACCTTCGGGACCGTAACGCCCTGATGATGTGGCGCTATGATACGCGCTCCGAGCACTCCAGCTCCCGCAATGCGTGTATCCACTTGTAGTGTGCGTGTGTGCGAATACGAGTAGTCATGACCACCTAGACTGAAATACCTCACATAAACTACACAATTTCTACAGTAGTAATCTGTAGAGGCACTGTAGAGCTTCTGTAGCTCTGTAACGATGGTAGACGGTTATGATTCTGGGTCGGAGCCTGAGAGCCCTAGGAAAGTATCCACCCGTAGCTAGTAGTGGGAACAATGTTAGGCATTCGAGTTGAAAGCGAGAAAGTGTAGAGAAACAAGGTGATGATGTCTATCAGCCTACGCAGGGATACTTAATCCTCTGTGCTTAGGATATTTTACGGCGTCGAGTTTACGACCCCTCAACGACCTGGAATCCCTGCATAATCAATGTGATCCCGGGGGTGTCAACTCTAGTAGCAAAGCGTTGATTTCGCCTAGCACGTCAAACAGCTAGTCGTCGATCGTGTAGATGGCATGTGTCTTTAATTCTTTCGGTCTTGATAAGGACGATTTCAGGTGTTGTAGCAGGTTTTCGTTGGTTGTAGCCATGAGTTTGTAGAAACTACAGGGTTTTGTCAAGGTGCTGCAGAGCTACAGTGCTCTGTGTGCAAAAACCAAAGTTATGTCAGCATAAGTAAAGTGTGACATAAAACAGATAATCTCTAAACAGTTCGGGGGTGCAGAAGAAAGGTCTAGAATCTTGTGGATTATGATAGAGTTGATCAATCTTCTATAGATCTTCAGGGGTACATTGGGGAAACCCAGGCCCACCCCAGAAATTAAAGGTAAGCAGGGGTGTGTATATGCGTAGGGATCACCCAGCAAGGGCCTTAGTCATACTTACAATTCCTGGAACTCCTCCTCGATGTAGTAAATTAACGCTCAAATCACCCCTTCTATAATAACTTTGTAACCCTGTATATAAGTAATTAGGAAATCAAGTACAGTATTAAATACTGGGGACTCTGAGTGAGCCCAAACCTTGTTGAACACATGTGATTTAGGCTGACAGATAGGGTCTGGATTTGAATCTTTAAAACATTGCTTGACGAATAGGGTTGTTGTGAGTGGATTACTCACACACAAGCCCTACGTGCTTGCTTTTGATTCCGTACATAAACTGACAAATCCTAGGAATTTGGATCTGGTCAGTAGTCAGTCAAACAAATCCCTAATGAGTTTCTTTGCAAATCGATAGTACTAGATCGTTGATGATGATTTTCCTCTGCGTCTCTGGGTAGAACAGTCTCCTTCGTCTTGATTTCTTTTTCAGTTGTCTCGTTGCTAATTCTAAGTATTTCACCAGGTTTCCGTACGCCGCAGCCATTATTTACAGAAAATACAGTGTTTTGTCAAGGTTCTGCAGAGCCACAGTACGTTGTGTGCAGAAAAAGTAGAATTATGTCATCGTTAGTCAACTGTGACATAATACAGATAATCCCTAGGGTGATCTCTGTAGATTTCTGGCCCAGACTCAGCAGGATCTGCCTTAGAGTACTGTAGAATCAGGCGTAGACTGTCTATAGATCAGGCGTAGATCACTGTAGGGTCTGCTTCAGATGAGTGTAGGGTCTGTGTATGCAAAAAAGAATAGTCTGTGTGCAAACATCTGCAGGTCTAGGGCTGCAGAACATGCTTGTGAAAATTTCTGGATTATGATAGAGTTTAGTCATGATCTGCAGATCAACTGTCATGATCCAGCAAACTCACTAGGGTGCCCAACATTTAAGGGCAAACAGAGTGGGTGATGTGGGGGTAGGCCCAGGCCCCAAAGCAAGGCTTGTAATGTACCAAGACAGGCCAAAACCTATCTCAGCCAAGGACTTTTCTCTTGTACTACCATTTTCACAGACTTTTTTATGGTAGTGGTACATTAGCAAATAGGAATTAACTACAGCTTAAGTACGAAATTAGCTATTTGGAGTGTGATTTGGGATGGTATATTAAATTAGAATGTTAACTAGGAAGGTTTTTGTTGACGGATGCGGACCCCATTTTCAAACATTGCTTGGTAATAAAGGCCTTTTTGTAAGCATAACTCACACCCGTACCCTACCTGTTTGCTTTTGAAACCATGACAAATCGCAGGAAACTTAAGGAATCTGGATGTGGTCAGTAGTCAGTCACACAAATATAAATATAAGTCTGTGCGGCGCAGACCATCGCGCAGACAGCTGTCCCAAGCATGTCGGACTTCAATCCAGATGTTGAGTTCTTGGGTCTCAGAGTCCCTGCTGGCAAACCCTTGGCGATACCAAAGTCCGTCTCTGAAGATGACCAAACCGGGCTCACACATAGGCCTCACATCACGGGTGTTGCCCTGGGCCCAAAGCCCAAGCCTGGTAGACACACTGTGTTTGCGCGTGGTAACGGCATGGAGGCTGTGGTTGGCACGCTTGAAATGGGACGCTGCGAGCAGTTTCAGGTCGACCTGGTTGCACGCGACATAACTTTCTCCCACAACGGCACCTCAGACATTTACCTGTCTGGCTATAACACCACCTCCGCTGCTTACTTTGATGACATGAGCGAAGAAGATGATGATGAGGAAAGTGAAGAGGATGAAGACGTCCCTGAGGGTGTTCCCATGCAGCGACATACACCGCTTCCTTCCCAGGTGAATATGACATCAGCATTGTGTCAGCTCAATCATGATTGCAGCAAACTATATCAGCATAGTACAGCAGGGATGTTGATGGCATGTGATGTGTTTATGCAAACCTTTGCTGTTGTGTGTCAATTCTGCAACGCGGCATCATATGCACCCTTGTCAAGCATCACTCGTTACATACTCCTGAGTATGTTGTTGCATCGCAGATAGCTAAAGCTGTACAGCAGGCTCTTATAGATGAAGCAGCGGAGGATGATGAAGAAGATGACAGCGAGGATGATGAGGAAGAAGATGATGAAGAGGAAGATGATGATGAAGAGGAAGATGATGATGAAGAGGAAGAGGACAGCGACGATGCAGCAAGGAAGCATGCGGGAATTGCACACCTTAAAAAAGCTTTAACCTCAGAGCCTCTCAATGGCAAGGAGTTTTCTGACATGGACGATGATGATGATGACATGGAGGTAGGCGCACCAGCAAAAGAACTAGCAAAAGAACTAGCCGGCTGTGCACATGTGGCCATTCCTCATCATGTGGTTGCACTAGGCATGTCCTCTTACATCAAGCATGCAGTAACTGTAAAGCATAAGGCATGTTGCAATTGGCCACACTTTTGGTCTGGAATCATGAGCATGGAGATTGAGCAAAGTTTGGGAGGCATGCTGTCATATCAAGTGCAGGCCAGTGTGTTGAAGTGACTCAGTCTTGCACCTGAGTATCTTATTTTCATGCAGGATGATGATGATGAAGAAGAGGACGAGGATGATGAGGAAGAGGCAGATGGAATTTCAGGCTTGAGTGATGATGAGGATGAGGATGACTCTAGTGAGGATGAAGAGGAAGAAGCTGTGCCAGGACTAGCTGCAGCGCTGCTGGTAATATTCTGCTCTGCTTTGCTCATAGCATGCGGCTTAAACATACTGAATAAACTGAAACCGTGTAGATGTGCTGACATCTGAGACACAAATGCCAACTGTGAACTGGGTGGTTTTTTGCAATACTTACAGTGCACATGAATGAGCAAACTTGCTGATTTATGTACAGTCTTTCTGCATGTGCTCCCTGCATATAAAGTGTGCTATGATGAGCAGGCAGCAGGAGGTAAACGTGCAAAGCCACCAGCAGTGACGCCTCAGCCGGCAAAGAAGGCCAAGGTAGCCCCAGCAGTCACCCCTGCCACAGCCCCAACCAGCAAGCCCCAGCCTGCAACAGCTGCTGTACAGCCAGGTATTTACACTAGTTCTTGCACTGGACTCACTGCAAAACAGAGAAGGTGCAAAGAATCAATGTTGAGGAAAGAGTGTGGTTTCGATGGCAACACTCTGCAAGAAGTATCACTTACAAGTTGATGAGCCGGAGACACTCTTTGTATGCGGCCTATCTGGCTGGATGTCATCTGCCAGTGTGTGTTGCGTGTGTGTACAGGGCATCATGCATCATTTTGCTGTCATGCCCAGGCATGTCTGCGGCATACCTGCTGAGTCAGCCCAGAAGCTGAGGCCATTCCATCCCCATGCAGACATGCTGTGCCCCGGGGATCAGCAAAGCAGGGCAAAGCCTTAGACTCTGACTTGACATGTGTGTAGATGATCATGCTCATGGTGAGTGCAACTTATGCTTGAATGCTGTTGCAGGCTTGACTGGACCACTAGCAGCTCAGTGGCTGTCTGTGCTGAAAACGCACTTGACTCAGAGCGGTGGGGAAACAGACTTGTCCAAATTGGGCAGTGTAAAGAAACCTGAGGGCGTTGCCAAGAATCAAAGGCTAAAAGCATTCCTGCTGCAACATCCAAAGACATTTGCGGTGGATGGCAACACAGTCACACTCAAGAAGTAGTAGCAGCAGCAGCAGCAGCAGCAGCAGCAATAATTATGGTAGCATACATGATAGCAGCAGTACAAGCAGCAGCAGCCAAGGAAGCTGCCCCAGTATAGGTGCTAGTGAAGTGCATCTGAGAGCAGAGCTTTCCTTGGCATGGTACTATTTCGTGTTTGCAGCAGTATCTGTCAGGTCCGTATGCTTCAGGTCTGGCATGGCAATATATATCATTTCTGCGTGCTTGTGCATAGACATGGTGTCGATGATGATTAGATTAGCTAACATGCGCTTGAGGAATGAAGGGCAGTATAGCGTGTTGCCAAGCGCAGAACGCATGTGGTTGCAATGAATTGTTATCCCGACATTTGATCAGATTTCATATCAATATTCTGATGAGGACAGAATGCACGTGGTGTGAGCATATCCGAAATGGCAGCAACAGCTAGCTAGCATATCTATAGACAGGTATTGGGATGAAAGGCAATGCCTGTATGCAGTCTTTTGCCCCCATGTATGCATGTGCGCTTGCCAGGGGCATAGCTGGTGACGCCAAGACATTTCATGTCACAGCGACTCTTGTTGCACCGCATCAAGATTAGACGCTCAGCAGCGCCTGGTGCTTCATCACGTATAAACAGCAGATGCGTGATTTGTTCCGGTGATGTTTGAGCAGCTGTTGCAGCACTTAGAAACTCGATGGTGATGATGCTCGCTGAGCATACTCACCAATATTGACAATTCATGCAATGATAGCAGGTTGTGCTTGCAAAGTAGCTTCCTATAGGAAAGAGTGTGATCATGAGTGCCCATGTCAGACATGGTACATGCATGACCTTGCTTTATCTTGCTGCTGTCAATGTACACTCGCAATGAAGGTATTGCACTCAGACTTTCTAGACAAGTGCACACATGGAGTAACTTCTTCATGATGATCATATGTGACATAGTCTGATTGCGACAAATCTGTTCCTGCGCGTTCCTCCGAACCAGATCAGATTCCAAAGAGATGTGATGGAACTGAATGGGTTTAGTGGTAGTTGGCAAGTTTGTGGGCAAGTGCTGGCCTCTTAGCCACCTTGACTATCAAGGTGTTTCCAGGATGCCGGACGAGGACCGGGGCCAGCAACGCATCCCATGGGCAAGATGGGCAAGTAGTGATGTTTGGCTTGCTTGTTGGGCGACAAGTGATGTTTGGCAAGCTGTCAGGCTTCACAAGTGATGTTTGTCCCCTGGTAGTCCTATCAGTGGTGATAGGCCAGATGTGATGATAGGCAATAATCATCAGTTCAAAGGCACAAGCAATAAGTCGATGGGATTATTCAGGCATACTGCTGAGTATGGGTCGCGGGAAAACCTGATTCTCCTTATCCAATGCCAGGCTGTGAGTATACGAGCGCCTGACCTCACTGTTGATGCTGCCGCTCGTGAATCTGTATCGAGCAGCCCGCGGTGGAGGTTGTTTGGCTACCAAGTATCGGCAACGCTGGATCACTGATCACCTGACAGGTAAACCGAACTATCGGGATGCCAGCGTCTGCAATTCGTCCGTATGTGGAACGGTGTAAATCCTCGTTAAAGTCAGCTTGACAACAGCATGATGACTCTATCTAAGTCGCTATATGGCCACACCCCAGCTGCTGCTGCATGCTGTTTCATACACAGTATTGATGACAGCTTACCAACTTTAGGTGTTATTATCATACTGACATCGACCTGTGATACTATGCTACGTGATGCATAAAAGACTAAGGCACTGATTCAGATGGCACCAGATGTGCGACTCATATCTACATACAGCAACAAACCAATCTGGATTTCTTAGATATCAAAAGAACTGTCAGGGTGAAGAAGAGCACAAGTGTTTGTACATTAAGCATAATGCTGATTGCTGTCACAGTGCCTTTAGGCATGCCAAACAAGTGCAAAAATGAAATACGGTCAGAAATTAGGGACAGAGCCAGCAGCCATTGCCTTGTCTTCTTCAGGCGTGTTGCTTCTGCCCAGAATCTTGTTCCTGTGGGGAAACCTGCCCCACTTGTCAACCACCTCTTTGTGCCCTTCTGTGAAGCCCATCACCACTTGCAGGTAGGCCTCCAGCTCATCTGCCCCTTGAAGAGCTTGTGCCTCCTTGAGCATTTGCTTCACCAGGCTAACAGATGTCTGCACAATCAGAGAAGTTTCTGCAGCAGCTGACTGGCTTTTGCTTTGAAGACCGGCACTGCAGTAAGGATGACTGATCCAGATGACGGTTCCTTCAGCTTTTACCTCGACGCCAAAAAGATTGAGAGAGCTAAAACACTTTCATGCATTGCAAGCACCACTACAAAGACAAACATTTGCTTTGATGCCCTAAGTCTGGGTCAAAGAGCTGCACTGCAATCTTATGATCGCAAAGCTTTCTGACACAGACATATTATTGAATGTCATGTCATGTAGGCACACACTTTGACATTTGGTCAGCAGGGAAGCATAGAGGATGCATTGCTTCAGCTTTGTGAGCATCTTCACAGCTGCACAATCACACCTGCAGGTCTGGCTGTGCTGGAGGTGTGCACAGCTGACATCATGTGACTCAGCAGAATGACATACCTCCTGGTCATGGGGATCCTCTGAGTGGACAAAGGGGTACAGTAGCCAAAGTCTGTGAATCAGTGGCAAACTGGCAGCATTGCTGTCCTGCACCACAGCATGAGTATGAGGCAGTCAGATTGAAGCAACCCCTTGGAGCAGTATAGAGTGCCAAAGGACCACAGCAGCTCAGGCCTGGGAGCACATAAGCAATCCCATGAGACTACTATGGTAAAGAATAGCATTGCAACGTTTGGCTAAGACATGATTGCAGAACGTCACTCAAATGGCATGACAGCCAAATGGCATGACGGCCAAATGCAGCAGTGTCATGGCAATGCCAACAGACACTTACAAGCAAGCTCCTTGCCCGTTTTCGAGCTACACTGTCTAGGTCATACATGGTGGATGTGCCTCGGTAGATGTTCCTGCACATTTTGCATGTCCCATGTCAATGTACTGATGAATGCCATCAATTCACAGATTGTAATCTGCCAACAAACAACGTCTTCAGGTATATGCTGATGTGCCATAGATCACATGTAGTGGCCAAACAAAGTACCAGACATATCCAAATTTAGAAACCTTAGTAGTGCCTCCAGATCTACTAAGGAAACTGCGTGGTCATGAGCTTCGTGCACATAGTCTGACAGAAAAATGACCTGCTTTAATCCCAAAACAAATCTGGGGCCCCATCTTGACCCTGAAAGGACCCATAGTGTCATAAGATTTATCCAGACTTCCATGCACAGAGTGTGATGAGTACAACAGCTCTTCTGGCTGGTGCATGTGGTTGTACTGATGCATCACTTGGGGACTTTTTAAGTGCAGAACTGTGCTGCGGCCTTGACTTCATTAGCAATAGTAGTCAATGAATTAGTCAACTGAATGAGCAGAGATTACCTGGAGAATTGATCAAAGACCAAGACTGCTGCCAGGGCGTCATACTTCTGAGTCCAGTCATGCAAACCTGAGTCTGCTGCTTGCTTCATTAAGCTGCCGAATTTGTCTGTCATATCCTGCAATGCCCAAATTGCTCCAAATGGCATAATGTTGTGCGGCCAAAGTAACTGCAGCACCATGGCACCACCAAGCACAGTACAGCGGTGCATGTACCCAATGCATATGTATGTTCACCTTGTCAAGTGAAGCGCCACCTCCAAACCAAATTTTCTTCTTTTCTGGGGGAGGCACGCTGTTCGGCTTGGCCTCAAGAAAGTCATCGCCAAGCCTGCACTCCTGGTGAACTGGTGACTCTGATAACAAGGCTTCTTGTGTATGCATTTGCTCGTGTTGAAGCTGCATCTGTCTTGTTGTAGCCTTACCAAAATTGCAGTACCTCCCTGGCCTGTGGGTGTATGTCTGGAGCTGCACTGTGATTAACACGCGTGGCTGCTAGACACACTGGACAACTGCCGAGGTGCAGTGCACGGCCTTGAGGATAATAGGGCAGGCTTTGCTGTCTGAACGGACAAGATGAGGCCGCATAGCGTTGTAAAAAGCCAATTGATCTGGAGCTAGTAAACCACAAGGTCTGGCCGGAGCAGACCATGAGGAGACCTGATAACAGCTAGAGTGACCCAAACGAGCTGGACCTGGATTGCGAAAGTGCTTTCTCAACTTGAACAGCACGACTTGTTCTGGCCAGTCATGTATATGACCATCGTCGATATATTGAACGTTGTAGCAATCAGCACGAGGTGGACATATGCTACATCCGCAACAGCAAGTCACTGGTTTGTCTATGTTCCTCACCTTGACGTGTCACTGGCAAGGACAAAGAGTGCGGGAGCACTCTCCTGACACTGCAGGGTCACTTTCGCATTTACCATGGCGATTAAAGGCTGCACAAGGCGTTGCACGGTGTCATGCAAGCTCTGAAGTCAATGCTGCGCCTGTGTGGGCTGTGCACAAGACATGAAGTACAATACAGCACTAATGTGCAAGCCCCACCACCAATAACTTGGGGTAATAGCAGCTAACAATACTGAATCTGCACATTCAATTGTCGTCCTTCCTTCGGTCTGACATCAAATGAGCACATCAAATGGGAACACGCCCTAACACAGATGGCAACAACCCAAATGAGGCAACATCAGCACCATTCAGAAGGTGGACACAGACTTTGGCAGCATAAGCTGTGACCCCAAATGCAGCATTGTCAGATCATAGGGTGCTTGATGCAGTTGTCGGTGAAGGTAGACAGAAAAAGGAGTAAAATCAGAACAGGAAAAATGTGCTGGTGAGCATTTATGCAGCCAAAGTCATTGAAAGCAGACAGCCCTGGATTTGACACCACCATTTACACATCTTGCTGTCCTGCAGCACTCAATATTGATGGTCGCATCCTTCATCGCCATGTGCTACTGCCGTTGGTCTTCTTGACTGCATTGGTGTACTGTACCAAGAGGTCTTGCCTTCCGTTGCCCCACAGTATGCCTTGCACAAGATCATGCTTGTACTTGTCCCACCGCAGTTGATGCCGAGCCGACCTGCGAGCAGCATACTCATGACGTGTATATTTGTATGCACACTGGTTGTGAATGTATAAGTCAGCAACCACTCAAACTGCAGCTCAGCTGTGTTCTCAGCTTGTATCAGCTTCTGTCTGAGCATACGTGTTGGCTGCAAGCCATTGGTGCAGCCACCCTCATGCTCATGCTCACTGAGAAGTGTGCACTCTGTCACTCACAGTAATGAAAACATGCACTCTGCCACTCACAGTAATGAAAAAATGGTAAGGCCTGCAAAAGGGGCTGCTTTCATGACAATTGGCAAGTTACATGACACTCAACAAGCTCCAGCGTTGCAGCACCTCAGCAGGTCTTCATCTGGAGTGCGCTGTTTGATCATCTCCTCCAGCCTCTCCCTAGCTGCCAGACTGATGCTACTCAACAGATCATGCTTTGTCAGCACCAGCAGCTCAGTGTACATGTTAGTGATGATGCTGGCTCCCCTTGTGCCTTCCTGCAGCGCTGCAGACTGCCCAAATGACTCATACTGCCCGTAAGTCATCACTTCCAGCCAGACTTCCTCTGGCCGAGCATTCAGAGCTGTGTTGCTGCTGAGGCCTGTAGCAGCTGCTGCAGCAGCTGTTGCTAGCGAGTTGCTGGTAGTGGGCGTGCCAGGGGTTGTCCTGCTGTCAGGCACTTTGACAAATGGAGCCAGCTGGTAGCTGCAGGCACACCACCATCAGCCTTTGCCTTCAGCTGGCGGCCATCGTGCACACCATCTGACTGCTGTTTCCAAGCCTGCCGCCATTCTGACACAGACATAGGGGAATGACAAGCATACACTGTGGGTATGAGCTAGCTGTACAAAGCTGCTATGGGAAACACTGACAACAACAACGCTCTTGTTAGTGTATGTTTCCTGGCTCATGATGAGCTGGTAATGTGCACAGAATCCACCATATCTGGCAGTTTCACGTCAGTACAGAGTCAAAAGCTGACTGTGGCGTGATGTAAGAAACTCATGGTCACGCATTTGTGAGCAGGACTGACCTTCGGCTGACATTTGAGGCAGGGTCATATTGGGGCGCCAGGAGGGGGTCCTTATGCAGGGCCGCCCAGAAGGGATGGTGTGTGTCCATGCGCCTAACCACTCTCACCTCCCCTGTCTTGATGAAGTAGGTGCACTCTGCATCAGTGCCCTGCTCCACCACCACTGTGTTGTAAGGCAGCCGCTGCAGCTGTACCACTCCTGCCAAGTGGTGCAACTGCCCTGTTGTCCAGCCCCTGTACACATTTCAGCGTCTTGTCTCTGCATGAGCTTCTTACCACATCATGCTTTCTTGGCTGCATGCACCTCCACTCACAACAGTGCACTTTATGATTCTGCATTGCAGCAGGTTCACGTGACTGGTCAGTTACTTGCCACAGTAACATGGCCAACAACCATGGCATATGTAGCTGTGACTGTGTCCATGTGGCCAAACAATAGGCCCAACAGCCCCTAGCAACTGCTGTCAAAGTTATTACCATCCTGACTGTCGCCGCCATTGCCACCGTAATGACTGCTAATTCTCACTTCTCCAGGACCAACAATTGCACAGAATGCTGATCTAATCAGCACACAACTCCTACAGGCATGTCCTGAAATTGCAAAGCATGACCTGAACAAGGGCGCGCGTCTCAGCACGTCCACTTTGGCTTTGAGCTCCTCCCTCTGCAGCTGAGCCAGCAGCAGCTGGTACTGCTTGCCATCAATGGTCAGAAACTCGGAGGCCATGCTGGTGACCACACTGGCAGCCCTGCGCCCCCCTGTCTTCAGCAGGGCCAGCTCCCCAAAGGCTTGCCCGGCGTCCAGGGTTCGCACCACCTTCACTGTGTCCTTGCTTGCCACCTTGATTGCCACACAGCCTGCAACCAGATGGAGAATCCACTCAGCTAAACCTGCTTACTTTCGCTGAGTCCTTGCTTGCCACCAAGATTGCTACACGCCCCTGCAAGGAGGATAAGCAGTGAGACAAGCAAGCAAGGACACAGCACAGCCGCCGTGGCCAGGTTGCCTCACAGGCTGCAAGAAGAGGAGCAGTCAGACAAGCAAGCAGCTGCAGCATCACATTCTGGTTCTCTGTTTGTATTACCACAGTCACGCGCCATCACCTGACAGGATGATGTAGAAGAGTGCTCCAGGGTCGCCTTGCTTCACCACTGTATGCTCTGCATCTGGGTAGGACTCATACATCACAAAGCGGGCCAGCTCACGCAGCACAGTGGACTCCAAGGCAGCTGTGAACTCCACTTTCTGCAGTACCCTCAGCACAGGCCCCAGCTCTGCATCCTGCCTTGCGTCTGGTGCTTTAGCCAACACCTACGCACTCACATTGCTTCTGTCTAGACAACTCCCGGATCTAAGATCTCAACTGTGGGCAAGAAAGTGCAAGACAGTATGGAGGTGGACAGATCAGTGTGAAAGCAATTGCTATCCACTCATGTCCTATGTGGACTCAAGATGTTATGAGACTGCTTTTCTCATTTGGAAGACAGGCAACTTGCACAATCCATCAAACATGCCTATACCTGACTTTGCTATTGAGACAGGCATGCACAACCCTGAGCAGCACATGGGAGTGCACATGGGTCTCAAAAACTTGTTTGGCAGATGTTGTTGCACATGCATGGCAGGATCACCTTGCGCAGAGCCCGCCTGTCAGAAAGAGCCACAATGGACTCATACTTCTCAGCATCACCTGGGTCTGGTGTGCTGGACCCCAACTTAGCAGACGTGGGTGTGCTGGGCTGCAGCACAGGCTGTGCTGCTGCTGGGGCAGCTTCCTGCTGACCTGTCCTGCCTGAAGCCAGGAATGCGTCACCTGGCTTCTTCTTCTCAGCCTTGCAACAAAGACAATGCGTTGCTTTGGCTGCATGCAGAATTGGTAAGTGTCCGTGGGCTGAAGGGCCAGCGGATGATGGCTCTGCATGATGCACCTGCTAGTGACCTTTACATGGCACAGTGCTATGCAGCTTTGAACATGGGGAGTGGCGTGCGCAATGCTGAGCAGCCCCATCCACTGACATTGAGCAGTGATTTCCAGTGCAGCTCAGGGCAAGGATGCTATCAATACATACACACTAGGAATAAAGCCTCATGATGCAAGGTGGCTTCAGCATGGGAGTTGCCAGCACAATGTTGGTCCATCAAAGCTTTGGTGACATGAAGATGAAAATGCTGAGACAAAGTCTGGAACATACGAAGGTCTTGACAATCCAGTGAAGTGTGAGCTTCTGCATGGCTGCATCCAAATCCTGAGCGTGCTGTCCAGCTGCAGCCTCAGCAGGCTTGGCCTTGCGCTCAACAGCAAACTTGTAGTCATCAAGAACATCCTCAATTTTGACTGTTTTAGCAGTGTGCAGGGTTGCAGACGAGCGTTTTCTGAGGACGCCTTTGGGGGAATCCATGCTGCGCTTGCTGGTGAGCACATGTGGTGTTTTGGGAGGGCTGCGATCGCCTGGGACAGACAGCTGCAGCTTTGCAAAAGGCTGACCCTTTGATGGTGTTGTGCTCCTCAGCCTGACACTACTGGACTGCCTGGCTATGCTCAACTGGTTGATCATGCTAGGCTGCTTTGCTATGCTTGCCTGCTTCACGATGCTGGAATGTTTTACTATGCTGGGCTGCCTGGTGACACTGGACTGGCGCAACATTGGCGGCTGCACTGGGCTTGCAGCCACGCTGTCTATAATGCCAGGGGCAAATGTAGCACGTCTGCTGAGCTTGCCACTCTTGACTGTATTGTGCATATCTGACTGCTCCTGCTCTAAGGTTGATGGGGAGAGGCTTACGTGTCCATCTCGGAGTGTGACTCTTGGCAAACGAACCTCTTCGCTTGTGTCACTAGGACTGAACACTCGCATTGGCTCTGCTGAGCCCGACATGGCAATTGAATAAGCAGCTTTGGGCAAGCCTCGGTGTTTAAGGCCCGTAGACTAACAGCGCGTCACGGCAAAGTTGTAGCGGCTATTTCGTTCGATCGACAGTTGATGTGAAGAAGCTTGCTGAAGGCGATACTCGAATTGTGGGAACTGAAGGCGCTCGCACCTAGGGAACACGCATGCGGTCTTGCCGATGCATGCTTGTGCGTGCGCAACGACTCAACAACTGATCTAGTCCAAATCAGAGTTGCATTTGGCTGAGCATGAATAAGTATGCGCGTCTCGCACAAATCTACCTGTCATAAGAGTGTCTGACAAAACAGAGAGACAAAGTGTAACGCTCATCAAGTGTCGGTCACCCTCTGTGGGAATCGTTTTCTTAGTGGTATGAATCCGATGATCAGTTCCCGGAACTGCACTATTCAGCAAAGCTCGGTAAACTGGCGGGATCAGTGTGTACATAGAGAGTGTCACTGCAAAATATGTCGGCAGGTATGCATGAGTTTCATGTGCATGTCGGGAATATTGCATTACTACAGTGGCTGGCTGAGTGCTGACACATTGCAAGCTGTCGGCTGTAAAGAAATCTGGGGCTGAGCTTAGGTATGGGAATCGTTGCACATCGCTGGCTGGAGTCAATAATAGCATGCCTGCAAGACTCTACAACCAGCTCAGCAGTATGTATACAGGTCATGCAGCTGAGCATCATTGGCTGTGAGCTACAGCAGGAGGACCATGTCAATTATCAAGTGATGCCTTGCAAGCCCTGCAACCAATTGGCACAAACTGCAGGCAAGCATTTTGTGTGCAGCACGTTGCTTCTCGTTGCATGCTCCAGCCTATCAGCCAATTGGTTTGCTGCAACATCAGGTCTGTATGCTTTTCAAAAATCCAGCTCACTGATACATGTATCCTGCTAGCTCCAGCGCTGTACAACATGTTGCTGATCACACATTGCAATCTTGACATGAATGTAGGCACAAATTCCTCAACGTGGAGCACCTGTGGCACCTGTCACAAAGCGGTAGGTGGTAAACGCACAATATTGTGACGATGTTACCAAATCTCTATGGATCAGGTAGCAGGGAAGAAAGGAATGATGCCATGCATGCCCAGCATCATTAATTTTCTTCTGCATGACCTGTTGCAAGGCTCAAAGATTTTGCAGCATCAAGCAAGGTCAATTGCTGCTGCTCACTCAGATGAGAGCCGACCCAAGCTGGCGTTATAAAAACGCCAAATGATTCCTGGCGCCACTGGTGCAAGCTTCAAATCGGAGGCGCCCGCATCTGCGGCTCGGTATTGAGCGTTGTGCCACTTTCATTGCTCCAAATTGAATCCCAACGACTTCCCCTGTGACTTCTGGTGCTCCTCAACAGATGGAAGTCGATGCGTTGCATGCGTCTTCGGATTGCAAGAACAGCCCCCCAAGCATGATGACCAAATCTTGACGCGAAGCACCGAATGCTAAAAGCAACAATGGTGGAGTTGCAGTCCTCGTCGAGCAAGAGCCGAAATCTGCCTCACACTGTTTCACGTGTAGGTAGTTTTTAAGTTGGCTGTGGTTTGACCGCGAAGAGCAGACTTGGTAGTGGAGTCATTGTGCTGAACATGCTTCCTCACCACCTGCAGGCTGCTAATGCCAAACCAGACAGCAAGAAAATGTCTCATATCGCAAGAGGCAAGGAGCACACTGCTGAGGTGCGCGGTGAAGCTTTCAGCTGTGGCTCTTTGTTGCTTCTTGACCAGTCTGCATCCTGGCGCTGCTTGCTATGTTGTGCTCTCTGTAGTAACAGATCAAAGAATTTCTCCTGCTGCAGCCCATTAGTCGCGATCAGCATGCCAGCCTGCAGTCACATACACTGAAAGACTTCAAGCTGGACAGGATTTTGGGGACTGGAAGCTTTGGAAGAGTGTCATTGGCAAGACACATTGCCACTGGACGCATATGTGCCATCAAAGCTCTCTCCAAAGCAAATGTTGTGAAGAATCAGCAGGTCTGGTGTTTCACATTGCTCATTGTCTTGCCAAAGCTCTGCACGTAGCGCTCTGGAATGCATGACGCATCAAATGTACTGCAAACCTCGAGTCAGCCTCAAAATACAGCAGCTGCTTGATGCTCAACAGCTCTCTTGGCTGCAGACTGAGCATTTGAGAGCAGAGAGAGATGTGTTGAGGCTGATGAACTTTCCCTTTGTAGTTCAACTCCTGACCTCCTTTCAAGATGAGGAGTGTGTTTACTTTGTTATGGAGTTCAGCTGTGGCGGCGAGTTCTTCAGACACCTGAAAGCCAGGGGCAGGTGTGCACCACATGCGCTGTGTTCTTTTTTCAAGTGCTTCTTCCACAACACGCATGCACTCATGGGCCCAGCATTTGTAGCTCATAATTTCCCTGACAGCAATCAAATTGTCCTGAGCCTTGAGCTGCAGGCTCCCTGAGGACAGTGCTAGATTCTATGCAGCAGAGGTCTTGCTGACAATTGAGTACCTACACAGGCAAAATATCATCTACAGAGATCTAAAGGTATGCAGTAATGCTGCCAGCTCTATTGGCAGTCAGATGAGGACTCTAATCAGACTTGCAGGTGCTTGCACTAAAAGCACCTCTTCCGGCAAACTCAGTTCATGCTGTCTGCTGCAGCCAGAGAATCTGTTGCTGGATGGCAAAGGCTTCATCAAGATGACAGACTTTGGGTTTGCCAAGATGGTCACAAACAAGCGTACTTACACCTTGTGCGGCACACCAGACTATCTAGCACCAGAGATCATTCTCAACAAGGTGCTGTGCATCCAACAATGCCCAACATGTGCAGGCAATGTGTACGCGCGCCGACACCCTGCCTTCTGGCTGCTGTACTTCTAGCTAAGTATGCAGTCTTTAGCCTCATGAGGTGTCTCATCGACCAACATCATCAAACCTCATCAGGTGTCTCATTGCCCAACATCATCAAATTAATGCATGCTCAACAACAACTCAAGTTTCTGGTACCTGCCCATTGCAATGAACGATAAGCAGCGAGCTGTTCCTGTACGCTCCAAGCTGAAATCAACCATGCACTGTGACAATTTGTGCAAGCTGGTGCAGGGTCACAGCAAGCCGGTAGACTGGTGGGCATTTGGCGTGTTGGTATTCGAAATGATAGCAGGGTAGGTTGCATCAGCGCTTGACAGCTTCTCTTGCATTGCCTGTGGTCCAGCGAATACAAGAAAGGGTGACATAGTGCTCTGCAGTCCCAGGTCCTCTTGGTAACCATGCACAGGCAGTTATGCTTGACCATTTGTTGTTTGCATGCTTTGTGAAGTGCAGAAGGCAGGACAGTGCTCAGAACATGCACTGTGCAGGTACCCACCCTTCTTTGATGAAGATGTCACAAACACATACAAGAAGATTGTGAAGGGCGTCTTTGCCTTTCCATCATATTTCCCAGTGACTGCCCGAGATCTTGTCAGAAAGCTTTTACAGGTAAGCTGCAATGGAACGGCTGTATAAGCAGCGCAAAAACGGCTATTTGTATTGGTGTGACACAGCATTTTCAGTTATAGTGGATAAGTAATCTCAATCAAGCTGTGAGACTGATGTCACAGGAATGTTGCATTGCCCACATGAGCAATTTATTGTAACGGGCATTTTGCGTAGTGTAGTGTAATGCTGACCACTTTATGTGGTGTCTCTTGTTACCATGATAGCATGATAGCATTGATTTAATAGGCTCTGCACTTGTACAGGCTGACTTGAGCAAGAGAATTGGGAATCTGAGTGGGGGAGTTGCAGACATCAAGACACATCCTTGGTTCAGGACACTGGACTGGGATGCATGCTTGGCCAGGAGAGCTTCAGCACCCATCAAGTATGTGGGGTTCAAGCTGGCAATGCAAACCCTTGTCTGTAGCATACGACCAGCAATCTGGAATGCTTGACCATCTTGTCTGGCATTGTCTGACGCATATCAATCCAACACATCACACACGTACTTTAGTTTGTGAGTATAATGGTGCAGGCCATTGGTGAAGGCCTTGGATGATGCCAGCAACTTTGATGACTACACATCCCTGCCCCCTATGCACCATGACAAGACACTGTCTGCCGCTGAGAAGCAGCTGTTTGCAGACTTCTGAAGATGACATGCGTCTTCCCTGGCTGGTTCCCTGATGGCTGTACTGCTTGTGCTCCTGCTTTGCTGAAGTGTAGTGGTGTTACTAGTTTGCTTGTGGTACTAGGCAAACCATAAAGGTAGACCCCTCCAAAAATTCTATCCGCAAAGTGGTAATCACTTAAATGGTGACCTGGTCTACTGGCAAGTCAATTGACTCAGGCTTGCTATGCGCTGCAGCATGGCTGCGTATGAGGGAAAAGCACATGACTGTGAGCCCTCACTGAGGCTCACAAGTCCTCATCTAGTTTAAGGGATCTCATGGCAAGTAAGGTGTCTTTACTGCCCTACATATGGCTAATCAGGCGTCTTTAGTGCCCTACAGTAAATCACATGTGTTCGTTCATTCATTCACTCTCTAATTACATTCAGACTAAATGTTCAGGTCAGTCATGACCATTTGACCAGCACAATTGCAATGCACAATCAGTCTACTCACGCATCTAATGCTTACTGTCACGTGCAAGGAACACTAAAATTAGTCATTGTCTGGCTGTTGTCTAGTCGACAACCAAGTTGGAGCGAACTTGTAAGGCAACCTCGCCAAGGCTTGGGCTTCGCATCCTTCAAAGGCACCAGTTGACAGCTGCAAAGAAGCAACCCAGCCAGTGGTCTTGCCTCAAGCAGCCACCGCATTCGAGTCTGAGTCCTTGAGTACTAGCGATCACTCGAGGCAATCTGAGCCGCAGCACACGGAGTGCCCGTGGAATGGAACCTACGCAGTCGCCCTCCAGCGCCAAGAAACGAAAGCTGCCTTCTTTCATGGCCGTCAAGCCTGTCAAGTGTGCTAACCGTGCTTCTCAGTTCCTGCTGTTTAACCCAGCACAAAATCATATGTTTCAGTTGTTCAGGCTGGAGAACCCAGATGACGCAGATTCAGTTCCAAATGGCGCCTCTCCTGCTAGACCCAAAATTCCTAAAAAGGAGCCAAAACAGAGCAAGCTGCCTCAGAAGAAGCTGTTGGCACCAAGAGTGGCAAAGATGCAAAGACCTGAGCAGGCTGCATCCTCGTCAAGCTGCTTGTATGTGCCGTATTTGCCAATCTTTTTGCCTATTGTCTAGTTGTCTGATGTGTCACATGCTTGCTTGGCAGAGTAGTGTTCATTGAAGTCTTAGCTTTGAGGGATTTTGCAGGAGCAGCAAGCAGCATGCAGTCTTGTCCATTTCTGATGCAGCGCTGGTCAAAGAGTGTCAGGACATTTTGGTCAAGTCAGCCGTAACAAGCGCAGCACCCCACAGCATAAGTGACCCCCTCATTGAGACAGAAAGCAGCAAAAGTTCAAACCCATCGGCAGATCACAGGCAGGAGATGACGTGCCCAGAGTCAGATGCACCAATGCAGCCTGCAGCTGCAGCTGTTGACATTATGGATACGGAAACACAGCTGCTAGCGGCTGAGCCACATCCCATGTCAAACGCTATGCATACACTGCATTCTGTGCCAGCGGCTGGCAGGGCAGATGACCAGGCTGAAAAGGACAGTCAAGAGACACAAGCCAGCAACCCCCCTCTCCCAAGGCCGGACTCCAATGGCAACACACAGAATGTATTGTCCATAGCATTTTCTCTGCCAAAGACAGACTCAGCAACATGGCAACAACGGCAGAGTATGACAGCAGCAGCCACTGACCTGGAGTTTCCTGGCAGCTTGCCAGCTGCTTTGCAAGCCTCCCACTGTGACGCAGCTGCAATATCACCAGCGCCAGCGCCATCACCAGCACCCCACAAAAAAGCCAGTAATATGGACTCCCTGTTGGAAGCGATGCTAGCAGGAGACTTGTAATCGATACAATACATGTCAGTGTCACAATCAATTAGCAGCATCAACATTCAGTGCTGAATCCTGGCAGAACCAACTTTGGGGTTGTAAAGGCTTCACAACTTGTCATACTCTTCTCAATGCACCATCATATGAGGTATGAAATGCCCAGCGTGGCAGTCTTGCTCTGTCTTGTGCATGCGGCTTTTTTCTGTCCGATGTCGCACAGTACTAGATGTGGCTTGGCTGTTTGATGCAGATGGTATGGCATCCGCCTGGTCTGACAAGCACGCCAGGTAATTTAAGGGAACTCAGCTGCAGCATCTGCATGGATGCAAGCACTTTCAAGGCTCAGGCACAGTTTGTTCTGACTAAATGGCAACGTGAGAGATTCGAAAATGTTGTTCCCTGACCTGAAGTGCAAGTCTGTCAGCAGAAGGCAACTCATACAACATGTTATTTATTGCATAGGAGATTAGTCAATGTTGACAAACTTCTTTGAGCTTGACATCTTGTGCAGTCTGCATTTATTCAACTGCAGTGACTCAGAGGGGCTCATGTGGTCAGCACTTCAACCATGAGGTGTCTAAGTCGAGAGCCAACCATCCGTTGTTGCGACAAATGTCTAGTTTGCAATCGTGCGCGTGGTATACACTGTTGTCTGTCAGACATGCACTTGGCTGCACATTGCCACATGCCTGTACAGCTTGTTGATTATGTCAACATGTGTAGCAGCAAGTCACATGTATAGGTCGCGTTGCAAACAATGCGCCGTGAACTCTGATCCAAGACTTTCGAATGTGCAGTTCCCTTGATAGATTGGATCTCAGATACACGTTCCCAAGGATGCACTGATTTGCAGAGCTTGGTAAAGTGCCTGGATCATAGGGGTATTGTGTTAGTGTTAGATACAGTATACGTATGCAGTCAAGCAAGGGTTGTGTTAGGCTGCGCGATGCACTGAAATGCATTGGAATGCATCTCGGAGGTTATCATTACAGTCATGTAGAGATGATGTAGTGGAAAGCTGCTGAGAAAAACAGTCGTCGTTGCTG
>JAABUP010004068.1_pt1 | contig 24585 bp, 26 predicted proteins | sample 5559201 | NCBI WGS metagenome assembly JAABUP01 (sample SAMN10711887, study PRJNA513373) | rock metagenome | isolation source: Antarctica rocks | place: Antarctica
GGTTGCGGAATTTGTCGATGGCGGTGTAGCAGTCGCCGGCGAGGAAGTTGGGGGTTACCCAGTCCGGGGAGTCGATGCAGGTGAGGTCGGAGGGGTGTGGGAGGAGGGGGTAGGGGGAGGTAGAGAGGGGGTGGGGGAGTGTGGAGGGGGGGAGGGTGAGGGTGGTGAGGGTGAGGGTGGTGAGGAAGGGGGCAAACACCATTGTGGGATGGGGAGGGAGGTTAATTGTGGGGCGTAAAGGTCAGGGATCGGTAAGGGAGGGGAGTCTCGATATAGAGCTCCCTCAATGGGCTGGGAAAGGTGATGCTAAAGTAGTCTCGCAACATATCCCTCACCGAGACGGCCAGAGGACGGGAGAAGGCAGTCGGGTGAATGCAAAAAATACAGATAGATTCACAGCCGCAGATCGCGCGTGTGGAGAAAGAAGGTTCTGCCAGCGCGTGTATGCAGAGGCATGACAAGAAAGAGATAATTGGTCAAAATTGAAATGTCACTCAATATGGAAGAGACAGAATATTTGATGCAGGCGTTGAAAGTTGCACCAGTAGGTAGCTAAGGGAATGGCTAGCAAAGTTACAAATAAGGAAACAAACAAAGGCAGTACAAATCAGTTCGCAACGCCAGATTCTCCGCGCTTGTTTTACTATGATAAAGAATGTATTACACTATTCTGCTTTCAAACCGGTATAAGGCAGAGCCAGTTCAAGAGATCTGCACTGGGGCCGGTCCAGCCAATGTGACTGCTGTCAATGCATTAACATCCAGAGCATCCTTCTGAGCCGTCAACGCAGCAAATGCCAAGCCCGCCATTCCAGATGGGATGGTCGACACCACCCTACCATTAGAGACGCTGGCGGGAGTGTATTGGACAACATTTGCCTGGTTAACCCAGCCAATGTAAAGATCCTTAGCCAAGCTATCCTTGTTGACTTTAGTCGCATCAAATTCGAACACGATAGGTCCACTGCTACCGGTAGTCTTACCATAGACTGTAGCCTTCAGAGGTGGGATGACGGGGAAACTTGGCATGGCACAGGTGTCCTTAACGACGAATGCGCTGGCGAGGTTAAGTGCATAGGCAGCTGAGATGCGAGTGTCGAATGGTGCCGGATTGGGAATATCACTGACACTAGCGGCACGACGGAAGAAGGCGTCGTGACGGGCTTCGATGGCCAGGATTGAGGCTGGGCCGGGGACGAGGCTCGGGTCTGTCATGGCTAGACCGGAAGCCAGATTGATGACTCCACCGATACCTGCACAAGTAATGACGTTGGCGAGAGTGAAGAATTCATCGGCGTTGGCGACGGGGAATTGATATTTGCAAGGGCTGAAGGTTGGCTTCTTGAAGTGATTGAGTATGTTTTCAGCCGTCTGGACGTGGATGACCTCTTGAGCTTGGACCTTGGTGACAACGTCAATGGCCAAGTCGAGTTTGTGGTCATCGTTCCAGTAGTTGGTCAGATTTTGCAACCCTTGTTCGAAAAACGCCGATTCCATATTCTCGAGGAAATTGACTGCCTGGAAACCCTTGACTGCGTTGTCGGAGATGTTCATTGGAGGGGCGCCATTTGGAGGAGCTCCGCCTGCGATGTCGGCCACACTTTGCGTTCGGGGAGGAAGAGCAAGGGCATTTGAAGATGCGGTAAGGAAAGCGATGGCTGCGATGATTTCTGAGTACATCTTGGTGAATGTGGTATGAGATGCTGAATTAGGAAAAGTAGGGATTGATGAATATAGCGATGTAGACGAGGACTGAATGTGCTAAGGAAATGTAAGGAAACTTGTAAGAAAAAGATGTAGATGCTATTGATTGCTGGCTGTGGACGATAATCGAGAGAGCCATCTTCGGGGGGCGTGATGTCAACTTTATACACAATTCGACTCTAGGGAATTGCGCCTACAAACAGAGCACTGTCAGATGGTATAAGCCCAACAACTTAGCATAAGCCACGAAGGACCAAAATACTGTAGGGAGGTAGCTAAATTGGTAGGCGAGGATTCCATAAGCATTTTCGGCTGTGCGACGCGAAGGAATTTATTCTTGGCTTTCCAGCGGCTGGCCATATTTGGATCTTTTTGTAGCCTCACAGCCTGCACCTTGCCAATTCAGGACGTGTAAGCCTCTCTCGAGACCCATGGAGTGCTCTTTGCGCAATAGGTTGCACCCGGATTTGGATTAGAGATCATGTTGAGATGGCAATTTTGATCACTTTGGCAAGTAAGACGGCTCACGGGTATTGATGAACCGAAATCGCTAAGCGTATTTTCATGATAGTGCAAAGGATCCTTACCATGTATTAGCACGACCGGTCAATTACATCGCTCTCATTTTCAGCGACAATCTTTGAAGAAAGCCTCGCATGGCGTGGGAATTTGATTGGAATTTTCCGAGCTTGCCGTGGTAAAGGAACATCACCTCAGTCATCAGCAGCTTTCCCTAACAAGCTTAGCCATTTCGCTCTTTTTTGAGATCCGGGAGGGCGAGAAGTACTACTCTATGCCAAGGTGAGAATAGTCTAAGCTCGCTTGATCTTGCTAGATCTCGTCTAAAGTGACGAAGCATCAAATGTACAAGCGAGTACCAGGCGAGGCAGGAAAGAAATTACTGTATTTGGTCGTTGTTTCAGGAGGTCATATGCTAATACAGCAATCAGCACAATAGTCACATCGCTAGAAGAAAGCACACGCCGTGAGGGTATCACTAAAGCACACCCAAGAACGCCATCGAAGCCAGCCATGGTGCTCATGCAGTTTCGTTCCGTCCCATTCGCCAACCCTGATCCCGGTTGCTCCTTATAAGTATCAATGAGACCCTGCCCTTCCCCGAATTAAGAGTCTCCGATTTGACATCCTGGTCCGTTCCTTTCACTTTGCAATGACCATCATCTCCATGCTTCGCCTGACCTAGGTTGAACATCCTGCCGAGAATTCTGCTCCCTCTGCTCTCCCAGCCACCCCGACGCTTTATCGTCCCCTCCTCTCTTCTTGTTTCGTCTCCAGGGCCTTCTTCGCTTGACCAACTGTCTCGTACGTGTCATTCTTCCCCGTCATCTTTTTCTCCCTAAATACTGCCACCCGACCTTTCAGGCCTTCTTCCTTCTGAGCTTCCTCCTCCTTGCGGATCTCAGAAATGATTCGCCATGCTGCGTCGACCTTCGTGGATTCCCGCTCCTTCACCATCCCATCAAGAGCACGCAAGTCTCCGCCGCCTTGAATCTTACGGGCATTACAAATAAGCGCTGTCGGTTGGCGGCCCTTGATAAGCTCTTTGTGTACCCCTTTGAGCGTATAACCGAGTGGACCGATGACGGCGGCAAGATCTTTCAACACAAAGCCACCGATGCCCTTACCGACTCCTTGAACCAGGCCCCGGGCGCCATTATCACGGGCACCATGGTAAGGCTGTAAAACAAGGCCAGTGACGCCATCATACACACCAAAAGCAAATGCGGAGCCTGCAGCGCGAAGGCCCGATTGTATGCCGGAAATACGTGGTGGAGCACGAACAGTCGAGTCGCCATATAGACGAGGAGCATTATGGAACCCTTGAGCAAGGGCAAGCGAGATATCCATGGGGACTATGAAGCAACGTCAGTACTACATAGCAATCAACAATGGATGATGAACCAGACCTTTGGCCAAGGCCTCGCCAGCATTGACAATGCCGGCCCCTGTGTCTTCTGCAAGATTTGATGCGAGGTGATCGCCAGATGCATCCGAGACGTCCGTGAAAGCGTTTTCGTCATTGTCTCCGCGCTGATCGTCCGCCGATAGTGTCTTGAGCTCACAACTTTGAAAGCTCCCGTGATTGTTGAGATCCGATTCTGCCCTTTGTAGTGATGTATGCGGCTCGGAGAGATGCTTCTCAGCGCCGTGTTGTGCTCCGTGTGATAATTTAGCCGTATCCTCCCCATGACCAGTGGAAGTGCCATTCATTCTGGAAGCGTCCCCTGTATCGGTACTCTTCCGTGGGGATTGCGAGCTTTTCCTTTCCTTCTCCTTCCGTGCATGCCGCGCTTGCTTCACCCGTTTTCTGATACTCTTGGCCCACTTCACAGGCATACTGCCCATGCCCGTGACAATTCCGGTAGTAGAATGCATGAGAGCAGCGCCAACTCCAGTGATGGGCTCACCTGGACCTTCGAAATCATTCCACTCATGGTGTCGTACGAGCCTAAGATCCCGCCACTTGATTTTCCTCTTTCCAACTAGAAGCTCAGCTGCAAGTGCGGAGAGACGTAAGTTCAGCCCCTTCAACGACCAGACTGCAACACGTTCTGGTAGAACCGAGCACCGCATTGAGGGTTCCCCCTTCCTTGGTAGATGGCGATGAAATGAGTCGACCGCGTTCTTTGCACCATCGCCTTCTTCCGCAATGCCTTGTGCTATCTTCTCCGCAGCCACTCTTGCCTCTGGGGACAGACACTGTTGAATGCCTTCCGCGAGCACGTCTGCTGTGAGCCGCTTGTATGGAATTACTTGGTGAGCGCCTGCACCGGCCTTAGAAACCATGGCCCCCCAGAAGGGCTGATCACCAAAGAATGGAACAATCATTGTAGGTTTACCACACTTGAGGCCAATCGCAGTAGTCCCAGCACCTCCGTGGTGAACGACTGCACTCACACGAGGGAAGAGCCAGTCATGCGGCGTATTCTCTAGCATAAAGACATCGTCCGGTGTTGTGTCTTCACTGCCCAGGCCGCCCCAACCTTTACTAACAAGCGCACGAACACCGGCCTGCTTGACCGCTTCAAATATGAGAGTGGTGAACTCATCAGGATCTTCTACAACGATACTGCCAAAACCGATATAGACTGGCGGCTTGCCAGCCTCCAGGAACTTCGACAGACTCTCTGGTGGCTTATAGGCCGAAGCAAGATCGAGGAAAACGAAACCAGCTATGTCGATCTCGGGACCCCAATCAGCCGGTTTAGGGATCAGTCCCGGTGACCACATGTAGGTGTACGGTACTTTCAGTCGAAAAAGCTGTCCAGGCGCCCAGAGAGTCGATACAGGCTCTAGACCAAGAGTCTTGACCCGAAAACGATTGACCAAATCCCCGAGACCTCGCCATGTCCTGTACAGCCGTCAGCGAAAGACATTCGATGGGCATTGATGACGAACATCATCTCCACCAGCGGATATGACATGAAATTAGTATAATTAGCATCAACATTACTCCTTTTGATATTTGATAATGGATGCGGAAACGCCTGAGTGGGACTGTAAGGGAATGTGAACATCAAATGCAGAGGTACTCCCAGACGCTCGGCGCAGTGAATGTGGGCGAAAGATGGCGGATTGGCGATGATCGCATCTGCAACGAATGGATGCTTATCGCCCATCATTTTCAAATTGGAAGCATCCTTCTCATCGTCTGTAGCGTTGATGCAGGCTCGCCAAAAGCCCTGAAACATCTCAAACATTGCGTCACGCCTTCGGAAAACTTCCCCGTCTCTGATCGTAGACGCAGAAGGTATGAGTCCAGGATTTTTCACCATGAATGCCATGAGCTCTGCGGGATCGCCTCCGACAGAAAAGAACTCCAAACCGCAGTCCTGCTCCACAATCTTCTTGAATGCCGGATGGGTGGCTATCCGCACGCGGTGGCCATGGTTCTCTTTCAATAGTCTGCCCACTTTGAGAAATGGCTGTATATCTCCCCGGCTCCCAATGACCATAATGACAATATTCAACGGGGGTCTCGATGTATCTTCGTCAAGTGGGGGATGAGCAGATAGAGCGGATATCCTAGCTGCTAGGCCTGGTCGCCTAGCACTATCTTCTTTACGCAGTGGTGATAATGCTGACGCTGGTTCTGTTTCCGCCCCAGTATTTTGACTCTTAAGATTGTGCTTTAGGGTGGCTCCAAGGGCGTGCGCAAGATAGCGACGACTGTTGGTTTCGTTCACACTGATGTTGAGGCGTCCATCCTTTCTCGAAACCTTGCCTTTGGTTTTGTAGTGGTCGTTACCCACTGAGAATCTCCCAAATTGCCCAGAACTTCTGCTCTGATTCGCATTCGCTCCTGGAAGACTCCCACTATGACACCTTTCAGTGGTCGAACGAACGATAGGATTGGTAGGACTTGAGACAAGCTTCAGCGCCGACTCATCGTCGGATGACGAAGAGCTATCGGTTTCATATCTCCCAATAGCATCGTTCAGGTCTGTTGGGACATGGCCAGTCTGCCCCTTTTTGACATGTAACGCAGAGCCATTCCGTTGAAGGGTAGGTCTTTCTGACATGGAATTCCTCATTGGATGTGGTCTATACGCTTCGTGTATATGCAAGGCACCAGGATCTGCGGACGATTCAGGAATTGTGGGCGTGCCATTTCCGAGGATTGGCTTCTGCGTTGGTACAGGGGAAGATTGTCGTGTGACAGAGGCAGAAATGGACGATTCGGCGCTGCTTCGTGGGAAAGGATCCGAGGGATCGGTGGTGGATGAAGATTGCTCCATCTCAAAGGACTTGGAGGTAAGCTTAACAGCTGCACAACATCAGTAATGACAGTAATGGATATGAAAAGACCGGTCAGTGGGCGAGCGATCGAATCAGTGAACGGCGACCGTGACTGCAATCTTGAACGGGCGCCTTGCGGGAGAAGTTTGGGTGATGCCGCCATATCTTGCTCTATCACAGCACGAGGTGGGTGACCTCAGACTTTGCCACCGTGGAGTTGGAGCAAGATTCCAATGAGCGTTGAGCTGCCACCTCAACCGAACCTGCACCACGCGGGTCTTGCGGGTCTTGCGGGTCTTGCAGGTCTTCCATCCGGACGATTTCTGCCCGTGGACATCCAGAAAGGGAAATAAATTCACTCAATCTTGTAGAGTGTGCTTGGCATGACGTCATTCTTCATGTGCTTGGGTCTAGACCTCCCTCCCTCCCTCCCGCCATTGCCGGACCGTTAATTTGTGCAAAGTCATACAACATAATTTATTATGAAAATCGAGTATCCAGATGTACAAGATTCAAGACTCCCGCAGATAGCAGGAGGGATTTCTGGACTATTTCGGGATTCATAGTTCTGAGTGCGGGCCAGCCCCTCTATAAGGTGCGTCCATGACACGGGTCTCTATCATGCTTGCCTTTGCCTTGGTTACCTTGCTTAAGGTCTACAATAATCAAGAGAATTTTCCCCGAACATGCGGCCAAATCAGTCCCCTCTTAGATAGCCTTTTGAATGTTTCTCATTTTCTCCTTATTCTCTCCAAGAACCTTGAGCTTGCCCCAGATTTGGTCAGAACCTCATTCAGGCCGTGGCTTCGATTCGCTCGCACCAGATTTCAAAACATGCTCCATTTATATCGTATATCGCATGCATACATGATCCATAAATCTCGGCGATCCTTACTCTTAGAGCACTACGTCGTTTTCTGTATTTCCCATAGTGGGTACTCGTTCGTAAAGAATACCTCTGATATCCTTATATGATCGTAAGATATAAAGTCCACATATATCCAAGCACTTGCATCCGGGACTTCTTTAGATTGACACCCAACGCCGAGCGGAGTAGAATAGCCTCATCCAGGGAAGTGACTGGTCCCACACTTTAGCCTTTTCGGCTGGATACCAACTGGCAAACAAAGTGCATCGCTCCGGGTGCGGCATGACGGCTAAGACCCTAACATTCCCGTCAACAAATGCCACTCAGCTCGCACTTGCAACAGAATCACTCACCTTCCATCGTTAGCACTGACCCCTGCAATCCCCATCGGGCTGCCATTCGGGTTGGCAGGGAATGTCTCGGTAGGCTCCAGAGTAGCATTGTCCACGTAGCTGAACGCGACTTGTCCCTTGGCAACTAGATCCTGCGCTGATTCGGGTGTCTTGAAGGTTGCCCGACCTTCTTTATGGGCTACTGCAATGGGAAGGGTACTGCTGTGCATGCCATGTAAGAAGACGCTGGGGGTGGAAGGAGAATCCGTGACTTTGACCATAGCCACCCTAGCCTCATACTGTTCGGAGAAGTTAGTTTCAAAGGTAGGCCAACCCTGTGCACCAGGGATAATTTCTTGAAGGCGAGAAAGAAATTGGCATCCATTGCAGACTCCAAGAGCAAAACTATCCTTGCGTTGAAAGAAATTCTGGAATTCCTTGCGGGTCTGGGGTCTATATAGGACAGTGGAGGCCCAGCCCCTCCCAGCACCCAAAACATCACCATAAGAGAAACCGCTAGGAAGAATTAGCATCTGTGTGCGAACGAGTTCTTTCGAAAAGTCTCACCCGCAAGCGGCGAGGCCGACAAAGTCTTTGAGCGATGTACGGCCGGAGATCAGGTCTGTCATGTGTATATCGACAGCGATGAATCCTGCCTGTTTAGATTTTGTGGTTAGCCGCTTTCTGTTAGAGTGAAAGATTGTCGATATGTTCTACTACTATTGAAGAGTGACCTACTGTCATAAAGGCAAAGGCCATTTCAGATTGCCCATTCGTCCCTTGCTCACGGAGGATAGCCACCCTTGGCTTGTTATTCAGAGAGCCAACACTGGGCAGTCTACTCAAGAATGGCATAAGATTTTTCGCAGGATCAAAGCTGAGATTGTAGGAAAGCCCAGGGTTTGATGTGTCCAGAATTCCATCATTTTCCTGATCCGCACAAGATGGATTATCGCGAAGACGTTGCATTCGATGTGACGTTGCTGACCACATCTGCTGCAGTGTTGTGCGCCTCTGTCTGTAAACCAGGTCGGCCCCATGATAGATTGTGAGATCCTGTTGAGGAGTGACCCGGCCAATCTTCTTAATTAGGTTCGACGGCGGTCCGCATGTTGCAAAACATCGGTGAAAATTTATCTCGTCCTTCTTGCGAACTTGGAAGACGGCTCCCAGTTCCTCATTGAACAGAGAATTTAAAAGATCAGCAGCGTCTTTTGCCTACGTAGGTTCGTAGTCAGCAATGCTTTCTTGACAGGGAACCCTGCCCAACGTACATTGTGGCAGATGTTGTCAATCATTAGTTGCACTCCACAACTGCCCGCGAACATCATTTCGACAATGGTAGCAAACAGTCCTCCGTCACTTCGATCGTGATATGCCAGAACTATTCCGGCTTCGTGAAGCTGTTCAAAAGCATCGAAGAGGGAATCTTTGAGTAGCTGGGTGTTTCGGACATCGGGGGCTTCATTTCCAGACTGGCGGAATACTTGTGCCAGTGCTGAACCACCCATAGCCCTATGACCCTCGGAGAGGTCAACGAAAATCAAGATGGTTTCTCCAACGTCCTGGCGAAGACCCGGAGTCCAATGGCGTACGTTCTTCACCGGACAGAATGCTGAAACGACTAGAGACAGAGGCGAGGTAACTTTCTTATCTTCCCGGGTGTCCTTGTTTTTCCAAGCCATTGACATGCTTGTAGAGCTTACGCTTTACTTAGCGAGATTCATGCAAATATATGATAAGGTAGATTCTTACTCTTTCCCCACGGGTATGACTATACCTAAATCGGGGCAAAGTTCCATTCCGATCGCCTCGACAGCTTCATAAAGAGCCGCGGCTTCACCAGGATGCCCAGCAGCCGCCATCCAGTTCGCTGAAAGACAAACTCGTTCACGAGAAACGTCTGCCGCAGCGAGATTCATTAGACTCTCTGCTACCGCCATTCGCGCCGATGCGGCAGGAGAGATCAGAGCCAGTGTAGGCTTCTCTGTAAAAGGTTTCGATGTCAGTAGCCACCATTTGGATACATTGCAATGATTACCTACCACCCATAGCCATGGCCTCTCCGCTTTTTGTTCCGAGTTTTAGGGAAGTTGCTGTTATCCCAACATCTGCCACAGGCACTTGAAACGGTCCCACCATTTGGTCTCTGACAACTAAGCCGGATACACTCCGGTCTCCAATAGTTATTAAGAAAGACTTAGAGCCAACCGCAGGTAGGTTCAGTACTCTTTGAACAGCCTCTTCTAGAACTCCACTACTCGCTTTCGGTAAGTAAGTAGCCAAGCTGCTGTCAAATGCTGGAAGGGAGATTTTTCTCGAATCAACTACTCGAGACAGTTTGGGCGGCTTGCCAAAAAGTGTCTCCAGTGGAAGGTTGATTGGCTGCTTGTGTTCTTTCGACTCTCGATCAGTCAAAATGAGTTTGTTATCACTACTTCCTTTTGCGCCGTTTGTCGTTCCGACCACCTTGAAGCCAGACCTTTCACGATCTGCGATCGCCTTGAAAGCGTTGAGACCTGCCGGAGAGATTGCTAGTACATACCTTTCCTGGGCTTCGCAGCACCTGATAAATAAGTAAGCAGTGGTAGTTTCACGGTGCGAGCCGTCATAGACATTTACCAAATCTCCAGCGGACTCAAACCATGGTCAGCGTTCTCAACATCTCGCAATTCGATAGTTGCACCCAAGTCAGAGTCGTGGACAATCTCGGGTATGCCGTTCGATAGTCCTCCAGCGCCAATGTCTGCTAAGATGTCAGACCAGGTATTTGAGAGTCTATACCTTCTATGTAGCCTAGGTAGAGACATGTCATCTGAAGTCCACTCACCATGTATGAAGAGTATGGGATTATCGGAACCCATGGACACACAAGCATTGATGACTTCTTGAGCCCTTCTTTGTACCTCTGCGTTTCCTCGCTGGACGCTCGCATAGTCTAATTTAGCGGAGCCTTCAGCTGAGGCCTGCGAACTTGCGGCTCCCCCTCCCAGACCGATCAGCATGGCGGGACCACCTAGCACAACGATCAAAGATCCCGGAAGAACAATTGAGGCATCTTTAAGAGCTTGCGCTGGCCTTACACTAATGGTGAGCCCCTAGTCAGCAATTTCCTTTCGAGTAAGAGTGACCGATCCGTAAGGGACAGATGGATGGAGTTTCTTCTCGACGTGTGCCTCAAGTGACCAGAACTAACAAGCGATAGAATCCTTACCTGCCCAATCCGCCGGCGAGCATGATTGGCTTATGGTACCTAAGAATGTCAACAGTGAGCACCGGACCTTGCTTAGGACCGAGAACCGAAAATGATTTAAGCCCCACTTACCCCCTGAGTTCCGTGCTCCCATCAGCTAAGGGGATTTCGGCTAGGAAAGTACGAAAATAGCCAGTGATACAGGGTCTTCCGAACTCATTGTTGAAAGACGCACTGCCAATCGGACCTGACATATTCAGTAATGAAATTAGAAACATCGGAGTATACTAACCCTCAAGCATTATATCGAGCCCGCTAGTAACGTGATCAGGCTTTGACACTCCTTCTAGTTCCCAGGGTTGGACAAAGTCCGGAATGAGCAGATTCGAGACGCTGAATCCGGTCAACCCGGCTTTGGGGCGCGAGCCTCTACCTACCGCCCCTTCATCACGGATTTCTCCACCTGCGCCAGTTGCAGCTCCTGGAAAAGGTGACTAGTGATAATGAACAGTCAACAACTCTCTTTTCAACCATGTTCATGAGGCGTGATGCATGCAAGAGCAGAATCTGCTCCTGTCCTATGCGTCGAGACGAATGCTAAAGTACCAAAAGAAATAAAGGGAAATTGGGTCTGGAGAAGACCTACGATTGCGGTTGGATGATTGTGTGTCTCGGCTTTGATAACGCAATAGACTCTCTCGCTGATCTGGGTCCACTCGCCCGATTTTTGAGGAAAGAGATATGTGGCGTCCTGGCCCTCTTGCGCGTCCAGTACGGCTAGAGAGTGCTTACTATCAGCGTCGTCTCATACAGAAAATCTTTAATTCATGGGCATGAAGGAAATTAAAGGACCGTTTGCCTTTCCAACGTAACGAAGTAACCGACAGCAGGCTCCAACGAAGAGGGATGTCTAGAACCCACATACCTGCATTATCACTGTATGCGCTTATGACATATTTCAGGTTCTTTCGGTGGGTATTACGAATCATAGAGAACAGAGAGAAGTCTTTCTCTACACCATCAATTGTCCACGAAGCGTTGAATTGCTTATGCCTACAATGCTCTACCAAATCAGCACCCATCTTCAAGTAATAAAACGACTATGGAGATACCTGAATTGATCTGGGCAAACATGTACAGCTCGACATCGAAGGGAGACCTGTCCAGTCCCCCTTCGCCTGTAAATTTGGCGATCAAATAGTCAATTTCTGAATCGTCAAGCGCCAGTCCCATTGACTTGTTTGCCTTCCGAAGAACTTCTTGGGGACTGCTGTCTTCGACGAAGAGATCAATGATCTTCGCGGGAGCTGGTGTACTATGCGAGATGAGTCCCGAAGCATTGAGAATGGAGCGGAAAGGGAATTCTCCTGAAAGAACTCACTGCTCTCCAAACATGATCTCCAGATCGGGTATTGAATTGGTCAGATCCTGCGTCATCGGATCATGTAGCTCTCTCTTCGCCTTGTCGACATCGAAATCTCCGTCGAACTTAATCTTAATTTCCATGCCCCTCTCCACCCTTTTCACATAGTCTCCCAACCCACAGGCTTCAACAATAGACGTCGCTTTAGAAGACCACGGGGAGATCGTGCCCTGTCTTGGCTGAATAAACCAAGTCGTGGTAGTTTCTTCATCCTCTTCGTCTTCGAGGTATTCTTCCCCATAGGTGAGCATTTGCTTCAGATCACTTTGATCGAAATCAACGGGACGATCGCCACCATGTAAAGCGACATAATGGACCCATCGAGCGCGAATGTCTTTGACATTGAGTTTTTTGACAAGCGCTTTTCTTCGGAAATCAGACAGTGCACTGGAGCCCAGGAAGGTGATGGGAGACATCGACATAGTTTTCTCTATGTATCCTGACACCACTATTGTGTTGCTTGACGCATGTCGTTCACCTATCCAGAATGTAATCCAAAAATTATGGCAGACTAAGGTTTACTCTAGAATAAATGTCATGCAGAAAAGTCTAACGCTAAATTTTTTGTCGGGAACAGGGTTGTTATCTTATCAGATGATGGCCTCAGGATCGTGGCCTCATACAGGGAAGGTGTAGCGAAGCCAATCAAAACACCCCAAAGTTGCTTGTGGACAAGACAAGACAAGCACGTAAGATCTGGTCTCATGGGTGGAATTTGTATGTCTTCAAAAGTTTCAAGTTTCATCCCAGGGAAATTCAAGTCGCCAGCCAATGCGCACTAGCTAATACTTCGAAGATCACATTACTACTGACTCCTCATAGACAGCTCTCAGGATTCGAGTAGCAGCAGGACAGAACTTCCCAACACCGACCCTTTCATTTGAGCAGACGCACGCCTCCAAATCCCATATCTTCCAGCTTTCTCTGAATAAACCCCATTGCCTTCCTCATAGTTTCCATTCTATCCCCGCATGCTCCGCTCTCGACATGTTGTGCGAGCCCACTCAATGTCGAGAAATACTTGGTAGTCGTCTTGCCTGATGCTGGCTCTAACAGATTGCTCGGGCAATGAAACATTTTTACCGAATGATTCGGAGATGAAAGATGATCATCTAGCGCAGCGCGACTTCGAAATACCTTGGTCTTATTTGGGCAAAGAGGACACCTGAGAGGTCCCTTTGGGGCCTGCAGTCGTCCATCAGACAATCGCCGAGAATACTCGGTCGTCACTTTGGCGGTCGCTGAGGGAGCTGGAAGTTGTGGAATTGTCCCAATCAAGTGTTGCACAGCATCGCCTAGCGAGCAAGGGGTAAGGATCGGGCTATTGGATGCGCTTGATGTAGGAGTCAAGATTGGAGTGCCGGATGACGAGGATGAAGCATCGGACCCGTCGGAGTACTGATCAACGTGGTTGTAGACCATTGGACCGCTGGATATCAAGCGTTCTGTATCGTGATTTCGAACCAGTTTGTGGATATCTTGTCTGCAGATACCAGAACAACAAGCACCACTTTCCAAGTGACCCAGTAACGCCGAAGGCGAAGTGAAGCGGCGCTTGCACTTTGTGCTAGCAACGCATCTGATATCACTCAAAGGGTGATGTCGAAGTGATACCAGATGCTGGTCTAAGGCTTTTTTGTCGACGAATCTGCGCTGGCAAACGTAGCATGTATTGAAGTTTTCTGGGTAAAGGATCCGTTTTGGATTTGCAGTTGCTTGATGCACCTTCACAACGTGCGATTCCAAGGATTTATAGCCGCCCAAAGTCTGCTGGCAAATCTGACAAGCAATTTGCTTATGGACCTTGCCGTCTAGGTGCTGATCCAAAGCCTGTTCCGTGACAAAATCCCGTTCACAATCACAACAGTGAAATTGAGATACATGCCCTACCGTGTTATTATGGGCCTTTACAGCAGCCTCATTTGAGAAGTACTGATTACATTCCCGGCAGAAGCAGTGATTCTGGGCGCGCTGATGATTTTGAAGCTTTTGGTTGGAAGAATGTTCAACACTGCACGTTGGACAAGGCCAAGAGTGATAGCTGCGGTGATGCTGGTTCAAGGATACCTTGGTTGCAAAGGCGCGTTTGCAGAGTAGGCACCCAAAAGGCTTTTGAGCAGTAGCCATTTTGAATTCAATCGATGTTGTCGGATTGGTATACGGTTTGTCTGATTCACTAGAAGCTGCTGGGATGTTGGGCGCTGAGGCAACAGGCAAAGGGACGTCTTGCTTAGATTGCGTAGATTTTGCCATCAGTGAGGCACTGGTCCTTTCCGCTGGTGGGGAACAAATTTGCTGAGGTCGTCGCCTGCATACGACCATGTAGCACTGACCTAACGCTTTCTGGTGGTCTTTCAGCGCTGTAAAGTCTTGTGACTGGTGGCCACACTCGCATGGAATAATGTCAGAAATATGGGCATCCGCTATTAATGTAAGAAATATTTGGTGGTTATGTCAGAATGATTTCGAGTGTGAATGGAATAGAATAGAATAGAGAGAAGTGAGAGCAGCAGCTACCCGAAAACTGTGAAAGAGCGCTTTATTCAAGAGCCTATGTAGAATCTCTTCGCTCCTTCCAGAGCTAGCCGTGCCATGATCTTCTAGGTACGCTTCAGACCCCACAGGATGACACGATATGCCGGATTGATACCCTGAATCCACTTAGACCCTCGGTTTCGTAAGAATCATATATCATTGTTGGCGGGATGTCAGTAGTGGATCTTGCGCACCCAGTGTATTGAAGCTGCAAAAGGCTGCTTTGGCTGGTGAAGAGACATCAAGCATGTGATCATCACGAATATGAATATATTATATATTTCCCAATTGCTGAGTCCACCCAGCCACACTTCATCGTCATTGGACCGATACAGGACTACCTACTGACTCATTGGATGCCATAGCAGCTCTCTCATCAGCAGTCAGGTCGCTCTCGGCCTTCTTAATTCTCACAAACCCAACCATGATCACCAAAGCCAGCAAGGAGAACGCCAGCTGGTACCAAAAGACAGACTGATAGCTCCGCTTCAATCCTAGATGCGCAGTGCTGGTCTGTATTAAATCTGCAAAGGAAAGAAGGAAAGCGATACCTAAATAAAGAAGGCTATTGACCAAGGCCCCAGCCAATCCTTGCCGACTCTGGGACAAGCTTGTTGTGATGAAAATGTTGGCGACATTAAACGTGATGTCAATTCCAATAGTGGCGCCGATCATCGCAGGGAAAACGAAGGCCCAATAGTTGGCACCTTCTGGCGCCAACGCAAAGAGCAGAGAAGTCGCTATCCAGCCCGATCCTCCAATAAGCATCAACAGGGTACCCGGCAACAGATGAAGGACATAACCACCCGTGACGGAGATGATCATTCCGCCCACACACATTGGAGCATACCAACCAGCTATCTGCAGTGGTGTACCACCCATAATGTCCTGCATGTATAGGGTGGCGTAGAGCAAAAAGACACCCAGGACACCATCCAAGAAGAAAAGAGCAATGAACAAAGCCGGAAGATGTGGGACTTTGAACATATCGAATGGAATGAGTGGCGTCTTAGCAACCCATCCTTCAACGTAAGAAGCAAGGCCGAGGATCAGCATTCCTAGAATGAACAAGGTGTAGATGTATGGTGTCTTCCAGCCGCGTGATGCGTGAGAAGCGTCTGTCAGGGCGAAGATGACGAAGATCAGGCCAGAAACAATCAGCATCGACCCAAGCCAGTCCATCTTTATTCCTAGGGCCTTCCTCTCCTCTATGTCCGATGGTATTGTGAAAATCGCTGGAATGAATGTAGTAACAATCAGCATTGCGCCGATCCAGAAGTACCAGCCAAATCTAAGAAAGCTCCCCGTCAAGCCAGCGACGAATATGCCCATGAAGAATCCCAGTGGAGCTGCACCTCCATAAATGCTGAAAACAAGGTTCTTCCGGGGTCCAGGCCTGTATATACTCCCTATCAGCATCAGCCCCGACGGTAGAAATGCCGCTGGCCCTAGTCCTTGTAATGCGCGGCAAATTATGAGCATCAGAGAATTTTTTGAAAAGCCAGCGACCACCGACCATAGAGAGAACCAGGCTAGACCAAATAGATAGACTGGATATCCGCCGTACATGTCAGAGAGACGGCCGAAAGGGAGGAAGAATGCTGCCGAAACAAGAGCGAAAGCGCTGGAAGGCCACACTGCAGAGGCTTGAGGGATGGATAGATCGTCTATCAAAGTTGGCAGGATGACGTTGAACCCGGACACGAAAAATTCCTACTTGCTGTTAGCCTGGGAATGAATAATACATGAGGCGTAGAGCTCACGGCCATGAATTGGGAGGCAATAATGGAGTAGCAAAATGCGAGCTCGGCTCCAAAGGATTTGAATTTGGCAGGCCTGTCTCGTCCCAAGCATTCATTGCGTGCTTTTTCAGACTCCCAAGCTGCTTCATGATGATGGAGATTGATGTGTTGCTCCTTGCCAGCAAGGGTTATTCGAGGTGCGTGAACCTGCTCAGGCCTGTCTTGTTCCGAATTGCCTTGATCTGGTGTGTATTTATTGGCATCTTTTTCCTGCCTGACCTGTGTATTCCCTTCCACTGACGTTTGACATACAAGTTGGGGCAAAATTCCCTGATGCTCAACCCCAACTGTAATTGCAGAGGCCATGATGTATTACAGCTCCTCCTCTGGCATAGCCGGGAATCTCTTGACTGTCCCGGTACCGGGCCTTTCGCAGGTACGAAGTATTTGGGCGAGAAGGGAAGGCAATCTCGAATGGCGATTGAATCATCCGGCAAAAGCCATAACGTAGATCTGTATCGACCGGAGCCATCACGTCTATGGCGGTGCAGGGTGATTGCTCAGTCGTGTTATTCAGGTCGTCATAGGAGGGCGTCATTTTGGAGAATTTTTTAGCATCAGGTCGTCACAGTTGACAAATCGACCCACGCTACTGGCCTTCGTCGGCGGTTCGCTGAAAGCCTATCCTCGACATCTTGACCGAGAGGTCTCAATAGACCGAAAACCCGGAGAGACCTGATGAGTACGTTTGTAGCGAGTGGCAGCCCGTTTTGGCAGTGACCCTGTAGCAGCATACCCATGTTGGCGCCTGAAACGGGGTGTAAGACAAGTTTCTTGCGCCATCGATGGCCTGTAATGCTATGCTAGCACCGGGTAATAGTTTGTATTGGTCTTGAAGAACGTCGTCACATCTAGCACTAAACCTCTTTGGGACATACGCGCTCGATTTCGACCTCGTGACAACTTCTTTCCGGCCCAATTTCTTCATCACAACAGCACGTCAAATATTTCGTTGTATTGGATGGCGAATCCATGAAGCTCGAGGACTGGCTTAGGTCTGTAGGTGGGCTCCTACAAATGTGATGACCGGACTGAAGCTACGCTTTTCGACTCCCACCACTAATATTACGGTTCTACAAGAGCTAAGATCGCAATGAGGAGTCATTCGTGGGACCCTCAATGATTGTAGGCTACGGCGATGAGGAAGTGTGACCAACGAGAAGGACGAAGTTGGAGAAAAGACCCTCCAAAAACCCGGCATCGACACGGAATCTAGCACGTTAAATCGAGAAGGTCCAGCTTCGGAACCCGTTACTGCTCCCTTTTGCTATCACTGCTCTCACTGGTCTGTCATGACTCTGGAATGCTATGATACATTGGCTGTGACCTTTCCAAGTTCTAAGCCAATATTGACAAAATTACCTCCACGCTGTGACCCACGAGCATCTTTGGTAGGTCGTTCATTAGAGGAAGAGACATCCATCAGAGTAGCTACCAGTTGGGACACCGAATTGCTTCCACCGAATAGAAGGCTCTTCATTTATAGAGTCATTCTGCTTGAACTCTGAACCAAAAATGATTTCAATCATTCTCCCACGTGAGGAAGACTAGACCTCTAGCCTTGAGTGACCAGCTTTTCCTCGAGATGCCGATTCAACCACTGGGCTCTGTCACGATATTCCGGACGAAGTGTTGGCACACCAAAATGAGGCTCAATGTCCAGTTTGAAAGTCTGCAAGCCATTGATTACCAGCAATGCCTTTACCCATTGTTCTTCAGGATTCAGGGGCAAGTTTGCTCCATCTGCCCCATCCAAGAGAATCTCGAGATGCCTTAGCCCTGGCATCTCGGTCGCCATTACATCGCAGAACGAGCACCAATGGTTGGGGGCGGATGATTGTGACATTGGTCCAGTTATATAGGCCGGACTTACTATGTATAGAGACATGATGGAAGCCAGGCGCTCTGTGCGAACAGTGGGGAGGAATTGAGTATACTGCGTCCAGTGATGAGCATAGTACAGTCCTGTAAGGGTATTGGTGGTATAGAGCACACGCGCCGCTTCCACGTAAATTTGCCGGCAAGTCTTGAGTAAAGACGTCTTGCCGGTTAGTGGATATGGCTTGGTCCGGACTGTGAGAATAGGTTTAGGGTCTGTCAAATGATAATCAACATGGCCGATTCGTTTTTGGCTTGGGACGTGGATGATTTGGAGAACACGATTCCCAATTGCAGCAACGTATATCATATACCGCAGTTCATACGGCAGCCGATTGAACATGCCCATGTTTTTGAATTGGGCCTCGCCAGTGGGCGTCGAGAGGGTTCGACGTCGGCGAGGCAGTGGCTTTGGATCGGTGTCATTCCGATTCATTCTCGCATTAAACGTCAAACTCGCGGAAGAGCTTGATTAATATGGTCCCTTCCGACTGCTGGAAGCGTTGTAATGTATGTAGCATCAATACGAACAGAGGTAAGGCAGGACACTAGACATAGCATATGTTGGGTATTTGGGAGCTACTCGATGTTGTAATCTCATAAATCCCAAGCCACCGTAGCCGTAATTCTAAAAAGTCACCGGGCAGCCACACCGACTGCGCCTCACCGCACCCACTAGTAGCAGAAGAATGAACGTTGAGCATCTCCATCATTCCTTCCAAGCGTCAAAGGGTGAGAGAGAAACGGTCGAAACGGTCGGAAAATCAGCTTGACAGGGGAAGTGTAAGCGTGTGAAGATGCCACATTAACTGTTGGAGCCTAGCTTTCGCAGGTCGAAATGATTGGACTAGAAGCGAGCACGAACTCGTCGACGACGAACGGTTGAAACATCACCCGCTGACAATCCCGAGGCAACTGGTGTAGGATGTTTCGGGCTGTCACGGACATCAAGTGTGACATGCAAAGTCACCGATCGGTCGTTCCAAGCTGCCTGGAATGGTGGTGAGGAAGCCGTGTGTACATGAAGGATGCAGATGAGCTGAAGATCCATGCAACATCTAAGCGAAGAAAAGCAAGAAACCGCTGCCAAAATCGTTCTAGGCTTCGTGCTGGGGCTGAGCGGGAAGCCTAATCGCTCGACTGCCTAGTTCTAAGGCAATGGGAGGACGGGACCCAGGTAAATGGTAAATATGGTTAAGGTACATAGGAACATCGAAAATGGGGCCGCCCTCCTGTTGGATTCTCTCGTCTTCACCGTCAGGCCGGCCTGCTCATCTCTCCCCATTATCAGCTCTGACCCTCTTCTTGTCTCACTGCAAGCTCCCTTCTTGATTCGAAGGGCTGCCTCTACCCATCAGAAGCAACTCTTTGGCCACCGCCAGCAGCTAAAGTCATCGCCGCCATCGCATCCGCCATGATGCCTTCACTATCCTCACAGACCCTGCTGGGTCTTTCTGCCACGACCGCAATCCTATCTAACATTGCTGATGTTACCGCCTCTCCTCATTCCTCTCCCAGAGTCTTGGGCCTCGACTTCCACAAACAGGCGCCTCGAAACACACCCACAGCGAACCGCCTACGAAAAAGACAGAAGACTGTGTCGGTAGACATCGACAATGCGGAAATCGCGTAGGCAATCCGCGATATTATTGCGAGATAAGAGCGAGGAAGCTGACGGTGCTATTTGGACAGGTACCTAATCAACATGACCGTTGGCACACCGCCTCAAGCGTTCAGTGTCCAACTTGATACCGGCAGTAGTGACATCTGGATACCCTCGATAGACTCCGATGCCTGTCAACAGGCGCCAGATGCATGTCAAGCTCTCGGTGCATTCAACTCATCCCAATCCTCCTCCTTCAAAGATATCGGCCGAGACCAATTCCAGATTGCGTACCAGGACAATACCGCGATTCAAGGGGATTATATATCCGATGCCTTGGTGGTGGGCAAGACGACGGTGCGGAATTTGACCATGGGTCTTGCTACTACAGCCTCGAGGCCATTTGGTATCATGGTACGAGGAACTGCTCTTACCTACAATCACGTCTCGTCGAAGTCGTTTGAGCGTCTTGCTCCTCGCATGTCAAAACACGTAACATGCCGTTTCAACGGAACTTGCTGACGTCGATGTTTTGCAGGGCATAGGCTATGACGCAGGTGAATCGATCGCCGCGCAAGATCCTTCCCAGATCTATCCGAACATCATAGCCTCACTAAAGAATCAAGGGGCTATCAATACCTTGGCGTACAGCCTTTGGCTCAACGACCTAAGTGAGTTGTCGAAACTCCTCTCGAGCTGCCCACTAATATTTTTTCAAAGATTCCTTGACTGGAAACATCCTTTTCGGCGGGATTGATACCGCCAAGTTTCACGGCAGTCTCATCGTCCTCCCAGTACAGAAATCATCCAACGATTCCTACACCGATTTCACCGTTGCCTTGACGTCGGTCAGTGTGATCGATGCTGCCGGGAAAACGGCATTCTCGCAAGACAAATTAGCTCTACCTGTCATCCTTGATTCGGGAACTACAATCACGTATCTCCCTGACGACATTGTCAACCCGATCACTAGTGGGGTTGGCGCCATCAACGATAATGAACTAGGCATGATCCTGCCTTGCTCCGTTGGAAACTCCGCTGCGAATTTGAGTTTCGCTTTTGGCGGCGCCGGAGGCCCTTCAATCGCTGTTCCTATGGGCGAGTTTGTAACTCCCATATACCTCCAAGACGGCAGTCAGCCCACTTTCAGGGACGGATCTGGCACTGTCTGTGGATTCGGTCTGATGTCTTCAGGGACAGGACCAATTCTCTTCGGAGATACCTTTCTACGATCAGCCTACGTCGTCTATGATCTAACCAACAATCAGATTGGAATGGCACCGACCAATTTCAATGCAACTACAGCAAACGTCGTCGAGATCTCAGGTTCCGAAATCCCAAGCGCTACTGCCACCGCAACTGGTGTTGCTGTTACTCAGACCTACACGGGACATCCCCAGGTGACGATCGCCCCAACGAAGAAAGGGGGTGCACAGGCATCAGGGGCGCAAGGCTCACCGATGTTCAACCTTGGCGCTTCAGCTACTGGCAATAGCGGCGGCGGTAAGGGTGCTGCCGTCACATTCGGGCCGCCCAAGATCGAGGCAGTCACTTTTATCACCGGCATGGTGTGCCTCATCTCGTTGATATTTGGGAGCTCATTAGTAGTTACGATCTAACGAAGTCGTTTGTAGCGGAAACTGGTATCATGGCATGTATCGTCATAGCGCTGGGGTTTTGGTGAGTAGCAGGTGGTTCATACTGCCTTGGTGAGTTTACTCTAATTGACAGAGTTGTGCTCGCCTCATTCGGACAAGCCGTTGACGTTATCCCTTACGACGCGAGAAATGCATGTGAAAAGCCCCGGAAGCTAATGCAAAAACGTTGTCGTTCCTGCCCCCCCGTCCTTTCACTTCAGATTCTAAGGTGATTTACAAGAACTCCAAGGAAGGCTGTATGATTGTTCAAAATGCTAGAAAACATTGAATGGGTGAAAGAACGACGCTGTTATTGCGGGATTGTGGGGAGCCGAGCTGTCTGGCTCCTTCCTTGATCTGAGGCACCTATAAGTGGGGTGCCACCTGCCTTGCTCTCTTCAATCTTCAAATCCTTTGCTTTTTTGTTGCATTCCATGATTCCGATCTTTCGTCTCTCTCGATAATGAAAGAACTCTTTAGTGACGTTTGCAAACATGTCTCTCCACCTCTTGGTGATTCTTCTAACAATCAGCCTGATCTCAGCCTCCTCCCTAACCTCCAACATTTCGACTGATGACGGCTTTATCTTGAACTTTGCTATAACGCTCAAATACCTGCAGCGTGCCCTCTACGAATGTGGCCTCGCTACCTTTGCCCAAAAAGATTTCGTGGCCGCTGGCTTCGATGATCCGTTCTACACCAATTTGCAACAGATATACTTTGATCAACAAAGCCACGCTTATTTGCTAAACAATGTCCTCCTCGCAGCAGGCATCAAGCCCGCCGTTCCTCTCGAGTACAGCTTCCCCTACACAGACATTTCGTCTTTCGTCAAGCTAGCCAGTATCATCGAGGGGATCAGTGTCTCAGCGTGAGTGAATTAGGCCCTAAGCCATCGGTGATCCCTACTGAAATGAGGCAGATATCTAGGCGCGATAAGCTCGATTGATGATAAAGACTACCTGACGGCAATGACCTCCATCCTCAGCACCGAAGCCCGTCATACCTCTTACCTCCGCGCTGGTCTCGCCGAAACGCCTTTCCCAAATCCCTTCGATGCACCGCTGGACTTCGTAAGCCTATCCCTCCCTCTTTGCGCACGCTTCAGTTACTGACAAAACCTAACCCTAGAACGAAACCTCCACCCTCATCTCCCCTCTCATCAATCCCCTCACCACCAACCCCCTCAACCTTCCCCTCACCTCATACCCGCCCCTAACCCTCGCATGCACACCCTTCTACTACGAGTATGTTTACCCAAAGCACCCGCCGCGATACCACTCACACTCCCTAGAGCCAACCGCACCTCCCTAACCTTCACCAACGCCTCCTCCCGCGCTCTCGCCCTCAACATCCCACCCTCCACACCCATCTACGCAATCTTTCTCTCGGGTCTGATGAAGGTGTGTGTGCACTCCCCTCCTGTCAAACCCCCTTTCACCGAAAACCCCCTGAATTTGTAATAGCTCCCAGTCCCCGTCCAGCATACAGCCGGGAGTGATGATTTCTACGTCGAGCGCATTCCGGCTGGGGTATTGGGGCAGAGCTATGTTTTATTGTCGGTGGAGGAGTGGTGGGATGGGGATGGGGAGGGGGGGGTTGTTGCTGGGCCGGCTGTTCTTGAGGTGAGAAGATCGGTGGTAGAGGGAGTGAGTGAGACGTGCTGATTGGAAATAGGTCTATCCGGCGGGGAGGATTCCTGAGACGCCGAGGAGGGGGTGTGTTGCTCCTAGCCTGGGGATATGATGTACGTTGGTGTATTAGAGGATGGGGAAGGGGGCCAGAAAGCTGTGGTTCGTCAAAAGTATGGTATTCCTAGGGGGAGAGGAAGCATTGAAGATGAGTGTCGAAATTTTTCTTGTTTGGAAGGGACTGTGCGGCCATGATTTTCCTGGTAAAAGCCGCCTAGATCAAAGTTTGTTCTGTTTTACCGCGTTAGTCATGAGGTGAACTGATTTCGAATCATCACGTTGTCGGGGAAAATACTCTGTAAAAGGGGGGCCAACGGTCTCTTCATCTTGGTGCCTCTTCCCTATTGCCCGAACAGCGAGGCCTCCTGGCAGCCACGCCACACCCCATTGAGCAATCGAGTAGTAAGATACCATTTTCTTCCTCCCAGTATAAGAAGTAATAGAGCCGATGCTGAATCGATTAGCTGAAATTATGCGCTTGCCACTTCTCGTAGCACATCATTTTGGATTGGATTGGGTAAGATCATTTCAGCCGCCTCATGCCCATTTGTGCTTACGGTTCTTCGTTTTTAGGGAAATGGCCATTGGTGGATCTTTAGTTTCTTCCTTCGGTACCATGTGTCTAACCTTTGAGTAGTAAGATATCCTAGAAGCCGCTACACACTTTTTCGGCCAATTGAATTGCAAGGACCTTGACCTTCGTTTCAGTGGGAACAGAGTGATAGCTGATGCTTGCATTGAGTAGCTAAAAGGACGTGTTCGTCATTTTCTAATAATACACAGTTCTCGAAATGAAGAAGATCAAGTCAGCTGGTTCCTCTCAATTATGCCGACGATATTCCACCAGCCTTGGGCGAGATCTTTCGCAAAAGATGGCCTTCAGGTTCCTCGTCCGGTGCCACTTTCCTATATCCGACCGACTGGCAAGATCTATGCCAACTGTCCATCGCGATGCTGATCTCTGCAACATTCAAATCGGCGATTAGCAGGCGCTCCTTCCCCTTTTCACGTCTCCTGCCCCTCCTGCGGCGTCTCCAACAATGCCACCTCAATCTCCCTCAGCACCGCCTTCTCATAATCCGCCTTGCGATCCATCACGACAGCCGTCTGCGGCTGATCACCAGGCCTCTGCTCCCAGATTCCATTCAGTTCCTTCTG
>JAABUP010004069.1_pt1 | contig 24582 bp, 24 predicted proteins | sample 5559201 | NCBI WGS metagenome assembly JAABUP01 (sample SAMN10711887, study PRJNA513373) | rock metagenome | isolation source: Antarctica rocks | place: Antarctica
GTGACCGGACGCGCGGCCGCTCCGCCGCTCGCGCCGGCGTCCTGGGCGGTGTCGCTGCGTGCAGGCTCCGAAGCGCCCAGGTAGCGGCCACCAGCTGTAACTACCAGCCCACTCCCGACCGGGGAAGTATTGGTCACCCACTGGGCCGCGCAGCTCGGGACGCCACGGCTCGCGCTGCAAGTTCTCGCCGAGGCTCACCCCGCCACCCTGACCAAGAACCAGGTCGCCGCCCCCAGCGGCTTCGAGCAGTACGCCGATGCCTTCACGCCGACCCCGGCCGCCACTGGCGATGCGATTCGACAGCACCGACGGCATCACGACTCATCCAAGATGGACGAGCCGGCGCGCACCGACTAGAGGAAGTCGCCGACTGGGCCCCCAGCGCACAACGTTCTGAAGATCTCGCCGCCACCGACTGGTCGGACGCCGACCCGGGGGACCGGGCAATGTTTGGTGGATAATGGTGATTATGCATCAGGCAGGCGTTGGGGGGTGGGGGAGAGTCCGTCGAGGACGGCGGCGGTGGCGGCCAGCCACGCCTCCCGGGTCCGCCGGTGCAGGGCGAACAGGTCCAGTTCCTGTCCGGTGGCGATGACCGGGTCGTAGGGGATCTCGACCACGGCGCGGGTCACCCGGGCGTAGTGCTCGATCAGCTCCCGGCGGACCGGTGGGTACGTGGCCGGTCGCGCGGCGGACAGCACGGTGACGGCCTGGTCGGCGAGCCGGCCGCGCCCGGTGCTGCGTAGGTGGTCCAGGACCCAGCCGGCGCCCTCGGCGGTGTCGGCCTGGTAGGTGGACACCACGACGAGGGCGTCGGCGGCGTCGACAGCGGCCTGCCAGTTGCTGGCGCGGACGTTGTTGCCGGTGTCGACGACGATGACCCCGTAGAAGCGGGCCAGGACCTCCCGGATCCGGCGGAACTCGACGGCGTCGACCTGCGCCATCCGGGCGGGGTCCCCGTCGGAGGCGAGGACGTCGAACCGGGCCTCGCCCTGGGGGCGGGTGTAGGCGGCGAGGTCCCCGATCCGGGCCTTCACGGTCTGGAAGTGGTCGACGTCGGCGAGCAGGTCCCACACGGTCCGGTTCGCGTCCGGATGAGCGAGGGCGCGCAGGCCGAGGGTCCCGCGGGTCTCGTTGTTGTCCCAGGCCAGCGCCGAGCCGCGGTGGGCGCCGAGGGTCGCGGCGAGCAGCAGCGCGGCCGGGGTCTTCCCCGCTCCCCCCTTGGGGTTGACGACCACCACGGTCCGCGCCCCGACCAGCGGCCGGCGGACCGCTTCGAGCCGGTCCCGGTGCCGCATCTCGGCGTGGCCGGGACGCACCGGTAGGCGGTTGCCGGTGGCGGCGGCGACCCGGCCGCGCCACCCCCACGCTGCCGGTCGGCCGGCCGGGGACAACCGCGCCGGGAGCAGGTCCTCCACGTCGAGCCCCCGCCGGGGCCTCGTGGCCGGGGGCGGCGTCGCCGGCGCGTCCGGTCGGACCGGGTCGGTGACGGCGGACGGCTCGACCTCATCGGCGGGCGGGGCAGCCGGGCTGACGGGTGGTGGGGTCCGCGGAGTGCGGACCGGGCTGGTGGTGACGGGGTGGGTGCTCATCCGGTCTGCTCCAGGGTCAGGATCCGCCAGATAGCGGCGGTCGGGCGGGTCAGGGTGAGGAAGTCGGTCCAGGTCACCGGGGTCCCGGTCCACCCGCCGCGGCCGCTCGGGATGGGGTTCACCACCTGCTGACCGGACTACTGGATCGGGGTGATCCCGGCGGGTGCGCCGGCTCCGCTGGCGAGTGCTCTCCGGGTACGCGGGGCCGTCCGGGGAGACCTCGAGCCGGCGGTTTCTGCCGGCCGCGTCGGTGAGGTGCAGGCGCACCGGATGGCCGTAGAGCCCGGCGGTGGCGGCGGCCGCGGCGAGCAGCGCCCTTTCGGGGTCCCGGGCGTCGGCGTCGACGGTCCGGCCGTCGAGGGTGGCGGTCCCGTCTGGGCTGATCCGGCCGCGTAGGACGGGGAATCGGGGCGCTGCTGCTGCTGCTGCTGCTGGCCGAGGGGTCCTCACGGGCTCTGCTGGTCCAGTTCGGTGACCTGCCAGCGCCCACCGGGGGTACGGGTGAGCCCGACGTACACCGCGACGCTGACCGCGGGCCCGGTCCACCCCGGGGCGGTGGGGGTCTGGGTGAGCAGGTACTGGCGGTCCGCTGTAGTCGCGGTGTCGGCGGGATGGTCATCGGCCGCGGCGGCGACATGGACGACCAGGCGGGCGCGGCGGGCCGACCAGCTGTTCCAGGCCGCGCCCGGTCCCGCGGCCGCGTCGTTGGCGGCGCCCAGGGCGGCGGCGTAACCGCCGCCGAACCAGGGCAGGGCGCGGCGCTGCGCGTCCAGGGGGCTGGCGTCGGTGACGGTGTCGGCGCTGTAGGCGACGGTGAGCGCGGCGACGGCGACGACACCCGGGTCCGGGCTGGTCAGGGTCGCGGTACCGGGCAGACCTGCGGTCGGGCTCGGCCGGGTCGAGGCTCCCGGGGTCGAGGCTCCCGGGGTCGAGGCCGGTGCAGCGGGTGCGCCGGTGCTCGGACGCACGGTCCCCGACGCACCCGCACCTGACTGCATCGGCGTCGCCGCGGTGGATGCTACGGGTGACGGCAGGCCCGACGTGGTCAGCAGTGGTGGTTGGGCGGCGCAGCCCGCGGCTGCGGCGGCGATGAGTGCCGCGATGGCCGCGGCCATCGCGGGGCGGGGCGGTGGCGGTGGCGGGGTCATCCGAACCTCACCGGGTGCCAGGTCTGGGTGGCCCAGTACCGGCTGGACAGGCTGATGACCTCGACGTGCCCGCCGGTCTCCGGGGCGTGCAGCATCTGCCCGGCGCCGAGGTAGATCCCGATGTGGTGCAGCCCGCTGGCATCGGCGAACCCGATCCCGTCGCCGGGCTGCAGCTGCGCCCGCGGAACCGGCGTGCCCGCGGCCACCTGGGCGGCCGCGGTCCGCGGGAGCGTGATCCGCCGGCCCGAGGCCTGATAGACGGCGAAGCGGACCAGCCCGGAGCAGTCGAACCCGACGGTGTGGGCCCCGGACCCGATCCCCGGGCTCGGCCCGGTCAGGCTCCCCCCGCCCCAGGAGTACGCCACCCCGAGCTGGGTCCGGGCGTAGCCGATGGCTGCCACCCCCAGACTGCCGCCGACCCCGGGGGTCGGCGCCGGGGGTTCGGCGGTGAAGGTCGCCGCGAGTGCCGTGATCCGGATCAGGTACCCCTGGGTCTCCGCCGGGTAGCGGGACACGTCCCCGCCGGTGGCCAGCACCATCCCCTCCCCCGCGTTGTAGGAGGCCAGGGCCAGGTCCCGGACGGAGCCGACCACCCGCCCGGCGCGCAGCGCAGCGGCCATGTCCGCCGCCAGCGAACAGTCGAACGCGGCCTGGGCGGGGATGGCGTCGGCCGGGTCGAAGGGGTCCCGGACCCCGTCACCGTCCCCGTCGCGGCCCCAGCCCGCCCAGGTGCCGGGCATGAACTGGGCGATGCCCCGCGCCCCGGCCGGGGACACCGCGCGGGGGTCGAACCCGGACTCCTGGTCCAGCTGCGCGGCGATCCACGCCGGTGGGAATGTCGCACACACCGAACCGGCGGTGTTGACCAGCCCGACGTAGGCGGCCGGGACCGACCCGACCCGGACCACTCCCCCGCCGCTCCCCGGATCGCCGGGGTCGGCTGCCCCGCCGGTGTCCAGTGAGCCGCCGACCATCGCCAGGCTCAGCACCCCGACGACGACCGCGCCGCCGACCCCGGCCAGCACCCCGCTACCGAGCACCGTCGCCGACCCCCCACCCGCTCATTCACTCCAGTGAATCACAGCCGCGATCAGCTGGTACCTAGGCTCACTGTGGTGAAGTCGTTCGTTGCATGGGTCGCGGTCCGGCACGGCGCGGATCACGTGCAGGTGGTGGTGTCCTGGGGGGTCACGCCGGGCAGGTGTGGCACGGCAGGTTCGACCGCCGGTTGGCCCAGCACGCGCGCGGCGGGCTGGCGCGTCCCCGGCCGGTTGGTGGCGCGGTGCTGGGCGGAGCGGGCCAGCTGGTCCGACGGCGCGGTGGCCGCGGTCGCGATCCGAGCCAGGGTGGCTGGAGCCAGGGTGGGAGGACCCGGGCACCGGGCAGGCCCGGCACGCGGTGGCCGACGGCGCCGAGGTGGTCTTCGTCAACGGCGGGGACGGGACGGTGCGGGCGTGCGCCGAGGGGATGGTCGGATCGGCGGCCGCGCTGGCGGGGCTGCCCGCCGGCACGTCGAACCTGCTGGCCACCAACCTCGGCCTGCCCTCCGACCGGGCGCCGGGGTCCGCCTGGCCACCGGGCGGGGGCGTCGGCGGATCGACGTCGGCGCGCTGGACGGACACGTGTTCACGGTGACCGCCGGGATGGGCTTCGACGCCGCCATGGTCCGGGACGCCCCCCGCCGGCTGAAGTCGTGGGTGGGCCCGCTCGCCTACGTGGTGTCGGGCCTGCGGCACGTCCGCAACCGGTCGATGTCGGTCGGGATCGTCCTGGACGACGGGCTGCTGGACATCGCCGTGCTCATCCCGCACAGCCCGGTGCAGTGGCTGGGGACCGGCTGGACGGTGTGCGCCGCCGGGAGCGGATCCCGTCGATGGAGGTGCACCGCGCGGCCCACGCCGTTGTCACCAGCGACCGGGAGCAGCCGCGCGAGGTCAACGGCGACGACGTCGAACCGGGTCGGGTCCTCGACGTCCGGGTACGGGCCGACGCGCTGCGGGTCTGCGTCCACCAGCCCGACCGGGCCGAGCACCAAGCCGACCAGGCCGACCAGGCCGACCAGGCCGACGGGGCCGACGGGGCCGACGGGGCCGACGGCTGATCCTGACCGGCCGCACGGCCGGTACTGACAGGGGAAACGACAGCCGGACAGCACCGGGAACCAACGACGGTGCGGCGGCATCTGAAGTGACGGATTCGGTGACCGCAGGACACCGAACCGGTCGCGGCCTTCGTGGCAGCGACTCCCCGAAGGAGACGTCGTGTCCATCCGTTCCCTCTCCCCCGCCCGTTCACTCGCGGTGGTCCTGGCCGCTTCGGCACTCGCGGCCACGGCGGCCCTGCCGGCGCAGGCGGCCACCGCGGGCGCGCAGCCGCAGGCATCGGTCAGCCAGGCCGGCCGGGTCCCGGCGCCGTTCCACGCCGCGGTGGTGCGGGCGGCCGCCGGCGGTCCGTCCCGGACGACCGGTGCTGCCGCCCAGGGGCTCCGCGCGGACGGCGTCCGGCCGATCGGGTCCGGGGTCTCCACCGACCTGCCGACCCGCATCGAACTGGGCTCGCCGCTGCTGACGACGAACTACACCATCGACGTCCCGACCGGGAACCTGGGGAACCCGGCGATCGAGATCGCCCTGGCCGACGCGCACGGCAATCTGGTCTTCGAGACCTACGTCAACGGCCAAGCCCACCAGAGCTCCTACTCCGGCACCGTCAGCGTCCCCCTGCAGGCGGTCACCACACTCGGCGCAGCGCAGTGGCTCGTCGCCTACGGCCCCTCGGACGGGGACCTCGGCACCGTCCGGATCGCCCGGCTGGGCACCACGGTCAAGTTCCGCTCGCTGCTGGGTGAGAGTGTCACTCGCTCCGGGGCCGACGTCCACGTCGTTGGATCGGCCAAGGCCTTCAGCCCGGAGAGCTACACCTTCCTGCCGCGCACCGGTGACACGGTGGCACTACAGCGCTGGTCCTCCACCGGGTGGATCACCGTGCGGAACCTGCGCACCGACTCCCGCGGCCACGTCGACACCACCGTCCGGATCCCGTGGCGCGTCGGCCTCCGGCTGACGGACAACGACGACGCGGACACCTTCGGCGCCAGCACCGCCGGCTCGGTGGTCTGAGCGGAAGCCCGTTCCGGCCGGTAGCCGGCCCGCGGACACCGTTCGGACGCCCAGCACGACGTCCGGACGGTGCCCGCGGCGGGACGCCGCGCCGGCCCCGCGGCGGGCGGCGGCGCCCCCACGGGGCACGGCGGACCGCCAGGGACAAAGTCGATCACGGTCGCCGCGGTGAACTCCTTGCAGTTGTCGCTGCGGATCACCGCCGGCGGCCCGTGCTCAGCGAACAACCGTTCCAGGGTCGCGATGACCCCGCGGGCCCGATGGACCGGGCGACCTCGAACCCGACCCGGGTGAACTCATGGACGACGTTGAGCAGCCGCAACGGACCACCGTCAGCGGTCCGCAGGGCGATGAAGTCATAGGACCGGGTGTGACCGGCCCCGATCGCCGGCCGTTCCCAACCCGCGGGGTGGGTGGCCCGCGGGGTGGACTGTCAGGTAGGGCTGGCGCCACAGCCCTTCGACGCGCTTGACGTTGACCGCCCAGCTGGCTCTCAGCGGTCCGCCGACGCTGTCAGGTCAGGGCGGTCATGACGACGAGCGCGACGAGGCTGCCGAGCGCGACGCCGGTGAGGGCCTCGGGGACGGTGTGGCGGTGCAGCGCGACCCGTGACCAGGCGAGGACGGCGATGAGCAGGTAGCCGAGCAGCAGCACCGGCCCGTACAGGACGACCAGCATCATGACCAGCGCCGAGGCGGCGCTGGTGTGACTGGACACCCGCCAGGCCAGGTTGACCGTGCCCGCGACGGCGGCGCCGACGACGACGGTGACGGTCGCGGCGAGGAGCTGGCGCGGTGCGGGCAGGACCGCGAGCACGAGCACGCCGAGTGCCGCGGTGGCAAGGGCGACGGCGATGTAGGTGACCCGGGCCCGCCGGGCCGCGGACCCGGTGCGGGCGCGGTCCCGGCGTAGCCGCCGGGTCAGCCCGAACGGCAGGACGGCGGCGAAGAAGACCCCCAGCAGACCCCAGCCCAGCCCGGCGGGAACGGTGGAGCTGCTGGTGGCACCGATGGCCAGGAACGTTGCGAGACCGAGCGGGAGACCGAGGACCTTGGACGCGAGCTCGGCGACCGGGGTCGCCGGGCCGCTCCGCGTCGCGGTGTCCGCGGACCCGGTAGCGGCCCCGGCAGTGGACCCGCCGCCGGTGGTGGTCATCGGGTGGTCCTCCTGGTCAGCTGGGGCTCGGTCCGGGTGTCGACGGGCCCGGTTCCCGTCACGGCCACCGGGTCCCCCGCCGGGCCGGGCAGGTGGTCGGTGAACCGGGTGACCCGCCGGGAGTGTCGGCGGCACCAGGCGACCCGGCGCAGGTGCCGGGCGACCTCGTCCTCCCCGGAGCGGGTGTCGGCCAGCGGCGCCGCCCGCCCGTACGTCGGCGGGGACCCGGCCAGGTACCGGTTCCGGGCGGCGGTGAGCCAGCAGGCGTCGACCACCGCCGCGCGGCGCGGGCCGCGCAGGCCGCGTGCCGCCTCGAGCGCGGCCCGATCGACGGCGGGGGTCACGTAGTTGCGCAGTCCGGCCGCGGCGTCGAGCAGCTCCACCACGATCCGGTAGCGCCGGATCGCCAGGCTGGCCCCGTCGAGCAGGTCCTCGGTCCGGGTGGGGATCTCGGCCAGGACCAGCCGGGGGTTCACCACCGACAGCTCCAGCCACAACGACCGGAGCAGCTGGACGTCCCAGCGGTAGAGCAGGGGTTCCCACGCCCGCCGGGTGGCGGCGGCGGCGGGCGGCAGCAGCAGACCGACGCCGACGGCGAGGGTGCCGACGGTGAGCAGCGGCTCGTCGAGGGCGGTCGTGACGGCGGCGACCGACCCGCCGGGGCTTAGCGCGGCGGCACCCAGAGCGGTGAGCTTGTTGGCCGAGTAGAGGAGCCCGATGACGGCGCCGGCGGCGACGAGGGCGAACCCGGCGCGGATGGCGGTGCGCCGGGATCGGCGGGCGTAGCCGGCGATCCGGATCAGCTCGACCAAGGCGACGCCGAGGAAGGCGACCTGCACGGCCCAGTACCCCCGGATGGCCGGCAGGCCGGCGTACCGGTCGGTGAACTCCGGTGCCTCCACCGGCAGCGGGGCGACGGCGAACAGCGCGGCCGCGGCGGCGATGACCGCGCCGGCGGTGACCACCAGTGCCAGCGGGAACCGCGGCCGGCCGGGGACGTGGACGGCGCGCAGTACCCCGAGCAGGACGGTGGCCCCGATGATCACGGCCGTGTGTTCGATCAGGTCGGCGATGTTGGGGACCCCGAGCGCGGCGTCGAGCGTGGTGTAGACGGGGTCGACGTTGACGGTCAGCCCGATGGCGAAGCAGGTCAGCGCCAGACAGGTCCCGGTCGAGCCGCCGTGGCGACCCGGCAGCGGGAGACGCAGCAGCGCCGCGCAGCTGAACAGGACCGGTGGGACCAGGGACAGGGCCAGATGGCCGCTCACCCGAACTGGTCCTCGACGCGGTCCGCCGGGGTGGGGGTGTGGGGCCTGGTCCGGCGGATCTGGTGGCGCCACAAGGTGGCCATGGCCTCGGCCTCGGCCTCCTCGGGGTCGCTGTACTCGGTCCGCCCGCGCCCGGCGGTGATCAGCTCGCGGGTCTGCGGGGACAGGTGGGGGGTGAGGCCGGCGACCAGCTCGGCGGGCAGCGCGCGGGGCAGGTGCCGGCGCAGCAGGTGCGCGAACTCGTGGAAGACGGAGTGTTCGGCCTGGAACGGGCCGACGAGCGTGGAGTACCAGATGTGATCGGCCCGGCCGGTGGGCAGCCACAGCCCGCAGGGGGCGTCCCAGTGGGCGTCGACGTCAGCGGGCAGCGGGCTCAAATGGATCGGGCGGCCCCGGCGGGCGGCCAGCGCGCGGCGGAAGTCCTCGAGGCTGAACGGGTCGGGCACCGGGACGTCCGCCACCAGCGGCCCGTAGTGGTCCTGCAGCTGCCTCAGCCTCACCGCCGTGAACCTCGACCTCCCGGCCGGGATGGTCCCGCGGCCGTTGATGAGGCTAGGCGCGGGCGGCTACCGCCCTGACCACACGATGTTGATCACTGTGGTGAATCGTCCGACCGGCGCCGCCGGCGCCGGGGGCGCGGCTGGTCCGCCGCGTCCGGTGGGTCCTGGACCGGTGGGAGGTTCTCCAGCTCGCGGACCTGGTCCAACATGACGCTCAGCGCCCGCAGCATCCCCGGGGAGACACCGTCGGAGCGCCGTTGGATGTCCAGGACCGGGGAGTCCGCCAGCGAGTGCAGCAGCCCGAGCTCGGCCTGGACCCGTTCGGCGACGGCGTCGTCGAAGAAGTACGCCGGGGAGACCCCGAACGCCTCGGCCAGGACCTCCAGGTGCCGTTTGGTGGGGTTGTCCCGCTGCCCGGTCCGCAGGTAGTAGAGGTAGGTCGCCGAGATGGTGGGCCCGCCGCGTTCGGCGATGAGCCGGGCGACGTCCTCGTTGCTGCGCTCCCGGCTGCCGGCGGGGTGGACGTGGGCGAACAGGTAGTTCAGCTTGTCCGCGAACACCGGCAGCGACGGCCCGGCCGGCTTCGGAGGCTGGTCCGTCTGTGACGGCTGCCCCGGGTCCGTGGGGTCCGCCGGAGCAGGCGAGGGGTCCGCAGGCGGCCCGGACGGTGGCGGTGACGCCTCGTCCTGGCCGGTCATGCGCTCCCCGTGTTGACCGTGCGTCCGCGGTCGGGTCCCGACAGCGGTGTCAGGCGGTCGTGGACGCCTACCCGGAGGGTATCGGGCGGTGATCACCAGGGACGGACCGGCACGTACGGCAACACGCGCGGACTTCACCCATGTGACAGATAGCGACCCTCTGTGCTTACAGTGGCCCGTAATCTTTCACCCGTGTGAATCCAGGTCGGGAGGTACGGATGAGCGGACGGACACCGCTGCCGCGCCGCCGGCGCGCGGGCCGACGCCGGACCAGCGGCCCGTTCGCCCCGACCGAACCCGCCACGGCTGCCGACACCGGCGCTGCGCGGCCCCTGGGCATGTGGGCCGACCCGACTCCCGGTCGGGTGAACCCAGGACCGGCAAGTGACCGGGTGCCCGTTTGGACCGACCCGGTCCGCGCGGACCTCGGCGGGACGGACACCGACTGGACCCGGGCCCGGTGGTGGTGGCTCGGGGTCCACGGCGGGGCCGGGGTGTCGACCCTGGCCGCGATGGTCCCCGGCGGGGCGGACGCCCACCGGCGCTGGCCGGACCCCGCCAAGGGAGGACCGCACCCGGTGCTGCTGGTCGCCCGGGCCCACGCCCAGGGACTGCGCCGGGCCCGCGCGGCGTGCCGGCAGTGGGCCGCCCGCGACGTCCCCGACGACCTGCACCTGGCCGGGGTCGTCCTGGTCGCCGCGGCACCCGGCCGGCTCCCCGCCCACCTCGGCGACCAAGTGCGTCTGCTCACCGGGATCACCCCGGCCCAGTGGTGGCTGCCCTGGCAGCCGGAGCTGCTCGACCTGCCCGACCCGGCCGGGGTCGCCGTGCCCCCGGCTCTCTACCCGCTGATCCGCGACCTCACCGACCTGCGAGGAGACCCGCTTTCATGACCGTCCTATCGTCCCTGACCGTGCTCGGCGCGGCCTTCATCAACCCCCATCCGCAGCAGCCCCCGGGCACCGCCGGGCTGGTCACGCTCATGGGCTGGGTCGCCTGGGGGTTCACCGGGGTGTGCGTCATCGCCCTGATCGTCGCCGCCGGCGCGCTGGCGCTGGCCCACCGGAGCGGGCGCGGCGGGGAGCACGCCACCGGGATGGTCGTCGTGCTCGTCGCCGCCATCATCGGCAGCTCCGCCGGGCCGCTGCTCAACGCCCTGACCGGCTGACCTAATAGCCCCATGGCTGACGGCACCGACACCCGCAACCCTTGGACCCGTCCCGGCGTGCTCATCGCGGCCGCGTTCCTCGTGGTCGCGGTCGTACTCGGGATCGTCGTCGTCACCCGCACCGGGCCGACCACGCCCGCGGCGACACCGACCGCCGCGACCACCACCGCGCCCGCCGACAGCGCGAAGCCGACCGTGTCGGCCACCTCCGCCACCGCCACCGCACCGCCGGCGGGCGGGGAACAGCAGCTGCCGCGGACCGCGCCCCCGGTCAGCTGGGTCACCGTCAAGACCCTCGCCCTGCCGGTCAGCGCCACCGCGGGCCCGCAGGTCAACACCGACACGGTGATGTCCGGCTACGCCCACACCCCGATCGGAGCACTGATCGCAACGGCTGACATCAGTGCCCGGTACTCCATCGTCGATGACTGGCGGCAGGCCACCCTGGCCTCCGTTGCCGACACCCCTGGCCGGACCGCGTTCCTGCAGCAGCGGGCGTCCTACGGGCAGGTGACGCCGACCCCGGGTCAGCTGACCCAGATCGCCGGGTTCACCATCGTCTCCTACACCCCGGACCGCGCCGTCGTTCAGCTCGCCCGCGCGGCCGGCGACGGGAGCCTGACCGTCACCACCGACACCGTGGTGTGGCGTGACCGTGACTGGAAGCTGCTGCTCCCGGACAGCGGCACCACCCCGCCGGCCGCGGACCTGCAGTCCCTGCAGGGTTTCATCCCCTGGTCGAACACATGACCGGCGCGTCGGTGTCCGCGATCCGTGCCCTGCCCGCCGCGCCGGGCTTCTGCGACATCCCCGGTGTCGGTCAGGTGTGTCCGGGCAACATCCTCAAGGCCGGGTGGGCTGGGGTCATCGACTCCTTCCAGCAGGCGGTCGGCCAGACCATCCGGCTGCTGTTCACCTTCTGGGACAAGGTCCCCGCCCCGTCGCTGTCCGAGACCTCCGGTCCGGTCGGGGAGCTGCAACGTTCCCTGTCCTGGTACGTCGGGCTGTTCGCCGTGGCCTCCGTCCTGATCGGCGCCGCCCGGATGGCGTGGAGCCGCCGGGCGCGCAGCGGGGTCGACCTGCTGGGCTCCGTCGTCCGCCTGCTCGTGGTGTCCGCGGTCGGGGTCCCGGCGGTCGCTGCGCTGGTGGCTGCCGGCGACGGGTTCTCGACCTGGCTGTTGCAGCGCTCCGCGGGCGGGAACTTCGGGGCCCGGATGACCGCGCTGGGTGAGACCGTCGCGCTGACCACTGCTCTGGGCGGTGGGGCGGCCAGCGCGCTGACCCTGCTGATCGCGATCCTGGCGATCCTCGGCGCGCTCGCCCAGGTGGTGGTGCTGGTCCTGCGGGGCGCGATCCTGGTCATCCTCACGGCGACCCTGCCGCTGGCGGCGTCGGCGACCAACACCGACCTCGGCCGGCAGTGGTGGTCCAAGTCCTGGGCGTGGCTGATCGCGTTCATCGTGTTCAAGCCCGCCGCCGCGCTGGTCTACGCCGGCGCGTTCTACCTGATCGGCGCGGGCACCGACGCGCAGTCGGTGATCGCCGGGCTGATGACCCTGGCCCTGGCTGCGTTCACCCTGCCGGCGCTGATGAAACTGCTCGTCCCCGCGGTCGCCTCGGCCAGCTCCTCGGTCTCGGCCGGAGAGGTGCTCGCGGTCGGCGGTGCGATGGCCAGCGGCGCCGTCGCCGTCGGGCAGCTCGGCGGAAAGGCCACCACCGGCAGCGCCGGGAGCGGCGGGGGCGGCGCGGCCCGTGACGTCACCCAGACCGGTGGGGGACCCGCCGGGAGCGGTGGCGGCGTACCCGGCCCGGCCGGTGGCGGCGGGTCCCCGGGCGGCTCCGGCTCCGCCGGGGCGGGCGGGACCCCCGCCGCCGGGGCCGCGGGGACATCGGCGGGCGCCGGGGCTGGTGCTGGGGGTGCCGCGGCGGGGGGCGGTGCCGCGGCCGCCGGAGCGGCGGCCGGGCCGGTGGGCGCGGCGGTGGCCGCCGGTGCCCGGGTCGTTCAGGCCGGCGCGGCGGGCGCGGCCCGGATGGGCAACGCCGCCGCCGGCCAGGACGCGGGTAGTGCAGCGAGCCGAGCAGACAAGCCAGCAGAGCAGGGAGACCGGCGATGACCCAGACCCGTCAGGAACCCACCTACGGGCACTGGCGCACCCCCTCCTCCGGGGGGCTGGGCAGCCTCGGCCTGGTCGGCACCGTGCTGCTGCTGATCGGTCTGGTGGTGGTGATCGTGCTGCTCTCGGTGGACCGGATCGCCGCTCTGGTCGCCGGCGCCGTCCTGCTCGCCGTGCTGGTGCCCCTGTCGTTGCGGGTGGACGGCCGCTCCGCGCTGCAGCGCCTCACCGCGCGGACGGCGTGGTGGGCTGGGCGGTCCCGCCGCGCGCACCTCTACCGCTCCGGGATCGCCTCCCCCGTCGCCGGCGGGCACCACCGGCTGCCCGGACTGGCCGCCCAGACCCGGGTGTACGCCTGCGTCGACGCCTACGAACAGCCCTTCGCGATGGTGTTCCTCCCCTCCACCGGGCACTGCTCGGTGACCCTGCGCGCCGGCGCCGACGGCGCCGCCCTGGTCGACGCCGACCAAGTCGACACCTGGGTCGCCGGGTGGGGCCAGTTCCTCGCCGCACTGGGCCACGAACCCGGACTGGCGGCCTGCGCGGTCACCGTGGAGACCGCCCCGGACCCCGGGGTCCGCCTCGAGCAGGCCGTCGCCGGCAACCGCTCCCCCACCGCCCCCGCCCTGTCCCGGCAGGTGATGGACCAGATCGTGGCCACCTACCCGGCCGGGTCCGCGGTCATCTCCACCCGCATCCAGCTGACCTGGCGGATGACCACCCCCACCGGGCGGCGCGACCCCGCCGACATGGCCGTCGAGCTCGGCGCGCGGCTGCCCGGGCTGACCGGGATGCTCGCCACCACCGGCGCGGGTGCGGTGTCCGCGATGACCGCCGAGGAACTCGCCGAGACCGTCCGCGTCGCCTACGACCCGGCCGCGTTCGCCGACGTCGAACGGGCCCGCGCTGAACACGGACACGCCGGCATCGACTGGACCGACGCCGGCCCCGTCGCCGCCCAGGAACAGTGGGACAGCTACCACCACGACTCCGGCACCACCACCACCTGGACGATGGCCGAGGCCCCCCGCGGCACCGTCACCAGCCGGGTCCTGCTCGCCCTGCTCCGCCCGCACCGCGACGTCGACCGCAAACGGGTCACCCTGATCTACCGCCCCCACGACGCCGGGTCCGCCGCCCGGATCGTGGAACGCGACGTCCGCAACGCCCGGTTCAAGGCCTCCCAGCGCGCCGCCGGCCCCCTGGCCCGCGACGACCTCGCCTACCGCGCCGCCATGCAGACCGCCGCCGAGGAGGCCCGCGGCGCCGGACTCTCGCGGGTCTCGATGGTGGTCTCCGCGACCGTCACCGACCCCACCCGGGCCCATCAGGCCCGCACCGTCGTGGAGGCCAGCCTTGCCGCGTCCAGCCGGCTGCAGCTGCGCCGCGCCTACGGCTTCCAGGCCTCCGCGTTCGCCGCGACCCTGCCCGTCGGGGTCGTCCTGCCCCTGCACGTCCGGATCCCCGCGACCCTGCGGGAGGCCGCCGCATGACCACCACCCCCACCCGCGAGCAGGACACCGCCCCCGACGGGTCCGAGGCGGCGGCGGCGGCGGCGGCGCCGCTGTCCACCTTCCGCACCCCACCGGCCCGGCGCTGGCCGGCCGGGCGGCGCCGCCGCCCGACCACCGCGGCCAACCCCCCGGTGGAGGTGACCCCGCCGGGACCGGTGGTCCCCCGGTGGGCCGGGACCCTGCCCGTCCCGGTCACTCGCCGGCTCCCGGAACCCCGCGCGCCCAGGGAGGTCGGGGTCCGCGCCCGCGGCTGGCGCGGCCCGGGCGGGGGCACCGTCGCCTACGTCGAGTCCCCTCAGGAGTGGCGGGCCACCACCGCCCAGCTGTGCGGGCTGTGGCCCTACGCCGCCGGGTCCGGCTCCCCGGTCGTCGGGGTCCCCATGGGCCGGCACCTGGAGACCGGTGCCACCGTCTGCGCGGACTCCATCAGCTGGTTCCGCACCGCCCGGCTGATCAGCGTCCCCAGCATGTTCCTGCTCGGCAACCCCGCCCTGGGCAAGTCGATGTCCATCCGGCGGATGTGCATCGGCCTGGCCGGGCAGGGCGTCACCCCGCTGATCCTCGGGGACCTCCGCCCCGACTACTCGGACCTCGTCGACGCCCTCGGCGGGCAGGTCATCGCGGTCGGCCGTGGCCACGGCGGGCTCAACCCCCTCGACCCCGGCGGGCTGTCCCAGGTCCTGCCCCGCCTGCCCGCCCCGCAGCGCAGGCTGCTCGCCGCAGAACGCCACGGCCGGCAGGTCACCGTCATCGAGGGCCTCGTCGAGCTGGTCCGCGGCGCCCGCCTCGAGGATCACGAGAGCGCCGCTCTCGCCGCCGGGATCGACACGCTCAACGAGCAGGACCGCGTCCCGGTGCTCCGCGACCTCGTCGACGTCATCGCCGCAGGCCCGGACCGGGTCCGCGCCGTCGTCCTGGACCACGGGGACAACACCGTCTACCGGACACTGACCGACCGGCTGCTGCGATCCCTGCTGGCGCTGATCTCCGGGCCGTTCGGGGAGGTCTTCGCCGGGCACACCTCCACCCCGCTGGACCTCACCGCCCCCGCGGTGTGCCTGGACACCAGCAGCATCCCCGACACCGACACCCGCCTGCGCGGGGCCGCGCTGCTCACCTGCTGGGCCGCCGGGTTCGCCGCCATGGCCGGCGCGCAGGCCCTCACCGACGCCGGGCTGGCCCCGCAACGGCTCTACTTCGCGGTCCTGGACGAGCTCTGGCAGGCCCTGCGCGCCGGCGACGGGATGGTCGACCGGGTCGACGCCATTACCCGGCTCAACCGCAAGTTCGGCCTCGGCTACGCGATGATCACCCACACCGCCAAGGACCTGCAGTCCCTGCCCAACCCCGAGGACCGCGACAAGGCCATGGGCTTCATCGCCCGCGCCGGCTACGTCGCCCTGGCCGGGCTCCCCCGCAGCGAACTGGACCTCATCGGCACCACCATCGACCTCTCCGAGGCCGAACGGTCCCTGGTGTCCAAATGGTCGATCCCCGCCATGCTCGACCCCGTCTCCGGCCGCGAGGCCCCACCCCCGGGCCGCGGGAAGTTCCTGCTCAAGATCGCCGGCAAACCCGGCATCCCCGTCGAGGTCGAGCTCACCCCCGCCGAACTCGCCCTGCGCGACACCAACGCCAAATGGCAGTGAGCACCGCCCGCCGCGGACCCGGCGGATCCGGACTCGCCGGCCCCCTCGGACTACTCGCCGGGATCGCCGCGCTCGGCGCGGTCTGGGCCGGCGCCGCCGCCGGCGCAGCGCTCACCGGACAGGCCGCCCCCGGCAACCCCCTGGCCTACCTGGTGCTGCTCGCCCGCGGCCGGGCCCACTGGCCCGGCCCGTGGGTTACCGGCATCACCGCCGGCCTCGGGATGCTGTTGCTCACCGCCACAGTCCTGGTCGCGGTCCGCCTGACCGCCGGGTCCGGGACGTCGGCGGTCCGCGCCGCCGCCCGGCACATGGCCCGCCCCCGCGACCTCACCGGCCTGGTCGGCAAGTCCGCGCTCGCCCGGGCCCGGCAGTTCCGGCCTTCCCTCGCCGAGCAGAAGAAACCCGCGCCCGCCGAGGTCGGGGTGCGCCTGGGCCGGCTCATGCCCACCCGGACCCCCGTCACCGCCGCCTTCGAGGACGTCCTGCTCGCCGTCATGGCCCCCCGGTCGGGCAAGACCACCCGCCTCGCCGTCCCCGCCATCCTCGACAGCCCCGGACCCGTCGTGGTCACCAGCAACAAAGCCGACGTCGTCCACCTCACCGCCGCCCTGCGCGCCCGGACCGGGCCGGTGTGGACCTTCGACGCCCAAGCCATCACCGGCACCGACCAACAGATGTGGTGGAACCCCCTCGCCGCCGTCCGCTCGATCCGGGAAGCCCGGCTGCTCGCCGCCCACTTCATGCAAGAGGTCTCCCCCGGCGGGTCCAACGACGACTTCTGGGACCGCGCCGGCCTGCGCGTCCTGTCCTCCCTGCTGCTCGCCGCCGGGGCCAGCGACGGGACCCTGCGCGACGTATGGCGCTGGGTGAACACCCCCACCGACCCCGACCCCGCCCGCCGGCTGCGCGCCGCCGGACTGCACGCCTCCGCCGCCGGCCTCGAGGGCACCCGCGCCGGCGCCGTCGAGACCCGCGAAGGGCTCTACGAGACCGTCCGCTCCGCCTGCGCGTGCCTGGAGGACGACCGGATCCTCGCCTGGGTCACCCCACCACCCGCCGAACCAGAACCCGAACCGGAAGGCGACGACGGGCCCGAGATCGGACCTGACGCCAGGGACAAGGAGCAAGCGGACATCGCCGATGACGCGGATGGCGGCGGGAGCGGGTCAGCCGCGCCGATCGCGCAGTTCGTGCCCGCCGAGTTCGTGACCTCCACCGGCACCGTGTACCTGCTCTCCCACAGCGACGCCGGCGCCGCCCAGCCGCTGGTCGCCGCCCTGGCCGACGAGCTGCTCCGCGCCGGGATCCACACCGCCCAGCGCCGGCCCAACCAGCGCCTGGACCCGCCGCTGCTGTGCGTGCTCGACGAGGCCGCGAACGTCTGCAAGATCCGCAACCTGCCCGAGCTGTACTCCCACCTCGGGTCCCGCTCCATCGTCCCCATCACAATCCTGCAGTCCTACAAACAGGCCGAACTCGTCTGGGGCACCACCGGCGCCGAAGTCCTCTGGTCCGCCGCCACCGTCAAACTCATCGGCGCCGGCCTGGACGACCCCCGCCTGGCCGAAGACCTGTCCCGGATGATCGGCGACCACGACATCACCACCCACACCGTCAACCACGGCGGCGGGCGCAACGGCCGCACCCGCAGCGTCAGCGTCACCCGCGACCGGATCCTGTCCCCCGCCGACGTCCGCAACATCCCCAAGGGCTGGGCCGTCCTACTCGCCACCGGCTGCCCCGCCGGACTGCTGCAGCTCGACCCCTGGTACTCCGGCCCACGCGCCACCGAGATCACCGCCGCCGAGACCGCCGCCCGCGCCCACCTCACCGACCAACCGGACCCGTCCACCGACCCGGCCGCCGGCGCCTCCGCACACGCCGACCCCCGGGCGGCCGGCGCTCCCGCCGCCACCACCCGCCGGTGAGTGAAGAGCCGGGCGCTGGACCGGATCCCGGCCGGCTGTTCGCCGAGCCCGCCGACGACCGGGCCCGCCTCGACGGACTGGTCCGCCGCCTCGACGAACTCGACACCGCCGTCCAGCGGCTCATCACCGACGGGGCGCCCGCCGGGACGCCGCTCATCGCCGACCCGCCGGGACCGCCCGCGCAGCCGGCGCCCGCGTACCCCAACCTGGGCAGCTTCGTCGGCGACTACCTACTCCGACTGTTCAGCCGACCCACCCTCGGCGGCCGCTGGCTGTGGTGCCCCCACTGGTGGGAACACAGCGAAGCCGTCTCCCGGCTCACCGCCCTCTGGCACGCCTGGGAAGCCCTACGCGCCCAAGGTGGCACCGCGCTCGGCAGCTGGTACCGCGAACACCTGGACCACCAACTCCCCATCCTCATGGGCCCCGACGGGCCATTCCGAGACTGCGCCAACAGCCACTACACACCAGACCCCCTCCCGATCTTTCCGGAGCCACCCGCCGATAGCGCCATCTGGAACACCGCTGACCCGACAATCCGGGCGCGCGGCGCCTCTAAGTCGTGACGCGGCCGTTCGCCCAGTCGTCGTCCACGGGATGGCGGGCGACTGGTTATTAACAACCCAAGCCGGAGCTAAGCGACTCCCCGGTTAGCGATGTACCGTAGGTCCAATCTTTCCGCAATCTTCAAGCCCGGATGCATTTCTAGGAGGTATGAGCGACAGTGTGGGCCGGACCCTCGACTCCAGTCCCGGATGCTCCCCGCCCTCGATTCACCACATGGGAGGCGTTCCTGCTGGTCCACGACGACCGCGCCCTATTAAAGATAGCCGGTCGAAAGGCGGCGCGATCCAACCAGAAACGGCTGCTTTCGGACGCCGTCGATTATCGCCTCACCGCCAGTGACGTTCTTGATGTCTTGACGGCAGCCCGCGGCCGCTGCGTGCATTGCGGATCGCTGGCCGTGGAAGCTCGACCCTCTACCGCAGCAGGCGCGCCCCTGCCCTGGGCATCGGTCGGTCGTCGGATTGGATCACTGGACCACAGCGTGCCGCGCATCCTGAGCGGATCGAACAGACCGGACAACCTGCAGTGGTGCTGCCTGTGGTGCAACACCTGGCCCGCCGAACGGCGACCAGGTGCCACCGACCACGGCGGGATCCCTCTACCGTGCACATAATCAGGCCGCTCCTGGGTACCCAAGCAGTGACGGACAGGCCTTGGTTGTGGCCGGCAAGCACCTGTCGGCTGCGGTCGCCGGCGGGCGTCCGGCTAGCCAATCGCTGTCGTTCAGTGACGTCCGCGCGGGTCAGCGGACCCGCCCCTGAGGCGAACGGGTAGCCAACGGCACGCCAGAGGCGGGCGACGACGCGGCGGTGATCGGTACCGACCCGACGGGCGGGTGCCACTGCAGGGCTAGCTCGGCGGCGGTGACCCGCGATGTTGCGGCGGCACTAGCGCCGTCGTGGTCGCCTGCCTGCCGGACACCCTGCTGGCGTTCGTCGACCCGCCGTGTTGTTGGGTCGTCCGGTGTCGTGGCCGCCGTAACTGCCGCCTCGTGTTCCTGCCCAGCTCGTCCCTGCCATTCCCGTGCGGTGTCCGCCTCGGTCGTCACGGGGTTGTCGGCGCTCGCTGCCAGGTTCCAGCCGCCCGCGGCGGCCTCCCGGACGGCGACGCTCATCGCGGCCGCGACATGCAGGCCGCCGGCGAGGCGCAGCCCGTCGTAGCGGTCCCCGAGGTCGGGCCAGCGGTGGCGGATCTCCGCTTCGGCGCGGGTCATGGCAGCGGCGGCGGCCGGGTCGTGCCCGGCCCAGGTGGTCGCGGCCGCCCACGCGGTCAGCAGCTGCTCCGGTCCCGCATCGCGCCGCCAGCCCGGGTCGCTGACCGGCGCCCAGCGCTGCCGGCCCTGGGTCATAGCGGCCCGCTGCTCGGCCCGGTCCCGGCCGGCCCGGTCCGCGGCTGCCGTGTCGGTGGCCGCGGCGGCCCGGTCGGCGTTGGCCTGCCGGGCTTGGTTGTGGGCGCGCATCCGCGCGATGACCTCGACGAGCTGGGTGGCGGTGAACACCAGCTGCTGGACGGAGCGGTGCGCACCGCTCACGACCTCGTGGTCGGAGTGGTCGACGGTCATCGGGTTCTCCTCGGAGTCGGCGGTGGGGTCGGGCTTGGTGCGGGTCGGGACGCCGGACCGGGACCCGGCGGCCGGGAGGCAGCCGGGGGCCGTCGGGCAGCGAGCTGGACCAGCAGCGGCGCCCCGGCCGCTGCGGGGTCCCGGCCGGCCCGCTCCAGTTCGGCCCGGTAGGCCGCTGCCGCGGCCCGGGCAGCGGCGGCCTGGTCCGCGCGCTGCTGGGCGAGGCGGGCGTCGGCGACGGCGTCGAGCAGGACGGCGACCTGCGCGGCCAGCGCCAGCCAGGCGGCGGTGTCGGACCCGGAGCTGAGCTGGCCGGCGAGCAGCATCCGCCGGACCGCGGCCCGCATCGCCGTGGACTGGCCCCCGTAGGCCGGGGCGGCCCCGCCGAGGCTACGCCCGGCCCGCTGGGCGAGGTCACCGGCGCGGGTGAACCCGGCCACCGGACGCCGCCCGTCGGGGCGGCGCTGCCACATCCCCGCGGTCGCAGCCGCCAGGTCCGCCGCGGCCGGGGCGATCTCATCCACCGCGGCCGGGTCGGCCCGGACCGCGGCGGCCGCGTCCCTGGCTGCCAGGCCAGCCCCGCGGGCGGCCTGGGCCCGCTCCAGCGCCCCGTCCCCCACCGGCGGGGCTGCCGCGAGCGTGCCTGCCGGGCGCGTATCCACCGCCGTCTTGGTGTCCCACCGGCCGGTGAGCTTCGGCCAGGTCAGGTCCCGGTCCAGCTGCCCGCCGGCGAACCACACCGTCGTCTGCGTGCTCACCGCGGGCAGCAGCGACACCTTGTACCCGGTCACCTCCCCCGGCTGCTGGGTCGACATCCGCGCGGTGAACCGCACCCCCGCCGTAGTCAGCTCGGTCCGGAAACCCGCCGGGGACTCGGCCGCGGCGGCCGCGGACCGGACGAGGCGGCGCAGGGTGTCCCGTTCGGTCTCCCCCCGGCCCTGCCGGGTCGCCTTCTCCGTCTCCGCCCGTTCCGGGCGCTGGGTGGAGGTGCGGTCCCCGCTGTTGGTCCGGCGCAACCCGTACCGGGCCTCCATCCGCGCCCGCACCGTCGAGGCCGCCCGGAAATCGTTCGGGGTCGTCGCCACCGACCCGTCCGCGCGGGCCAGCGTCCCCGCCAGATGCACATGTTGCTGGTCGTGGCGGATCGCCACCCACCGGATGTCCCGCGCGCCCTGCTCGGTGCCCGCCAACCCCAGTTCCCGCATCAGCTCATAGGAGATGTCCGCCCACTGCCCATCGGACAGCACCGGGTCCTCGGCCCGGTTCGCGATCACCGTATGGAACACGTGCCTGGCCGGGGCCCGGTCCCCCAGCCGCGCCACCGGCCGGTCCAACGCGGCCACCAGCCCCCGCACGTCCAATCCCGCCCGGCCATCCGTCCGCGCCGGCGGCGCCAGCTCCGCGGCCGGCTTGTACCCGGCGATCACCCGCGGATCCACATGCTCATTCGCCCGGCCCGGACCCATCAGGTAGTACACGAGCCCGTAGGTCCGCGACCCCCGCAGCTTCGCCCCCGTCTTCACGATCACCGCGGCCACCCCCCCACCCGGGCGGACCGGAACACGGTCACCGGGCCCGGCCCCGCCGGTCCAACCGGACCCCGTCCAACACCCCGTTCACCCGCCCCGCCAGGCGACGGACCGCGTCCGCCGCCCCCAGCAGCCGACCGTCCACCTCACCGGTGCTGTGCGCCACCCGGACCGCCTGGTTCAACAGGTTCCCCACCCGGCCCAGCTGCGTCTCCAGGTCATCCAGCGCATCCCCGGTCCGCCGGTCCAGGGCCACCCCACCAGACCCCCGGCCCACCCCGGACGACTCGGGAACCCCGGCCCCGGGAACCCTCGCCTCGGCGTCGACCCGCGGGCCCTCCCCGCGGGCCACCGCCACCCCCGCCGCGGACAGGAACGCCCCCGTCGACAACCCCAACCGCGCGGCCCCCGCCGTCACCGCCGCCCGCTCCTCATCCGACAGGCGCACCACCACCCGGTGGCCCCGCGGCGTCGGCAACCGCGGCCGACGCCGCGCCCCACCCAGCACCTGAACCCGGATCCCCGGCTCCCCGGCCCCGTCGACGAGCTGCTCCCCCACCGACCTCACGCCCCTCACTCGACCCCCCGCGCCGCCGCCGCACCCGACCCGGCCGACCTGGCCGGGCAGGGCCGGCACCGGCTTCGTGGTGGCCATCCGCGCGCCCGCGGATCACCACACCACCACCCACCGACACCCGCGCCCGGGTGCCCGCGGCCGGCGCAGCGCCCTACGCCTGCCGCGACCGTAACCCGCCACCGGCGGGCAACGGAAGGCACAAGCATGCTTTACGACATATCTTGCTCACCCGTGTTGCCCTTGCTCACCCGTGTTGCCCTTGCTCACCCGTGTTGCCCTTGCTCACCCGTGTTGCCCTTGCTCACCCGTGTTGCCCTTGCTCACCCGTGTTGCCCTTGCTCACCCGTGTTGCCCTTGCTCACCCGTGTTGCCCTGGCTCACCCGTGTTGCCCTGGGTCCTAGACCGGCCAGGGCACCGGGTCGACCGGTCGGTTCACCCCGACGACCACGCCCGTCGACCTCGACGAAGCCCACTTCGCGCCGTCCCACACAACCGGCTCGGCGACCGGCGCATCCACGGGGTCGACGACCCCACGCGGCCACCAACACGCTTTGCTGTCCCGGACCGCTGAGACCCGGCCGGCTACTGGGGGTCGGTGTGGGGTGGCTGGTCCCGGTCGGGTCCCTCGCCGCCCGATCGGCCCGAGGGGTCCCAGACCGCACCGGGCCGCCGCAAGCCCACCCCGCAGGGGACCCCGACCTTGCCCCGGCCCGGCATGGCCCGGCAGACGAAGCCCCGCCCGAACGACGGAGAACCCGACTCCACCCCGATCCGACCAGCCACCAGGCCAACCGCCGGCCCTGACGGGCCGGCCTACAAGACCGCGGGGCTCCGCCCCACACCCCGGCCCTCACTCCAGAGACCCGGCTCACCCCGCGCGGATAGGCGCCCGGTGATCCGCTCACCCGTCACTGACAACCTCGTCGTCGTCGACCGTGACCGCGGGTCGGGCTCGGGCCTCGACGTACAGCCGCGCGATGTAGGCCTCCAACTCCGACCGTTCTACCCGCCACTTCCCCCGGCCACCGACCTTCAACGCGAGCAGGGTCTTGTCCCGGACCATCGCGTACACCTGGGCGCGGCTGACCGCGAGCTCGTCACCGACCTGCTCCAACGTCAGGAACCGGCCGGCGGTCACCGGGTCCGGGTCGGTGCTCACCCGGGCACCGTAGGCACCAGCGGGCGCCCGATCAGGCTGCGCGCACCGGACGGCCGGCGGCCCTACGGCCGTCGTCCCCACCATCACCGTCCCAGCCGCCGGAACGGCGGCCGGGACGGTAACGGCCCGGGCCAGGGTCACCCCCGGTCGCCCGGGGTCTCCCACGGCACCCACACCCAGCCCAACCCGACCAAGTGGTCGACCACGTAGGTCACGCCGTACTCGTCGGTGTGCCGGCGACCGAACTGCCCCGGCCCGCACACCGGGAACAGGTCATCATCCAGATCGTCGAAGTCGAGGTCGTCGAAGCGGTCGTCGTCCATCGCGGGCTCCTGGGGTCGCGCCGCGGGGTGCGGCGGGTCAGGAACCGGGTCGGACAGGGTGAGGGTGGGCTGTCAGGGCTCGGCGGAGCCGACCGCGCAGCGGCGCGAAGCGGCCTTGACAGGTCGGGCCCCCACCCGGTCAGGATCGGTGACCCGCCACGCCCCCTACCCCCACCACCGGGCGGCAGCGCCGGCCGGCAGGCCGGCCCAACACGTGCCCCAGCCGCCGGCCGAGCAGTCCGGACCCCCGACTCAGTCCCGGCGCAGCCCGGGCCGCAGGTACCGGTAGGCGCTCGACGGGTCCACCCCGACCTCGGCGGCCGCAGCCGGGACAGTCCTGCCGCCAGCGACCAGGGCCTGAATCTGGTCGGCGCGGCCGTCCCGCCGTACCCGCGCGGCTGGCCGGGTGTCGACCCGCTGCGTTGCCCACCACTCGGGTAGCGACGGTCCGGGCCACAGCCGGGTCTACCCGGCCATCACCGCGACTCCGTCGCCCTCGGCCCGGGCGGTGTGCTCCAGCAGCCGGGCCACCGACACCCCGAGCACCGCTCTCGCCGCGGTCGCGGTGTCCACCCACCCCGCCCCGGCGAGGGGGTCCCTCACCGTCACGGGGTCCGGGCCGTGGTCCCGGCACACCACCCGCAACCGGCTCTTCCCCACCCCGGCCTTGCTGAGCTCGGCCACCGGCACCCCCCACGGCCGCAACCGCACTAGTTGTTGCGGTGCATGAGGTTGGTGACGCGGGGGTGAGCGTGGGGTAGGCGGCGAAGCGGGTCTCCGTCGGCAGGATGTGAAGCGCTGACAACACGTCCTGAGCCAGAAGGAGACCCGCGTGGTCACGCTAATGCCCCGTTGACCCCGACCGGGAAGTTGCGGCTGGTCCGACGCTGCCAGGTCCGTGCGATCGCGCATGTCCGGCCGAGGCCGGGGTGTCGCGGCAGTGTCTGAGTAAGTGGAAGGCCCGGTTCGACGCCCTGGGCGTTCCAGCCAGTCCTGGCCGTCGGCGAGGTGC
>JAABUP010004070.1_pt1 | contig 24577 bp, 24 predicted proteins | sample 5559201 | NCBI WGS metagenome assembly JAABUP01 (sample SAMN10711887, study PRJNA513373) | rock metagenome | isolation source: Antarctica rocks | place: Antarctica
TCGCCGCAGCCGTCAACCTCGCTCGACTCGCCGTCCTCAACCTCATCAGCACAGGTTCCGGCTCCTGGGCTGCGGCCGCCGCGTGAACGAGCACGGCAGGTGGACTATGACGGACCAGAACAGCAGGACAGGGCACCCAGAAGCGTCACCAAGCCACCGCGGACTGACAAGTCCCGTCGACGTCCAACCGCTCGCACGTTCCCACAGGTACCGGCACAAGCCCCTGACCGCCCGGGCGCCCCGCCACAACCAGCGTTCAGCACCAGCCATCTAGGCGGCCTGCTCGCTCGTGGGGCGGGGCGTCGCTGGACGAGTGGGATTGAGAGGAAGGGCCACCCAGGAGGCGTGTCAGGTCCCGCTCCTGGTCGGGAACCCGCCGCAAGAGGGGGGCTGAGCGCAGTTCGGGGGCGGGCAGGTCGGGTGCAAACGTGACCCGGTTGCGTCCGGCGCCCTTCGCCTGGTAAAGCGCGTGATCCGCGGCAGCGAGCAAGTCGATCAGGGCCGTGCCGTGCACCTCGAGCATGCCAATTCCGATGCACACGGTGAGCCGTGCTGCGCGGTCGCCGCCGGGCAGCGCAAGTTCGGCGACTGCGTGGCGCAGTCGTTCGGCGACCCGCGCCGCAGATGCCGAGGCGGCATAGGCGGCACGGGACGGACGGCCCCGCCCATGCCCCCACTTCGACGAGATCCGTCACTTCACCGACCTCAGCGAGTTGGTCACCATCGCAGTGGAAGGTGTACCTCCCGGCTTGTCAGGCGCGAGCCTCCTGGTTGTCGTTGAGCCAGTTCTCGACCTGCTCGAGCCTGAAAGGGCCTTCGGCGATCCTGCCGCTGGCCATGTCCACCAGCACGAACCACGGGGCGCTACGGCCGACCTTCGTCTTTCTCAGCCACAGGTGCCGTTGCTCCGCCGCGTGCCGGGCTTTGATCTCACGAGCCTTGTCGCCGTCGTCCATGTCAGTCAGCTCCAGCAGCGCTTGTGTGGTGGCCTGAAACTGTCTCTTGCGTCAGGGCTCGTCAAGTGGCGCCACCTCGACCGTTGGCCGGCGCACTGCGGCCGTCGCCGCTCTGCAGCAGCCGACGCCGCCGTCAGCGGTGGTTGTCGCCTGCGTGGTAGCGGTTCGAAGGAACGTGAGGCGGGGGTGGCAGGCCGGGGGCGAAGGCAACCTGATTGCGTCCACCCGCCTTGGCCCGGTACAGCGCGAGGTCGGCAGCGGCGAGCACGTCGACCAGGCAGGCGCCATGGCTTCCCAGGACCGCGGCCCCGATTGAGACGGTGAGGCGGAGCCGCTCGGCAATCGAGAACCTGGCAAGGTCAACTGAGGTCCTGAAGAACTCGCACTGCGGTGGGGAAGCAGGATGGAGCAGCTACCTGCCACAGGACAGAGGCAGCCGCAGATGCGAAGGGCGGACGAGATCGATCGTGCGGTCAGGCTTGGGCTGGCGCGGGGATCGCGCCAACCTGCCCGAGCATCGTCAACATGTCGACATGGTGGCGCTGTTCGACAACCCGCCCGTCCTGGAAGCGATGCCACGTGGTTGCGAGGATGTCCATGTGCCGTCCCGACGGCGGCAGGACTGAGTCACCCAGGTCCAGCGGGCCGTCCTGCGTCCCGGTCCAACGGATCTCCATTACCACGGTGTCCCCGGACTCCACGACGCGAAGCACATCCCCAGCCCCATCTGGGAATGCGGCCTTCCACGCCTGTAACAAGTTCACCATCTCGTCCACGTCCGTGATGCGGCGTCCCGTTCCGGTTTCCTCGTACACGTAGCCAGGCCCCGACAGGTCGCGCGCCGCCTGCCAATCGGACCGGTTGAAGGCGTCGATGGATGAGCGGGCGAGGTCGGACAGTTGTTGTGACACGAGATCCTCCAGGTGCCTGCCAGTCCGCAGTCTGCGAAACTCACCGCACCCTTCAGCAGTCTCCGGGCGGCCGCAATAGCCCAGCAGCCTCAGCCCGGTAGGGACCCGAACAGGTCACCCCGTTAGTCTGCTGTCGCTCCCAACGACGTGTTCGTGGTACCTGGCCCGCGTCGACAACGGGCTCCGCCGCACGGTGCTCCAGGGGAAGAGCGGGCCACGCTTTCCACCTTCCGCGATCAGCTGGGACGAGCGGCCCGGCTGCGCGGCGAACCGATCGCAGCCAAAAGGCGAACACGGGAAGGCGGGCTTCCCAGCCAACTGGGTAACTCACGTCATCGGCGCGTGGAACCCTCAGGGTGAATCGACAGCACTGCGAGGCAGCGTCGACGCCATGCGTGGCATGCGGGAAGTTGTGCGAGGGGCGGGCTGGACTCACCGTCGATGTGCCGTTTTGGATGCGTAGACCTGGTGGCAGAAGGGAGGACTCCGGGACTGGTCTTCTGATGATGGCGCTCCTCGGCCACTCGCACATCACGCTGACCCTGGGGAGCTACTCGCACCTCGTCCCCGAGCGGGCCGGGGTGGCCGCTGACCGCATGGGCACTGCGCTGTGAGACCAGTGGCCACCACGCTGGCACCACGGTCATTCTGAAGACGACTCAGCGCTTCCACCAGGAGGGCGAAAGCGCTGATCAGAACGGGTGCGCCGCGAGGGACTTGAACCCCCAACCCGCGGATTAAGAGTCCGCTGCTCTGCCAGTTGAGCTAGCGGCGCGTGCCATCAGGTCGCCCGGATGGCAGCCCTGAAACTACCACGGCCGCCTCGCCCGGTTCCCTCGAGGGCAGCGTCTAGGGGCCGGCTATGGGCACTGCGCTACGCGGCCGAGCAGGGCGCGCATGGCACTATGAGCAGTTGTGTCAAGTGTCGATCAAAGACGAGCGATCATCGTCTCAGCCAGCATGGGCGCTGGTCACGACGGCGCCGCACACGAGATGCGGCGGCGGCTCGAGGCGCAGGGCTACGACGTCGAGGTGCGCGACTACCTCACCGCCGTACGCCCCCTGGGCTGGATCGTCAAGGTCAGCTACGGCGGGATGCTTAAACGCATCCCCGCCTCGTACGACTGGCTGTACTGGGCCATGGAGCGCGGCGGCTTCGTCTGGATGCTGACCCGGTTTGCCTGCAGCTGGGCCCGTCGGGCGATGCGGCGCTGGCTGGCCCGCGGGGCCGACGTCGTCGTGTCGACCTACCCCCTCGCTAGCCAGACGCTCGGCCAGCTGCGGGCGCGGCGCGAGCTCGGCGTTCCGCTCGTCACCTTTCTGACCGACTTCTCTGTGCACCACGCCTGGGTTCATCCCCACGTCGACTTGCACCTGGCCAACTCCGACGAGAGCGCTCGGCAGGCCCGTCGCCTCGGCGCCCGCCGGGTCGTCGTCGCTGGCCCGCTCGTGCCGGCCATCTTCCGGCGGCGCCATGACCCGGACCGTCGCAACGCCCTGCGCGCCGAGCTGGGGCTGCCGCTTGACGAACCCCTCGCGCTGCTGTCCGCCGGGTCGTGGGGCGTCGGGGAGGTGGCGCAGACCGCGCACGAGATCCTGGCCTCGGGCGCTGCGACCCCGGTAGTCGTCTGCGGCCGCAACGAGGAACTGCTGCGTGAGCTGACGGCGACGCCCGGGGTGGTCGCGCTCGGCTGGACCGACCGCATGGCCGACCTGATGGGCGCCAGCGACGTGCTCGTGCAGAACGCCGGCGGCCTGTCGTGCATGGAGGCCTTCGCCACGGGGCTGCCGGTGCTGTCCTACCGCAGCATCCCCGGTCACGGCAGGCACAACGCTGACACGATGGACAGCGCCGGAGTCGCCGCGTGGGTGCGCGACCCCGCCGACCTGGGCCGGCAGCTGCGCCGACTGCTGGTCGGGGGAGCTGAGGTGCAGCGCCGCGCCGCCGCCGCGCTGTTCCGGTCCGACCCCGCCGGCGAGGTCGACCTGCTCGTGCGCGACGAGGGACTGCCCGCCTTCGTCCCTGCTCGCCAGCGCCGCACCCGCCGCACAGTGGGCGCGCTCGTCGCCAGCGTCGCGATTCTGTGGGGGAGCACCGGCGGAGTGGCGATGGCCAGTGCCCGCGGCATCGGCGTGGTACGCACCGGGCCGACCCAGGAGCACAGCGTCTTCGTGGTGGTGCGTCCCGACCCGCGCACGATGGCAGACCCTGCCGTGCTCGACCGGCTCTGGCGGCTCCGCGCTGGGGTGGCAGTCGGGCGGCACTACCTCGCGCGGCAGCCCGGCTCGGTCGCGCTCCTCCGCGCATCCGGGCTGCCCCTGGTGGAGCTGGGGTCAAAGTCGGTCCGACTACCGGTCAGGGGCACGAAGGACCCACTGGTGCTCGTCGACGACCGCAAACCCGACGCCGTCGACATGGGGCTCAAGTGGCTGCACGACGACAGGCTGCTGGTTCCGTCACTGGTCGTGCGTGATCCCCGCGACGCCTCTCGGGCCGTCGGCGGCTCCATCGTCCTGGTCGACGCGCGGGGGCAGACCGACCGGCGGCTGATCGCCGAGCTCGATGCGCTGGACCGGGCGGTCACCGCCGGCGGCTTGACGGGCCGGCCGGTCACCGAGCTGGTCGACGAGCGCCGATGAGGCGTGCGCTCTTCGCGGGCGCCGTTGCCGCGGGCATTCACAGCGCACCGGTCGTCACCACCTGGGGGCAGGCGCGCAACCGGGTCCTGCCAACCCTTGCTGGTGTTGGCAGGCGCGACGGCGTGGCCCTGACGTTCGACGACGGCCCCGACCCGGTCTCCACCCCGGCCTTCCTCGACGCGTTGGACGAGTTGGGCGTGCGCGCCACCTTCTTCATGCTCGGCACGCTCGTGGCCCGCTCACCCGCGCTGGCCGCCGAGGTCGTGGCGGCCGGGCACGAGGTCGCGGTGCACGGCTGGGACCATTGCAGCATGTTGCTGCGCCTGCCCCCGGCGGCCACCCGTCACCTTTGTCGGGCCCGGGACGTCATCGCCGAGCGCTCCGGTTCGGTCCCGACGATGTACCGGCCGCCCTTCGGCCAGCTGTCCGTCGGCGCGCTCACCGGCGCCCGAGCCGCGGGGCTCCGGACGGTGCTGTGGACCGCATGGGGAGTCGACTGGGCTCCCACCGCCACCCCCGCGACGGTGCTTGATGCGTTGCGGCCCTCGCTACGCGCGGGTGGCACCGTGCTGCTCCACGACTCGGACTGCACCTCCTCGCCCGGTTCCTGGCGGGTCACGCTCGCCGCCCTCCCGCGGGTCGTCGAGCTCTGCGCCGATGCCGGGCTCGCGGTGCGTCCGCTGGGGCAGCACCTCGACGCGGCAGCGGCGGTCTGATGACCGGGTTGGCAGCCGTCGTCTCGCTGCTCGCCGCGACGTGCTTCGCCCTGTGCGCCGTCGCCCAGCACCGTGCGGTCGGCCAGATGGAGGCGACGCGGGCGATGAACCCGCGCCTGATCCTGCTGCTCATCCGCTCCCCGCTGTGGTGGGCGGCCACCGCGGGCGACCTCGCCGGCTTCCTGTTGCAGGCTGTCGCGCTCGGGCTCGGGGCGGTGGCGCTGGTGCAGCCCCTGCTGGTCAGCGGGTTGCTCATCGCCATCCCGGTGTCCGCGGCCGTCAACAAGAGGCGCCCGCGGCGGGGAGAGCTGATCGGCGCCGGCATCTGCTGCGCGGGCCTGGCGGTCTTCCTGGCCGCCGGTCATCCCGAGCCGGGGCGGGACAGCGTGCCGGTCTGGGAGGGCATGATCCTGGCCGCAGCGCTGGCCGCCGTCACCCTGGTGCTGGTGCTGGTGGCGCACCGGGCTCGCGGACGCAGCCGCGCCATTACGCTCGCCGCCGCAGCCGGCGTCCTGTTCGGAGCCTCGGCACCGCTGCTGCGCCTGGTGGCGACGCGCGTCGACGACCCGCTGCTGGCGCTGACGTCGTGGCCGATGCCCGTCCTCATCGGGACCGGGCTCGTGGGCTTCCTGCTCAGCCAGAACGCCTTCCAGGCGGGCGAGCTGCCCGGCCCGCTGGCGATGCTGACCATCGTCGAGCCCTACGTCGCCGTCCTCGTCGGACTGGTCCTGCTGCACGAGAAGCTCTCCACCCGGCCGGTCGACGTGGTGCTGCTGGTTCTCTCGACTGTCGCCGTGACGGCCGGGGTGATCATCGTGACCCGCTCGCGGGGAAGCGATGCGGTGCCGACTCACCTGCCGCCGCTGGCCGTCCCGACCGAGACGGCCAGTGGCGGCGCTCAGGCGCCGGGGTCTGCGAGACCGGTCGACGCGCCGGGGAACAGGTAACGGTCGGCGACGAGGGTCAGCACCCGCCGGGCGAACGCCGGCGCCTGCACCACACCGGACGGGATGTTGAGCCCGCTGCGCTCGTACGCGCGCCCGGCGAGCTCCTCCAGCAGCTGGATCGCCCCCATGTCGGCGCAGGAGATCCGCAGCCCGGTCGTGCGCTGCAGCCGGGCGACCTCGACCAGGCCCAGCGAGCGCTCGGCGTGGTCGGGGAACACCCCGGCGAGGAACAGGGCGCCGTCGCCGAGCCGGCGCCACACCGCCGGGCGCTGCTGCTCGGGCAGGTCGTGCAGCAGGCCGCCGAGTGCCGGCAGGTCCAGCTCGTCCCACCGCCGGCGCCGCCAGCCCTGCTCGGTGCGCCGCATCGTCGTCCCCGAGGCCAACCGGGAGTACGAGGTCAGCAGCTCGGCGAGGAACAGCCTGTGCGGCGGCGCGGTGGCGAAGGCGGCGAGCTGCGGGGCGTCGAACACGGGTACGCGCTGCCGCAGCCCGGTGCGGTCGGGGACGTGCGTGGCGCCGACGAGCCCGGAGCTCGCCCGGTGCACCGCCGCCGCGAACAGCAAGAAGGGTGAGACGTAGCGGAACTGCTCGCGGCTGTCGTGCTGGGTCGCGAGCACCTCGTCGGCGACCGACGGGCGGTCGAGCACGTCAGGTAGCAGCGCCGGCTGCCGGCGCAGGGCCGCCGCGTGGTCGGCACGCCCACCCGAGAGCAGCAGGAGGTCACGGTCGCTCAGCAGCTCGCTGTACCGGCGGCCCGCGACCTCGCGCTCGTCCACGCCACCATCTTGCGTCGCGGACCGCGCTCGTGCTCCGTTGGGCCGCTCGTCTGACAGGCTGCAGTGGCACCGTCCGCCTGCGTGTCCTGGAGCCTCAACGTGATCATCCGTTCGACGCAGGGGCAGGTCGCTGTCCTCACCATCGACCGCCAGCGCCAGCGCAACGCCCTCGACATCGAGCACTGCCTTGCCTTGGCCGCCGAGCTCGACGCCGCGGTCGCCCGCGGGGCGCGCTGCGTCGTGCTGACCGGAGCGGGCACGGCGTTCTGCTCGGGGGCCGACCTCGACGCGGTTTACGAGGAGGCCTTCCGGGATGCGCTGTACGGCGCGCTCGCCAAGCTGGTCACCTGCCCGCTGCCCGTGTTGGCGGCGGTGAACGGACCCGCCATCGGCGCGGGGACGCAGCTGGCCCTCGCCGGCGACCTGCGGGTGGCCGGACCAACAGCGGTGTTCGGCATTCCCACCGCGCGGCTCGGGCTCGCCGTCGACCCATGGACCGTCGCCCGGCTGGCGCAGCTCACCGGAGCCGGGCCGGCCGCGCGGCTGCTGCTCGAAGCGGCGCGGCTCGATGCCGACGAGGCAGCGCGGCACGGGCTCGTCGAGCACCTCGCGGCGGCTGGCGAGGACGCGACTGATGGTCCCCTCGCGGCAGCCATCGCCCTGGCGCACCAGATGGCGGAGCTGGCCCCGCTGACACTCGTCTACAACAAGCGGGCATTGCGGGCCGGGTTGCCGCTGCCCGGCGTCTTTGCCGACGCCGAGCTTCGCGGCTCCTTCGATGCCTGCTGGGCGAGCGAGGACTTCCAGGAGGGGCGCACCGCACGCACCGAGAAGCGCCCCCCGGTGTTCCGCGGCCAGTAGGGCTCAGCCCGCCGCAAGCAGCACGACGCCGAGGAGCGCCAGGCCGACGCCGAGCTGCTGGCGCCGCGCCAGCCGCTCGTGCAGCAGGCTGACGGCGAGGCCGACGGTCACCACCGGCGCGAGGGTCGCGAGGACGGCGACCACGCTCACCAGCCCCTTGGTCGTGGCGATGCCGTAGGAGACGGTGCCGGCGAGCAGCAGGATGCCCGGCAGGGTCATCACCGGAAGCTCGCGGACGGGGAAGCGGACGGGCGGTCGCCGCAGCAGGACGAAGGCTGTCGTCAGGAACAGCAGCGAGATCCGGCTGGAGAACACGGCCCAGAAGGTGTGGTCGGCCGATGCCCTGCCGAAGAAGGTCAGGAAGCCGCCGAAGAACACCGCCGACAGCAGCGCGATGGCGATGGTGCGGGGCTCAGCCTGCTGGTGTCCACCGTCGGCCTGGCGGGCGGCAGCCAGCACGACGCCGATGACGGCGAGGGGGATGCCGGCGAGCTCCAGCAACGTCGGTTGCTCGCCCGTCGCGAGCGCGACAGCAACGGGGACCATCGCACCGGTCGCGCTGATGGGGGCGACGATGCTGAGCGGCCCGGCGATCGCAGCGGTGTAGACGAGCGCAAGCGCGAGGCTGTTGCACGCGCCCGCCGCCAGGCCCTCGAGCAGATGCTGGGTCGTGGGACGCGGCCCACCGCGGACGAGCAGCAGCAGGCCGCCGCCGATCAGCCCGACGACCTGGCTCGTCAGCAGCACACCGGCCAGCGGGTTGCGTCGGGACAGGAACGGGCCGAGATAGTTGGCGAGGCCGTAGGTGAGGGCCGTCAGCAAGGCGAGGAGATCGGCGGCCACCTCTGTAGTCAATCGTGAGGTGCCGGGGGGGCTCTGGGGTGGTGGCGGCTGCGGGGTGGGCCGTGGCTACTGGGTGACGAGGCGGTACATCCACACGCAGTAGAGCACGGTCAGGACGACGAACAGCACGCGGACGAGCGTCTGCCTCATCGGTCCAGCATGCCTTCGGGGCCGCGGCGCCGCGGGGGCTACCTCTCGGTTGCGGGCACCTGCGCGAGGGTGGCTCAGTTTGCGTGCAGTGACGCTAGAGCCCCGCTGCCGGCCTGGTCGCGCAGCATGAACTTCTGCACCTTCCCGGACCCGGTCAAAGGCAGTGCTGGGACGACGTACCACCTCTGCGGGACCTTGTGCGGCGCCAGGCGCTGCTTCGCCCAGCCGCTGAGCTCGGCGGGCGATGGTGCCGCCATCCCGGGCGAGAGGCGCACCGCGGCGGCGACGGACTCTCCCCACCTGTCGTCCGGGACGCCGAACACGGCCGCCTCGGCGATCGCCGGATGGTCGAACAGCACGTCCTCGACCTCGCGCGGGTAGATGTTCTCCCCGCCTCGAATGATCATGTCCTTGAGGCGCCCGGTGACCTGCAGGTAGCCGCGGTCGTCCATCGTCCCCAGGTCGCCGGTATGGACCCAGCCGTCTGCGTCGATCGTCGCCGCGGTCTCCTCGGGCTTGTCGAAGTAGCCGAGCATGCTCTGGTAGCCGCGGGCGCAGATCTCGCCCTGCGCTCCGACGGGCACCGGGTCGCCGGACTGCGGGTCCGCGATCTTGATGTCGACCTGCGGCAGCGGCTGGCCGACCGTGCTCGCCTTGTCGGCCAGCGAGTCCGTCGGCCGGGTCTGGGTGATGACGGGAGCGAGCTCGGTCTGCCCCAGCACCATCGTCATCGCGCAGCCGACCTCGCGCTCGACGCGCCGGACGAGCTCCGCCGGGACCGGGCTGCCGCCGCTCACCGCGACCTCGACGCTGCGCAGGTCGCGGGTGCGGAAGTCGGGGTGCTCCAGCATCGCCACGAGCATGGTCGGCACTCCGCAGAAGGTGGTGCTGCGCTCGGACTCAAGCAGCTCCAGGACCAGGCCCGGCTCGAACTGGGGGACGAGGACGTGGGAGCCGCGCAGCCACAGCGACCCGAGCGCGGCCATGACGCAGCCGGCGGTGTGGAACAGCGGCATCGGGTTGACCATGACGGCCCCCTCGGGCACGCCGGTGCGCTGCACGTAGAGGCGGGCGTTGTTGACGATGCCGCGGTGGTGCAGCAGCGCCCCCTTCGGGAAGCCGGTCGTGCCCGACGTGTACTGGATCTGCGCCGGGTCGAGGGGCGCGACGGGCGGGAGCGGGCTGGAGCCACGCAGCGCCGAGACGTCGGCCAGGGGGAGCCGTTCGCGCAGGTTCGGCAGGTCGGGTGCGAGTGCCGCGACCGTCTGGGCGATCGGGTTGTCCCGGTAGTGCTCGGCGTACACGACCCCGTCGGACCGTGACTGGCTCAGCACGTACTGAGCCTCGTTCACGCGCAGCGCTGGGTTCACAGTCACCAGCACCAGGCCGGCGAGCGCCGCTCCGAACTCCACGAGCAGCCACTCTGGCGAGTTCGGCCCCCAGATGGCCAGCCGCTCGCCCGGTATGAAGTGCTCGAGCAACCCGGCGGCCACTTGCTCGGCGTCGGCGAGCAGCTGCGAGTAGGTCCAGCGGCGTCGGGCGGCCGGGTCGGGGTCGCCCTCGACGAGCGCAACCCGCTCCGGGGCCGCTGCCGCGGCGCTGCGCAGCAGGTCACCGACGGTCCAGTCGACGAGCGGCACCGAGGTGTCGGCCGGCCAGTAGGAGACGGTCAGCCGGGTCATCTCTCGTCCTCCATCTCGCGCAGGGCGGTGCGGGCGGCCGCGCCGTCGGGGATGGGGCGGCCCGAGTCGCGCCATTCGACCGCTTCGTACCAGCCGTGCTTCTCGGCGTACCGCTTGAACCAGAAGCCCTCGGCCGAGTGCCGGGTGATGCCGTCGAACACGGTCGAGATCGTCTGTGCAGCGGCGAGGCCCATAGCTTCCACCGCGCCGTTGATCACCAGCTTCTGCATCGCGAGCTGGTTGCGCGGGACCGCGGCGATGCGGGCGGCGAGCGCTTGCACCTCCTCGTCGAGCTCTGCGGCCGGCACCGCGCTGGAGGCGAGGCCCCAGTCGGCTGCGGTGCGACCGTCGATGGTGTCGCCGGTGAGCAGCACCCGCTTGGCGCGCTCGGGACCGAGCCGGTACACCCACATTGCCGTGGTGGGGCAGCCCCAGACGCGAGCCGGCGGGTAGCCGATACGGGCGTCGTCGGCCATGACGAGCAGGTCGGTGCACAGCGCGATGTCGCTGCCGCCGGCAACCGCGTGCCCGTGCACCTTGGCGATCGTCGGCTTGCTGCAGCGCCACAGCGCCATGAAGTCGTCGGTGTTGCGCTTCATGAACCGGTAGTCCGTGATCGGGTCCCAGGGCATCTCCTCCTGAATGCCGGTGGTGGCGCCCTCGGCGTAGTCAGTGAGGTCGTAGCCGGCGCAGAAGGCGCGCCCAGCGCCTTGGACGACGAGCACGTGCACCCGATCGTCCCGGTCCGCCTCCTCGGCTGCCGAGCGAATCTCGCCGGGCATGACGTCGTTGATGGCGTTCAGCCGGTCGGGTCGGTTCAAGGTTAAGTAGGCGATGCGGCCGGACACTTCGTAGCTGACGCTGGAGTAGGGCATCCCGTTTCCTACCACCGGGCTGGAAGCCGTTCTGCGTGGTGCCCTCGGCCAAGGTCGGCCGCGCGCGCGGGCTCGGCTGACGTAGCCGGCCAGCAGCGTCCTACTTGCGTTCGCAGGCGATGCCGTCACCGTCAGCATCGTGGTCACGATTGGTGTCGTACACGGTCGCTGATTGATAGAACGTCGTGACGGGCGTACCCGAGGTGTGGTCGACGGCGCCGGGGCGCCCCACACCGTGCGGGTAGACGGAGCGCAACTCGGTGCAGTTGGCGAAGGTCTGAGCGGCTGGCGCTTCTGGTGCTGGTGCTGGTGCTGGTGCTGGTGCTGACGGCGCTGGTATCGGTGCCGCCGCTGACGGCGCTGGTATCGGCACCGGGGCTACTGGGTTCGGTGATCGAGCGACTGTCATGCCCGCGTACTTCGTGTTTGCCGCGAACCAGTCGCCCTCCATGGCTCGTTGTGCTTCCAGCAGAGCAACGCGGCCTGCACACACGAGTGCGTGCAGGTGATTCTCCAGGTGGTCCTTGACGCCGGCGGAGTTGCTGCCCTGCCGAGGCTCGGGCCATAGGTTGGCGACCGTGTTGTCGCCGCCAAGTTCGAGCGGCACGAGGTGATCCACCTCGTAGTCAGCGTGTAGCGCGTAGTCGATGTTGTAAACCGCGAAGACGTCGCGTCGCACCCGGTCGCTCACGCTGCGAACCCTCGACGAGTAGCCGGGGACGCAGATCTGGGAGCGGGTCGCCGTCGAGAAGACATCTCCCGGCGTCAGGTCCTTGTCGGGCAGCGTGCCGCCCGCTGGTCTTCTGACCAGCCGGGGATTGGGCGCTGGCGCGGCTTTCGCGGTCGCTGTCCCAACCTCCGGCACGTGCGTGGGTACCACGGGCTTCGGTGACTCAATGCGGGTTGTGGCACCGGCCGTTTGCGCCTCGGGCGCCGTGGCCGGTAGTGTTGACACTGCGGCCACGACGACGCCGAGCAGGAAGAGCAGGCTCAGCACGCCAATCGGAACCGCGGCCAGCGGATGTCGTCGGGCCCAGGCGACGGGTCTCCGCAGTGGCCCCAGCGGGCGCGGTGGTCCCGCTGCGGCACCGCGCGGTTGGCGGCGTGATGACCCGGCGGCGGGCGCTGGCATCGACTCGGCAAAGCCCCAGAACTGCCATCCCCACGGCGCGGGACCCCAACGGGGATCCGGAGTCCATCCTGGCGGCGGGGACCATCCCCGTGGCGGAGTCGGCCAGTTGGGTGGCGCTCGCCAATTGCCTTGAGGCGGTTTGGACGCCATGCCGACAGCATCTACCCGTTATGTCGAGAACGCCACATTTTCGGCGACAGGCGAGCTGGCGTCACGGCGAGCGGTGGTCAGCACTCACGACCGAAGGTCGGACGCTAGGCGCCTACGGCTCGTCAGCGCGTGCCGATAGAGCCCACGATGGGGCGCTCAGGCTCGCGAAGCGGCCGCTGGACCGGCCCTGGCATGCGGACGATCGTAGGTCTGGCCTGTGTGCTGGCCCTCGTCGCCTCGGCTGCGCTGAGCGACACCGCACGTGGCCGCTCTGACCCCATCCGCATCGGCGTGATGCTCCCGTTGAGCGGGCCCGACGCGGTGAGCTCGCAGCTGCCCCTGTCGTGGGCTCAGGAGAATGTGAACGCCGGCGGCGGCATCAACGGGCGTCGGATCGAGTTCGTGTACCGCGACCTCGCCTACGAGCCGGCCCTCGCGGTGGCTCGCAGCTTCGCCTCGGACAAGTCGGTGACGGCGGTGATCGGCCCGGATAACTCCGAGGACGGACGGCAGGTCACGTCGACGCTCATCGACCACCGCAAGGTCGTCGTCTCACCATCTGCTACCTCCGCCGACCTTTTCCGGGCCTACTCGAGCAAGAACCCCCGGTACTTCTGGCGGCCGGTCGAGTCCGATATCGGCCAGGTGCGAACGATGCTCAACCTCGCGGCTCAGGGGGGTGCGAAGTCGGTGGCGCTGATGACCGGGGACAGCGAGTACGGCAACACCTTCTTCAACTGGTTCGGGTTCCTCGCAACAGAGATGGGGCTCCGGTCACGGCTACCGTCCGCTACGACCAGAGCGCGCAGCCCTGTCAGCGCTTCGCGAGCCAGGCTCTGGCCAGCGGGGCTGATGCGCTGCTGGCCGTGCCCGACCGCACCGAGCAGGCCGCGTGCATCGCCAGGCAGTACCGGGCAGCCGGGTCTCCCCGGCGCCTCATCTTCTCCGATGCCGCTCAGGACCCTCCCCTGATCCAGGCGCTTGGCGCGCAGGCCGAGGGTCTGGAAGGCATGGGTCTGGCACCCGATCCCTCGAACGGCTTCGCCAAGGCCTTCAAGGCGCGGTTCGGTCAGCCTCCTACTCCCTACGCGGCCAACACCTACGACTCGGTGCTGCTCCTGGCCTATGGTCTCGCTCGCTCGGGTGGCCACGGCGGAGTGCGACTCGCCAACGCCATCTCGACAGTTGCGGCGGGGACCGCGCCAGGGCTTGGTTGGGACCGTCCAGCAGTGGCTCAAGCTCTGTCGGCTATTGGCGCTGGCCGTCAGCCGGCCATCAACGGTGCGGTGGGCCGCTGGAACTTCTACAAGACCGCGGGTGTCGAGCTGGTGGCCTCCACCTATGAGCACTGGCGGATCCAAGGGGACCGGTTCGCGGTGGCGGGATATCTGTCGACGGCGAACACGGCGACCGCTGCGGACGGCCTCTCCGCGCAGGACACCCCGGCCTCCTGGAACAAGGCCGGAGCCGCTGGCGGCGGCAGCTACCGGCCACGACCCAAGACGGGCGGTTGGGCGCTTCTGGTAGCCGCCTCGGACGGGTGGGAGAACTACCGTCACCAAGCCGACGTGCTCGCGCAGTACCAGCGCCTTCGGGCGCACGGGATGCCCGCCGACCACGTCGTCGTGGTCAGCGCCAACGACCTGGCGCACAGTCCGCAGAATCACCAGCCCGGAACCGTGCGCTACGAGCAGGGCGGCGCGAACCTCTATGACGGCCTACCGGTGGACTACCCGCTGCAAGACATGACCGCTGCGCGGCTCATGGCGATCCTGTCCGGCACGGCATCCCGCACAAACCCGAAAGTTATCAGGAGCGGTCCGACCGACAACGTCTTCGTCTACCTGGCGGGCCACGGCAACCAGCAGGGCCTGTATCTCGGCCTCGGTGCGCCCGTCGCATCACCCGGGGCCAACTACTCCATCCTCACCCCGCAGGCTCTGAACCGGTCCGTAGCGGACATGGCCGCCCACCGCCGCTACCGGCGCATGCTCATTGCCGTGGAGGCCTGCGAAGGAGGCGTCCTCGGCCAAGAACTTGACGCGCCCGGAGCCCTGCTGATCTCAGCGGCCAGCCCCATCGAGAACTCCCTCAGCGCCAACTACGACTCCGTGAACGCGACCTGGCTCGCGGACCAATTCTCCTACGAGCTCTGGCAGGCCGAAGCCGCTACCCCACAGGCCTCCATAGAAGCCCTCTACCGACAGCTCTACCTGAACGTTGACGGCTCCCACGTCAGCGCCTACGGGCCCGGGTTTGGTAACGCCGCGGGCGTCCGCCTCGCGGAGTTCCTCACCCCGTGACATGAGTCGGCGCGCTCATCGTCAGGGAGAACGCACCGAGCTTGAGCTTTTCGGGAGAGCAGGCCGACGCCCGATCGGGTGATCGTCTTGCGTCTCAGTCCGTCGAAATCGGGTGAGCGTCGAGCAGCAGCTCACCGGGGGCCGCGTGGCGCTGACCAGATGGGACTCTCATGACTGCTCCAGAAGCGCCGGTAATGCCCCCTCGGCGCGAGGGCTCCCAGCGCGGCCGGCTCATCGCCGGGCTCGTCGTGTTGAGCCTCATGATGGTCGCAGCCGGCGTCGGCATAGGTGCGGCCATCTGGTCGGGCAAGAAGTCCAAGACTGTGGCGGTGGCGAGCACTCCTGCACCCGTCAGCAATGCTGCGCCCGGCACGCAGGGCCACTGGCGGTCGCGGAGCATTCAGTTCTTATCCACCGGCCGGGTCGACATCACCCGCAAGTGGGATGCCTACAACAACTGCGTCGAAGAGGATGGCTCAGAGTATCGGGATTCCAGAGTCACGGCTGGCCAGGAAGTTACGCTCGGTTTCACCACAGTGAGTTCAGGCACCTGCTTTTTCGAAAGTTCCAGGATGCACTGGCAAGTGACCCGGCTGGACGACAGCGGCAAGCCGACCCGGGACACCGCTGATGTCTCCATCAACCAGTCGGGCTTTCCGCGGGTCCTCGACTACACGCCGCACTGTGAAGGACGCACTGGCTCTATGAAGTGTGAGCTCGGGGGCATTCTCGGCGACAACCTGAAGCTCACGTTCTAGCGGGACCACTTTCGATGAGGGTCATCAGCTGGACCAGCACGGACGGTTGCTGACGGCGCGGTGGGTCCATCTGGGGTCGAGTAGAAGTACATCGTCAGGGGCCGCGGTCACTTAATCTGTTGCAATGTGAGGAAAGGGACGGCTCATGCGTACTGCTGAATTGCCCAACGACAGGCCACCCGCGGCACGGACCAGGTCGAGTGGCCGGGGCCGGATCATCGCCGGGCTCGTTGCGCTCAGCCTGGTCATGGTCGGCGCGGGCGTGGGTATTGGTGCCCTCATCTGGTCGAGTCGCTCGAACAAGGCCACCGTGGCCAGCACTCCAGCGCCAGCCAGCAATGCCGCGCCATCAACTCGAGGCAGTTGGGCCTCTCGTGACATTCACTTCCGTTCCGCTGGACGTGTAGACGACATCACCCGCATGTGGGACGCGTTCAACAACTGCGCGGAGGGGGACGGCACACAGCACAAGGATATGGCTGTCGCCGCTGGCGCTTCCGTGAGTCTCGGTTTCACGACGGTGAGTTCAGGCAGCTGCTACTTCGAAAGCTCCAGGATGCACTGGAAGATAGCGCGGCTCGACGACGGTGGCAAGCCGACCGGCGACACATCTGAGGTGTCGCTGAACCAGAAAATCTTCACCTACTACAACAAGTGCGAAGACTCTACGGGCGCGATGCAATGCGAGCAGTTCCGGTCGCCCGACGTAACAATTAGTTTCTAGCGGCTGTACCAGTTCGCCTGGCAACATAATTGTTCCACCATGGGCCGAGTGTGGGATAAGTGACGGGACTTGAACCTGCCATGGCGGTGTTCGGCGACCAGGCATTTGGCGAATGTTCTGCTCAGGAGGTCGGGTAGCGTGAGGTTTGAGCAGACTGAGCGGGGTCCTTGAAGCCGACTGCCCCCAGGATTTGCCCCCACGTGATCTTCACGACCGCTAGGCAAAGGGGTCGCCTTCGTCGCGTCGGAACCTAAGAGTGTTTCAGGGCGGGTGCCCGTCGGTCGGGCAGCAGTTGACGATCTCAGACTCGTTCAGCCGGAAGCGACCGAGCGGAGGCCGGCCTGAGAGGCCGCGCCGTCCGACCATCGCTCCGCAGCGCGGGCAGGAGTAGGTCTCCGCTGGCGCAGGACGGCTGGACCCGAGCCTGATGAACCGCGCGACTCGTCTTGGCGACCTTCCGATGCGGTCATCTCGGGTGCGCGGCCCATGCGGTTCACCCGGTACCCCCGCCGGCGACCTGACCCGGGCCTGGATCGTCGCCCAGGAGCTGATGAGGGGCGAGACCAGAGCGTGGTCGCCTCACCTTGCAACCCCACCATCGGCGGCCGGCCGGTCACCCGAGTTGCTGTGAGTGTGCGGCCCGGGCCCGTCATCGAGTCGGTTGGTCCAGAAGCCCGGGCACAGCGGTCAGGGCATCGAGAAGAGAGTGGCTGTCGACAGTGGCCGATGCGGCTGCTTGCACCTCGGGTGAAGCCTTAATCGCGACGCTTGAACCCGACGGACTGGAACAACGGCAGGGCTGGTCGCCCATCCCCGATGGCCACGACCTGATCGAAACCGACCCCGAGGCGCTGACACTGCTCGGCGACGAAGGTGACCTTGTCCTCGGGCTCGCAGTGGCGGCTGACGCGACCAGTGAACAGGCCGGTGGCGTCGTCGACCTCCAGATCGGCGCCACGCACACGGGTGAAGCCCCACAGATCGGCCAATGCCTCTGCGGTGAAGGACCACGACGCCGTGGCGATGACGGCCTCGATGCAACGTCTGCTGAGCAGGCTCACGCCGAGCGCGATGTCGTCGAGGACGGGGATCTGCGCCATGACGGCGGTGGCGTCTGCCAGAGCGATGTCCCGGTAGCACGGTGCATACGTTTCGGCTACCTGCGTGTTGGTGATCTCGCCGCTGGCGAAGCGCCGTTCCAGGTCTCGGATCACTGGCCCGTGGCCGATCCAGTCATCCAGGTGAACACAGTCGGTGGTCCCCGTGACCAGTGTGCCGTCCAGGTCGGCCACCACCAAGCGCCACGGGCCCACGCGTGTGCTCACGCGGGGTCACTCTGCCAGGGGCTCGACGTCTACGTCATGCTCGTCGCGGGTAGCCCCTGCCGCCCGCGATGCCATCCGCGGGATCTTCACAGACGAACGCCGATAGGCGGGCGTGTTTGGTCGCGGACTGCTTCCGCCTCTTAATCCGCGGGTTGGGGGTTCAAGTTCCTCGCGGCGCACCCGCTCCGACCTGCACGTTCGCTCGCCCAGACAGAGCGAGTCGACGGCCGTCGGCAGCCCCGCCGGCAGCCACGGTTCGATGGTCGCCTTATTCGGGATGTCGCCTACGGGAGCGCTCGTCGAGGTCGTTGCGCTGGGCGTTCAGCGGCGCGAGCTGCCGGTCCTGCAACAGGTGAAGAAGATCCGCAGGTCCGACTCGGTGTGCTCCCGGGGTAGTGCGAGAGGTGGGCGACGGCCACCAGCCCGAACTCTGGCGAGCCCGACAGCGAGGCGTCGACAGCCGCCATACCGACAAGGTGCGCCCGTTCTGCCTCGGCCACCATCGGCCAGCGGAGTGACACTACGCGGCATGTCCGGATGGCCGCAGCGCACGCTGTCTGCGGCATGAGCGTGCGGAATGCCCCGCTCGCGCCGCAACTTGCAGCTGCCATGACCACAGTCGGATTCATCGGGAGCGGCAACATCGGTGGCACCCTCGCCAGGCTGGCGATCGACGCGGGTTACGACGTCGTGGTATCGAACTCGCGAGGTCCAGAGACGCTGACCGAGCTCGTGGCCAGTCTTGGGCAGAAGGCGCGGGCCGCAACCTCGGCGCAGGCTGCGGCCGCTGGCGACATCGTCGTCGTGACCGTCCCGCTCGGCCATATCGACCAGGTGCCAGCCGAGCCGTTGGCAGACAAGGTCGTCATCGACACGTGCAACTACTACCCCGAGCGCGACGGCACGATCTCCGCGCTCGACGACAAGCAGATCACCACGAGCGGGCTTGTTCAGCAGCACCTGTCGAAGTCGCACGTGGTGAAGGCGTTCAACAACATTTTCTTCCAGCACCTCGGCTCGATGCAGCGTCCGGCCGGCGCATCCGACCGGAACACGCTGATGATCGCCGGTGACGACGCCACCGCGAAGAAGACGGTCACCGACTTCATCGACGCGGTCGGTTACGACGTCTTCGATACTGGCAGCCTGGCCGACAGCTGGCGCTTTCAGCGTGATCAACCCGCCTATGCCGGCGCGTACGCAGAGGGCGGCGACTTCGACAAGCCCAAGCGCGCCGACCGCGACGAGCTGCAGGCATTGCTCAAGCGGGCTGACGCGTCCATCCGCTAGGCGGCAGAAGTGCGCTGCTTCGCCTGACTTCCGTCATCGCGGCATGACCGCGCGTCGCACCGAGCGTCGGCGTTGTCGCCGTTGAGTCGTCCCTGCGGCCGGGGACCGGCGTGATGCGGCGGTCAGTTGGCGCCCCTCGCCTAGGCTGAGTTGTTGTGCAGTTCGGGCTGGTCCACCTCACTGATCCCGCCTCTGGGGCCTCGTCGCGGAATCGCGCGCCTTCTACGCCCAGCGCGTGGCCGGTCGCGGTCCCGGCAGTTGCGACGAGCTGCGGGCAGTCCGGGCCGCAGCGGCAGCACCCGCCCCGGCGGACCCGGCCGCGGTCGTCGAGGTTCTCCGCGACGGCGGCCGCAGCGTCCCGGTGCGCATCCACGCGCCGGCCAGCGGCGCGGTGGCCGGCGTGCACCTGCAGATCCACGGTGGGGGCTTCTACCTGGGCTCGGCCGCGGGGGACGACGTCCGCAACCGCAACCTTGCCGATGCTCTCGGTCTCGCGGTCGTCAGCCTGGACTACCGGCTGGCCCCCGAACATCCCTGGCCTGCCGCATCCGACGACTGCGAGACCGCGGCATTTTGGCTGGCCGAGCACGCCGAACAGCTCTTCGGCGCGACGAAGCTGTCCATCGGGGGCTTCTCGGCCGGCGCGACCCTGGCGATGACCACGCTGCTGCGGCTGCGTGATCGGGGGATCGGCGCGTACGGCTGCGCTGTGTTGCAGTTCGGGACCTACGACCTCAGCGCCCAGACCCCCGCCGGGCGTCTGATCGCCGACGAGTACTTCCTCGAGGCCTACGCCGGTTCCGTCCAGGATCGCACCCACCCGGACCTGTCGCCGATTTACGCCGACGTCACGGGCCTACCGCCGGTCCTGATCCTCGTCGGGGCCGACGATGTCCTGCTTCAGGACAACCTCGCGATGGCCGTGCGACTGTCGGCGGCCGGCGTCGACGTCGATGTGCGCATCTACCCCGGCTCACCTCACGGGTTCACCGGCCACGCGACGTCCATGGCGAGAGCGGCGACGGACGACATCGAGGGCTGGCTGCTTCGACACCTGCACCTGACGGTCGCAACCACCGGGTGATGCGCTCCTCCTCCCCGGACCGTCCGCATCTCGGCACGACGGACAGCGGCAGATGGGTGCGTCTAGCGGTCTCGAAGATCCGCAAACCGAGCAGGCCGAGCAGGCACACGAGCGCGAAGTCGAACGGGTTGCTCGACTGTCTGGCCGCGTTGAGCATCGCCTCGAACTGGAGGTGCGTCAGCCCAAGCGTCGGTGACTCCGGCGGGACGGTCGGTCGCCGGACGTAGTCGGCCGGCGAGTGCTCAAGGACGCTGTCGATGACGCAGGTCCGGTAAAAGCCCGCGACGACCGACGACCGACGACCGACGACCGACGACCGACGACCGACGACCGGCGGGAGACGGTGGACGGCTTGAACCGCCGTACGTCCTGCAACCACCGCAGGTAGAGCTCAAGGTCTTGGCGCTGTGCGTCCAGCGGCGCGAGCTGGCGGTCCCGACACCAGCCGAAGAACACCCGAAGGTCGGACTCGGTGTGGTCACGCGACGTGCCGCGGTTGCGCGACAGGTGGGCAACCGCCGCGAGGCCGAGTTCACGCGACTGTGCGAAGGAGGCATCGAGCGCCGCCATGCCCCTACAGTGCGCCGCACCGCCCAGTCCCGCCATCGGCCAGAGGAGTGACGACACGCGGCATGAGCGGACGTGTCCGGTAGCGCAGAGGAGCACCTCGGTCGTGTGCTGTCGGTGGCGCGAAGCGGCAGCGCCTGTGGGAACGGCCCGCTTGGGCGCCGTTCGCCGCCCGTGCTTCGCAGGTGAGCCGCGGAGTGGAGCAAAGGCGTCTCGTGCGGCCTGCGCGGTGGCGGCTGTCTTCCACTTCAGGTTCTACGGGACGGGGGGCTTGCGGCAAGACCCGGGTCGTCCTGCACAGTCGCCGGCCTGAGCCACCGACGGAAGGAGAGCGGCCGTGCAGTTCGACGTGATCGTCGTGGGTGGCGGCCCGACCGGCCTGATGCTGGCCAGCGAGCTGCGCCTGCGCGGGGTCCAGGTGCTCGTGCTCGAGAGGGAGCTCGAGCCGGTCAGCTACGTCCGGTCGCTCGGCCTGCATCCGCGCAGCGTCGAGGTGCTCGACCAGCGGGGCCTGGCGGACCGGTTCCTCGCGCTGGGCCGGCAGTACCCGCTGGGCGGGACCTTCGCGCAGATCGGCAAGCCGCCGCTGCCCCCGGAGAGCCTGAACACCACTCACCCGTACGTCCTTGGCATCCCGCAGACCGTCACCGACCGGCTGCTCGAGGAGCGCGCAGCCGAGCTCGGAGCGGTGCTCCGGCGAGGATGCGCCCTGGTCGGGCTGGTCCAGGACGACCACGGGGTGACCGCCGGCCTGGCCGACGGCACGAGCCTGCGGTCGCAGTACCTCGTCGGCTGCGACGGCGGGCGCAGCACCGTGCGCAGGCTGCTCGGCGTCGGCTTCCCTGGCGAGCCGACCCGGGTCGACACGCTGCTCGGTGAGATGGAGGTGGGCGTCGCGCCGGAGCAGCTGGCCGCGACCGTGGCCGACGTCCGTCACCACCCAGCTCCGTTTCGGGGCCGGGCAGCTGGAGGCCGACTGGTACCGGGTCCTCGTGCCGGCCGACGGCGTGGCCGGGGACCGATCGGTCCCGCCGAGCCTTGACGACTTCAAGCGCCAGCTGCGGCGGTGGGCGGGCACCCACTTCGGGGTGCACTCGCCCCGGTGGCTGTCCCGCTTCGGTGACGGCACGCGACTGGTGGAGCGGTACCGCTCCGGCCGGGTGCTGCTGGCCGGGGACGCGGCGCACGTCCACCCGCCGGTCGGGGGGCAGGGGCTCAACCTGGGTTTGCAGGACGCCTTCAACCTGGGCTGGAAGCTCGCCGGGCACGTAGAGGGGTGGGCACCTCTCGACCTGCTGGACAGCTACCACGACGAGCGGCACCCCGTGGCCGCAGCAGTGCTGGGCAGCACGCGGGCGCAGATGGAGTTGTTGTCGCCCGAGCCCGGCCCGCAGGCGGTACGCCGACTGCTGTCCGAGCTCATGGACCTCGAGGACGTGCAGCGCCACCTGATCGCCAAGAACTCCGCACTCGACGTCCGCTACGACCTGGGCGACGGACACGACCTGATCGGCCGTCGAGCGCGAGACATGCGGCTGCAGCAGGGACGGCTCCACGAGCTGATGCGCGACGGTCGCGGACTTCTGCTTGACCGCACGGGGCGGCTGTCCGCGTCTGGCTACGCCGACCGCGTCCGGCACGTCGCCGACGAGGACGCCGAGCTCGACGTGCCCGCCGCCCTGCTACGGCCCGACGGTCACGTGACATGGGTCGGCGAAGACCAAGACGACCTCGATGACAACCTCCGACAGTGGTACGGACTCCCAGGTCCGGGTCGCGCCCAAGACGGCTGTGCAGACCGAGCACTGATGCCGAGGCCCCAACCTCGCCAAGCAGCCCCCCAGTACCGGCTCTGCGCAGGAGGCCAACCACGGCGCAAGGGTGCCGAGGCAACACCGCTGCACACTTAGCACTCCATCCGCGGCATGAGCGGACGTAAGGCGATCTGCGGCTTACGCAGCCCGCGCCGCGGAGCCGCGCCGAGGTGACGCCGGTATACCCAGCGATGGCTTGTGGCCGCCGCTTCAGCGGAATGGTGCACGAAGCGCTGCTCGTGCGGCGGCAGGGTGGTCTGGCTGACGCCGGCGTAGGCAACCAGCTGTGACTACGGTGAAGTCAGAATGGGCCAGAACAACGACGACTACGTCCCCGTGACCATCGAACACTGCCAGCACATCGGGGGGCCCTTTTACCACGGGACGAAGGTCGCACTCGAGGTCGGCGATGAGCTAGCCCCCGGCTACGGCTCCAACTTCCACCAGGGCCGCGTGTCGAACAACATCTATTTCACCGCGCTCATGGACACAGCGGTCTGGGGGGCGGAGCTTGCGGCCGCGCTGGCCGAAATCGGGGAGCGTGAACACATTTATGTGGTGGAGCCCTCGGGTCCATTCGAGGACGACCCGAATGTCACTAACAAGAAGTTTCCAGGCAACCGCACCCAGTCCTACCGCTCCCGCTACCCTGTGCGCGTCGTCGGCGAGGTGGTGAGCTGGCAGGGTCACCACCCCGAGGTCTTCAACAAGATGCTGGACTCGCTGGCGCTGCTGCGGAAGCAGGGGCGGGACCTCATCGAGGACTAGAACGAGCTCGCGCACCGTAGTGCCGGCTCTGTGCCGTGCCGGGACGTGAGCTACTGCTCCGTTTGCGCTGCAGGCTGGACCATTCCCGCCTTCACGACCGGCCTGCGGCATGAGCGGACTCCTCCCTGGGGGAGCACTACGGTCCGTGGAATGAGCCGGATCTTCAGGACCAGCGTCGCGTCGGTGTACCCCCACTACGTGACGAAGGTCGAGAAGAAGGGGCGCACGAAGGCCGAGTTGCACCAGGTCATCGAGTGGCTGACTGGCTTCGACGACCCGGCCCTGGACCGTCATCTGGCATCGGGCACCACCTTCGAGGACTTCTTCGCCGCTGCGCGGCTCAACCCGCATGCCTCCTCGATCACCGGCACCATCTGTGGGGTGCGGATCGAAGACATCGACGACCCCTTGATGCAGAAGATCCGCTACCTCGACAAGCTGGTCGACGAACTAGCCAGGGGCAGGTCGATTGACAAGATCCTGCGGGTATAGCACGTGCGGATACGCGCAGCAGCGGCACGTGCGCACGTCTTCGCGCAGCGCCGCGCGACCAGTCGGTAAGAGCGCGGGCCGCGAGACCAGCGGCAGATGAGTGCGCTCCCTTCTGCACTCAGGCTCGTCGTGGCGGGCGGCGCCTCCCGCAACCACCGAGTTGGTGCCGCTCGTCAGGTCAGGGGAACGCCGGGCACCTCCGTGCCGAATGCGAGCGCTGATCGCTCGCCGGCGGAGCAGGGCGTTCGTCGAGCCGGGACATCCACCTGCTTCGCCGGCTGCGCGCGAAGGCCGACGAGGTCGTCTACGCCGGTGTTCCGCCGCGAGCTCGAGATGGCGTGGGCGGGCGCCCTGCCGGTCCCCCGCGACGCCCGGGCTGGTGGTGACCCACGTCAACTACCTGCTGCCGACGGGCCATTCGCACCGGTGCGCGGGCTGCTCGATCGGACGTGGTTCCTTGACGTCGACCCGGGCCTGCGTCGCGACCGCCTGGTCGCCCGGCACGTGCCGCACGGCCGCAGCCCCGCGGCCGCCGAGCACTGGGTCGCCTGCTCTGACGACCGCAACGCCGAACTCGTCGAGGCCACCCGCTCTCGCGCCGACGACGTTGTGCGGCTCGAGCCGCGATATGGACGCCGGCCGAATCAGACGGCCGCCACGCCGATCAGGCCGTTGCGCGTCACCAGGCCCGCGAGCTCCCGCTCGGACAGGCCGTCGGTGCCCACCGGCCGCCGCGGCAGCACCATGTGCCGCGACTCCGCGCTCGCGTCCCAGACCGTGATCTCGACGTCCGCCGGTACGTCGTAGCCGAAC
>JAABUP010004071.1_pt1 | contig 24571 bp, 31 predicted proteins | sample 5559201 | NCBI WGS metagenome assembly JAABUP01 (sample SAMN10711887, study PRJNA513373) | rock metagenome | isolation source: Antarctica rocks | place: Antarctica
TTGTGCTGAAAGATGGTGTCTGTCACAACAAGATTGTTGGCCATACACAGGTGCAGCAACCGGGTGCCATTGTCAGTAATTGGCGCTGGGAGACCAAATCTGCCAATAGCACCACCCCACAACTGCGTTTCACAGCCCAGCTTGGCATTGAAGTCGCCCATAAGCAATAGCAAGTTTGCATTTGGCACCTCATCAAGCTGCTGCTGGAGCTGCTGGTAAAAAGCATCCTTGACATCAATCAATCAATAAATATATTTAATGTCCTGGGGGGCAACTGGGACCCAACAGACAAGAAGTTCAGTTCAGTGAATTCATACAGACAAGATTTGCTTCCTATATGCAAAGCATTCCCTAAGGAATCCACCACAAGCCGTGAGACGCGCGGACAAAGGCACGTGCGTCCGAACGCGGGGAGGTGGCATATGACAACGTGTCTAGTGTGCAAGTCGTTGGATTGTGTGGAGGACGAGCAGCACTTTGTTTTTGACTGCCCAGCGTACAGCCATATGCATATCAGGTCACAACATTTGGACCTCCTGCAGCACTGTTGTGGTATTGCAGACTTTATGTCTTTGTGTGAACCAAATGCATGTGGTGGTGGTTTCATTAGGGAATGCTTTGGATGTAGGAAGCAAGTTTTTGACTTTATGAATTCACTGAACTATTCTTGTTGTCTATTGGGTCCCAGGACATTAAAGTATATTGATTGATTGATTGAAGTCGAAGTGCCCAAAATCCTGCTTTTCCTATGTTAGTGCGATAATTGATGTGGACGACAAGATGGCAGCCCGTGGGCTCCATGTGCAGCACAAGCCACGAGATGAAAAATGACTCTGACATCGCTCCGCTGACATCGTTCACACAAACTTGTCAAACTGTTCTGCCAAACTGCCGCGAGCTCGCTGTGCCGAAGCTTGACGTTACTGACAGCTTGAGATTACTGACAGCTTGACGTCAAGGAGCTCATGACATGCTTGCAGCCCTCTCTCCGACTGCAGGTGCCAGCATGCAGCTCACGCCTTGCAAGGTATCGACACTCAAGCCCGGAGGAACGACAGCTTTCTGGTGGCCAATGAACCGCCGCCATTGTATGCACCTAACAGGTACCGTTGTGATGCACACGCGTGCTTTCCTATTGATCATAGAAGTGTTCGTTGCTGACACCAGTCGCTGACCCTCAGTCAGTGTGAGTGCGGATACGATGGCGACGTTCTTACAGGCAGCAACTCTTTGCACAACGTGCTGCAAAAAGGAGCGGTATTTGTCAGACTCTTGAGCTGGCAGCACGAAACTCTCTGCAGAGTGTCCCACAGCAATCAGCAGATTAAGGCTGCAATGGAAGTTGCAAAGCGCCGGATAACAGGTAATAGCCTGTGTTTTGCTGTGGCTGCATCCAGCTAAGCTGTGAATTTACCTCTCCATTGGCTGTGAGACTTGACAGCCCCAGATTAACCATGTATTTACCATATTGACCTGCATTGACTGCATGACATATGAGGTCATGTTTCTGTCACATGCAAGCTTGTTCATGGTACAGGACATGCCACCCATATACCCATGGCCGTCAGTGAGGATCATCACTCATCCGAAGCTAGCAGCCAATTGTCCATGAGCATTGAATGTTCAGAGTGGTTTGCTGCACGCAAGATAAGCCCACAAACTCTGTTTCGGAACCAGATCGTGGAAGGAAAGGTGTGCATGTCTTCCAAGCAGCCAGACATGGAAACTGCCATTGTGTACCCTTCCATTTACAAAGGACAGATCATCGGAATGAAATATCGCACCCTTGATAGGCGCTGGGGTCAGTCCAAGCAATTTCAGACAGTCTGGTATGGCATGGATGACATTGTTGGTCATCAGACTGTCATCATTGTCGAAGGTAGCTTCCTGTACTCCTGCAACAATCCTTTGCATCCTGTCACAGCTGGGTTTAGCCTTGCTGTGATACATTCCCTTTGATCAGCTCACTGCACATTTCATTGATCTCACTGCTGCTGAACAGCCCTGCATCACGCTTTCTGTGGAAGCAACGAGCTGTTCTTGCATGCAGCGACATTTTACATGCACACAGTTCCATGCCTGAGGTCAACAAAGCCCTCAGGCAAACACAGTCAACAAAGCTCCTATGTACAACTGACAACTGCGCCTGCTTTTTGTGAGGCAAACTCAATACCATATGCTGCTACCTTCTTCTTCCTGTTGCTCCAACACCAGCATAGAGATCACGACTATGCATGTGCCAGGTGAAATGGACAAGCTGTCCCTTGAGGAAGCTGGCTTTACAAACGTAGTGAGTGTGCCCAGTGGAGCTCCTGACAAAGTCAAAAACGGACCACTGCCAGAGCATTCTGCTGACAAGGCCTTTGAGTATGTGTGGAACTGCTGGGAAGAGTTACAGCCGGCCAGCTGCATACTGCTGGGCACTGACAATGATTTGCCTGGACATGCCTTGGCTGAGGAACTGGCTAGGCGTCTTGGTACGTGCTGCATGCTGCTGATCAGATCTGAGTTTGCATACATTGCTGCTGCTCAGGCTGCATGCTCCCGTCCACTTGTCTGTACTGTGTCTGCTTGTCTCAAGCATGATGTTGTCATACGAATATCAAGCTTGACAACTTGGAGTGTATTCTGACTCTGCATGGACAGGATGGGACACTACGCTTCGCAAAGAGCGTCTGAACAGCTTCATCATGACATGATGCCTGTCACCTGACATTGCATCAGCAGTCTGCCATTTTGCCGTCCACAATCCAGCACAGTACCAGTGTCGTGTTGGAGTCCATTGGTCTGTGTCACAACAGGCCGGGAAAGATGCCTCAGAATCAAATGGATCATAGACAAAGATCACGATCCAGGTTACAGCATGAAAGGTCCAGCCCGATGCGTCATGCACAAGGACGCCAATGATGTACTAGTACAAGAAGGCCCAGAAGCATTGAAGTGGTGTGTCAGAAACCCCCAGCCTCTACCTGTTGAGGGGCCATACAGGTGAAAATCACTCACTCACTTCACTCACTCCCTCCCTCGCTCACTCACTCATTTACTCACTCCCTCGCTTGCTCACTCACTCATTCACTCTCTCGCTCGCTCATGTCATGGTGAAATCATGCTCCGGTGGCCTCTTTTGAAGCAATGCATTGTGACCTGGAGTGTCAAGCTTCTCATATGCTTCTGCAGATCACTCTGGTAACGGTTTGATGCATAAGACATTCACATGCATACTGTGCCAAATAATAAGCAAGGAATAAAGTGATGCTGCGGTCTGCAGGGTGCACAAGAAGATCCGTGGAGGCACTCGCCAGACTGCCACAGAGACAGCAACAAAGGCATGAATGCGGTGCGCAAGTGACGATGCACTGCTACAAGCCTTATGGCACAAGCTTGGTCAAGAAATTCGATCCAGGGTACCCAGCTGCAACAGATTTGTTGTAGCTTTGCTTACGGACTGTCTTTGCACGGCGCTTTCTAGGAGGGTCGGTCAGACTTTCTGGCAATACCTGCGGCAACTACAGGTCAGTTGCGCAACTGACAACATGCCCATATGTTCCTAATCTACAAATTTTTACAGACATGACTCAATGACCTTCTCAGTTTGCTGTGTAGTCAGTACTGATTCGACGTCAAGCAATTCGATTTGGTGCGTCTTACAATTTGCAAGGAAAGGGTCATGACAGTCCAGAAATTTGTACAAAAGCACAGAAGATGTTTCATGCAATTGCCTGCTGTCTTATGGACCTTCATTGTTTCTACTTTGCTCGCTCTGCACCTCCAATGCATGTGTTGTGGCGCCTCCAGTGGTGTTGTGTCCACCAGATGGCACAATTGGCTTTGTGTTCTCTGCAAAGGGTGTTGCTGCCCTAACTGCTTGGTGCTGGACGAAGACAGTCACCGTAGGAATACCAGTCTGGCTGCGGCACAATTCCTGGAGAGCTTGCCAGAGTGTCGTCTGCTAGAATCTGCTATATTTGTTGTGTTCGGAGCAAGCTCCAAGGCTAAGTACAGGCTGTTGAATGACAGGACAGTGCACCTCTGAATGCAAGCTGTCTGCATGGCTGACTCAGCCTTTAGGTCAAACGTCTGTTCCGACAAAGGGGACTTTCCCCAGCATTATTTCTCATCGGTTCTCAGATTCCCCCACCGCGCAGTTGGCCGCGGCAGGGGCGAGCTGGGTGCTGAGTTGAAATGTCGACTCACATGACTAACGCAGCAGTTCAAACGTCGAGCAGGGCTTTCCTTGTGGGGCGCCGCGACAAAGGCAATTCAGGGCGACGCAGCTCTGATCGTAATACTGTATGTTGCAGGCAATTGTGACGCAATGCTCTCTCCGCTCGCGTTGGTGCAAAAGCCACTCGAGGGCATCAAACAAGGGGGAACTTGTTGCAGACGCCTACATACCAGCCGATAGATTCGGCGAGTTTTGTCATGGTAGGTGTGCTTGTGAGGGTTACCATTCTGCCATCAAGGGCAATGAGCTGGCAGGGAATTTCTTCAAAGTCAAGGCTGCAAGGCAGAAGAGTTGACTGGCTGTTGCACCTGCTTTGGGTTGCTGACATTTTTGTTGAGAGTCATGGGAAGCCTTGGTCTGCATTGGAGCATTCAACATTGCAAGTGCTGAAAGAGCACTGTTGAATTGTGGCATGTGGTAAGCATTGCTGTGTAAGCATGCTGGGGGACATGAAGGTGCTGTGCCACATTTGTATGCAAGGCTCATGTTAAAACATGCCTGCTACAGATTGAGACACGCATCCTGCTGGGTTTGGGAACAATCGCAGGAAGGAGCAGGCGGTCAGCAAAGCAGTCAGACCAGCTCAGGATATACCAGACAGCTTTGTAACAATGCTTGACAGCACAATTGAGACAGCACAGGTCACCAGCATGCAAGACATCTCCCGCAAGTACCAAGTCACCAATGCTTCACTAAGTCACCAATGCCTGCCAGGAAAGGGGTTGGACCAAGGCAGCAGGCCAAGGCTGCAAGTGCTCAGGGTGAGCAGGAGAACAGCTCAGCAAAGGCCAGTTCAATCCCATCTGATGCACCATCAGCTGCAGCAGGCCAGTCTGGCAAACCTCCCAAAGTAGTCAGACAGTCTCGATGTGGCAGTGCCACACGTGCACACACCCGTCGCTCAAGAAAGGTTGCCTGCGGAACAAGGAGCAGAAGGCTTTGCTAGCTGCACAGCACACTTAGTCGTTTTCGACGTCTTTGTCATATACGGTGTTATGTGTTGTAACGATATGTGTAACCTGACAAACGTTGAGCTCTGAGTTTGAGTCTATTGGCGACGGCTTCGGCCATCGGCGGTGACGGGGAGACGAGTATACGATGAGAAATGACGCTGGGGGTTGACTTTTGACAGGTCCCGGCAACCGGTGCAGACATTCGATGCGGCACTGACTAGAAATTCGGGCAGCCAAGGTTGTTGAGAAACTCTGCTGTTATGGCGTCGGCACAGGTGCGGAGACACCGCAGCAAGTCGAGTCGCTTGAACAGGAAGCGTGCAACGATCTTTGTGCTTCCTGCAGCCCATTGCGAGCGGTACCGATGGTCAATATAGAATGACAGTGGACAGCAGTAAGCCTGCGCAACTAGTTCAATTGTTTTACCCTTGCACTTCTGTCTGCCAGCACTCGTCACAAGCACCCAGTGCTCTGTAGGATACAAGCAGCTTGCAGTTGGTCGGAAACAGCTGCACTTCTGGGCTTTCACTCAGGTAAACAAGCCATTGATATTTGCTGGGCTCTTGTGCAATATCAGGGTGTCCAATAGTTTTTTGATGATTTGTGACGCATGCATGCAGGCAATCTACAATTTCTTGAGAGCCATATGGCATACTTTCCCCTGGCCCATGTTTGGTATTCACCCAAGACTGCAACGCTTTTCACCCTGCTGAAGCTCAACAGCTAACACCACCAGTCCATGTGTCCTCCTCTCACCATCAGTGTGCTCATGCAGGTGAAATGCCGCCCATTATAAATTTGGGGGTCATGGGCTGTGCCCTCCTCGGTTTTCTTGTCTACACAGCAGGTATACGACGCCAAACCCTCAGGCTGTTCCTGTGCTGGTGGCTCAACTGCTCTTGCAATGATCTGTGCGCATTTGTGGTTGCATGACAATCACAGACAGCACCGCACACTGAGGCCAAGCTGAGCTTGCAGGTTCAGGCTACGGCAACGCAAGGAATCAGAGCAGGGGGCTGATCTTTGCGTACGCTGTGGTGGCTGGGTGCAATTCTGCTTTGGTGAGCACAATGCCTGATCTTGTGCATGCTGCAGCGCACCAAAGTATCTTCGAAGTATCGTAGTCGTGGGTCAGCACATTGATGTGTACAGCTCCATCCCAGTGTACCGATGTCTGACGTGGCAGTACAAAAACGAAAAGTATCAACAGTGTTGACTACCTCAGCACCTTGCATATGCATCTGATATAGAACATTTTATCAACACAATGAGTTGATGAGTCATGAAGTGCTGCTGCAGTTGGCTCTGGCCTTTGTAGAATACCACCTTAAGCGGGCTGAACCATTACATCATTTGGGCCACGGTGGAGCGTTCATCAGCAGATTGCATGCAGGTCATGATAAAGGTGTGCAACTTCTGGAAGCAACAGCAATTTTGATCTTGTCATGCAGCTGCAGAATTCTCGCATGTCACTGAGACACAGGCACGTTGGTGACCCTTGCATGTCTGCAATTGCAGAGTGTTTTGAGCAGAAATATTCCCATGACACCGCTGTCAACGTGTGCCAGCCGTCATTCCATTTGCATGGTCAGATTCACACTGCAACTACACCTGTTATGTTATTCCTTGTGACATGAGGTGGGTAATGTTGACCTCGTCTGAGCTTATCATATAGCTATCTTGCATTTACAAGCAATTGCTTCAGGCTGGAGGGTGTATGAATGCATGAACACATTGCAGCTTGGTCCATTAAAATCATGCTGTGCTGCTTGCAGACCCAAACGTACATGCCTTGCTATGGATGGCAGAGGCGGTCGTGGACATCATTGGCATGGGGATAGGCATTGAGGCTGCAAAGCATGCCATCAATTACTTCTTCTCATTAGGGGCCAGCAGCCAGAAAAAGAAGTCCAGCTGACTGTGTGGTTGGTCCAGCTGTACATGCTACAGACTCTGCAGACCTTGCTGGCAAGTTGTGTATGTAGCTGCTGTTTTCAGTTCATGCTTTCGTGGCTGGTTCTCAGCTAGACTACAGGCTCGTGTGGTCATTGCGATAAGGTACCTGTATAAAGTACATACAGCAAATATGTTTAGCTTTGCCCGCAATGTGTTTGAATTGTCTGCGTGCTGGCATGTCCTGAGCTGATGTGGTCTACTGCGCTAATCATCATACTTTTTCGTGATCTAAATTTGTGTACATGTATCCGTTGCAATTGGACAGCACGCTCATGCAGGTTTGATTCACCTAGTCAGCTTAAGTTCAGAAGGAAGGTTCTCTCATATATGAGTATATACACGCAGTTAGCGCCTCATGCCTTAGTGCAGCAAGCTGCATGATATCTCTTCACGCTACTGTAATGCAGCACAGCAGCTACCACGATTTACTTCGTGCTCCCTACCAGGGGAGAAGGATAGAAACCACTGTTGCCTATAAAGGAATGACCTGGGCAAACAAAGTCTCAGATGCATTATTGTGTGTGAGAGGACTATCAGCTTGCCCTGTCACTATGGTGGTGATGCTGTGGTGCTGCAGTAGCTTCAGCATGTGAATACTGGCACTGGTTCCAACAGCAGAAACAGGTTCATCCATGACAGCCAACAAGGGATGGTGGTATAGCACCCTAGCAATTGATAGCCTTTGCAGCTCTCCTGGTGATAACATGTCTGCACCACACACAAGAGTGATGTCAAGACATGTTTACAAAACCTCAAGCTACACTGACAGTAGCGCTAAATGAGTGAATGACTTTTGAGAACAGGTCATGGGAACAGCTTGAAAAGGGGGCAACTGTTGTTGATGCTGCTAGCATCCGGGTAGAGACAAAACTCTGGGTTTGCACAATGCCTTTGCTTACAGTACAGCAGTCTCTGCAGAGGACTTCACTTGAATAGCCGTCAGAGACATTACTGCCCGGCATGCAGCATATAATAAACTTCTCAGCTTGGAATCTCCCCCAGCAAACCTTCTGTTCAACACACACGCTCCAACGACAAACATGCATGTCATCCAGGCAGCTTGACTGTATGCCATGGCCACTCTCCACCAAACATGGGCCATGCCTTGAAAGCACCCTCTGTGGCGCATGGGGAGCGCCATGACAACCCAGCATGAAAAGCAGATTCCTACCTTGCCAGTTTTGGCTCAGATGCCAGTTGCCTTGGACTCGCTGCAGTAAGTCTGTCAAGCCAACCTGCTGCAAGAGGTGCGCTAGATGCTGTGAGTCCAGGGCAGTACCCTCTTCAGGCATGACTGCCGGATAGATGAGCTGCTCCAGCAGGGTTTTGCCTGGAGCTGCTACGGGCTTTTGAGGCAGAAACATCACCTGCACCGGGGCACACACCAACCAGTGAGCTAATGGCATGAGCTGTATGATCTACAGCATTTTTGTCTTCTCTACGCTGGGAATTTGGAAGCACATGCATTGGTCATGGAACACCCCTCTAGTGAGACAGCTGCATATGTCACATGCACTGCATCATGCCTTGCAACATGCAGGCAGTGAAGACAGCTGCTGAAGGATGGCGTGAATGAGGGCCGGCAGCTGCAGCTCAAGCAGTCAAACGCCGGATCTCTATTGCCCTGCAAGGATATTGCAACACACAGACGTACTGCTACGCAATGACTGTGCAATCAGAGGCTCAGATGGATAGAGACAGAGAGACACAGACACACACCTGTTCAGACAGGCAGATCACATGCACATGTGCGCAGTTTCAACATGGCCTGAAAGCATGCTCAGGTATACAGTGTGACAGGGCAGAGGGCAACCTTTTCCTGTACAGGCATGTGACACTGCCCCTGGCATAAGGGCCACAGTTGTGCCAGGGCACGGACTAGGGTAGACTTGCCACAGCCACTAGCCCCGGTCACCAATGCCATATCGCCTGCTTGCATGCACAAGCTAAACAACAAAGCATGTGAAGGCTGAGATGCACTGACAGTGTGCATTACAACAGCCATGCATGAAACCGTTCCACAGCCAATTGGCTCTGTTTGCTCCACTGACTGCTTGATAGGCAAAGAGGGAAGACTGGTTTCTTTCAGCCAGACCCTTGTTAGGCTGTTCTTCAACAAACGACAACAGGCTTGATTTTGCCTCTTTTGTCGATTTCCATGTTGGCAGGCAGGCCAGACCAGAGCCAATGCCAGCTGCTGTCAAGGCTTTGACCAGCACTGATGCAGCTCTATGCCATCAAATGAAAATCCGACTGCAAGCTGCGGCCACTTCCCAGATGACTGGCAACAAGATGCAGCATATAAGATGACACGTCACAGCATGTTGCGCGCCTTATGGCTCTGTACATCAAGGCGCACAGAGCAAGCCTGGATGCACCACGCTCAAGCTGCGGCTGTACAGCTTGACAAGTGTCACCTTGATGCACTTCAAAGCTCAAGTTTTGGAATAACAGCTTGCCATCTGGGCGCTGACAGCTGAAGTCATGCACCGCAGCAACAAGCTGCCTGCCTTGACCACCACACTGATGCTGACTGAGCTGCAGCTGTACTGACAGTGGAGCAGACCCAGACAGAAGCTGGCTGTGTTCGGAACTGATCGAAGGTTCATCATAGCTGCATGACTGCATCTGCGCATCCTGGGATGGGGAGCCAGTGGGTTGTTGAAAAGAAGAATAGGGCACTAAGCGTCCTGATGACGAGGTCAATTGCTGTTGTGTGCTGTCTGAGTTGTGGGATCCGTCTGTAGTAATGCTGAGTAATGGAGCTTGCTCCTCCTGGTCTTCTTCTTTGGCTGCTGTGATTGTAGCAGATGTACCAATGTTGTGTGTCTCTGCTTGTTCTTCCAGCCGGTCCAACTCCTGTGAAGCACAGACAGTCTGATCAACCTATGCAGCAACCCTTTTAGGTTGACAGGTTCGTTTGGCTGCTCAGCTGCATGCTTAGCTGTATCTACGTCATTTAATCTTTTCTGGCCCCTACAACCTTGTCTTGATGACCATGCAAAAGCACAATAGAACCACCCTAGACAAGCCTCATGCTGTAATTACACGCGACAGCAGTCGATTTGGTACGGGTTTCCAGCAACAGGCAGCTGCAGCACACAGATGTCTAGAAATTTGGACGCTCGATGGATGCAAACTTCTGAAGTGGTCAAATGTGTCATGCATTCAGGTGGCTGCTGATGACAATGAGGCAGCATGCAAGAGTGGGTTCACACCAAAGCTCATGATGCAGGGAAGCACCAGCATGGAACTGGCAGGTCAGTGCAAGTGTAGTAAGCTTGATGTACACATGATGAGTAACGCAGAGGTGGAGAGACCTGTAGAAGCTGTCCAACTCTGAATGTGACCCCAGCTAGGGTTGAGAACTGGCTGGCCAGGTCCAGCATCTGTGTGAAGCTGTAGATGAGGGTGAGAGTGGCAAAGCTGGCATTGGAGACCCACCTTGCCCGCTGCCCACTGTCCATGTCTGCCGGCAGACAGCCTGCACTCAGCGGCAAGCCAAACTTTGACAGCAGCTGTTCCAGCAAGTACTGGAGGCTTTGTTGAATGTTACGGACAAGGGTGGCACAGTTGAGACTGAAGACACGCGTCACCAGCTGGCCAGTCTCTATGCCTTGCGGCAGAGAGCATGCAGGTGGCAGTGTTGCATGCCTTTCGGCTGCAGGTGGTTGCAGCAGAGCGATCCTGTGGCTTGTGCGTCACATGGTGGCATGGGGCTGAGAAGGCATCACCCAGGCAGGTCACACTGAAGAATGCCAGCAGGATAGCTGTGCAGACAATGCCAGTCTTTTATTGACAGCCTGCTGAGCAAGACGCTTGCAGCCTGCTGAGTCAGAAGCTTACAACATGTTTCTGATACACATCTGATTAGAGCAGTACGTGCCTTTTCAGGCGTAAGCTGACTGTGCTGACCAAGCACACTCAATGATTGCCTTGCTTGCTTGCATACAATGTTGAAATGAGTGCCAGCTGCAAGCCCCACCTGTAAACACCACAAGGCCAAGGCAGGAGTAGTTCAGCAGAGCTCCAGCATACTCTAAGCCAGTCGTGCAAGCGCTGAGCAGCCACCACCACATCACCAAGCGCAGCTGGTTGGCCAGGACAGGCTGAAGTGCGTGATCTAGGTGTGTTCTCTCTGCTGCTCCAGCTCGATAGAGCGTGACCTCTGTCAGGAAAGATCGGAGGCGCATGTGGGCAAATCGCCTTCCTTGCGCTCTTGCTTAAAGACCAGCCTTGCTATTGGCCTAATGATGAGACTGCAATGTATGGGCAACAGGTTCAGGGCACAGTTTGAGGAGGTTCAGGACACAGTTTGAGGAGGACACAAGAGAGTAATACAGTGGAGTGCTGATTCATCAATGCAAGAGCAAGTTGAGATGCATTTCTGCTAGCAGTGAGTTCCAGAACAGACCTTTCTAGCAGCAAGCTTATCAGGAAGAAGGCATAGACTGCCAGCACAACATAACCTGTTGTGATCTGATATGTCCAGTATGTGTAGTACATGACCTGAAGGCAAGCTTTTGAATTGGTGACCTTTTATGCTGTACAACAAATCTGGCAGCTCAGACATGAGCATGACAACGCCTAACATGGTTGTACGCTTGCAAGTACCTGGAAAGGTGCTGCTGCAATGACTTTGGCAATGGAGCCGAGAGCGTTGCAGAAGATGTTGGTGTCCTGAGCTATGCGTTGATCTGGGTTGTCAAGCTTGTCAAATAGCCAATAGAAGTTCTCTTTGCTGCAATATTGCTGCTGTAACAGCGTGGTCAGTTTGGACCGCCAGCTGCATGAATCTGAATTTTGTCATGCAGCTGCAGTCAAGGCCATGATGGACAAATAGTACTCATTGCAGATACGTTTTGCCCTTGTCTGCTGACCTGTATGCAAGCAGCTCTGACAGCCACTGACGGGTGGATTTGATAATGGTGTTGCAAGTGTACTGCGCAAGTGACGCAACTGTTGTTTTAACAAACATGGAGTGTTGTTGATCGACAATGATGAGATAGTATTGACCAGCAACTTGGCCAACTGCAGGAAAGCAGTGCCAACTGATCAGCATCCTGTCAAAGTGTCCACTAATAGGGCCCAAACTGCTATTAGTCGGAACTGTATTGTCAAGTCGCACCTTTTGCCACCACTACTGCTTCAGCAACTGATAGCACGACCAGGAAGATAGCAGGGAACGGTCTCAGCAGCACAAGCAAACGCCACAACATACGCCAGAAGCCACGATAAGTGCGTAACTTCGACAGGCCCGCCATGTTGGCAGTTGTTTGATGCGATACGCTTTGTCAAGGAATAGGATGTATAAGATTTGCCTGCGCATCTATCGACGCTTGCTCTCAAGACTTTGACTGCAGGCGTTACAACAAGTGCGACGGCTTTGTAGCCACATGCGAGCACAAAAGGAAAGGCACAAAGGTCTTTTGTCCTGGCACGCGCGTGCACGCGCCGCCATTGCGTGATGCACTGGTGTCTCAGTCAGCATCGGCTTCCAGCGTGCTAGTGCCCCTTGGGCTCTGCACCCATAGCAGGCCCGGCCCCCTCTCAGCCAGTCGAGGGAGTTGTAGGCCAGAACTCAGGCAATCTTGCTGTAGCCAGTAGGATTGTGGGGATAGATCCTGGCAAGATCAGCATCTTCACTGCAGTGGTGCACAGCTAACAGGCAGATCAGACCTTGTCAGCTCAGCACCCTGTCAAGTATGAGACAGTGCAATGGACCACAGGGCGATGGAAGGAGGCCAGCGGTGCTAATGACAAGTGGCTTAGGCAGTCACGAGGTGTAAGAAGGATTCTAAGCAGTACACCTTAGTACACCGTCAGCAAAGATAGTATCAAATCTCGCATTCAAGCAGCACATCACCCACAAGCAGCAGCACCACAGCACGGTCAGCTTGCACTTCTATGCCAGAAGGTACAAGACTCTGCGCTGGTGCACCTGCATCTGCCGACAGAGGGCAATGGCCAATATGTGCAGTGATGTCACAGACAACAACACTGCCAACACTGCCTTCGGCAACGCAGATTCTGCCCATAACAGTAAAGGCAGAGTTAGCAGCCTCACCAAAGGCTTCAAGAGCAAGCTGGCAGAATCATGTCACTTTTTGATGTGGATGAGCATAGAACAAGCAGGCTGTGTTGTGCTTGCAATGATGCGAATGGCATGCCAGGCATGGGACTTGTTCCAATTGGCACAGGTACCTCCGGAGAGACAATACAAGCTATCATGTGTATATATGAATAAAATTGTTGATGCCCTAGCGACAGGTAATTCAGCATGCCCTCACTCACATTTTGTTGACATGGTGGAAACGCCAATCATGCATTCATCGCTCTAAAACCTGCATGATTATGAAGCATAAACTTTTCGAGCATAATGCAATGATTGCCATATGATTGCCATGACATGCACACATGGTCTTATTGACAATGTAGTGTACTTGTCAATTGCCTAAAGAACACAGTGTTGCAGACCCAAACAACAGGGGTGACAGAGATTGCGACTCTCATAGCTACAGCGTACGACTGTGCACGAACACAGTATGTCATTGTACATTGTGGAATAGAGATGTCAACGCTGCCATCAACATCCTGAAGTTGTTCCTGATATGGGCATCAGGACTTCCACGCCCTCCATAATTTAGGCGTGCGTAACAAGAAGATTGGCAGCAACCATAGACAGTGTTTTGGTCAGATGTGTTTTGCCTATCTAGTGTGCCTGACATTGTCTAGCCTAGCAAGGCACGTGCATCGATTACACAGTCAACTGATCGCTCCATCTTGTCTGTGTGTTTGTGTGTGTTGATAACTTTCATTCTCGGGGTGGCAGAGAAGCTCTTTGACGCCTGACGCCCCATCTAGACCTGGATGGGGTAATCTAGACTGCTGAGGCAGGTCTCGGGGGTTATGGCTGCCATCCCGGGTTTTCCGTGTTGGGGATCAAAACATAACTGGTAGTGCCGGAGCACTGATGGTCGTCACAACAAGTCGTCGCGATTGCAATCGGAGTTTACACCTACCGCTCCATTCAAGATGGCTGATCAAGGCAACGCTTCTGTCATCTGCCTTGTTAACAAGTGCTGAGAGCCTTCTAAGGACGACTCCAGCAGCCTAGTGACAAACATGCCGCACAAGCGCCAGGGCGCGGCTCAGTCATTGCCTCAGCATTCGTCGGAGAAATCTCAGCCTGACTGGAGCATGCACATCGAATCCCACGGTGTCACACCGGTCGACTCCGACACAGGTACCCAGTCAGGCTTGTATACTCTCATGCTGTACTTGCATCCTCAACTCTGATTGCGCGTACAACCCAGCATTCAGAGTCTGGTAATGAGCAAGTAGCAGAGCGATCCTAATCAAGGTACAAAGGCTGCCCTCCTGAAGCACTCACCTGTTTCTGACCTGCGCAGCAAACGGCAGACTCCATGCCTGGGCCATCCTTTAGGCAGGAAGCTCCAGCAGCGCAGCAGACAGGAGACTCCACACCTGAGCCATCCTTCAGCCAGGAACCCATATCAGCACAACAAGATCCCTATGCTAGGCGCATAACCCAAGAGGGCGTATCAGTTCAGACCTTGCAGCCTCCAGTGCCAGATGCTGCTCAGGCTGTTGCTGGACGCCTTCGGCGAGCCAGAGCAGCTCTTGCAGCTCGCACACGCCAGATGCATGGGCCCCTACCAATGCTGCCTCGAAAGCTGCTGCCCAGGCCAGCATCACCAGCGCCTGCAACACTAGAAGGTCAGACACTGCTGGCTGCATAGGAGGTGCACTACGTCAGCCATCAAACAGATGTGTCTGCCTGCTTACGCTGTTTGTACAATGTAATCAGACCTCCTGTCATTTGACTGGAAGCTTGCGGTGCGCACACTTGTACACACCAATGAAACAGTTTGTGAAAAGATTGATGGTGCAAGAAAGCTTGCCTGGATGCACTCAACAATGATGGCAAAGGCAAACGATCACAAAGTGGGCAAGTGCTGTTGTCATGTCTGCTGCTTGCCTTCAGGATTGGCTTTGCTGCAAGCCGCACAAGTGGAGTCACCAGATGAGGTTGATGTCGTCAGACTGCACAGTAGAGGAATTAGCTGCATTCAAGCTGATGAAGTTGCCTACTTCTGCAACCTGAGGTGAATGCTTCTGCTGCTGCTTGTCAGATCAACCAGACTGTACCTTCAGCGCTCAAAGACATGTATGTATGCAGCTGCATTGAACAACACTTAGATTATGGCTTCTTGCGTAGTCTTAGCAGCAGATCTTAAGGGTTGAGACCATGAGCCTGATGGCAATGGTTTGTCAAGCATCTTGTGTAACCTGAAAACCCAAGTCCAGTTTGCATCATTCTGGATGCATCTGTGCACCTTGCTCAATTGAGGACCAAAATCTAAAGCCAGATCAAAGTCTGCTTTGTCTTCTTGACACTTCTACTGACCACCTCACTTCCAAAGATAATGTCTAGATCCACCACTGACTTCAGAGTGGCCTTCATATGACCCTTGAAACGGCTCTGCCTGTGTTGTAGATTTTGCTGCATTGGCCTATCAGTATTGTTTTGAGCTTCTTTTCCTGGATGCCGCGCAGGCATTTGGACCTGAGCGGCAACCAGCTTGCCTCCTTGCAGCCGTTGGCTACGCTGCCTGCCTTGCATACGCTGCTGCTGCCAGGCAATTGTGTGACCAGCCTGGTTGACTGTCCCAAGGGCTCCTTCACTAGTCTGGAGGTGCTGGACCTCAGCTTCAATGGGCTACAGCCAGAGTGCCTGCCACAGCTGGGGCAGTGGCCACAGCTGCGGCAACTGGATGTGTCAGGTGCTGCCTTTGCCCACTGCTGAAACCATGCTTCTAAGGAAGATCGCCTGTTTGTCAGTGCTGGATCAGGTGGTGTGTTAATCCCATTGTGGGGATGCATGGCTAGTACCTTTGGATTTTGCAGTTTGCCCATTTTGCCTCCTTCCTGTGACACGCACGTATCAGTAATAGGTTGTGTGATCCTGCCACGTGGTTGTGTCATGTCTGATCAGGCAGCATGCTTATTATCAGTCAGTACAGCTATGTTCATGTAACTGTCTACATGGCAGGAGGGCTGCTGCAAGCTGGCTGCATTGCGCAGCAGAAGGAACTCAATCGCTCTCCGTTTGGCTTTGTGCAATAGCTGCTCAGATAGCTGGAAGACTCCCCATCTACCAAAAGCTGGTCTGCAGGCAACAGGCTAGGCAGTTGGACAACCCCAGAAGGCAGCTTCCCATCGCTGAGGGTGCTCAAAGCAGCTCAGTGCAGCCTTCAGGCCCACTGCCTGCACCAGCTGGCTGCCCTGCCCTGCTTGACTGACCTGTGCCTGGCAGGCAACCAGATCACCAAGGTGCATAGGAGCGCTGTGACTGGTAGATCTTTCAATCTGCTGCAGGTCAGCTTTGGCACTTCCTCATGCTCAGCATTTGCTGTCAAAGCCCCTATTGGACAGCTCATCCTCATGTCTCTGTCTGCACTAGGCTGGAGGTAGTTGGCACAGTATTTTGGCAGTCTGTTATTGTGCCACAAAAATCAAGCTGCTTCCTTGAGTGAGAGGATTGTACAGTACACTTGAGGTGACTGGTATGCTTTAGGCAATGCTTGTTGAGCCAATGTGGGTCATGCAAGCTCTCATGTGCTGAGCTTTGCTGTCGTGCTCACATGCCAGATGGTCTTCTGTTGACTTCACTTCACTGTGTTTCAGCAAGAGACGTCTCATGGCATCAAAGATTGTATCCACTGTTTCTTGCTGTTGGTGATCACTGATGGCAACCATGTGCTTAATCTGCACAGACAGGCTGCTCTGGGAAGACAAGACTTGTCCTGCATGCACCTAACCCGTCATGAGGTGGAAAGCGTAAATATTATTATTATTATCATCATCATTATTATTGTTTTTATTTTTATTTTTGTTTTTATTTTTATTTTATTACTTTTATTCTTATTATTGTTGTTGTCATCTGCACATGCTCATGTGCTTGATGCATGTGCAGAGGTTAAATCTCACTGCCAACAGGATTGCCACAGTGAATGAGGTGGAAACCCTGATCAACTCGCCCAGCCTACAGCAGCTGATCCTTGTCAGCAACCCAGTGGCAGCTCGCTCTGCGACCTTTACAAAGACCTTCAGCAATGTGAGTGACAATGCAGCCTTTGTCAAGCTGTCTGCTGCTCGTCATTTCCTTGTCTGCTGTGACTGCATGAGCATACAGATGTGGTGGAGTCATATACCTGCATGGCATCTCGAGCTTCATGACTTCGGCACAATAGGATTGTTACATGCCGCCTGGCTTGCATATGACACTCCAGTGTTTGGGCTGCAGAGCGCGTTTGCTGCAAGTAGCTGTGCAGTGACACTGCTGCTCTTCATTCAATCGTACAGCAGGTCTGTTGGTCAGACGTGCTGGCATTTCATTGATCCATTCTTTCATCAACCACGCGTTTTTCCCTAGAGTCAGGTATGTACAGACGAGTGCGTCATCGCTGTCAGCAGAACGCTCGCTCACCAAGTGCAGCATGGTCACTACATCTGCTGTACAGTCTGTGTTCACTACTGGATTGGCAGAATGTTGCTTTGACCTACTTACAAACACTCATTCCCAGGATGTGTCGCGCAACTCTTGGTTTGCTACTGCATGCAGGCCACACCTTCAGCCAGTGGCATTGTCATAACTAGAAGCGCCTCATCTCCATATCAGACCAACATGGCCATCTCACCACTCATTATTCAGCTGCAAGCTGAGGCCCCACAGACCCCTCTCATAGCCCACTGCCTACCCCCAGACCTGCCCCGGGTTGCAGACCTGCCCCTGCAAGGCATAGACGCCACCTCAGGAGCATTAGCATTTGAGTTCTCCCATGACCGCATTGCAGAAGCCTTTGACAGGCTGCAAGATGACATCCAGCTGTGGAGCAGTGCTTTAGTAGACAGTGCAGATGCAGTCAGCCCTTCAGAAGTGCCACATGACTTGCAGTTGCTGCAGCAGCAGCAGGGGGTAGAGGCAGGGGTGAGTGAAGAGGGGCTGGGGGAAGGGTCAGGAAACAATAGTCAGGGTGGTGAAGCTGATCAGAGTGCAGCTTCAGAGCAAGGGAGCAAAGAGACAGCCAGCACGAGTGGTGACACAGGTGATGGTCAGATCTTGATCGTTCGGACAACTGCATGAGGTTTTCAGCAGACGCAAACTCCCCTGCAGTTTTGGAGTTGCATGCTCGGCATTGTTCATGTTTGCTTGTCATCACAGTGCAGAACACAGGCTGTCTATGTTTTGTTGAGCCACCGCCGCACGAGTTTTCCCGTGTCAGAAGGCGCACCCAATGATCAGCTTGCCATATCATGAGTCATGACAGCATCAGATGGCCATCAACCGCCCTTGCTGTTGCGCTTAATGATGTGTTTAACCTCACCTGAGCCAACCAGGGCAGATGAGTCGCGTCACTCACGCTGCTGTGGCCAAGAAACTGTGTGCAATGATGGTCACATTGACCCCTCCTTTGGCAGACAAGCAGCATCACTCAAGCTGCCGTAGCCAAGCAATGACCAGTCAACACTCCTGAATTGTGCAATCCCAACAGCCGCCATGAATTATCCTATCACCTTCCACACTTCTGATAGCTATCATGTGTTGTGCAGAAGCTTACAGCCATATCAGGGACCCTTCAGTCAAGCTTGCAGTTGCTCTTGGCTTAGATCCTGGGCAGCTTGCTATTTACAGTGGTCGGCAGGGTTCAGACTCAGCATCAGCAGTTGCAGCCCTGCAGTTTGCCCTGAGTTACCCCTTGACAGAAGCAGACGAAGGCTTACAGAAGATGCCACATTTCCATACAATGACCAGGTCGATTGCAGCAAAGCAGAGGAGCAAGGTTCGGGTCCCAGACGTGCAGCAGCCTGAGCTGCCACTGAGCTTCAGAATGGACAAGATCAACACGATTGAAGGCATTCTGTCGGGCATGAAAACCCGGATTCTGGGTTTGGAAAAGAATTTGGTGTCTCAATTGGACCTCAAAAAGCAAGCAGGATTGATTTCAGAGAAGAGCTTGGTAGCTGCTGTGTCCGGCAATGCATCTTTAGCCATGCCTCCACAGCAGTAGCTGATGTCCACAATAAAATGTGCATGCAAGGTGACTATGCTGTGTGAAGCTTGGGAGTCAACGTGGCCACAATAGATGTTATAGCACAAAGGCTGCTAGCAAAAGACTCATAGCTGGGCAGAGTGTAATCACAAGCTGCTGCTCATTTCAATCTACTTGCAAGGTCACGAATGCCTGCGTGTCAATCATGATGTCAGTGACACTATGTCAAGGTCTGACCAGCAAACTGAACCAAGACCTTCGTTTGCACACCTCTTCAGCAAGGCCAAATCTACATGTAATGGACACAGAAAAGCTGCAACTTTCTGTATAATGAGCCCAATATCCTGGAAAGAACAAGACATCACCAGGCTGTAGCACAACTTCCATCGCATGAGCCTCGGCAAACTTAGGATATTTCTTGAAGTTGGGCTTGACTGGATCAACCTTCCCTCGCCGTCTCAGAATATGCCAATTTCGGTAGGGATATATTCTGTGTAGTTGATCTGGGCTCCAAAGCAGCATCCGCTTTGTTCCTCGCACTTGAATGAGGAAAGAGTCGTGACAGTCAAAGTGCAAAGGAGAGACTGCTCCTGTAGGGCTGATCCAAAGCCTTGCTGTTGCAGCTGGAACAATCTTCCTCTCACCATTCTCATCTGCAGCGTTTAGTACAGGGTTGTGCACATGCTGGTCATCAGTTGCAGGCCCTTTATAAATGCTGGTGAGGCCTTTGTCTCTATTCACGCTGCAATTGATGCAAACATGAGTGTGGTGGTCAAGGCACGCAACTTTGCACAGACTCACGACACAAAATGAGTTGGCCCATCAAGCACAAGGCATTGCGATGCGCTGCTGCAAATCTCATACCAGGAGCAAGAACAGCTGAGAAAGGTGGCTGCTCAAAATCGAGGTCTCCAGAGCGCCTCATGTCGCGTGTGACTGGCGATTGCATATAGTAGAACTCGCCATGCGGGTAAAACAGCGGGCTGTCAGGGCTGTCTTGCTGCGCACGCATTGCAAACTCCTTCAGTGTCATGGGCGCCAGCATGCTGGGTGCTTGCTGTGGACTCTTGAATCTCAAATAGGTGCGCATAAGGCGTGGCTCCACATATGCAAAGCGCATAGACGGTGCTGCACGCACCTGCACTCTGTGCACAGTCCGACTTACTGTCTTGCAAAGTGCCATTGCCATATTTGCGTGACCATGGCCTGGCATGCAGCATGAAAACAGAACACCAAGACATCAGACAGAAACCATGCAAACTGCATCATGGGAGGTGTGTTTTCAATATGTAACCTTTGTTCACCGTATTGTTCAACTAGCCAGTCCAAGCTCCACTTGTCAACTGCAGGCCAACTTGCCACAGCCCCTTTGAGCAGTAGAGGCCTGAAGGGTTCCAGGCCTAGGCCTTTGATGCTGGCTGAGCAGAAAGCTTGTAACTCTGCAGTTGCTTGTTCCTGCTGTGCCAAGTCTTGCCAGGTGCAAGTTTGGACGTGATCAGCGACCCTGTGCAAGACAGATTATAGTCTCAGGTCGGCGTGAGCGGACGTTGACTACCTACTGTGCATGCGCACATGCCGTGCGTACCTGACCGCCTCTGTAGAGGGAGGTGCAACGCCTAGTGCCCCCGACTCCAGTGGACTTTGCAAATGGGGCATGTGGGAAGCTGTGACAGTACAATCAAGCTTCCGAGAACACTGAACTCCACGACGATTCGGTGTGGTCCGGCATGGTGTGCGCAGAGCGCCAGCGGGCTGGACACGAGCACGCTCAAGTTGAGCACACGCAAGGTTCAGAATGACCATGCAACAAGTACCGCGCGTCACACAGCAACATGTCCGCAAGCTCGCACGCCGATAGATACTATGCGAGAAGACAGCATGCTGGTGACTTCAACACGATGTCCAATTGCAGAATTTGGGCAAGTATCAGCATGGCTAGACACAAGCGGCATGCGTGCAATGCACGGAGAGATGACTCAGAGTCAACGAGTAGAGTCGGACCGCCACAAAGGCAGCCCTTCCAGATTAGTCTGGTGTGTGATCGCTCGTCAGGAGCATCTTCATCTACAGAATGGCCGGAAACAAAGAGAACAGCGGCGGAATGCCCGGCTTCCCTGGAGCTGGTGGTCCAGGGGGAGCTCCTTTCGACTTCTCGGCGTTGCAGGGCATCTTGAATGTACGTGTCACCTGACCTATCTCAGATCGTTACTCTGTTTGCGCTTTCAGACCTTGTGGCCTTGTGACGGTGTCAAGCTGTGACAGCAGGACAGTGACGTTGCTTTTAGGATTGGTTTATTGCCGGACTTGTGTTGGACCTCGTACTCAGAACACACAAGACAAGCAGCCGGTGCTCAGCCAACCGTTTGACTGCAGGACCCCTCCATCAAGCAAATGGCAGAGCAAATCGCTCAAGATCCCAGCTTTGCACAAATGGCTCAGGCCATGCAGGCCAATATGGGAGGAATGATGGGAGGAGCAGCACCGCCTGAGGCACCAACTTCCACCAGAACTGCTGCAGCAGAGGAGCCTGCTATGCCAGGAGGAATGCCAGGCATGCCTGGTATGCCTGGCATGGACCCCAGTGCCTACGCCAACATGATGAGCGGTGTTCTGCAGAATCCCCAGTTTGTAGAGATGGCAGAGAAGCTTGGACAGCAAATCATGCAGGTACCTTGTCCTCATGGCTTGACAAGCTCCATGATGTATACTGCAGACCAAGCTTGATTGGCAGCTCGATAGCATACACTCTTTTTGCCTTCAGTCACAGCTGCTACACAGCACAGCTGTCCCCAAACAATCAGCACTGTGGGTTCGACATGCTGAACAGCCAAAAGCAAGCATCTGTATACTGTTTTCCTTGAGCATGTATGATACTGGCCATTTCCAGGATTCTAACATTTGCTTTTGTGGTTGTAACAGCAAGACCCACAGATGGCCAATTTCATGCAAAGCATGAACAATCCCAGTTACAGAACCAACATTGAGGAGAAGCTGGCAGAGCTAAAACAGGATCCTGAGCTTGCTGACATCATGAAGGAGATTGAGGAAGGTGGCCCAGCAGCCATGACAAAGTAAGTCGCTTTGTGACAAAACCATGTGGATTGTGCTGAATATGCCAACAGTACACAAACAGCTTGATTATGTCAGTTGACGTTTATGCTGCAGCTGACTAGCAGCAGGCAGTCTTACTGAGTCGTCTGTAACATGCAACTTGCCATCTTCATGCATGCAGCAGTCACAGCATTATACAACACACTGAATAATTCACATGTCTGGCTTTCTGCTGCTCTTTGCAACGCACAGGCGTCTTACATGCTGTGACATACAGCATATTCCAACAAGCATTTCTTCCCTCCTGAACTAAGCTAGCTATCAACGCTGGAACTGCGTGGCAGCGCACACGCCCACCCATCCATGTTTGATGCTTGATCTAGGTACTGGTCAGATCCCGCAGTCTTGGGCAAGCTGAGCGCTGTGATGGGCGATACCTTTGACCCCACAGCTATGGCAGCTGCAGCTGGAGCCGCTGGTGAGGGTGAAGAAGAGGAGGGCGAGCAGGAAGAGATTGAAGATGTACACTCAGCTGCCAGTGCAGGTCTGCAAGCTTTGGCTTTACTGCATGTGGGACTGAAACATGCTGTGGAAGTTGTACAGCGTAACGTCAGTTTGTTTGGGCGCAACAGGGTGTCCAGTAAGTCATCCATATAACTACATTGTCATTCAACGCATTGTAATCTGCGCTAATCCTGTTGTATGCCATAGCACAGGCCAATGCAACACACACATAACACAAATGACAGGCTCTGGCCCTTTCATCCTTTTCTGCCTATGTGCTTGGCTGCCAAATCTCTGTCTTGTGGATATTCCCACAAGGTTTGTATTATGACCATTGTCATTGATGTCTGACCGTATGCACACGTGTGCTTTAGGGGATGTGGAAGCATTGAAGGAGCTACTGCAAGGCGGTGCTAACAAGGATGAGAAGGATGATGAGGGTCGCACAGCCCTGCACTTTGCCTGTGGCTACGGTGAGATTGCCTGCGCCAGGGAGCTCATCAAGGCTGGAGCCAATGTTGATGCCAAGGATGGCAATGACAACACACCTCTGCACTATGCAGCAGGCTACGGCCAGGCAGAGGGCATCCAGCTGCTGCTTGACAGGTATGCAATTGCATGTAGGCTGCTGCTATGATCATTGCCATAGCATTGTGATAAGTTGGACGAAAAGGTGCTGCAATCATCATGCTAGGTGCTTTGCTGCAGCTGCGCTGCATCAGGACAGTGTCTAACACCAGTTTTACATGACACATGTTGGTGTTTTGCACTTGATTGCACCAATGCTGCTGGGGATCCTGTGTGTTAGTGGCATGTGTGATAAGTGTAAACTGTGGTAAGTTGGACTGAAACAGTTGTCTACATGTGTCCTGTAGTGATGCCAAGACTGACGTCAAGAATGATGATGGCAAGCTTCCTCTGGAGGTGGCACAGCTAAATGAGCAAGAAGCGGTTGTGGAAATTCTGAAGAAGGGCAAGACCACTAAGTCCAACAAGGAAACAAATGGCGCAGCCAGAAAATCTGAGGAGTCTAAACAGGATGTGTATTTGTAGGCAGTAAGTTGGCCTGGGCTTATCAGCTTTGTCTTCAGCAGGGTTTAGCTTGTACAGCAGATTTCATTAAATGCTCCTGGTGTGCCAGAGTATTATGATACCTCAAGCTCAAAGAGTACAGGTGCCTGACTGAGGAATGCAACTTCAGAAGCTGTTAGTCAGTCAGCAGCAGCCAGGGCTGAAGAATGCACCTGTTATTGTTGTTTTGGTTCTGCCGCAACCTGCAGGTCTTGCGGATCGTGTAACGCTTACATCACCATTTCACCGTTGTTCGTCATGGCTTGTGTTCAGCAGCTGTCGTATTGCGGTAAAAGCTCGTACGTGCCAGTTGTGTGTTGTCGTGCCTTTGTCTGCCTGTGTTGCTGCTAAAATTTTCCGGTGCTGCTGTTGTTGGCGAAGGCCGCAACGAAAGTTGACTGGGCAGCTGAGTAACCCAAAGTAAACTAATGGATGTGCTAGCCCACTGCCGAGTAGTAAACGCGCCACCATGCGCACCAAAGTGCCCGCAAAGGCAGCTGTGAAGAGACGCTATGAAGAACCCAAGCCAGGTAAGCAGTGCCATCATATCAGCATATGAGTCATATGCTGATATGATATGACCCTGCAACCAGGGTTCACGGAGAATTAAATTAGGTGCATGGCCTATTGGCGAATGGCGAATTCGATTATCCAACGTGGCGTAACCTCGGATAATTGGTCAAGACCTGGGGCATATTTTCCGAAAATGCTGTCCAGATCTCTGGCTAGATCGC
>JAABUP010004072.1_pt1 | contig 24570 bp, 26 predicted proteins | sample 5559201 | NCBI WGS metagenome assembly JAABUP01 (sample SAMN10711887, study PRJNA513373) | rock metagenome | isolation source: Antarctica rocks | place: Antarctica
CTCCATGTGTAATGTGGCACAGTAGCCAACCAAGGCATCAATGAGAGCTTGCAGGTGTTGAGGACTGCTAGCTAAGAGACAAATGTCATCAGCATACACAAGGTCTGTGAGCAACGAGAGGCAAATATGTTCGCTGATGTGCAGACGTTAAGCACGCTCCACGTGACAGGGTATCTCGTCATGATCCTAGTCAAGCCGCGGACTGCACCGCAAACTATTGATATGAGGATAATAAATGCTGCCGGTACGCTGCTGCTGCATAAGGGGATGCTTCTTGACTCATGCATACACCGTCAGCTTTATGACACGACACCGTCAGTGTAGGACAGCTGGCGGCGAGGAAGAGGAAAAGGCCAAACGAACCCAGAATTGCTGAAGAGTGCAGTTTCGGGAACTGATCATCGGATTCATACCACTAAGAAAACGAACCCAGAATTGCCAGTTTCGCATCACACAGTCAGCCACTATGCTTTTTTGTTTTGGCATCTGATGTGCTTACTGCAAGACTTACGCTTGCCAGCAGCTTTCTGCTTGCTGGTCGTAGCATTGATTGCACAAGACTGACATGTGAAAGGCACGCCTGCAAGCAGTATCATAGTTTGTCAGTACACTGTATAATGGTATCTATCACTTGCCTACAGAAGAGTAACTCTTGACTGCTGCTCAATCAAAGAACATGCTAGAATGTCCTTTAGTACACAAGTAATTACAAGCACTGCAGATGGCATCAGCCACAGATATATGTGCACATGTGAGAGATACGTAGGCACCTGTCACTAGTCTGTAAGCATACTATTACCGTCAGCGTCAGGCGAATATACATACACGCAGTGCCTCTCACATACAACTGATTTCGCCATTGTATGCTCTATATCATACATGTTGTGCAGGAAGATGGCATTTACCTGTCACTGGAGCATCCAAACAGCTGGCATGATACTTGACACCACAGCTTGCACAGCATGGCATGTAGCCAAAATCAGGCTCGGTGCATATTGGACAACTTCCTGCTGTGGCAGACTCACTGTCAGCTGGCAGGAGTGCTGTTGGCTTATTTGTGTCTGGCCTACTGCTGGCATGAACCAAGCGCTGCTTGTCATGCCTCACTGCAGCGCCACCTACATAACCAGATCATGATCAGAAATTGAAGGTGGGTGATAGAGCATTACGACAGGGCAGCACAACAGCAAAGCAACTGTAATCAGTCCGTGAGAAGAGCCAGGCAGCAACAATGTGCACAAGATGCTCCCTGCAGCAGATCAGCTTGTTGGGCAGGCTGAAGGCTGTGTGAGCATGTTGCACAGTCAGCTGCCTCCCATCAACAATAATGGTTGACATGCAGTCTTGCTGATTTTGCAAGGACAGCACAGTAATTTCCAGCTGGTCACAAACTCCTGTATAAACATCATCACACCAGGGACATTTGCTTGTGTATAATGACTCAGGGCCAGCAGCGCTCAGCTCACACCTAGCATCCAGACTCAGCTGACATCGTAAACAGACTCAGCACGGCACAGATAGGCTTCACAGCTTGGCTGTGATTCCATGCTGTTTGCGTGCAGGCTTGCATCAGGGACAACCGAGAACCATCAAGCTGCTCTGCGTAATGACAACATGCTTGCTTATGGTGTGTAAGTGTTGACCAGCACTCTTGCTCGTGATATATGATCAGTGTTGCAACATCAGCATGCTGATGTCTGTGCTACCATGCGAGTGGGTGCCCTCATACCTGCTGATGGCTCACCATCATCTTCTTCTCCATCAGACATGTCTTCAAACGCAGTGAAAGAAGAAAAGATGGCACCCAAGTCTGATGCCACAGCATGCTTTGTGAAGCCTGCAGGAGTGACAGCTGTAGGTCGCTGCCGCTGCTGCAGCTGCGCCAGCTTATTGTACTCATCATTGCCACTGTTTCTGCTGCTGTGCCTGCCGTTCTCACTGCTTGTGTCATCATCAAACACCAGCTGTACAGCAGGCTGGTCCTCTGTGAGCTGCTGTGCACCATGCTCAGGCTTAGCTACAACAGCACATTGCTTAGGCGCAACTCGGAGATCACTGGTGTCATTGCCAGTGACACGTGCTGGCCGCTGTGCCGGGTTTGCTAGGCCAGCCTCCTCTGAGCCTGGACTGCTATGCTGATTGCATTTAGAGGGAAGCTCTTCAATGACTGGCTTGTATGCAGCAAAGACAGGGCCTGTGCACTGACTAGGCATCCCAATGTCACCAGGGCCTGACTTAGTTGCTTTGCTGCTGATGGACCCTTGCTTCAAGGTGACAACACTGCTACTGAACAGAGCAACTGGACTCTGCTTGGGGTGCTGTGTTTGGGCTGGTGGCTTGAAAGCAGTGTGAAGGCCGTAACCTGAGGAAAGTAAGATGGGCAGGGGCAATGTGTGAGCAGCAATGGAGTTTGGTGCCGGTGGCAGGGACAGCTTGGCTATGCTGCTGTGCAATGCACCTGAGACACATGCCATGTCTGAGGCTTGCAAAGCGCTTCTGCCAACCTGCAACACATGTGTGCAGGCAGCAGCTGACACTGCATCTGAGGCTGTTGCAGGCAAGCTGGCAGCAGCCGCAGCAGCAGCCGCGGCTGCAGGTAGCTGAGCCAGATCAGTGGTGTATGACACAGCATGCTCTGCTGCTGAGAGCAATGTGGATGACACCCCAGCAGCTGAGTGATCAGAAGCAGGTGCACTTGTGATCTTCTGCTTCTTTGCTGGTGCGTCAGGGGACAGAACCAAAGCCAGCACATCTTCAGAGCTTGGGCGCTTGACTGCAGAAGGTCTGGACTGAGACGCTGTCACAGCAGGGTCATCTGTCACTATTGTACAGACTGGCGTGCTTGTAGTTGTGTCTACATCCAGCTCCAGCTCAGAAATGTCATCCAGTGCTGAGACAACCGACCTGACTGCTTTGCCTGTCTCAAACCTGCCTGTGTCCACAACAGGACACAGTGCTTGATCTGGGCTGCCCGACTTCTGCACTGGCATTCCTGACGGCTGCTGGCGCTGTTGCTGTACCTGCTGCCTACTACAATCTGATGCTGGCACAAGGGTGTCACCAGTCGACATTGTTATAGGTGTGGTACTTGTGGCAGCAGCTGAGCAGTTTGTGGCAGCAGGTGTTGTGAGGAGAGGTGGCATGAGCGGGGGCGGCAGATTACCTGACAATGGTCCAGACAGATGCGCATGCTGTTGTGTGGTTGCTGGAGGCACACAACTGTCTGCTGTGTTGGTGCGACTGCTGGTGACCAGCAAGGTACAGGCTATCGGCTGACACTCTGCTGGCTCAGCAGCCCTCTTATCTGTCTCATTTGTGACTGAGCTTGATGGAGGCTTTGCATGCTGGCTTTGTGCAGCAGCTATGTGCAGCTGGACTGCAGTGCTTGTGGCTGCTGACTTTGTCTGCTCACTGGACCCAGGCTGAGGCTCAGTCAATGGTAGCTGTCTGGCATCAGCTGTTGCTATGACGCCTTTGCCAGATTGTGTTGCATTTGTGCCTGGCTGTGCAGTCATGCTGGGTAGCACCACAGCATCAGTAGCACCAGCAGGAAGCTTGGAGCTTTCAAGTCCATCAGCGCTGGTATTCACTGAGGATTTGCCCTGAGCACCGGCGGGTGGCTCCCCTTGCACAGGTGCTGGCTGACACGCAAGTGCAGAAGCAGGGGGAGCTAGGCTGGCAGGGCGTGAAATTCCAGCTGACACCACATGTTTCTCCTGCATTGTCTGTGTAGCTGTATGCGCATACTCTGTCATACTACCTACGTACAAGCACTGGTGTCACCGCCAAGGGAGGTCATAAAGGCTACAGGAAAGGGCGCCGCTGTCAATTGCAAAAATATTGGCCGTTGCAGAAGTGCAGAGCTTGCCAAGCATGCCTGCTATAACAGGTGAGCAGAGATCATGTCGCACCTGAGATTTTGGCTTGGGATGCTTGCATTTCAAGGTCAGCACAGCGCTTCTGCAGAGCTTGCACTTGTTGCAGCAGCTCGCTCTCAGTCTGCCTCTGCAGCAAAACGTGTCTACCTCACATCTAAGTAAGATATGCAGCTCATGTTGGGGTAACATGTACAGCAGCATCAGTGAACGTGGCATGTCTTGACTTATGTCTGCAAGCAGAGGACGATCCTTGAATGCCCAAAACCCTGACTACAAAGCCTGACTCAGCAGCAGTCAAACTAGAATCTGGGGCAGACAAGCCGCCAAAAAAACAGGTCTTGTAGAGGGGATATGGTGGTGGTGGAGGTGGTGCTGAAATGACAAGACACTAAAGTGACCAGTCAAAACATGGATGCAAAGAACACACAGTCTGATCACTCAGCTGGCAAACAACAAAAGCCTCTAACTGATCAATCTACAGAGGTGGGGCAATATGTTAGAACAAGCACTGAAACTCAAGCTTGCAGGAAGACACAAAACACCTTTGAGATGTCAATGCATGCAGTGATATCAACAGTGCGATGATCACAGTTTCTTCTGGGCTTGAACAGCAGTTTGTTCATCCTAGAGCAGCAAGCTGCATAGTTTGTGAGTCTGTACAGTTCACACCATGCTGTGCAGTGCCTCCTTCTGCTCATCATGTTTCTCATGATGGGAGGCTTGACTTGAGGCCATGTCTTGACGCAGTCGGTCCAGTGCCTGCAGCTGTGCCTGGCATGTGCCACTCAGTCGGTGAACCAGATCATTGCTTGCCTGCATGTCAACACCCGATAACATGAAGCAGACTTCACGATGTGTCATGTGAAGCTTGAACGTCATCACTGAAGTACAAGATTTAGAATATTCTCAAAGGAGAACATAGCTGCACAGGCAACACTGACGTGTTCCTAAACTGCTCAAGGAACCAACTGTTGTTTGAGCCTACAGCCATTGTCACACAGGTCCATCTCAGTCAGCAAGCCATTAATAATAATAATTTACGGGCGTTCCAGCCAATCGTTCTTGCCAGGTACCTACTAGGTGTGCCTAAACCCTAGTCCTGTGAGCCAACATGCACTAACATGAGGCACTAATTGCACCCAAGGGGTGTGCGCTGACAGGGCGAGTGCCATAGACGCAATTGCGAGGTAGAGAACCTCTGCCCACTACCCGACACGGAAGCCTGAGAAATCAGCATGTTACCACGGAGGCTTGAACCCGTGACCTGCTGCGTCACATCCTGACACATAGCAGCTTATACCAAAGGCTGGGTGGACCTCTGGGGGGCAAGCCATTGAGCCACCAATAAAGAAACAACATTGATCACCTGAAGCTGGTCCATGAGGGAAGTGTGCCGCTCTGTAGCTAGCTGAACATCATCTTGAGCCAGCTTCATGCTGTCCGAAAGAGAAGCTATCTTCTCCTCCCTGCAATTCATCAGGCACGTCTGAGACTGTGTCACATCCGCCTTGATATTTGTTGCTGAAAGCATGTGTACAACTGCACAGAGCCAGCAGCTGTCATTGAGGTCAAAGTGTGTGCTACCAGCTTCTGCTGCCATACACACAGTTTCTCTGCTATATCTGCATGCAATTTGCATCCACCCCGCCACAACATGTTCTGCACTGGAGATGAAATGACATCATGCTGTGTGCAGAAAAACTTGGTGCACAGGCAAACATTGTCAGCAACAGCACCTGCCAACAAGTTTGGCAGAGGCAATCTGAAGCTCTTCTTGGTGTGAAGCTATCTCCCTCCTCAGCTCAGCATTCTGCTGCTTCAGCTTGACATTGGCCTTGCCCTGGGCATCTAGCTGACCTGCATGCAATAAAAAGCATTCCAACTCAGCGCAGAATCCAAGCAATGGCTCCTTTGTCAGGTTGAACCAGTGATCACATCTTGATTACATCGTGACAATGATAGGCGTATTGGTTGTGCAAACACGTCCTGAAGTGAAACACCACGGAGATAACAGCTTGTGACTCACCCAGCAGCTTACTCTCTGTGACGACCATCTTTTGCACCCAGGCTTCATGGTCAGCAACTGCAGTTAATACACACGCTGAGCTCAAGTTGGACTGAATAGAAGCTTGCAATGACGTGATGTCATGGCCGTGCATACATAAGCCCGACATGGTGGTTCTCATCTATCCTGATTGGACCTTACCATGACCCTGATTGCTGGCAACTGCACTCTGAACTCCTGCACATTCTTGTCTGACCACTTTAACCTCTTCCTCAATGGCAGTCATGAGGCAAGCTTGGCCTTCAAGCTGTCTCTGGAGCATCATGTACTCAGCCTGCTTACCTTGCAGCTCTTGCTGCACCTGATGGTGGCGTGACTGCACCACAAATTAATGTCCAGTTGTCTGCAAGGCTCTATCGCAGGTATGTCATGGCTGCAAATGTTGATCCTGATGCTTTAGGTGTAGCTGGCACACTGCAAAAGTGGTTTCAAACCTTGAGATCTTGATGTGCCTGTGATCGTTGCTCCAAAATTGCTGCAAGCTCAGAGGCTTGCTGCTTGATCTGAGCTTGTTGATCAAGCTGTTGCCGCTCAAGTGTTCGCACCTACACGAGACCCAACAGCTGAGCATACTCATGCAACTGCCGCCTCATTCCAAAAGCAATTTGTCCCAGACTCTGCAAGTGTTCAGGCTGTACGTTTTGTATCAGTGTGCAGAGAGTTCGTTCATGTACCGTACCATACCTGTGCCTGGAAGTCTGCAGTCTCTCTCTGGAATGAGACTTTGCAGGTTTCCAGTTGACTTTGAGCTTTTTTCAAAGCTTGTTCGCCCTCCTCTTTGTCCTGAATATCAAAATCAGATTCATTCACAGGCTTGCAGAAGTCTTTGAAGGCACCTCAGCTCTTTTCAAGCATGCCGATTTATGTGCACAAGCTTGTGTCCCCCAAGCGTGCAGCTTGATCCAAGACGTGTACTTCAAAACATATATGCACTTGAAGGATCACAACAAGATAGTCACCTGCTGTGCCTTCCTTGTCTGCACGTCGGCTGCGCATTTTTCATCCTGCAGCTGAGCCGATATGTCTTGCAACTCTTTTAACTTGTTGATCAGCTTGGTGCTGGCTATGCGGGTATCCATCAGGAGCAGTCAATCACTGTGCACATTTGAGACTGTCAGTTCTCCTGCGCTTGGAAAGACTGAGATGGCGCATCGATGACGTAGATCACAAATGCAATGCATGCGTGAAAGAGACAATTCGTGAAAGAGACAAAAAGAAAAAGAAGATGAAGGGGTAACCGGTTGTACTAACACGTGGCCAGTACTGTGAAGGGTGCAGCGGCCCCGACGAGCAATGACAGAGAACTTTCGCTTTGTACTTTGCCCATGATCAGCTGTGAATGAATCTTCTGCTACTGTGTGTCTCTTCAGCGCGACCCTATCTGGGCTGTTCCACCAAAGTTTCCGTTGCCACAAAGAATCCCGAAGGCTGTTGATTCTGAATCTGTGCTGTATGCTCCAAAACGAGGTTTCAGCTGAGAGAGAGCAGCGCGTGTGTTAGAAACTTGCGTGTACATCCTGCACCCAAGCAAACCGCAGCTCTCCTGCAAGCACGAACGTGCAGGTAGCTGTCTTGACTCTCTTGTCCTCCGTGGAGAGTCGCGCTTTATGCCTTGCGGCAGAGTAGCATCATATGCATCTTTATTGTACGCGTCTTTGAGGAAATGTAACTGTACTTCTGCTCGTGTCTCTCGTCTGCGGCGAGAGCCAGACGTTCCTTCGGATCTTTGATGTGTTTTGATGCAATCTGTCGCGTCGACAAGGCAATTGATTGGGATCGCGAAACACCCGGGATGTGCTGTAAAAAGCCCTTGCAATATGCAGGACTCCACTGACAAGAATTTCGCTGGAGTCCTCAACTCCAGACCAAACCCATCGTGAGGCCTTTGGAAGACGGATTCCGATAATGCTAGGCACGGAGCACAGTTTGCCTGAACAGCTACAGGCAAGTTTGCAACAGTCTCGAGTCTTGATGTGCAATACTAATCAGCTGCTGTCTTTTGGGGCACATTTGGGGTAAATTTGCTGTGCACAAATTTGTGACGTACTTTTGTGTCTGCAGAGTGCAACCAACTTTCCCACCCCTAGGGCACCTCCAAATGACCCAGAGCGGCGTGGCAACATTTGGCAGCAGCATGAACAGCTGCAGGCCATGTACCAGCAGCTCATGGACCAGAACTCACAGCTGGTTACGGAGCGGACGCAGTATCAGCATGTATGTTTAATACCTCTTCTGCTGTAACTTATTTCTTGCGTGTCTGTGGACATCGACACTCGCATATGCTCAAGCAGTGTCTACTTCTTTCAAGACTACCGTTGAAACCTGCATGAGGCATGCACATGCACTCATGAGCACAGTCGTGAAATATTCCATGTTGATCATTGTGGAAATTTCCATTTCACTGTCTTCACGCAGCCATGCTTGTATATTGTCTGCATGTTGAGTCATGGGTCACATTTTGTTTGCTCCCCTGAAAACTCCCATAAGAAGAGCAGTGCAAATTGACATACAAAGGTAAAGCATCATCAACAGCTTGCTTGTGGTTGGGAATTGCAGGACAAGCGACAAACAGAGAATGCAGTTGGCATGCTGCTGCAAGAGAACCACAATCTTCATCAGCAGGCCGGTCAGCCTCACATCCCACCTTCTACAACCAACTCAACATCAGAGCATGCAGGTTCCATCACCTCTGATCACCCAGCCTCCAGGATTTATAATCAAGCCCCCTCAAACAGGTTTCAGCGCTTTAACTCCTTCAAGTCAGACAATCTAGTTTCTCCCAGAGCTGCACTGCAGTCCATATTCCCCGGCAAGTTCAATGGGCTTGACCATAGTCCAGACAACAGCTCTCAGGGTGAGTCATATGACCAGCAGTATCCAGCTCAGCAGCAATACTACAGTGAGTATCAACAAGCTGGTGCAGCAGGCAGTGCTATCGACCAGCTGGGGCAGCTCAGGGCAGAGCTAGCTGGCAAAGATGAGCAGATTGTGCACCTGCAACACAGCCTGCAAGGCCTGCGCCAGAAGTCCCAGTCCCTGCAGTACACTGTGGATGATGCTGACAGTCACCGGCGGCAGGTGCAGTCACACAATGGCGAGCTTCAGATGCAGCTTGACTCCCTCCTCTCGGAAATGGAGGCTTTGCGTCAGGGCCACAGCTGGGGCAGTGACCCCAACCACCTGCATCAGCTCACCCAGGACAACGTTGAGCTCAACGCTCAGCTGGCTGAGCTGACTCACAAGCTTGACACTCATGAGCCTGAGACTCAGGGCCTGTCTGAGCAAGAGGAAGCTCAGCTGCGTGATCGCCTTGCTCAGCTGGAGTCAGACAACTCTGAGCTCAATGTCAAGCTCCAGGCTCTTGAGTCTCAGCTGAGGCATGAACACAGTCGTGAACTCAGGAGAATCGAGTCAGAGAAGGAGAACCGCTTGCTTGAGCTCAAGGGTGAGCATGAGACGCTGATCAGCTTGTTGACCGAGCAGAATGAGCGGCTTGAGCTTGAGCTGAAGGAGGCGTTGGAGACAGCCAGAATAGCAGCTGCTGCAGCAGCTTCCTCACCCATGCCTTCTGGGTCACCACCTACCACTCCCACCACCCCCAGGGACCTGAGTGCTGAGGATGAGCGCAAGGTGCAGGGGCTGAAGGCCACCATTCTGCAGCTTGTGGAGGAGAACAAGTCTCTCACCCGTGCCCAGGAGCACAACAGCCGCCTCAAGCATGAGGTATGCACATATGCCTGCCACATATGCCTTTGAACACCATGTACAAACATCCTACACTGCACTTTTTGACAGTTGCACAATGGTGTATTTGGCTAGGTCATCCCTGTGGTGCAGTCTGTTCACCTGTTTGTTGTGACACACTGGGTTGCTAGGTCCTGAACTGTCGTGTCAGATCTGATTGTCCACACCTGAATGTTTGCACATGTGCAGTCGTGTCATTCACAGCATGCACATTGACATGTCATTGCAGGTTCAGCAAATGATGAAGGTGAAGGCTGAGAGAGAAGATGTGCGCCAAGAGAACACCAAGCTCCAGTCAGACTTGAGGAAGCTGCAGCGCACCCTGGATGCTAAGCTTGCTGAGCCAGCAGTCAACACAGAAGCTGACAAGAAGCTCCAGGAGCAGCTGCAGGTGGTGAGTCAGGAGAAGGCAGGCCTGCAAGAGCAGGTGCAGCAGTTGCAGCAGCAGCAGGCTTCATTGGCCCCTGTGCCTCAGCAACCAACTGCTGAGAAGGAGGGGGGAGCCCAAGGGTATCCCCAAACATGGAAGTTGGTGGATCAGCTGCGCAATCAGAACAGGTCTGCTGCTTTTACCTACATTGATTCTGCCTTGCAATGCTGTAGCATGCAAAAGGCTGGATCTCAATCTTTCGACAGTTTAAAACCCTTGTTGGTGTACTTTTGCACAGATGTGGCATGTTGTGTACCTAGCATTGCAGTGAGATTTTTCTGTCGCATCTTGTTGCTTCAAAGCTGTGTGGCCGTATCTTGCAGCAATAGGCTAACATCGTGTGCAGACTGACTGAGAGTTTGACTGATCGTTTGACTGACTCTTTGACTGACTGTTTGACTGACTGACTGGCCAACAGGTTTTGCTTGATTGGCATGCAAGCAATGTGGCACCTTGACTGAAGGCACGGCAATGTATGTGATGCAGTAGGGCTGAGTGAATGTGAGATACCTGCAGGCAGTTGATTGCTGAGGTGACTGAGCTAAGGGGCAGTGGGCAGGGACAGGGGCAAGGCATGGCAGCAGAAGGCCCTAGCATGGGCAGGGCTACCAGTGGCAGCCTTCTAAGGCGGCTAGGCCTCAAAAAGCCTAAGGACAGGTCAGTTTCACTGTGGCTTGTGACAGAGCACGGCTGCAAGTCTGCAGCACCTGCACAGTGCTTGTATGTGTCTGTTTACCTGTGTGCATCTGTGCAGACTGTAGCATTGTCTGCTTTGACAGCAAGACTAAAATTACGTGGGCCATCGGCATACAGGAATCAGGTCACTGTCAAATGGCCAAAGCGCTGCCCCGTTTGTGCGTCCTTAAGTGTAAGATATAGTTTTGGGCTGCCGCCTCAGGAGGCTCCCTTTATGATCGCTGAAAAGCGTATTTTCTTTTTCTTAATTGTAAGATGTGCACAGCAATCTGCAGTCATTGACATGTGTTTTGTCAACAATGCTCATGATGGAATGCAGGCAGCTGCCAACTGCTAGGAGTTCAGCAGCACTGCCTGAGCCGGCCCAGGCAGACAGTGAAATGCTGAGCTCCAGCAGCTTCAATGAGGGCGAGGGCAGTGTGGAGCTGAGCAACCAGTCTCAGGCTGCCAGTGTGGACCAGGCAGCACCCTCTGAGAAAGCTGTGGAGGAGCTGCTGGAGGTGGCTGATGAGCGTGTGTGCCAAGCTGAGCAGCGAGCCATCAAGGCTGAGGAGGCGGGCCAGGCTCAGGAGGGCCTCATCTCACAGCTGTGTGATGAGAACCTTAAGCTGGGAGAAGAGGTGCAACGCCTCAATTCAGGGTATGTCTCTCCTGTACACTCTTGTAGTGTGCTTGAACAACAAGATGCTCAGATGTACCTCGCATGCTTTTCAGGTACTGTCGTTACCGGCATGTTGATATTGTGTATTGTTGAGGCCATTTGCTGCATTATGCCAAGCACTCATTACATCTGAAGTATGACATCTGAGCTGTGGCTGCAGTTGTATGCCATACAACATCAGGCCTGCAGTTTGACCCTGCTGCAAAATGCAGAGCCGCATTGTTGGTTAGCAGTGTGCATGCTGTGTGTAGTGATTCTTGCTGACTGTGTCTGTGGTGTGTTGCAGCATGAAGCTGGTGCAGGACCTGACAGAGGAGAACTCACGCCTCATCCGGGACAATAAACGCGCCAATGCCAGCCTGGACAGCATGGTGAAGGACATTGCAGAGCTCAACAACCGCCTCTTTGACATTGCCCTGCAATCTCCTGATGATGGGGGCGACATCTTTGATGACGCCTTTGCTGACCCAGCTGAGGTAGCTGAAAGGGCCGAGAAGAAGAAGAAAGAGGCTGCAGCTGCAGCAAGCGGTGGTAGTAGTGACGCTGGGGCAGGCAGGGCTGCAGGTGGGATGGACAGCGCAATGAAGAAGAGGCAGGAAGAGACTGCTGCAGAGGTATGCCTATGCTTCTTGTTTCAGTACTTTAGTTGCTCAATATTCTACCTTTCTTATGACTGGCAGCCCATCGTTTTCAGGCTATGTGGGTGCTGTGCATCAGTCTTGCGTGAGCTGCACATCATAGGCTGTGAATGTGCATGCATGCTGGTTAGCTTGTTGAACATGTCATGCTTTGCAAAGGCCTTGTGCAAAAGACAGTTCAGGCTGTAGCCCAATTACTGCCATGTTCAGTTGGCAAGTTGAATGTGGATGCAGGTGAAGGCTCGTGATGAGACCCTTGCCAAAGATGAGGAGCGCCACCAGCAGCTGAAGGAGGAATCAAAGAAACAGGTAAACAAAGTTGGAATGGTCGTATGGCAGGGGCTGCATTTTTTTAAATCTGCACATGTTTTGAGTTGAACAGCAGTGTCTGTGCTTTATGCTGTGCATGCGTCATGTCATATTGTGATAGAGGCTTATGCTAAGTTGCTGATTGCCATGCAGCTGGAGACCTTTGACAGGGTCAAAGAAAAGATGAGCAGCAGCTTCACCCCCTTCTCACTAGCGAGACAAAGGCTGCAAAGGGCAAACACTGGACTTAACGGACGCCCTCCTTCTGCTGGCAAGTCAGAGGCTAGCCCCTCAACTACAGCTGAGGCCGAGGGTGCAGCAATCACCCCTAGATCACCATTTCAGGCTGCCTCTTCCAGAACTCCTGACAGAACTCGCGCCTCACCTATGCGAACTTCTAGGCCGGAGCTGACTCCCGACGTTGACCTGTCGCCTTCCAAGCAGAGTCCTGTGAGTCCCGTGGCCAACACAGGACCTGCAGCTCGGCAGACGTCCATCAAAGCCCCAGTGAATCCGCCTTTGAGCCATCCGGCGCTGAGCGCTTTGAGCAGCAGCAAACAGCAAGCTGAACCTCAAAAAGCGTCAGGCCTGACAGGTGTGGGCAGTGCTGGCGGTCCACTCACACCAGAAAGGCTACCAAGTGGACGAATGATGAGTGGGCGCTTGCCTAGTGGCCTGGCCATGACTGATGGAGAACCAGGCCAAAATTTCAAGCCCATCTCTACTGCCAGGAGTTTGTCCAGAGGTGACTATGTGCTGCAACTGCTTCATGCTACTACTTTGCATGACCCAAATGGTTGCAGTTCTCCACAATGATGCATCCTTACCACTTCCTGCAACTGCTTGGATTGATGTAAGTTACCATGGGACATACCATGATGCCCCATATGTAAATGCACAATCAATCAGGTGCTTTGGCAAAGTGCCACCAAAAGCCTGCCATAAGGAATGGTCTGGCATTGCCAATTTTTTTTACTCATGCTTCACTGTTAACTACTTTGTAACATGGTAATGAACAGCTTGTATTGCTTGCAGAGGGCAGCCTGACGCGCAGTGAGAGTGGCAATGAGAGACTGAGGCAAGAGGCTGAAAACAGTAGAGCAGAAATTTGGCGCAAGATTCAGACTGCCAAATTGAACAACAGTCAAAAGCAGCAGGTAAACTTGTTTTTGCTGGCTCTGAAACTGCAATGCATGTTCCTATACAAAAACTTGAGCTGTGGCTGCAACATCTGTCGCAGAAATGTCAACGCATATGTATTGCAGGTGCTGACCTGCTACTGCTGAACTGGCTTTGCCGTGCCTTAATGCAACAGCTTTCAGCTTCTCAGCTACAGCTCGCATAGAGGCTTGATGTCAAAGTAATCCCGTCTGCTGCATTGCAGGCGCCCAGCTTTGACGCTAAGGGGTCCATTGCTTCTCCAACCTCCCCCACACAAGGGCTGGTCACTCATAACCCTGCTTGTGCCCATGCCCCTGCACCTGCCCCTGCTGCACCATCACAGAGAGCAGCTGCTTCTCAGCCTGCCAAGCATGGCAGCGTCCAAGATCAGGTGCACCTCTCTCTTGCTGCACATCCCACGGCTGCTCATGTCACATGCGCTCTTGTGTGTTCAGCTGCAGTGCATGTTCTGACTGTGCTTGATGGCACCCAATGCCAAAGCAACCGTTGCAAAGCTCTACAACTGCAAGATCAGATGATGTCACATACATGTTGTGGCATCAGGGCCTTTGTGTCTGCATGCACTCCGTGGGGTGCAGCTCTTCACTGGCATGCTGCTTGATTTTTTCAGCACAGTAGCGGGCTGATCAGTCATGTCAGGAAACGCAGACCATGGTGCATCATTGGCACACCTGGTCTCAGCTGCATGACTCATATCCAAGATGTAGGGTGCATGGCTCTCACCTGCTGCGCTGCTGTGTGCAGGTTGATGAAGCCTATCTGCAGTTTGGGCCTGCACATGACATTGTGGGCTTCATGCAATCCCTGGGGTACAAGGACTTCAGGACGGCCCGCCAGGGCGAGGAGAAGATGGAGCAGTTCAAACGGGCTCTCAAGCTCACCAGACCAGCCTTTGCTGCCACCAGGTCCCCCATGCAGCAGGTGATCAACATTCAAAAAGGCTGTCATGTTGGCTGTTGTGGGTGCTGCTGTTGAAAAAGCAAGGCAGCTGTGCTTGGTGCCCACACTGCTTGCTCATCACTGTCTGGCTCGCTTGCTTGCTGCAAAGCATGGCTCACCTTGTTTGTAGTTTCTGTTGTTATCTTGCTTGCCGTGGTAGCCCACTTGTTGAAGCACACACGCACGAAGCATGACGACATTGTGTGTGTGATGACATAAGCCGCACATGCCTGACATGTACTTATGGTCTGGTGCAGGAACTGGCGAATGCAGTGTACAAGAAGTTGCAAAGTTGGGTTGATCAGTTTGTGTACAAGCGATGACTCTGTTTGTGATGGTGAGCTGGATGGCAGCGCAGAATTGAGGATTGTGCACTTGTGCACAGCCCGTATAGCTTGGGCATAGGTCTGGCCATGCAACTGCTGTCTGTTGGATCGCCTGTGGTGTGGCTTCCCAATTTCTAGATGCATGCAGCCAAATACAAGGGGCCTACGACGAGTGGTGTAGAGCATGATTGAAGACGACATGAAGCTGTGCCTGTTCTAGACAAGGGTAATAGCCCTGGGGGTGTAGAGCATAGAGCATCACTGAGTGTAGTAGCATATGTGATATGGCAGTCTGATGCCAACTCTGTCAAATTATGTAGACGGTGACAGGCCATTTGACAGTGTCAGGCCATACAGTACATCCAGCACACCTTGCAGGGACACTGCCTGTAGTTCATAGACTGCATTCTTTGCTGCACACACTGCTCCTGAACGACTCTAGGACTAAGTCATGACTCACAGATTTCATGTTTCACACTGGGTGTTTCTGACCACAGTTACTGAACTGCTTTGTTTTGACATCTTCGTGTGCAGTCTGCTGACTCACTATGCATGTTATTTGGGTGCAAACAACTCACACACTTCATTCGCATTGACATACTGTAATATTACTAGATAAAATTTTCACTTGCAGTCTGCAGCCTGTTTCTTCTTTCTGAGAAGGTATAAAATAAACTCTGAAGCGCGATCGCGAGGGATCGTGTGTGAGCAGGGGCTCGGGGACCACGCCTGAGTATGCGATGCATTGTGAGTCAGTTCCAGTGCAAAATTGTTACAAGTCGCGTCTGGCTGAGCTGTGGCCGAAAGCTGGAAATTCGCTGGCTGGTAGGTCTGCCGGCCACGAGCATCAAGCAGCATGTAACAGAATCCAAAGGAGAGCCGAAGTTCATTATACCTATATCAGCAGAGTAGAAAGCCCTCAGAATGTGTGTCGAGGCTCTGTTGAAGAATGCAGTCAGGCACATGCAGAGGTACTTGTCCACACAACCAGGCACAAGGCAGACAGGCTCGTGACCGGCGCGCTGAAGCTGCTATTTCTGGCTATCTGTATGTGCTTGAGTCCTCAGTCTGGGTGTGAAGAAGCCGCCTGTAAACTGATTAGCACAGAAAGGTCGCACTGCAAAGGGTCAAACCCTGCAGCGCTTAGGGTAATGGTAGCAAAAGCAAGGAGCCATGTACGCAGATGCATTGCAGGTATGCAGTGCCGTGCTTCAAACACGAAACGATGGAGCATTGCATGGTATTGATGACGATTTGGCATTTTCATGTGCGGATTCTGCTAATCATCATTCAGGCCTGATTTCACAATGCTTGATCCAAATTGGATGTGCCATGCTTCCACTCCAGTATGTCCCTTGGTGTGCCTATCTTTACTAGGAGCTTCTGAAGCCGTAAAGTGAGTGGTTGACTGTGCCAAACGCAAGCCTCTTCCCCTGGTGACTTGTGGTGACTGACAAGTGCGTGGAGTCTCAACAAAATGTGAGCACCTTGCAGTCAAATCCAGTCACATGCGCTGCATAGCTCCCCACCGCTGCTCATAGCTGACATTGACTGTCAATGGGACCTTCAAGCACGCAACGCCTTCCGTGATCTGCTGCACAGCACCTGCAATACTGCATGTCTTGACAGATGAAGACAGCCAGGCATGCAGCAGCCCATACAGTGCACCAAAGCAGTGCATATGCAAGATGAGCAGTTCAAAGCATTCAGTTGCAGAAAGCTTGCACGACTGAAAGTGGCTGCTTGCTTTGCTTACCTGCTACAGCGTACACATCACAAAGCTGTGGGTTGACCTCCAGCAGCAGCTCATCATGTATCTGAGCCACTAGGCGCACTGGGCGCTGCTCTGCTGCAGCACAGCATAAATACATCGATGTGTTCACAACTCAATACGGCAGTCACAAACAAGGGAAGCAGTTGCACAGCTCAGCATGTGCATGTAAGTGGCAATTCAGAGCGGGCACGCTGAACAAGGCAAGTTGCTTAGTACAGCCACAGCAAATATGCAGCCAAATACCTGTACAGGTGTGCAGATATGCATGCTGCCAAGCTGCCCAAGAGCACATGGCTAGCTTGATGAGGTCAGCAGCGCTGCCCTGGATGGTGCTGTTCACAGCCTTCCTGTCTGCTTCTGCAGCAGCGCGCTGTGCTGCTGCCGGCGTGCAGCCCTGCTCACTGCTGCCAAGAGCCTTGATAGGCCTGCGGCGCCCACTCAATGTGGTGATGTAACCTCTGCCCCGCCCTTCATGCTTTGTCCTCTCCAAAAAGTGCTTGAGCTGCATGCCATAACAGCAAATCCTCAATTCAAAGATGTGCATGCGCCAATTGTTTGCCACTTGTACTCAGAGGCAGCAGCAGCATCTGAGGCTTTAAAGGCTTTACAAGGCTGTGAAGTACAGCAGGATTGTCAAAGCCTTGTGTGCATTGCGCATAAGTTTAGCCAATGTCAACGCCTTGTATGCATTGTCCTTAAGTTAAGAAGGCAAGCAGAGCTGTTGCATGAGCACGGCAGATGGAACCAGCTGTACCAACACGACACAAGTGTCAAGGTTATGAGGCAGGTTACATACCCCACTGAAATGGTTCAGGAAGGAGGTGATGAGATTTTGGGCCTGGCCCACTTGGATGCCTAGCCCCCCTGGCCCCTTGGCCAGCCCCCAGGCAGAAAGGCCATAGATGATGCCGTAAGTCACCCTCTTGGCCTTCTCACGCTCCTCTGCCAACACTGCCCTGTCTGCATGTCCCACCCAATAGCTATGGAACAGTGTCAGCAACCACTTACAACAGCATTATGCAAATTGAGTGTTGCTGTCAAAAAAGGAGCCAACAAACATAGAGCCACCAAAAGGACTGGCTGAGAGGCATGCTTGAAGGCAGGTGTGTAGACATGCCCATTGCTGATGACAGGCTCAGCTCTTTTGGCTGTTGCAAAATGGACCGTATCAAATGAAAAACAAAAAAGAAAGAAAAGAAATGGAAAGCAAAGAAGCCTAGACAAGTGTGACCTGTGTCATGCGACTTCCGGAGCCAGGTCTTGGCAATGAGGGCAAAAGCGTCCCCACCCACTCCAGCTTGCCTCAGTATCTCAATGAGCTTGATGTCACTGCTGAGATGAGCCAACACCCGCAGCTCAATCTGGCTGTAATCAGCTGCAATCAACAGACAGCCCGGGCTAGCCACAAAGGCATCCCGGATGTTGATGTCCTGCTTGCTTGAGTCTGAGGCAGCGTGCGGCTCTGGCGGAAGCCCTCCTGCAGATGTTGTGTACTTAGTGACTGCCTACAGCCAATGAAGGTAAGCACATGTCAGATGCAGCATTGTGCAACATGCAGTCCAGGTGGTTCAGCTGACAGGTACTTTGTGTAGCCACAGCAATGATTCATTTTTAGGAATTCTGACAGAAAGCAAATGTCAGCTAAGCATAAGTCTGATTGGCTAAGCAGTGAAATGGTGCATGTAACAGATAGGCAATATGAAGCAGGATGCAGAAGGCACAGTACATGATGTTTGACTATTGTCATCGTCTGATTCAAAGGTCCCTGGGGCTATACAAAGAGCAGTTGGTCACCCACCTGCAGGTTGGGTGAAGAAGAAGACAGCCGGCCAGTGGCAGTTGCAGTCTGATTCCAGGAGCACCGCACACGCACTTGACCACCTGCTCATAGTGCCAAAATCATATACAACATTCACTTGTGCACAAGATGCTTGTTACTAGTACAGCACCAGTGCAGGAGTCACAGCAATCAGCTGACAGGCATTGGCACGTGTAGAACACAACCAATGCCGCACACAAAATGCTTCTGCTGGTGTGGCAAACACAAGCAAACTGTCCTCATCATAGATACAGGTGAGACCTGCACTAGCTGCTGCAATCTGCTGCACCCATGGAGGCTGGATCCACTTGGTGAGGATGTTGTGCATGCAGCGGTACTCCAGGATGAGGGGTGGCAGGGGTTGCAGCCCTGTCAGCTGCTTCAGTGCCACCTCATCTGTGGGGTGATGTGTCCTGGCAGATCCCCTGCACTTGCATCATTGCTTCTCTACATGCCTCCTCAACAACGTACACCACTAGCAAATGCGCTGCTTGTCAGGTGTGGCGTGTCAAGAGTGTAGGCAATCAGACCTGTCATTTTGCTGCACCTGAGTCCAGAGAGTGCTGGCTTGATAGCATCAATAGATCAGCACCATGCTCAGATATGACCACCCTGCAGAAACTTGTCATTTGTGTCACGTTGCATGCAGTTGACTGACCTGTCACTTCTTTGTTGAGGGGGTGGCAGAGCCAGGGTGTCATACAGGGCTACGGACAGCTGAGAGGCACTTGACAGGTTGATGCTGCTGCCCACCAGCTGGGCCGCCTGCTGCTCAATGTCTGCAATTCGTGTGCGCAAGCAGCGCTCATGGTGCAGCAGATACTGGGCATTGAAACCTGCAGAAGCAAGGGCTTTATTCAGCTTTGCACACAAGCAACCTTGTTGACAATGATGCTGACGAGTTAAGCCTGTTTGCAGGTTGCTCACCAAGATGCAGAGGGAACAATGCTTCAACACAGACTCTGCAAATGATGTCAAATGATCTGTACAAGAGACACCTGTTCAGCAACAGCGCGGACAGTAATTATAGTACCACCAACCACAGTTGTCTCTGAGCAGCGCAGTTTGCAGAAGGGTGTAGCACTTTGCTGAAAGGTGTAGCAGCAAGCTGTGACAGTGCATGAGATGTGGTGCAGGACCTACCAATGCCATCAACCTCCATCTGAGCCAGAATGACAGCAATCTGCATCTCCACCTGAAGAGCTTTCTGTGGCAAGTACGGCCTGGTGCAGCCTTGCAAAGCTGCTGTCAGCTGCACAGCTTGCAACATGTCGCTCTTGAGCTGTTGGAGCGGAGGGAGAGGACTCTCTGATGGTGTGGGCAAACCATACCTGGCAGACAACACCTGCACAATGCGCTGCTCAACACATGCTGCTCACTGCACTGACAAGCAGCAACAGCCTTCTGCCAGAACACCTCAACACAGGCCCACGCCCATCATTGCAAGTATTGAAAGTGAAGCCTGAATTGTGGATTGCACCACAGGCACTTCAAGCCTTAAGAAGCAGTACATTGTGCAGTACAGCAAGCTGTGCTTGTGAGATGATGATGAGGAGGAGTTGATGGTGGTGGTGGTGGTGCTGCTGATGGTAATTGAAGCAAGTATTGAGGCAATTGCCTGCAAGTCAAGCAAAAATTGCTGTTGATGGTGTTTACAACTTACTGAACACAACTTGTCACGTACAGAGTAGACTATACAGACAAGCAGTGCTGTAAAATGGGTGGTTGTTAAGCACTGTGTATGGCAAAGCATGAGGAGTTGTGAGAAGCTGTGCCTGCAGAGTGTACCCCTCAATCTGCTTCTCATCCCGCTGCATCAGCTGTGGTTCATGCAGCCAGGCCATCAGCTTGGGGTCCTTCACACTCACCTGCCAGGCTTCAGGCAGCTGACATCCTACCCTCAACAGCTTGTTACACACTCCTGTTTCAGCACGTGCGCAGAAAGGATGAAAGACAGAAACAACAGCCGCATGACATAAACAGAACCTTGTAGCCAGTCAAATTGAAGAGGGAAGCAGTTTGAAAACATTCAACATTTTGTCTCATGACTTGGCTGCTGCTGCTGCTGCTGGTAGCATGCACATAAAAGTCTAGGTCACAAGTGAAGATGCATGATCGTTTGGCAGATGCAGCATGTTCCTGATCTGACAAAAAATCTCTCGAAGCATGTAATGGGCAAAAAACAAAAAAACTGGCAGGATGCTTACCTTGAGTGTCAAAGCAAACTGCAGATTGGCTGCCAGACAGCAGCATGTGCAGCAGCTTTGTGCTCTGGTCTTGCAGCAGCGTGTCATGTTGGCAAGTGAGCGATGGCTTCCCTGCCAGCTTGACTTGGCAAGGCATGATTGCCAATCTGGCTTCTGTTGCCCTTGTCAAGAGGAGAGCGAGGCAGTACCCACAAGATGCTGTCACCCTCTTGAGCGTTGGTAGATGTGTCTGGAAGCTTGTCAAACTCAAGCTTGCTGCCTGAGCTGCCTAAGCTGATGCCATCAGTGGCTGACAGGCTTGCAGCAGTAACGGCAGGTGAATGCTTGCCATGACTGTGCAGAGGGGGAGATGGAAAGGTGGCAGGCAGGTGGTGAGCAGCAAGTGGCAGGATGGCCAGCGCTACGACCTGATCAGGCCTTGCAAGGATTTGACCAGGCTTGGATGCAGAGCCAGATGCAGGCTGTGCACAGGATGTGATTGGTTGTCCCTTGTCTTCAGCTGCCTTATCTAGTTCATCTGATTCCCTCTGTTTAGCTGCATATCGCATTCGCTTATATTGCGCTTATCTTGGTAGAGTTTGACAAGGATAGAGTCGACTAAGCATTTTATGGGCATGCATGTTATGCTAGGTCTGCCAAAGCTATGGGCCTGCGAGCTGTCTGCGTGCACTTGGCGCAGCACACTTCTGACCTGGCTAGCAACACCAGATACACTGCGGCATGTTACATCACAGATTTGCTTCAGATTGCGCAAATGCAATAAGAGCCTGTACACGTTTGTCACATAAACAAGCAGACGTTTACCTGCAGTCTTGAGTGCCGCATCATTCTGACCTTTTGACTGTGGTCTGAGAGTAGAAAAGTAGTGATGCCCATGGGTTCCTCCCTGCATCAGCAGTGCTAGGCAACATGCCGCAGAAGACTCCACTGCTTGCTGACACTGCTGCATGAGCGCCAGGGAGGTGACTTCAACCATGTGGTCTGTGTAAGCAAGCTCTACTATTGCGTCCTCCTCCTGTTCCTGCACCAGGCAGAATTCTCACATGAGCTGCAAGACATACAAATTGCAATCATGTCATGTGCCTTGAGTGGTTTGCAGTGGATGGCAAGGGTCTACAGCGAAGGAGCAGAGAGGGCAGTGCACACAGGGGGGCACTGCGACCATACGTGAACCTTGTTGGCACTGCATGCAATCTGTATCAGACAGCTGCAGCTTCATGCATCAGCTGAACTGAAATACCTTGTTTGGGCCCTTCCCTGTCTTTGTTCTGGGTATCACTGACTCCCCAGGGTCAACATCTAGTCCAGCTGCATCTACTCTGTCCGATTGGACGCTTGAAGATTGTTGCTTCAAGTCGTTGGATAGAGACATGCTGCTGCCAGGTGCAACAGGCAGCACTGTTTGGACCAACTTCCTTCTTGGCCTCTTCTTGGTGCCGGTCTGGAAAGTCTTGTTAGCTTCTGAGGCTGTAACAATCATATCAGGTGCAGCCTTGCACTCGGAGCTAAGATGGCTGGTTATGTGGCGTCTATCAGTCAACTGCAGCACATTTTCTCTGGGCAAGACGCTAGTGGGAGCGATGCTCCTGGTGCTACTGCCTTGCACCACATCAGCTGGGGCACTACCTGCTGCCCTCTGTGTACTGTGACTGAGCTGGCTGTCTAAGCTATTGCTACCCAGCGACTTGTGCTTCTTGGCCTGTGACTGCTGCTGTAATGGCCTTGTTGCTTTGATGTGGGCTGACGGTTTGAGTGCTTGCACGCTGGCTGCAGATGCATGTGCAAGGCCGGCATTTGCTGCCACACGTGCTGCATCACACAGGTTTGCATTACCAGGACGATTCGAGAACATGTCTGCTGGTGCCTGCTGCTGTACTGCTGGTGCAGTATGCCCTCTTGTTTCAGTCCAGTTGGCGTGGAGCGCTGTGTTACTGTAAGGCAGTGAAGCCTTCCTTGCACTGCATGATGGTGATTGTACTGGTGATACTACTGTCAACTCCCTGCAGAACACATGCCATGCACAAACCACATCATTGCAATATATATATTCCATGTGTCTTCAGATCTGCCACGACTGGGGGTGACGTTCAATACAACTACCAGTCAGCCATGCATACCGCGTGCCTGTAGCACTGGGAAGCAAAGCATGGGCATATTGTCAGCATCTCAGAGTCTGTCACAGGTACCAGTCCAAAGCAGTGTTGACTGTATTGGATCCCACCTGAAAGCATCAGTAGCAGCGTGCCCGTGCGCCACACTTGATGTCACATTGTTTCTGCTTGGCCTGACCATACATGCATGTGAATGTAGCTCACTGCACATGTCCTGTGTGATTGGAGTGGATATTTGCAGTTGTGCTGTTGCAACCGTTGCCTCAAGATTGCGTGGGTCTGCGGACAGCCAGAAACTGACCTTGATGTACCTTACTATAGCTGAATACTGGCAACAAGCAGTGCCAAATTGATTCAAAGCAAAGCAGACACTATGGGTGTGCAGTCACTTGTGTCAACTAACACATGGGCATACACAGCTTTCAGGAGTGAATGTTGTTTTCAAGTGGTTTATTATGACCTGCATTAAAGCCAAAACTATGGCTACAGTAACACGCTCAAAAACACAGCTGATCAGATTGAGCCGACACCAACAGAGCGCTTTGCCATTGATTTCATCGATTGCATTACCATGAGCATGTAAGCGCAGGGTACACTTTGAGGCATAATATGCATGAGGCATAATATCCACGAGGATGCATGGACCTCCCTGCTGTTTCCTGCTGTTAGAATGAGCAGCACGCAGATTGGAGGCAGGGCATCTGAGCACAGACCTTGGCATGAACCTGCAAAGTCTTTGCTAAGAAGGGAGTCCATGATCTCATCATCTCTGGCAGAGTTGGGTTGGGCATTGCAAAGCTGCAGCTCGTCGGCAAGCTGGCAGACTTTGTATGGAGTCGTTGTGAACCTATCATCATTCGCTCTAGAGGAGCTGCTAAAATTGCCAGCCAAACTTCCAGCTCTGCTTGCCGTCGCCCTGCACAGATTGCTCACAAGCTTCGAGCAACCTCTCAAGAAACGGCTAACAAGCGGCAAGCGGCATGCAATCAACAGCGACACCACCTGTGCTGCTCCGGCCAGTGCACAGCGCCTGAGGTCGGAACGGCGGATATCCCATCACCGAGTAGGTCAAACGCGACCTGGACCTACAGTACCATCTTTGTCGATGCCAGGCAAAGCAAAATGATCAACCAAGGTTACACCGGGAGATTTGACTGCACTGACCGGGTGTGGAGGTTTCTTCCTTGGCCGGAAGGCGTGGATGTAGCTAGAATCACTTGGCATCTTGGGATCACTGCTGTGCGCAGCCAACCGTGTTTAGTCAGACAGCCTTCTCAAATTTTCTAGGCTTAGCATGTCGAGCTGCGAGTGGGGCGTGCCGCTGGATCATCGTCTTGCAGTCCGAGCAAAGCCTTATTCCCATGTATCACATTAGTCATGACAGCTGATCAGAGCCCAGCTGGAAAGAATAGGTCAGGAAGGCAGATGTTGCTCCGTACAGCTTGAGTCATAAATTTAGGTCTGGACCATTGCATTGCTGGAGATTGCAATGTACATTGTGAATCCCATTTGGGGCTGCATCCTGAGTCAGCACGCCCTTGAGGATTGCATAATCAAATTTGAAAGCAACAGCTTCACCTGCTGTCAGCGGGGTACACCAGCTTTCAAGTTTTCGACGCAGTCGAAGACGCAGGCGAAGTCAGCAGTCTGCCGTCAAGGTCAAGGTCAAAAGTCAGAAGGCACCAAACTCTGCCCAAATTTTCTGAAATAGTGAGTCCACTGCACTACTGTGCATATGCAACAGGTTGCACAGAAAACAGAAGTTTGCTGACTGAACAGGCTCTCCCTTTG
>JAABUP010004074.1_pt1 | contig 24567 bp, 46 predicted proteins | sample 5559201 | NCBI WGS metagenome assembly JAABUP01 (sample SAMN10711887, study PRJNA513373) | rock metagenome | isolation source: Antarctica rocks | place: Antarctica
GTCTCTTGTCTCGGGGGGCGGGGGGGGGGGGCCCCCCCCGCCCCGGGGGGGGGGGGGGGGGGCGAAGGAAAGGGGGATAGGTCAGAAAGTGGATAGATAAGAAGGAAGGGCGAGGAGGGGGGAAGAGGAGGTAGGAAAATGCGACGTAGACTCACCAACTGGGTAGAGGAGCCAGAGAACGGAGAGGATGATGGCGGAGAGGGTGTACGATTTCTTGTACTCTGCACCGATGACGCCGGCTGTTGACCTGGCGGGCCCGGCGAGGACCCACCAGATATAAAAGAGGGCGACGTTCCCGAAGGTGTAGAAGCCCCTGTCACATCAATTCAGCACGATGTTTCTCCAAGTTGAAGTGGATGTATGGGATGGACTGACCACTTGTACGAGGAAACGACGAGAGCACCGACGAGACCGGTGATGATCATGACCTCATCGAAGAAGATAACTGTAACGATGTCGGAGAGGGGAAGACCGGTGGCGAGCAGTAGCTCGAGGAGCAGCATCGGGGTGGTGATGACCCAGTCGATGTATCGGACATACTGCTCACGTCAGCGCGAATATCTCACCACCAGACGGCAAAGAGTGGACTCACCCAAATCTGACGGTATACACCGACAGGAAATCCCATGTGACCGAACTCAGTGGCGATAGACGCGTAGCCCAAGTTCGAAGCCATGGAGAAGTACGCGATCGTAGCGGTAGTCAACAAGATCTACCCCACCATCCATCAATTCGATCCGATCTGAATCTGGTAGGATGAAACGTACCACTGCGACCTGGTGGAAGACACGCTGTCCACGGGGGATGAAGAAGTGCCAGACGAGGATGACAAGGTCGGAGAGAAGCATGACCCCGAAGACAGCCCAGAGCCAGTCGGAGCCATGGGTGGTGATGTGCTCGCGATCGACGGTGCTATCACCACCATCAGTGGGATTTTTAACAAACGAGATCGGCTGACTCACTCCGGGTTGGTGTGGATGGCATCATTGCCAGACGCACGTGCGTGAAGGTCGGACATGGTAGCGATCACAAAGGTACTTTGATGTGACCAAGAGTAGGAAAAGAGTGATGTTAAGAAATGAAAGGTGGCAACGCTCAACCGGGTTTGCTTATATTTTCCCAAGATAGAAACATAGCTCGATGCTTCCCCCTCGGTGGGAATCGAGTGACGTCAGCGGCGATGAGGTGCCTGTTCCAGCAATCTCGCGCTTGAGATGCCGAAGATGGCATAACGTGGCTGAACTTTCGGCATTGCATACAAGCTGGCGGTCCCTTAAATCCACGCCAGGGGATTGACCCCAGAGACGACCGGCTCCTCGCGAAAGACTCGGCAACTGCAGTCAGGGAGACTCTGATGGGGCGGAGGCTGTTCAGGGACGGCTGTGAGGTGGATGAGGTAACAACAGGATGTCTCATGCGGTTGGAATACGGCGGTGCGCTCCTTCTTACACATTGGTGCATTGCTTACGTGAGCTGATGCTGGCCAAGCTCATCCATAGGATTTCCTGGATCATTATGCGCCTCCCGGTCACCCGCAACGCGGCCATTAAAACCCGAAGAGCACTCGTGCTGGGGCCGGACATCCCTTTCGACTTGCCTTCCAAGGTTCTTCGAGTTCGTCAACGAGGGACGAAGACCAAACAAGGCATCCATATCGCCCACAAGTGCGACGCCTTCGTTGTTGGTCGTTACGAGTCTCGCGACCGCCAAATCATCCGACCAGGCGGGACTCATGTCCGAGAAGACCGCACGCCAACTCCGTTCAACCTTGCCGTGAACCACTCATGGAAACCGACCACGCCACAGTTCAAAGCGAAGGTCAATGAGGAGGAGGAGAGTCAGAGTCATCTTCGGGTCAAAATATCGAAAGTCCCGGGCGCGACGGACACAGATGGTTGACGCCTCGTCGGTCTGAAATCAGAGTTTGGGAACGAATGGGTCACTCAGCTGTATCCAGTGGGGATCTTGAAGCTCGGACTTTATAAAGGAGCTCTCTCGCTATTACTCGACCAGCCTGTCCCCGCTCAAACGCTCATGGAGCTTGACGTGTACCATCGAGGAATAGTCTCAGACACGGCGACAGATATTCAAGACAATGTAAAGGGCAAGCAGCGTGCTTTTCAGTCTGAAAAATCGCCATCCATATCCAAAGACGACATTGAGACTCTTGCTCAAACGTCCCGCACGTCGCCGACTGGAGAGCGCCGTGTGGATCCGGTACCTTTGATCCCCCGATAATGGTCATCCCATATCGGGCGGTATGACTGTGTGCTTTGAGCGCTATCAGAGCTGTTCGGGATCATGGGGTTTGCCATCCTGGAAGTCTTGGGGAAAGGCTTGAGGCGTCAAAACATGGATGAGACCCACTCCACTCTCGACCTGCACGGTTTCCTAACCTTCTTCACCGACATCGGTAATTGGATCAACAACCGCAACCATCTTCCCATTCCAGAACCAATCCCTCGCATTCGTCATCACAGGCCACGAAGTCACGCTCGACGGCCACGGATCCGGCGAAATCGACGGGAATGGGCAGGTATGGTACGATGGGGCAAAGGACGAGGGGAATAAGTTCCGTTGACCGATGTCTTTGGCGACAAGTGGGGCGAGGGATGTGGTGTTGAAGCGAATTGGACGATCAAGCAGCCCCAATTCTGGGCTAGGATCATCATCGACTCGGAGAATGTCGTCATGAGGGACGTTTTATGTCAGTGCGACGTCCTTGAATCCCGAGGTGAGTGGGTTGATTCTGGGGTGTAAATTGGCTGATTGGGGTGGAGTGCGGTGGATGAGTTGCAAAATACGGATGGGTGCGATACTTACCGCAGTCATAATGTCATGCTCGGTACGCCATGAGTCTAGCCTCGTTCCGTGCGAAAGGCTGACGGAGACGCATCCAGAGAATTTCATCTACCAAGGCGGGGACGACTGCCTCAAGCCAAACTAATTCATAAGCGTCACTACCATACAACTCTGCGACATTCTCATGGTCCTTGTGTGTAATGAGAAAGTCTCTCTTCGCCTGCGTCGCCTCCAATAGCACCGTCATGGCATCTCTCGACCCCTGCAGGATAACCAGGATTAGCACATCTACGCTGTCACAGAGGTCACATACCGAACCCTGAGCGTTCAAGCTCATCAAACTCAACGAGCTGGTGGGTGGAACGGGAGCCAGGGTGGTATTCACCGCCTGTAATCATTGTTGAAGTTTGTAATCATCCGATGGATTGTTGCGTTGGACACCATCGAGTTTCGGAACCTAGATCCGAGAAGGACAGAAGTTACATCTATGCATTTCCCGTCTGCCTGGTGAAAGTTACTCCATGACATACCCCGGCACCTCCGGAACCTTCCCCCACTCCCCCTCCCAATCTCCCTTCTCCCCCTCCCCATCCCTAAATGGCATCCCAAAGACCGCCGTCGCCAACCAGCTCACCCTCTCCAAAATCTCCCCCAACAGACTCGGCAACACACTCCTCGAGAAGATCAAATTCGAGTTCGGGTCACTCTGGACCAATCTCCCCCTCCTATCCGCCTTCCCTCCTCCCATCGGGATATTCAGCACCCCTACCGCGCCTGCTCGTGTGACTGCTCGCGCCCAACCGACCTCCTCGGACCCGCCGCGGGATGTCTCGCCTGAGAATGCTTGGACGAGCGCTCGCCCGTCTGAGCCCTGGCCGTACGTCGCCCAACCCGCTTCGGACGTCCGCAGTGGTCGATTCGAGGTGATCTTGTGGACTCGGAGGTAGTAGTTTGGCGAGGATGATTGCGGGGGGATGAGGAATGTTTCCACCTCCACATCGGGCCACGGCTTCCACCTCGATCTCAAATGAACCTCCTTCGTCCCCCTTCCGACGATCCGCGCATCAACCGGCCTTCTTCTCACCCTCCAGGTCTCCCCATCACACTCCTCCACACCGCCCGAGTTATCTCTCAATGCCAACATCGAGTCCGCCGCCAATTGTTCTAGATCCATGTCGCCTGTCCCACAACAGAAGCCAAACGCGGACGAGTATGCGAACTTGGAGTATTTCGCCGGACCATGCCGGAGTGCATAGTGCGGTTTCTGGCCGGACGAGAGGAGGAAGGTATGTCCGCCTAGTCGAGTCATGATGTGGGAGGGATCCGGGAGGGCTTTTACTGATGGAAAGAGGGTTGAGGGCCAGGGGAGTTCAGGGGAGGTCCAGAATGGGTGGGAGGCGGGGACGGAGAGGCACGCGAAGGCTTTCATGCACCAGTACGGAGATCCTAACCCGCTTCAAGCATCACGCGACAGTGCACAAGGAAAGTTTAAGCGTACCTGGCGCGTTGTAGTTCTCCGTCATGTTCATGTTGTCATAACCATACCCGATATTGAGCGTCCCGTCACTACGGAAGATATCGGGATTGGACGACCACGAGCGAAGATGGCGGAGGACAAGACCCTTGATGTGGCCCCATTGGAGAGGTGCGGGAGGGGTGACGTCGGCGAGGGGGAGAGCGGAGAAGGTGGAGATCACGGCGAAGCGGTAGACCATCGATCGGCCGTATGGGATGGCAGCACCTGGCAACACTCAGCTCACTCCGAGAGCAGGGAAGGCGATTTGGGAGGGAAGAGGGACGTACCGTCGTCGGAGAAGTAGTAGATGAAGTCGAGGATGAAATCCCTTGCTCGTTGGCGGTAAGACTCCGCTCGCTCCGGATCACTCTTCGCGCAAAGCTGCATCCTCCCATCAGCTCAGTATACTCCTAATCCTTGGTGGAGTCGACGTACACGCGAGTAGGTGAGCTGAGCAAACTGAATCGCGAAACTGCTACAATAATAATCCCTCTGACACACGTCCATCGGCCCATCGTTCGACCACCCAGCACTCGCAGCAGCATCGCCGACAGCTGGGTTTGGCGGGAATTGGAACTCTTCGAGACGAGCTAGGTCGCGTGCGATTTGGCTAGGGTTGAAGAGAGGGGATTTGATGGAGCGGAGAGCGAGGTTGGCGAAGACGCGGAACCATAGCCAGTTTGCTGTCCCGAGAACCGCTTTAGCCAAAACGAGCTTGGGGAGAGCTTAACATACTGTCTGGCATGGGCTTGCCGATACATGTATCGAGGAACGCCGCGATATCCTTCTTCGCCTTCTCGCTCTGACCCTATGCAAGAAGCCTCATTAAGACAGGTACGATACCAGGGGGAGAGGCAGGCTCGCTCGCTTCGCTTCGGCACTCACCTCGTAAAACCGATCGGGCGCCATGGCAACCGCGAAGCTCAACGGGCTCATCTCCACCATCCTCTGATCCTTTGCCTTTGCTCCACCCCAATACTCCTCCCCTTCCGGATCCGTCCCCGCCGCCAAACCCCTCACCCACCTATCCAGCCCCTCATACTCCCCTCCTCCGACTAGGAGACTCGTCAACCCCCAGAGAGGGCGGGCGAAGGCTTCGAGCGCTACTGCACGGAGGTCGTAGTGTGTTGCGGTGGAGGAGAGGTCGATGAGTGCGCCCCCTGGGGAGGTGTGCGCTGCGAGGGGGTCGAGTACTGCGGTCATCAGTCGAGGGATGGCAGCGGAGGGGAGAGGGACGGACGGGCGATACAGCCTTTCTCGACGTCGTGACGGGTTTTGAATGGGTTACCGATGAAGGCGTTGGGTTTGAGCTGGACCATGGTGATGTCTATTCAGATGAGATCTTGAGCACAGGTTATTTCGATCAAAACTTGACTCAACACCAGGCACTTCGGCCCGTTCCGGGCCGCCCGTCAAGGATTGAGCGCGGGAGATGAATTACTTGACGAGCGAAACACCATGTCCGCGAGAGGGCGTCATGAAATCAAGTATAACATAAATCAAGTATAACATCTTCCCTGTCACCTCCTCGTCAGACACGACGAAGACTCGATTCGTCCCAGCCTACCGATCACTTTCGCCATCCAGCCTAAACCAGTTGTGCCAGACCGGAATCACGGTGCCATCCGGCATGGCGACGTGCGGTGTAGTTAAATGACATATGTGGCATTCTGTCAGGCAGATGGAGAGGTTCGAGAGATCCATCATGTCTTCTCCCTAGGCTGTCTTTCCAAGTTGAATGTCAAACAGATTCCATACACCCGTCCTTCACATTCCGCTTGTTCATTTCACTCTCTTTTCATCAAGTCCGGGTGGATTAGCGGTAAACAACACAGCTGTCTATGTCAGGCTCCTTGATGATGGCAAAGCTTTGCAGCAGCCACTCCCAGTCTGTGACGTTCATTGTGGTTCTCAACAACATCTCAATCCAACCAACCCGCCTTGTGACAGACACCAATGGCTCACTCAGCCCCCAAAGCAAGGACAAGCACATTAGCAGATGAAAGCCCTATACTACGAGGATGAAAGTCCCATGACATGCGAGCGGTGGCTTCTTATAGGATGATGAGCCGGAAACGCCGTGTACGGGGAAGCCTTGTGGCGGATTTCCCACCCGCCCAAACGGTATCACCCTCCAACGAACACGCGTTTCCTTCTTCACGCTCCCTCTTCCATCATCAACCTCCTTTCTCCGTCTCTCCACCCTTCAACATCTTTCCACCATCCATCTCAATCCCATTTCTCCCCCATCAATCATATCATCTTACCTAGTACTCGGACAGCATGTTCGAATTCTTCCTCACCCTCCTCGTGGCGACACTCATCATGATCGTCCTCATGGCCGTCGTCGTGGGGCTCACCATGCCCTTCCACGGTGCTCTTGTCCGGCTGAGGGCGAACTACAACCCGAGAGCTGTGGGGCTCGAGGGGACTGAGAATCGGTGGGCGCACTCTCCCCGCACTCAAAACAGGCGAGGACCATGCTGATAAGCGTTGGGGAACAGGGTGGGCCCGACCTTACATACCCTGATCGGGACGTTACGCCGGACGAAAAGGTTCGAGGGGTGGTACGGGTTATACAAAGGTACTTTTTCTCTCCATCATGCCACTCCGACCACCCCTCTGCGTTATCCGTCATGGTGGGACTGAGACGGATGTGCAGGGGGATACTCGAGCTCGCACTCGCACTCGCTGACGCTCTCACAGGCTCTGTCCCGATGCTCCTCTTCGTCACCCTCATCTCCATCGCTTCAGTAATCTTCGTCGGCGGATCATCCACTCCAGGACCAAAAGGCGTTTACTCGACTCCACCGGCTGGGGGGATACGGATGGGGGTGTTTACGATTGTTTTGACGTTGATTAGTCTGCCGATGACGGTTATTATCAATCGGTTGGTCTGGGTCTCTCTTCCTTTCAAAGCTAGCGACCGAACATCCAATCGACAGGGAACGGGCGGCGGCGGGCCAAGGAAAGAGAGGCGAGGGGGGAGAGGGGGGGAAGCAAGGGATCCGTAGGGATGGCAGGAAGAAGGAGGGGAATGGCCCGGCGCGGGAGTCAACGCCAGATCGTCCGCTTCTCACACCTCCATCTCTTAGCTTCCACTTCCCCCTCTCGTAATCGCGATGACGTGTTTCCCCTCGCTAACGCTTGGCTTCTCAGCTCCATCATCACCCCCTACCGTCTCCCCTCCAACCCCCGCGCCTCCCTCCGTATCCTCCTCTCCCCCCTCGAGCTCTCCTCCCCACACCAGCTCTACCTCACCCCCGGTCTACTCGCCGTAACCTTCATCCATTCCCTCTGCGTCACCCTCCTCGCCCGGACCGTGCGCTCTACACTCATCGGCTCGATCGACGACCTCACCCCAGTCGCATATTGGCGATGGGGCGTGTTTTTCATTTACCAGGCTCTAGCGACCGCCTGGCTCACCCCGCTCGAAGTCATCGCGACCAGGTTATCGGTACAGCCCAATAACGGTGGTGGGGGTGTGTATTCAGGCGTGGGCAGTGGAGTAGGGGCAGGGGAAGAGGAGTTACCGGAAGGAGTAGAGTTTAGCGGTACGGACGAAGATGTGATCGGCCTCAGACCGGGGAACGAGCCTTATGAGGGATTGGTGGATTGTGCGAGGAAGGTCGGGGAAGAGGAAGGTTGGGCGAGTCTGTTTAGGGGTTGGTGGTGGACGATGGGGAGTAATGTCTTGGGGGTGTTCGCGTGAGATAGAAGAGGGGACATGGGATATGCATGACCGGATAATGCGGGAGAGGAGAGTGTTTGCTCAAGGGACTGGTGGCGATGCCTTTACTGCTCATATGGGGATATGTATGACCGTCAAAGAAGGGCTATTGGTCATCGTGCTTTGTACACTCTCGCTTCGATATCAAGCTGGAAGATTCAACTCGTCGCGAGGGGGTACCAAGGTGGTCGCCTGTAAGAGGCGGACAAGAAGGCTCGTCGTCGCCGAGTGAGTTGGCCCGGGTATTGAGCGCCTCGCAAAAGAGCACCGTAGAACAGCCAAAGAACCGTATATTACATCCAATCTAGATATCTCGCAAAACCCATAACCATGAAGCGAACCCGAAACCCGACGATCCTTATCAGCACACCTCCCTCCCCTACCCCCTCCGCCCGCCCCCCTAGACCGCCGCAGCCGCCGCCATCCCGCCCATCTTGAGCATATTATGATTCCTCACAAACACCGACGCGACCAGAGCGATAGCCAGAGCGATATAGATGGGCGTGAGACTCTTTGTGATGGAGATGACGTAGGCGTGGATCACCGAGGGTTGTTGGTCCGGTGGGAGTGTGAAAATTGCCGAGACGGATTGACGGACGACCTCAAATGGTGCTTCGGGAGCGAGTACTTTGAGCTCTTTGTTTAGGTAGACGGATTGGACGGTGTTGATGATTCCTGGGGAAATCACATCAGCTTGGAACAGGATCGAAAGGGAGGGGTTGACATACCGACACCGAGGGCCGCGCCTGTGAGCTGGAAGAAGGAGATCACACCAGTCGCCTACACTAGATCAGCATAGAGACGAAGGGAAGGTAAGGTACGTACCTGTGGGATGAGATGTGGGCGATCGCTGTACTCTGCCTGAACCGCGAGAAGGAGGTTCTGGAACGACAGACCGACCCCCGAACCAGCTAGGATCTGGAACCCGATGACCTTTGCGCTCTTGGTGAACTCGTCAATGGTGTAGAGCAGAGCGAAGCCAATCACTGCGATCGGCGGGCTATACAATGGTCAGCAACCGCTCAGGCCGCTCAGGCCACGGCATGACTAACCCGATGATGAGGAACGGATAGTAACGGCCGAGCTTGGCGACGAATCCGCCAGAGATGAAGATGCCGACGCAAACGGCCAGCATGAAGGGGATGATGGAGATCCCACTCTGTTCCGGTGTCTGTGCTCGGCCCTGTGATCGATACGGGTCAGCTAGATCTATGAGACATGGGGACAGACGGACTGCCTGGTAGTAAAGCGGCAATTGATAGGTCCCTCCCAGCATCGCGCACATCATCATGAAACTATGAGGATCATCGATAAGCCGAGATCGAAGGCAGTGACGCGAAGCAACGTACATCGCAATGGCCGTGGCAACCTCGGTGCGGTTCATCAAGATGGCCTTTGGGATGAGAGCGCGTTTATCGAGCCAGACCTCCCAGAAGCCGAAGACAACCGCCAGGACGGCACCAAGAACGAAAAGGAAGATGATTCGCCAGTCTAGATATCAGACATCAGCGTGTACGACGAGGGGAGATACAAATGGCTCACTGGTCCACGGGTACTGGTTCCCGCCCCATTGGAGGGCAAGGAGGAGACAGGTGATGAGGGTGAGGACGAGGGCCGCTCCGACATAATCCAATCGCTTGAGTCCTCGCCAGCCACCTTCGTGGCCTTCCATCCGAGCGGGCTGCCGGGCGGGGAGGAGTAGGACGACGGCTCCGGCGGCGAGGCCGCCAAAAGGGAGGTTGATCCAGAAGCACCACCTGCGAGCGGAGCGAGCAGGGATGAGGACGGGGGAACCAGTGAGTAGTAGGTGAGGAATATGACCGATCGAGCGAAGGCAAAGCGGAAGACATGTCCGTCAGCTGTTGTCCGAAGGGCGAGACGGTAAAGTACCTCCACGAGACGCGCTGCGTGAACACCCCTCCGAGCAGCGGGCCGACCACAGACGAGATGACGAAGACAAGGCTGGCCTATCATCAGCATTGTCTAACACCTCGATAAAAGGAAGTGTCTCACCCAAAGGTCGACATGAACGCCGCCCTCTGGTCCACCCTGGTGATGACCACGATACTCGCCAAGATCGACACGAACATCCCAGAAGCACCTGAACCGCGCCATCAGCGTATGTTCCCATGGTACTGTAATTGCAGCAGGGACGTACCGATACCCTGAATGGCTCGTGCGAAGATGAGGATCGACATGCTCTGAGCGACGGCACAGATGAGGGAGCCGAGCTCGAAGAAGAAGATTGCGCCGAGGAGGATCCATTTGGCTTTGAGGACGGTGAAGAGTTGGCCGACGAGGAGGATGAGACCGCATTGTGTCACTGGGGATTGGGTTAGCATGGTCGACGAGACGATGACATAGGGTGACGACGGGAAATTCGAGTGAGTGGTGGAAGGGGACGGTATCGTTGTAGCTCGAAGGCGGGATCAGGGCAGGAGGGGGATAGGGAGTATTGAAGGTGATCAAAACGAACGAGTCTATCATCCTCCATCAGAGAAGAGAGAAGGGACATGGGAAACAGGGAAATGAATGGACACGATCGAAGCCGGGTCCCTCAGGCAGTGCAGCAGCACTCACAGAAGTACGCAGTGATGATCCAAGCAACCTGATCAAAAGCCTGGAAGTCCGAAACAATAACCGGGATCGCAGTCGAGACGATCGATTGGTCTATCAACCCATCAGCGGTCATCATCAACCACTTCCACAAAACATACCCAACGCGAACATCTGTCCACCAAGATCAGCGTAGCTCAAGACTGGAGTATGATTGGTGGAACGTACAAAGACGGCGAGCATGAACGCCGAGAAACAGAGATAAAGTCGTGGACCGGTGAGGATCCCACTCCCCTCGCCCACCTCCGCACTTTCACCCTCGAGCCCAGTCTTCTCGTGCTCGTGTGTATAGTCTGAAGACCCATCCTCCGTCGACAAGACCGGCGAATCATTGTGAACCTTGCCATCAAGCGTGGTCGTCGAGTTGAGTAAAGTCGCATTGGACGATTGAGCGACGGCCGTCATCGCGCCCGGTACGGAGTTCATGGCAGATTGTTCCGTCTCACCAGCCATGGCAACCTCGAGCGACCTGCCGAGCGTGGGTACCGACATGGCGATAACGAGTTGGATGCGGATAGGGAAGGTAAAGGAAGAAGGGATGAAGGTCCGGATGGGGGAAAAACTCCTTTAAAGAGGAGCCGGGGCCACCTCGGAGAAACAAACCAACTTTTTGATTTGATGGCCGAGCCAACGCGCGTCGACGCCGATCCGTTTCATTTAAAGACCCTGAGCCCTGAAGATCTCCGTCTCCGTTTGAAGCTGGAACATTATTGTTGGGGGGTGTCGCCTTCAAGCGAATGGCAGGCCTCCACCTGCAGGACTACCTCGACCATGTTGTGGCTGCTGGAGTCGGGCCGAAGAAGTGAAAAGCACTAGCCAGAAAAGATGTAGCCAGATCGTATCTCTTCTACTGCTTCTGCCAAGACCCGATCCAAGACGACTGAACCCAGTACTCCGCCATATCCTCCTCCCACCACTCCCGGCTCTAACCTTCATCAGCGCCTGTCCCGTGCTACCTCCCAGCTGATCCCGATCACTCATCTTCTTGGCGAACCCCTTAATTGGGGAAGGACGATGAGAGAGTGGAGAAGGGTGATGTCAGGTCTGAGAAATTGCTAAACAGGGAGTGTCGTCCCGAGTGATACGCCGGCAGCTCCTCGTTCCCGAATTCGATGGGGAAGTTGACAATGTTCCCGCAGCATGGCTCGTGTACATGTACGCCGGGACACGATGATCTTTCTTCGTCCCGGTACCCGGCCGAGGGCCGGGTTCCGCGATAGGGTTCGAAGCTGTCGATTTCGCGGTAATTCCGGACCGTCGAGGTGGGAACAGAGCGGAGAAGCCACCAGCGGTCATATCGGAGCTCGCTGTTCTGGGGGTCAGATGGAGAACTTCGACCTTCCGATAATCACGTGTCTCTTCGATGCCATATTCAAACCAGCCTTTGTGAAGATACACCTCGTTCAACCGACATCCGTATATACTATACACTAACAATCTCCTTCTTGTTCTCCACGATACTCACACCTGCCACCTCCACCTCGAGCTTTTCCATCTCCTTCGCCAATGGCCGTACAGCCCAGATGGCCATGGCGATCCAGACGGGCCCAGATGGCCATGGCGATCCAGACGGGCCCAGATGGCCATGGCGATCCAGACGGGCGCGAACTCGGCCATGGCCATCTGGGCGCGAACTCGAATACGCCAAAGAGAGCTTCGCTAGATGATGCGAATGAGAACAGGTCTGGAGCAGTTCAACGTTAGCGGGGAAGCGGGAAGTGAGTAGAGGACGGGGGGGGGGGGGGGATGTAAGTGGGGACTTTTCCGCGATCGACCTCTCAGCAATTCTCGAGGCAACACAGCCGCCGGCCCACCAAGCCGAAGGCGAAGGTGGTCTCGACCAGGGCCCGGAATGGCTCGTGAACGACTCTCTTGGGCTCCAAGACCTCCTTTGGCCCGGATGGCATCCCTCTCTCCCCGCACCGACTCTCGTCCACAGCTTGTGGTCCTGACAACGAAATCGTCCACTCGCTGATCTCATCTTCAGAGTGCACACATTCTTCTCTCGTGTCCCTCTACTTCCCCGCCTCTTCCAAGCCAGGCGATTCCTCCAACGACTCACACTCCCGGCCCAACACCCAGACTTCCCACCGCTCGGCGTCCTCCTCGCCATCTGGTGCGCCACAGCTCGTCTCTCCGGCCTGGTCTACACCACCACCCCCGACCCACAGAGCCACAATGTCTGGCCATCCCTCCTCGAGATCTCGATACGATCCGAGGTTTCGGTCTCCGATACATGTTGCTCGCCCTACGTGCCATCGACGAAAACATCGCTCAAGGTCGTCACCTGTATGAATCAGCACAGGCGATCGCCTCGCTCGCGACGTATTACTACGGCGAAGCTCGGTGGCTTGACGGTTGGGCAGCCTTTGGTCAATTGCGTAGACTGATAGTCCCGCTCGGTCTGCATATGCCGCCGAACGAAGCGAGCGGCGAGAGTGATGGAAACAGACAGTCGAGACCGGTTGGGAGGATGGTACTGCTGTTCGATGCGGTGGACGACGTGGAAAGGGAAGAAGGCCGGGCGCATTTGTGGACCGCGGTGATCTGGGATGCCACTCAAGCTTCAAACAGTGGGATGCCGGGAAGGTTACCGGTGGACGGGATTGTGAGATGCTTGTCTTGCTTGGGAATCCGCTCACCGCCTCATCAGGGTGTCCTGCTCCCGTGCGACGAAGCGGCCTTCAAACGGAGTGAGTGTCAGTGTCCGAGAGAATCGGTGAGAGAGATTGAAAGTCGACCTTTAGCAGACCGGAGAGGTCCCACAGAATTCTCAATGACCTCGGGATGGCGATCTCTTCCGATGGTGAATCCAGCGCTATGACGATCCACTGGGAACTTCCGCTCATCAGAGCCCCGCCGCTACAGGCAACCTCAGCCGGATGGTTTCGTCATGTATCGTAGAGGTCAGTTCCGCCAACGGCACCCGCTGGCTGCGCCTTGAAGAGAGGACTTGACTGATGACAACGATAGTCGCCCTTAGGTGACCGCATCAATCGACACATCCGAGACCATCTCACGACCCCAATGCACCGGGAGAGAAGCAACACTGCCAATTCCCGTGGCAAGACTCCCGAGTCTTTCGAGATCGAGAATGCGCTTCAAGAGTTATTGGCAACTTGTCCGAAAATGGGTCAACTCCCTCCATCCGCGACCACCATCCCGTTTGAAACGTATCTCTTCATGAGCCCCATCCAGTTCATCGGAAGGGAGCTGAATTGACGTCCTTGTCTCAAAGGCTGCCCAATCCGTAAGACGTACCCTCCACGCCTCGAGACTTGCTCATATCCCTAGGGCATCCATCATCTCATGATCAACCTTCCACGAACCGTACGGGGACCTATCCGATACACAAGACTTCTCCGCCTACAGGATCCTTTGCGCGGCCCATGAGATCACGAAGATCCTTTACGAAGTCCTCAATTCCAGTCTCGACCTCACTCTCCTCCTTCGACCCGAAGCCGCGTTCTTCAGCGCCACAAAGACGATGATCGCCTTCCTGCCTCACCAGTCGGTTGAGGATACCCCTTCCCTGCGAGCGGATATAGAATGTCAGGTGAGACGTCTCGATCGTGCCAGCGTTACGCAGCTTGGACACTGATGTTGGTATTCGATGCTAAGATCGGTGTTTCTTGCTTTTGGCGTGAAACATATGATCGGTCTGAAGAGGGTAGGGATGTTGGAGACGATGCTGGCCGGGGCCATGCGCGTGAGCTAGATGGGTGGTTGTCTAGATATAGATATGGTAGTATGGTCGGATGCTCTGTGTCACGATTGATCTTTACTCGCTCTCTCGATCCTCCCCTTCCCACCAACTCCATGCTAGACCGCATTCTATTCCTCGTTGGGAAGGTCTCGAAGCGGATCTCCTGGCTACGGACATGTCAACGGGAGACATGATCGATCGCCAAGCTCTTGACCGATGAAGCATGTCAAAGCCACTCCCCACAATTTACGACCAGACGAATCCGTTTGGTTCCGAGATCTCCTCATACGCGTGGCTCGTCGAAGTTCGCCGCAGCTAGTGGCTTTTTCACTAGTGCTCGGTTAGACCATAGCCGGAACATTTCTCATAGCGTCATGTCAAAGGTACTTGTTCCAGCCGCCACCAACTCAACCATTCGGTTACCTCGCCGCCGGCAGGGATTATGACGGCATGTCCCTTACGGCTTTAGCCTGACGGGTCATGTGGTTCAGATTCCGGGTACATGTGCTCCGTCCAGCCTGTTTTGGCCTTGTTTTCTTCCCCCTTTATGCCCTCGTCCCCGATCACAGCTATATAGGCGTCCATCCTTGCCACCTTTGCGGATGGAAAACCCTTTGCTTGAGTCGTCTAAACCGATTTTAAATTGTCAAGAGTGAGTTCTGGTTTTGCTGCGGCTGAGGGATCGAAATCGAGGACGATGCTGACACGACGCGTGTAGTGCCCGGTGGAGCTGTCATGCTCGCCGCGACCTCGAATCCTGAGCGGATCGAGGCGCCCGTCACTGCACGAGCCTACTTCCTCTGTGTCTTTGCCTCGTTTGGTGGGATCTTTTTCGGTTATGACACTGGATGGATGGGTGGTGTTCTCGGTCAGTCTATCTCATCACGATCTTCCACGTCCCCCGTTCTGCCGCTGATTCGTTGCAGCCATGCCTTACTTCATCAACCTCATCACCGGTCTACCTTACTCTCTCCAGAACGTCAATGCAGGGACCGGCTTCACCATCCCAGCCTGGAAGCAATCGCTCATGACCTCTATCCTCTCCGCTGGTACCTTCTTTGGCGCCCTCATGGCAGGTGACGTCGCCGACTTCTTCGGTCGTCGTATCACCATTATTACCGGTTGCATCGTCTTCTCTATCGGCTGTATCCTCGAGACGGCAGCTCACGGTATGGGTCTCCTCATCGCCGGTCGACTCATTGCCGGTTTCGGTGTCGGTTTCATCTCCGCGATCATCATCCTCTACCTTTCCGAGATCGCTCCTCGGAAGGTCCGAGGTGCCATCGTCTCGGGTTATCAATTCTGCATCACCATCGGAATCCTACTCGCCAACTGTGTCGTCTATGCAACTCAGAACCGCCTCAACACTGGATCTTACCGTATCCCGATCGCCATCCAATTCCTCTGGGCTCTCATCCTCGGTGCCGGTCTCTTTCTTCTCCCAGAGTCTCCAAGGTGGTACGTCAAGCGTGGTCGCATTGATGCAGCCGCTCGATCTCTCGCGATCGTCCGTGGTCAACCCACGGATTCGACCTATGTCCAAGAGGAACTCGCCGAGATCGTGGCCAACCACGAGTACGAGACCGAGCTCATCCCGCAAAACTCCTACTTTGACTCTTGGGCCGCGTGCTTCACCGGTGGTCTCCGTAACCCTGCTTCCAACCTCCGTCGAACCATCCTCGGGACTTCCATCCAGATGATGCAGCAATGGACAGGTATCAACTTCATCTTCTACTTTGGAACCGTCTTCTTCAAATCCCTCGGGACGATCAAGAACCCTTTCCTGATCTCTCTCGTCACCACCCTCGTCAACGTGCTCTCCACCCCCATCTCCTTCTACACGATCGAGCGTTACGGTCGACGCAAGCTTCTCATCTATGGCGCCCTCGGCATGCTCATCTGTGAATTTATCTGTGGTATCATGGGTGTCGCCGCCGGGGGCAACCCCAATGTCGTCAAGGGTCAGATCGCCTTGATCTGTATCTATATATCTTTCTTCGCTTCCACCTGGGGTCCCGCGGCTTGGGTCGTCGTCGGCGAGACCTTCCCGCTCCCGATCCGAGCTCGCGGTGTCGCCCTCTCCACCTCGTCCAACTGGCTCTGGAACTGCATCATCAGTGAGTCGCGCTGCCCTCCCTACACACTATCTTTTGTCTGTCCCTGAGAGGATCTCGTGCTGACTCGCTTCGCTCGTAGCCGTCATCACGCCCTACATGGTGAACCCGAACAAGGGTAATCTCGGCTCCAAGGTCTTCTTCGTCTGGGGTTCGACCTGTGTGCTCTGTTTGATCTACGCCTACCTCTTCATCTGGGAGACCAAGGGACTCACCCTCGAGCAAGTCGACCGTATGATGGAGGAGTGCGGTGCACCGAGGAAGTCACCCGGCTGGAAGGCTCACTCCATGTTTGCCGCCGAGATGGGAATCGCGCAGGATGCCGGGTTGCCGGTCAAGCAGGTCGATGGTTCAGCCGCGGATGAGAAGGTTCACCTCGCTGCTGGTACCAAGGCGCATCAGAACGAGACTGTTTGAGCGCTGGAATGATCGCAAGTTCCTGGAGAAGTAGTGGGCTATGCGAGATGGTGCGTAGGAGGCGTTTGATTATAGTATGCGAGGAGAGTGAGACAGATATGCACTGGAAGCTCAAGACGTCATCATGATATTCTGCATCGATTCCTTGTCATCCTTGCGCGAAGAGAATATGATTCAAATGGCTTGTGCTGTGAACTTCTCACTGAAGCGTCGTATGACGACACGGCTCCTTCGCTCACCCTTCCGCTCCCGCTCCGTGAAAACCGGACCTTGCGCACACGGTGGCTAAGGTACACCGTCCAGTAGACCCGCACCCCTGGAAGGATACGTACACTCACAAATCGCCCGCCTGCTAAGCAATGGGTTTCAACGAGACCTTACGTAATGTGACATTCACGTGATTTCGATTCCAGCGAAGGATAGTCGCCCTCATCCCGTCCCCCAAGCTGGGGTCCCAAACTCTCGCCAACCAGACTGGGGTCTCGACTTTCGCAGGAAATGGTGCGGAACCCCCTCAGCCCCACCCCAGTATCCAACCTCCGACTCTCTCGCTTCCAAATCGCCGCGTACGGTCTGATACCCAACACCTCCCTCCAAAACCGCCCACTGATGATCTACCACTCCGTCTTCCCCCCTTCCTCCAACCCCAACGCCGATTCCATCTCTTCCCACCTCACTCGCATCCCTCACGGCGTTCGACCAGCTTGGCGATATACGATGTACTCCCAGGACCACTTCCATTCCACCTCCCACGAGGTACTCGCCATCGCCTCGGGGTCCGCCAAATGTTCCTTTGGACACATGGACAACCCAAAGAAGGTGGAAGTGGAGCTCAACACGGGCGACGTAGTGATCGTCCCTGCGGGAGTATGTCATCGCATGGTGGAAGAGACACGGAGACCGTTCATGATGGTGGGTAGTTATCCGGAGGGGTGCGAGTGGGATATGTGTTATGGGACACAGGGGGAGGAGGGGAAGGTGGATAGAATCAGGGGTTTGGTGTGGTTGAAGGCGGATCCGATTTATGGCGATGGGGGACCGGCGGTGGGGGTGTGGAAGGAATGAATGGCGTCGTGGTACCTGAGATGCTTTTGTGAATCGGGCATCTTCGGACCGGTCTGCCGATCGCACTGATGGTACAACAGCAGGGCATGGCCAGCGTCCAAGTCGTTGGATCGTGCATGTTCAGATGCGGATTGTCTGCGTGATTGCCTCCTGTCCGAGATCGCTCTCTCTCCCTCTCCATTGGAAGTGATGAGTGATGAGTGATGGAGAAAGGAATGGGTGAAGATTGAGTATCTTGTCATCCTCACATCAAGAGGCATTCATACATGACACCACTACTACCTAGTCAAGTGCACGATCCACAGTACACTCTCAGTGTCACATCTCGCACCCCGTCATATCCCCCCGTCCTTGCCATTCTCAAATTCTGGTAAAAAGCTCGCGATCTTCATTCAAAAAGCACGTGCACACATTCTACACTTTGAGTGTCACATCCCCGCAACCATCTTCCGTTCCTCCCCTCACATCACATGTTACCCGTCCACTCCATTCGCAAACCTCTTGAGAGCCTCCGGGTCGAACGCCGCCGCCATCTTCTCATACCCCTTCTCGTTCGGATGCAGATAATCCCCCGAATTATACTCATCCGCCAACTGACCCGAGGTTCTGTGATGGTCAAGCGATGCTACTGCACGTCTTTGGTCAAGCTATATGAGCTTGGAGAATATGCAAACAGGAGCCGACGAAGGTCCAATCGTTTGTTCTCTGTTCGCTTCTAATGACGCACCGTCCCGGTCATCCTTTCCACCGAGGTGAGCGAGTGTCAGCATATGATCAGCTGATCTTGGACTGATCCGGCGAGTTATCGGATCAGGGCGAGAGAGCTCAAGTTGAGCATACATGTAGTCCAACAATCGAGATCCGTGACCCAAGCGGGGAGGGGCGAATACGAGGTCCAGAGAGCTCTCTGGAAATGCCGATCGGCGGGGAATGCTCTCCGAGTGCCAGCAAAGGGTCTCCACACCGGCATTGCCGGGCCGCTTCTTACGCACCGTTGCAGACCATGGTTTCCACTTCATTCATACTCCTCACCCAACCTAATTATATTGGGATTGGGCCTCCCAGTTCCTCAAAATGTCTCGGACGCCTGAATCGTCGAGTTGCTCGAATGGCACTGACTCCGCCCAACCGCACCGCCCAACACGAAGTTATTGCAGACGTAACCGATCTCCGGATACTGGGTGCAATTCGGCTTTCACATTGATAGCCTCAAAGGTCCAGTTGGCGCATGGGGCGGCTTTTGAGCGGTCGAGCTGGACGATCCGGTCTCCTGCGGCTTGACCAGGTGGATGTCGGTCCATCTGTCCGATTCAGTATCAGCACCATATGAAACAAGCAAGGATGACGTACTCGAAGGTTCCGGTGTTCTCGTGGAGACCGGCTTGAGAGGCGGTGTAGGTCAGACTGAGGGAGGACGTCAGTCAGAAATGGGAGCTGCATGAGGATGACGGGAGAAAGCGCTCCCGATGACCACTCACTCGCTCTGCAGGAAGATCGGATGATTCGTCTGTTCCATGTATACGTCGCGTATCGTAACGTTCCGACAGTATCCCTGACCTCCGCCGGATCGACCCCTCGGCATAGAACCCATAACGAGGACCCATAACTTACCACCGCCGTTCGGAGGGTTACCGTACGGAACGCTGTACTCGTCAGTGAGTCAGTCGAGGGGTTGATTCCTCCCTTACCTTACCCATGACTTGAACTCGATCCCGCGGAAGCTCTGGGATTGCGACGAGGGGTAGAAGCTGACGTCCTCGATGTAAATGTCTTCGATGACATCGGTCTGTTCGGTCTCACTAATCCACCTTCACCATGGTACGGTGTGACTACTACTGACCACCCGATCGAGCCAAAAGCCAGGCCCGTGCTTGCGTGACTTTAGCCCTTGATCGTGATTAGACTCGAGTTCGGCTTGAAGGCGATACAGTCGTCTCCTCCTTGGTAGGTGAAGTTCTCCGCCAAGACAATCAGCTTCATACGGCTGACTCAGATACAAGTACCGAAGTGACGTTGTAGCTTCGCCATGTGTCGGCGCCGTCTACCGCGGTCAGCTCAGCTGTCACTCGGTTGACGCACCCGTGTTTTCCAAGAATGACTTTGGGGTCGACATCCCCCTGAAACGAATCGGTTGGCCATATCACGACATGATCGATATCGCCTCGAGAATACGTGAGACATACCTTGGGATCGCTATTGGTCGCGTTGATGTAGCGATTCCGATACAGGACGTTCTGGGCTTCCACATTGAGGTGAGCCCTGACCGAACAAAAGAAAATCAGCAATTTTGGGAAAACCCGGATTCACGAACCAAAACTGCGGCTGAATAACCGAGAAGTCTCTGACAACGACATTCTTGGCGTCAACCAGAGACGGCGTCATTGGTCTACCATCCTCGTCAGCCACGTCCCTCCAATCCCGGACCTTAGCCTCTCACCGGCAAGGGACATTGCCCGATCCATTGGCATAGCTATACCACACCTGCCCATTCCCGTTGATCCCACCCGTACCGTGTCCATTGAGTACGAAATCGTTTACCCAAGGAAAGACGGACCGAGCGACTGGTTCTGAAGAGCCGGGATGTGCCAGGAGTTGTCGATCCTGTAGTCGATGGCGTCAGAGTATCTTAGGAACCGGTGGAAATCGATTTGACGATTGGAAAGGATCAAGTCGAGTACCTTGCCAAGGTTACTTCATCATTTTACCTTATACTTGTGAACCCCAGGGTTGACGGCTCACTATACCGGGTCGGGAAGCGAGATCGCGCGGTTGATCCCAGACTGCTTCCCGGCATTCACCAGATCATCCGAATCGTCCTGGTCCGCCCCCTTTGCGCATGTAGGGTGCATTTGTGGGTCCGAGATTCGTTAGGTTCCGCGCGCAAAGAGAACCCTTTTCAAAGTATTTTCTACCGCGTTTGGTGACGATGGCTAGCGTTCCAGAGACAACGTGAGCGGGACTTGCATCGTCACGACTATTGATGATTGATTGTGTTTCGCTCAGGACGTGGGTCATAGCGGCTCTCTCTTGAACTCATTTTACATGTTTGCAGGAAATGGCCTTCCACAGATCATTTTGTCGGAAGTAAGTGTCAATAGGACGATTGCATCGGGCTGACTTACTCGTGTCGTAGCAAGAAATTCAGAACTGGTATCAACGACTGCAATACCGGTATGGCATTTATAACTCCAAGATCGAGACGGAGCACGAGACCGACACGTACTGCGGGTGCCCGATCCATCAGTTCCAGGCTGCAAAATGGGCTCGTAGCGGCGTGCAGGACATGTGGAGTGCGGCTGTCATCTATCCAGGGGCGCGTTTCGACTGTATGCTCAGCGTCTCGCTGACGTAACTTGCTCAAAGGGGAGAAAGCTTACGACAGTAACCAGCGGTACAACAGTTCGCTGTTCTCCGGAAACCCCTACCAATTTCGGATCCTCTCCCCGTATGGCCCCTTCTCCAGCAACTGGGGCCCCAAGGTGCCCAGCGCAAAGTATCACGCTATGTGGACCACTCAGACCATCGCTCGACTTCCAAGGTTGACAAGGCGGTCGACAGAGCTCGCCAATTGCGAGATGGAATCCTAAAGGAAGAGCAGGGCAGATGGACCGACAAGCAGTGGCGCGATATCGTGCAAATCTACCAGGAGAAGACGGGAATGGCCAAGAAGATTGCGGATCTGCGGGCCCGTCATCCAATTCAGTATTTTCACCTATTGCGAGCTGGCTATTTCGAGCCGATACCCGTCGCTTGGGCCAACCAGGCTTCGAACCCGCTCAAATTCAGCATCGAAGCGTCTTCCGGCTGGAGGGGAATTACGCCTACCTGGCGAGGCAACGAGGATACCGCGGAAGAGCGCCTGTTTTGCGTCTTGAACCATTGCGAGGGAAGCACAGGGACGAGGATGAAGCCAGACTTCATCTCGGCGCTTAACATGGCTCGTGAGCGGATGGAGAGGGCGGTGCGGCCTCCCCCGAGTACTACGACGTCAACAATATCTGTCACGTGCAGCATACATCCGACGGCTATTCTAAACAAGTCATGCCTCCTCCATTCAAAGCCTTTGACCGACCCGAAGGCCCCTCAGACGATACTATGATCCTGCTGGACGTGTCCGGATCGATGGATTTCACACCGCAGAGTCCGATCTATGACCGATATCTCATCACTGGCTTTCGCATGTCGACTCAACCGAAGAACAAAGGTGGGTCATTCCCGCCAACGACTCATTAAGCTCATCACCCGCAGATGTCGCAAAGGCAATCATCCGCCGCTTTAGCGATGCCATGATGAATCATGACCACGCGTTTGCCGGCTACGACCTGTCCACCTTCTCATCTCATGCGAAGTACATCGGAACGGTCAATCACGAGAACCTGGACGCTCTCTGGCGCACCATCAAGATCGGCGGGGGCACGCGCGTCATGACCGGCTGGCTGAAAGTCAAGGATCTGCACTTCCAGAAACATTCCGAGTCAGCCATCTACCACCCCGTCTACGGTTGGCAAGCCGGTCCGGACACTCCTATGCTACGCCTGCTGCTCCTGCTCGATGGCGAGGCGACGGACATGGACGAGTTCGAACTGGACCTGCTCGGTCTCAGCTGGGCCCACGTCACCATCTTTTTGATTGGTGTGGACGGATGCCCGCATCATCACCGTCACGCCAATGAGCTGCAGAGGATCAGCGATGTCATTCACCACGTATCCTTCGTGGACGCTCAGGGAGACACGCCCGAGCGCTTTGTCTCTCACGAGCTGCTGAAATACGAGGTCTCGATGCAGGACTTCAAGGAGCTGGAGACGCCTCCTACCTATTCAGAAGCGACTCGGTGAGAGCTTTTCGAACTTTTCACTTGAATCGGCATGACTGATGATACGTAGCGCTTAGTCGGCTCCTTGCATCAAAATAGCGACTCTTGCATGGGATTTTGGCTGGCGAGGTGGAGGACGGATATGTCGATGGTCGGGAGAATCACCAGCTAACAACTTTGTCGATGTATCTGAGTCGATGTACCAACTTGCTGTCACATTTCGAATATGGGAGGACGTTGTTTAGCAGGCACGATCATCGCCCATGCACTTGTATGTAGTAAATTCAGGAGAGCTGGCCCCACGGTGGGATACTCCCAAGAGCGCACAGACGACCAAGGTGAGAAGATTAGTGGATTATGTAGACGGTGAAGAGGACAAGGGTGGGTAGAATGGGAGCCGGAACGACGGATCTGAGATATGTGAGAGTCGGGAGTGAGGCGCATAAATTCCGTTGAGATCGCATCTGGCAAATGATCGCCAGAAGGGAAACGATGGATGGAGCAGTGGTCCGTGCGAGGTGGAGGGAGGGACGAGGGAAGAGTGCTAGCTCTTTATACAACACAAGCGGTGTAAGTTACAACCCAACCATTTCACGGGGAAGAGAATAATCTCTGTTCACCCTCTCCCTTATCTTGATCATCATCTGATTCCTCTTCATCCTCCCCATCATCCCTCTCGCCATCCTCTGCATCATCCCCCTCGCCATCCTCTCCATCCTCCCCAATGTACCTATCAGCCTCTTTACCCTTCACCCGATCCACAATCTTCTCAAATTCCTCATCCAAATCCGCCAACCCGTCAACCACCTCTTTCAAAGCTTTCCTAACCCAAGTCTGACAATTCTCCCTCCCATCCCTCGGTACCGGTAGATATCGACACCCACGGACGATCTCGGATAGCGAAGAGTCGCCACAGGTCCCGAGGAGATCGGAGAGGATGATATCCCGGCTGATATCTCCAAGTCGGAGATGTTGGAATGAGAAATCGTCATCATCCTCATTGTACTGAACGACATGAAGAATATGAGTCCGACTGATGGGTATGAGTCGGTCTTGACGAAGATCGAGCTCGAAGAATCCGGGATCAGGCCCGTGAAGGCAATTCGCATCCTCACAGGATTCAGGACACTCGCAACTTGCATCTTCCGTACCCGCATCGTAACGGAAGACCATCTCCCAATGGGATAAGAAGCCGCTCGCCGTGTGCCCGAGAAAGATATCCCACATGGCGACGACGACGGGGTCTCTCTATTCTGTGCGTGAGTGTGGCGATGGTGATGATAGTGACGGTGAAGGCGATGTGTCGCCGACGAGTCGGAGAGTGTTGATCAGATGAGCCTGGGTTCGACGATTCGACGAGTGATGCTTGGATGAACCTGGATCAAGAGTGAGGATCAGATGAGCCTTGAGTCGACGCCGGACCGTGGGGAAAAAGAAGCAACTCGCGTCGAACTCTCGCTGTAGTGACGTCATGCTGCGGGGGCTGGGGGCGGGAATAAATTCCCACGCTTTCTTTTCTTGCTTTTCTCCTTCCCATTTCTCAAACCACCCGACACCCCAAAACAGATAAGGAAGCCAAGCCTGTGATGTCACCATCCTCAACCCTATCTTCCTCTTCCCCATCGTCCTCCTCCTCCTCCTCCTCCTCTTCCTCGCCGATGTCCCACCTCATCACCTCCGAGATGTTGATCGAAGCCCGTCGTTCCTACGGTCAAAAACACGTCAGAGTCATCGATGACCGATATACGGTGAAACTGGGTACCGGAGTGACCGAATATGAATATCGGA
>JAABUP010004075.1_pt1 | contig 24560 bp, 31 predicted proteins | sample 5559201 | NCBI WGS metagenome assembly JAABUP01 (sample SAMN10711887, study PRJNA513373) | rock metagenome | isolation source: Antarctica rocks | place: Antarctica
CTGCCATGTGAGCCCCAAGCTTTGCCCACACTTCTGGACAGTATGGATGCAACTGGCGGTGCTAGTATTTGAAGTTGCAGCATTGGTGTTTGAACTCAGAGGTGGCACCCTTGGCAGTGGCCACTCGCCTCAGCTGGACATTGAGCTCAGAGCTATGGCATGAGCTTCAGTGGTGCAAAGGAGCCATGTACCCTTCACACATGTGCATGTTCCCAATCACTGTCCAATCTGTTTTGCCCTTCAGGCCTTTCCACCCCCCTCCCCCCCTCTCCAATCCTTGGGACCTTAGTCTGTACCTTAGTCATTTCTGGCAATTGACTCTGTTTCTAACCTGTTGGCCCCCATGTCTCTTCAGACCTTGGCCTTCACTGGGAGCTGAGTGCGTGTCAAGTCTCATGCCCCCCCCCCCCTCCCCTTTCTCCCTTTCAGACCTTAGTCATCACCTTGTGCCCTAATGGACGGCGCACCATAGTATGGTGCCCATAACACCTCAGACATGACTCATCACTGGTGCTGACTGTGTGTCAATTCTGCTGGCAGGCCAAGGCCAACCTGCCCAAGCCACTCAGTGACCTGAAGAACAAGATCAAGAGCACTCCCTCAGCAACCATGGGCCTCTCCTTTGAGCTGGCAGACCTGCAGGGGCAGAACAACCAGTCCCAGAACTACCCCTCCCCAGGAAAGGGGTACCAGGCCGGGAAGCCCAGCGACACCATTGGAGCCATCCCTGACAAGGCAAGTCTACTGCCTGTTGTCAGTTGCCGTTCCCTGGCCTCAGGAAATGATTGGCCTCACATGTAGAATTCCAATAGCTGTGTGGCTGGGCAAGCTTCCAGCTGCCATGTAGCTGGCCTGCCCAATTACTACATTATTGGATGACTTTTGAATGTCGAGTCACTTTGCGTCTCTTTGTCGGCTGCTGCACAGATGTTACAATGCTTGCCTGCTGTAATCAACTGGGCTAGAATATCTTGCAAGCTGCGAGGCTCCTCTGTCTGCACAGCAGACTCTTTGGCAGCTCATGCATTGTCTTCTGCATGCGCTGTTTAGTCATGGTCACTGTGTTTTGTTTGCGCTGCAGATCACATCTCCTCTGGACCCCAGCAATCTGCCAAACCCCAGCACAGCAGGGCAGCAGGCCCCCGGGGCCACAGCAGGGATCAGCAAGGCCACTGAGGTGGACGCCCCTGATTTGGGCAAGGCTGCCAAGAAGGCAGGCGATGTAGCAGACAGCTTGCCCAACCCTGCAGAGAAGGTCAAGAGTGCAGGCAGCGCTCTTGACAGTGTCAAGGGCCTTTTTGGCCAGTAGAGGGCTGTTTGCAGTGCCCTAGAGCCTGTGTGATGGTAGCTATTGCTCCTGTTATCGAACAAGTTTTGGTTAGTGCATCGCACTGAGTTTTTGTTTGGTTTTGAGGCAGGGCTGGCATTGATTGGGCAAGTGTGCTGCTGAGGTGACAGGATGTGTCATTCGGTTTGATGAGTTTAACGAATGAGCGAATGATGTAATCATCCAAGGCACGATCATGAGACAAGAACTTCATAGTATTACGCAGCTTCCATGCAACCGTGCACAGCTGGCAGCTCATATGTGTTTCAGGCTTCTTGCACCATTTGTTTTAACAAAGGGCGTTCAATTGGTCAACCCTTCCAAACTAGGTATCAACACTTCAGGTCTCAATAATGCACCACACATCCCCCGAAAACATGGATACAGGCACCTATGCCAGTCTTGCATCTATGCCAGTCTTGGCATGGCAAAAAACATTATGTTGTCATTTGCTAGCTGCTACAGACAAATGAATCAATGTCTATTCAAGCTGCCCAGTTGCCTGCAGAGCCCGTCAGCATCTCTGCAATGATTTCCTTGCTCCCTTCATCCCACCGCTTTATTTCGGGCATGTCCTGTATGCACAACATAATGGGACCAAATTGTGAGAGACCAAAGAAATGTTTGCACGAGCATGATGTGAACCCAGAAGCAGCATGATGTTCACAGGATGCAGTCATGTTGCACGCACATGCACGGTGGACCAAGTGAGGTCAGGCAGTCAAATGCAGTGGACATGATCAGCATGCCATCACGGTAAAAATGTAGCTGGTACACTGGCCAGGCGCATCATCTTCAAGCCATGTACTGCAACAGCAATGTGGCTACAGTTACTTGTTGAGGTGCAGCAGAAAACATTTCACACACAAGTCAACGGCAAGCTGACAACATCATGCATCAGCAGAAACGCTGCCTAGCACTGCTGACACATACATCATGTGGTTGCCAATCTTGGCCTGGCAAAATCCCACCTGCACATCAGGGTGACTTCTGATCCAGTCATCCCCGCTCATCTGACCAGCGGCTGCATCCAATCTCATGCTCAGGTTCCTGAGCTTATCTCCTCTGTGAGCAAAGTCCTCCCCAAAGAGCTGCCCCTCTTCAGCGCCCTGAAGTGGGCATTTGGCAAGCTGTTTCATTTCATTTTATACCTTACAGTCTGGGGTGTGGAGCCAGGTGTGACTCGTCAAACATCCTGGCTTGAAAACGCAGGTGTAAACGCTGTAAAGCTGTTGGAATCTTGAAGGACAACCACTTGCTCAATTGTGTCAATGATTGTGATGTCTGTGTCAATGCAAAGTATGGTCAGATGTGCTCCAGGACGACAATTTAGCGTGCTAGTCAATTGGCAACAGCAAAACAACATCAGAAAGAAGTGCCAGCCAGGTACACGGCTTGGCCACAGACTCAGCACTCACTTGGCCACAAACACAGCACTCACTCGGCCACAGACTCAGCACTCACTTGGCCACAGACTCAGCACTCACCTGTGAGTGGTGCCGCTCAGAAGGCGAGAACTGGCTAGAGGCAAAGGTGAGGGGGGAAGAGTCTGAGGTGTGGGCTTCCAGCAGGGCCCCAAGGCGGGCCCCAGCTGGGGTGGACCCCCCTATAGAAGAAGCTGCCAGCGCCTGTCTCACCTCACGCTCTAATTGCTGCACGTGACAGACACACACACGCTTTACAATGAAACAATGGAACAATATCACACGCCTCACAATGTTGCAATGGAACAGTGGAACATCATACATCAAGTTTGACACCTTCAGCTGGCACTGTTACAGTCTGGAATGTGAAGCCAGCAGCATGTAGTGATTAACAGTAAGGTATCTTGTTGGGTCATGAGCAACAAGCTCATGCAGACCAACAGCAGTCCAGGAGGATAAATGCAAGAGAGCAGAGCGCTACGATTGCTGTAGATGGTGTCTACAGCAAGATAGACAAGCAGTGGTGTCCCCCCTCAGCACATCACATGGGCAGCAGGTGAGGTATGCTGCTGAATGCCAATCCCATCCAGACATGCACGAGACGTTTTGTCAGCAGACAAGCAAACATAAAGCGAATAATCTTTTACAAAGAAACGTTTTTGTGACAACTGCCAAGAAATGGGTTTCAGAAAGGCACTTTTACATGCTATGGTTGTGTGTGTGGAGGCTTCATCATGGCTGTTGACTCGGAGGAGGAGGAGGAAGAGCAGGAAGAGAAGGAAAGGAAGAAGCAGACTCACCAGGTATTTGTGGCTTTCTGGGGAGTCGGGGTAGTCAGTGGGGGCGGGGAAGTGGGCAAGGGTGCCTGCCAGCTTCAGGGCGCGGCCCTGCCCCCCCATCCTCTCACTCACAAAGGCTGGCTGGAAAGTACATTCCTGCACACCCCTCATTCATTTGTCAGCACAACTGTTTGTTGATCCATCTGCTTATCCATTGATGTACTCACTGATTCAATGACACATTCACTCACCCATCCATCCTTGCATCCATTCACTACTCGCTCACATGCTTACTCACTCCTCCATGCATTCCTTTGCTCGTGACTCACAAGTCCTGAGGAGCTCACGCTATGAGGTCTTGGTGGTCAGCACAACAGTGATGACCTGTGTTAAGGTCTAAAATCAGACCAAACTACCATTGCTGCACACACAATTTCATACAAAGAGCCACATCTCAGCTTGCTCCTGGTCAAGCCTGCCTACACACATCAGGGGGGGCCACAGAAGAGAAGCTGCAAGAGCAGTTTTTCAGTCGGATGCACATGGCACCTGGATCAAGGTGCAACCCAAGAGTGAGCGCCTTTAGGGTTGCAGTTTGCAACCCATACCTTGAGGGTGTCTTGGTCCCGCTGCTGCCGCTTCTGCTGGATCTTCTGACTGGTCACGCTGGCGTCCTTATGCAGCTGGTCGTACACATTGGCCTTGCGCGGCCGCCGTCGCTCTGCCAGCTTCTGCACTCACCATGTGAGTCACATATCAGACACAAGCCACACTCATGCTCATGTTCAAACTCACAGTCGCAGTCACCATGTGAGTCACACGTCAGACACAAGTCACTGCTTATGCTCACAATTGCAGGCACCATTGAGTCACATGTCAGGCACAAGACACACTCATGCTCATGATCACACTCACAGTTGCAGTCACGGTGTGAGTCACACGTCAGACAAAAGCCACTGCTCATGCTCACAATTGCAGTCACCATTGAGTCACATGTCAGACACGAGCCACTACTCATGCTTACAATTGCAGTCACCATTGAGTCACATGTCAGACACAAGACACACTCATGCTCATGCTCACACTCACAGTTGCAGTCACCATGTGAGTCACATGTCAGACACAGGCCACACTCATGCTCATGCTCACAATTGTAGTCAGGCAAAGCCATTTGTGTTGTAGGGTCATGGTGCTGCATCATGGCAGCTTCTCATGCAGCTGCCGTCAGACATGTGCCATGCACAGCTGTTGCTCTGCCAGGTGCTGCAGCGCTGAGTAAGCTCAATGAGTCTTTCCAAGCCTTGCAACAACAGCCCTTAGGTCCAGTTGACGTCTTGGCCTTATCCTGCAGCAAACAGAGGGACAGCACTTGCGTTCTTGCTGCCAAGTCTTGGAAGCTCACCTTGGACTTTTGGGTGATCTGGGGTCTGAAGGTGAGCTGGGCATCCGCCTGGCGCTGCTGGGGGGAGGGTAGCAGGTAGGCCCGGGGTACCCCCCTTATCAGCGCCAATGCTGCCTCCATCAGCACCTGCAATGGCAAGACTTGTGAATGGCTGCCCTTGAATAGGATTCAGGAAGGCAAAACTGCAAACGGCTGCCCTTGAATAGCATTCAGATAGGCAAAAACAAGCTGAAAACAATGAGCCAGCCAACAAAGCTCTGGTTTAGGAGCTTGAGGGGGTCTGAACATCAAGAGTTTTGGGCAGGATGACTGCAAACCTCAGGCAATGATCACTTTGCAGAGTGATGCACACACAGAAGCTTGGGCTGCAAAACAGGTCAGCCCAAGCTTTGTGTGCATCAGGCTGTGTGGGGGCTGATATACAGACAGACAGAGAGACACACAGGTGTACAGACAGACAGACAGACAGACAGACAGACAGACAGACAGACAGACCGACCGACCCATGGATGGACAGACACATGGATGGACAGAAACTTGGGCTGAAGAACAGGTCATGTGGAGGCTGACAGACAGATAGACAGACACATGGATGGACAGACCGACAGACAACAGCACACCTGGAAATGTTGTGGGGTGACCTTGGTGGGAAGGGAGGAGGGGCCCAGGCCAGTGGTGGCCACCTTGTCAAACATCTTAGTAATGAAGCCGCTGTCCTGGGGATCCTCTTCTTCATCTGCCTGTTCGCCTCCCTGCTCATCTTGACTGCACCAGCGTTTGACAATGCATCAGTCATATGCACATGTATCAGTATGAGGTCATCAATCCAAGATCAAGCTGATGTTGTTACAGATTTGCACACCCCAGCGCATCACTACAGCAAGACGGCTGCTGCAAACAGCCTCTGGGTTAGTTCAGTGTTGCCAGAAAGTAAATGCATGTGAGTACACAAACAGCCAGTTTTCCTGCTTGTTTAATTATGTTGGCCAAGGCATGTGATTGCTTGGGTTTGTATGTCATGCACCAGTGTTGTTTTGCCTGCTAGCTGCACTGTTACACATTTTGGCAAAACATGCCCATGCATCAATAGCAGCTAGAATTACACCATTTAGATTTACCTGGCACAGGGGGTTGGCTGATGGGCAGCCAGCACATGGGCAGCAGCTTCCACATCAGCCCTCACCTCAGGATCTAGGGTTTCCATCAGACCCTCCTCACCTGCACAAACCCTCCCAAATCAGCTGACAAGCCCTGATGAGGCAGCGCGACATAATTTGCAGATGTGTTCAGGGCTAGGGTTTTCACTTACAGCTGGTGCCTAACCCTAGACCGCAGAGTGTTGCAAAGACTTGCAAGAGCTTGTTGCTACAACACGAATGCACCAGCACCTGATTCATTGCTGAGTAATTGATGAAGAGTGGTGCATCTGTGATGTGGTCTGAAGTGACATGCAGTTAGCCTGTGCTTGCCAACTACATGTTGAATGCTGATGCATCAGCGCAGTGCATGACCACCATAGTGGTGACTGATGCATCAGCGCAGGGCATGACCACCATAGTGGTGACTGATGCACCGTCGCCGGACATGACTGACAGGGCTGGGATGCTGAGGATTGATGCATCAGTGCAGGACATGACTAACAACCATGTGATGTTGATGACTGATGCATCATTGCAGCACATGACTAACAACCATGTGACGTGGATTGCTGATGCATCAGTGCAGCACATGACTAACAACCGTGTGATGTTGATTGCTGATGCATCAGTGCAGCACATGGCTGACAGGGATGGGATGTTGATGACTGATGCATCAGTGCAGGACATGACTAACAACCATGTGATGTTGACTGCTGATGCATCAGTGCAGCACATGCCTAACAACTATGGTATGTTGATTACTGATGCAGAACACGGATGATAGGGGAAGGATGTGGAACAGGATCTTACTTGTGGCGAGGTCTAGGAGGTCAATGACGCCGGCCTGATCCTGATCAAGGTAGTTGAAGATCTGGCGGAAGCGCTTTGCCTTCAAGCGTGCCATCAAGGTCTGCACTTAATCAATTAGTCAGTCAATCAATCAATCAATCAATCCATCCATCACTCACTCAATCAATCAGTCAATCAATCAATACATTTATTGAAAATCAATGTACCTTCTATGTCTTGGGCAGTCATCACAGGAGTCAACATACAATGACTGGGAAACAACATACACCCAGCACCAAGTGTTCAAACACTTTTGACAAGCCAGCTGCCCAACAACTGCAGTGTTGATGATTTGATTAAGGGGCATGGCGCCACACACAGACATACGCCCCTCTCTTGCTGGTCCTGCTGTTCATGTAATCATGCATTTGAAAAACATTGTAAGCTATCAACTTCAGATGTAATTTCGAAGGCTGTGGCAACAGCGTGAGGAGTTGACATTTCAGGGTCAAGCCCACCACTTCAAGGCCGCTTAGCTAGATCTCAGACAATGCTGTGCTAAATCTCTGCAATGTTGATATCCCCCAAGGACCTGGGCAGCCTGGTATAATACTTGGCTTCTCATTCAACAGACGCCAAAAGGTGTACTCTTGTTTTTTGTTTTGTTTTGTTTTCTTTTCTTGTCTTTCCTTTTCTTTTCTTCCTTCAAAGAGGCCACACCAGGGAGAGTGCACGCACCACCAGCAGCCATAAGATTACAGTGGCAAATCATGACAGCTGTGGAGGTTTGGTGCACTGGGGGCGTTCATCTCTATTTTGCTGCTGTGCTAAGTGAGCATGATATACTTTGTGCTAGGACACCAGCATGCATTTCAAACCCAACCACTGGGCTGAGTGGTAGGAGAGATTTGCCTGCTTTGTGCTGCATTTCTGCTATCATAGACCCATGGTGAGCAAAGCCTATGAGCAGTAGTTCTGCTACTAAAGACCCCGCGTTGAGCAAAGTCTCACCTGCTAAGGGCAGTGATTCTGTCACTATAGACCCCATGTTGAGCAGAGCCTCACCTGCTGTGTGCTGCATTTGTGCTGTTAGAGATGCCGTGGTCAACAGAGCCTCACCTGCTTCATGCAGCATTTCTGCTATCGTAATATCAAGCATGGCCAACAGCATGCAGGCAGACGCACCTGTGAGCGGTCAGTGGTGTAGTGCGTGGTAGCAGCCAGGTCAAACTGCTGCTTGCTAAGCTCGTTCAGATACTCCTTCTTGTCCTCAAACTCAAACCTGCAGAGTTCACAGTTCGAATGCTGAGGGGCCGTCTGCTGGTCACAAGACTTACATGCCAGTGAGAAAGAACAGAAAAGCTGACGCTGTTAGACATGACAACAAAGAGAAGCTTGAGGTGGGTCCACGCAGCCACTTAAAGTCGGGCGGGGGGGAGGGGGGAATGGGGAGAGGGTTCAAGGTCTAGTTCTGCATGTCCCAATGTCCTGCAAGGCATCACCAAAACAGAATGCTACTGAAAAGATGGCAGACAGGGCTGCTGATGTGCCTGTTCAAGCACTGCTGCAATTGTTGTGCATGTGATGTTTGTCACTTCACACTTTGTCATGTTCAACTGATGCAATAAGCTGTAAAGGTGCATCCACCCAGCCCCGCTGTGCCTGCACAAGCACACGGTGCTACAAAGGGTGCATGTGCACATTCACCACTTCACATCAACGCTGCATCACAAGCATGCGATTTTGTCCACCAGATGTTCCCTGCTGCATGATACACATCAGGAGCAAACACAAAACACGCATGTGGAGTTCCCATCTCCAACAGTTCGGCAAATACTTCAAGCATCTGACAAATGGTACAGTATCGCATCAGTGCACAGACCCTGCAGCACAAGCTGCCAATCCATGCTGAGTGTAAGCCAGCCAGCCACCAAACAGAGCTGCACATGCTCTTGGCACAGTGCAGCAGGTGAAGCATTCAGCAGGTACAGTTACCAACAGTGCAGTTGAACATAGAAATGTGGATGACACAACCCTGAGTGCAAAGTAGATAACCATGCAGTGGCAGCTTGTGTCACCTCATGCCGTAAAGGTACTCTCCAACAGGTAAGCCATGCTGGTTACGGCGGTAATGGGGGGCCCGGCCTATGGCAGGCTGGAAGAGGGGTCGCCCTGTGGCGGGGTCCACCGGGTGTTCGGCCGCTGCCCGCACTGCTGCCAGCTTAGCCTCCATCTTCTTCCTCCTCTCGTACAGCCTGCAGGAAAAAACGGATAATGCGGTGGAGAAGCTGATATGCTGCCACATGCACACTGGTTAGGACTCACTTTCTGACGGAGATGAAACTTGCTCATTGTATTTGGTGGCTGATCTTGACCAAATGCAGCTTTTGACTCCATTTGTGATTTTGGTGCATGCTGCAGCGTGCATGCAACAAGTGTGTGCATGTTACTGCACAGGAGACAGGGGCTCCCCAACTGCTTGCAGCTACCATAGTGGCTAACACTGTAGGGTCTACAAGCACTGACCTGGCCAACACGTTGACCATGCATGCACGAACACTGTTGACTTGTCCAACAGACTGACCATGCACAAACACGATTGACCTGCCAGACACATTGATCAAGCACAACTACTGACCTGTCAAAGACATTGATCGTGGACTCACACACAAGGAACAGCAGGATCCTTAGCCAAAGCACATCACAAATACTGTTTGACCTGTTAGAGACACTGACCATGAAGTGACCCACAAAGACTGCTGATCTGTTGAGCGTGGGGTCAGCCATGACCTTGGTGCTGTCATGCACATTGGTGCTGTCATTCACATTGACCATTGAGTCACCAACAAAGACTGCTGACCTGTCAGAGACGTTGAGGGTGGGGTCAGCCATGACCTTGGTGCTGTCAGGATGGTGGCCGCCGGTCTCAAGGGTGGGCTGGAAGGTGACATCCTCTGGGAACCAGTGTGCCATCTCCTCCTGACGCAGCCGCCTCCTGATTGCATCCTGGTACAGCTGCTCATGAGCCGCGATCTGATGCTCCTGCACCAAAAAGCACACAGCATGTCGTTTATGGGGATGCAGTAACATGATCGTTATCAGCAATTTCATGCACAACAAGCTCAAGACCTGTGACATTCACTCACTCATCCATTCATTCCCCTGCTTCATACATGCCTCACACTCAACAGCTGAGAGCATACCAGCAATAGCTATGCGATGTACCATGGGTACACCTGGCGTATGGTACAAACATACAAGGTGTTACAAGCATGGGGCCTTACCCTGAGCACCTCACTGCGCTCTGCCATCAAGCGGTCACTACGGTGATTGATGATCGGATGAAATGAACATTCCCGCAACGCTGCCTCCTCTTGCTGCTGCTTCAGCATAGCCAGTCGCTGCTGCAACAGTGGTAGTGATTGAAGAAGGAAATGAAGAAGAAGCAGAAGCAGAAGAGGAAGAGGAAGAGGAAGAGGAAGAGGAAGAGGAAGAGGAAGAGGAAGAGGAAGAGGAAGAGGAAGAGGAAAAGGAAGATTACAAGCTTTGGCCAGCCAACGGTAGGGAAAGTAGAGTGTAGTTTGTAGGTGAATCTGTACTTGACAGTTTGGAAGCGACAGGGCCTAGTGAAAGCCTTTTCCAAGCATTGGTGAAGGTAGGGCTCATGACACAGGTAGCAACAATAACAGGGCATCTCAGTAGCATCTGCCAGGGTATCTGGGTAGCATCTGCCAGGGCATCTCAATACCATCTGCCAGGGCATCTCAGTACTATCTGCTAGGGCTCATGCTATGGGTCAGCAGTTGCTGGGGGATGTGCAAAAGGCAAGTCATACAAGACATGCGCATGAAAGCTGAGGCTATGCATTCAATGCTGAACTGTGCCTTTGGCTTCAGCTTTCTGGAAGCATCCAGATTGTGAGAGCCTTGCAGCGGCTGACTCAGCCACCACAAGGAGGCATGTTCTGTGCTCTTTTCCATCCCAAAACGTCTATTTCAATCCAGAAACGTCATCCCTATGCTTGAAGTCTACATTCAAAAATGCGTCGGGACAGTGAAAATGTGTTTCTACATTGGAGAGATGCTTTTGGTCTGGGGTTAATTCAGGGAACAAACCCTGGCGTGGTGGTATAGACCATAGCAGTGATGAATACAGCATACAAGAAATCCCCTCAATGTACCCCACCTGAGTTTTGTTGGTGCGAGTGCGCGTGAGTCTCATGAAAGAGTCCTCGTCAGCATCCGGCCGCTGCAGGGTCTGCGCCATCTTACTGATCTCCGGCTGCCACGTGACACCTGCCAGCTCAGCAGCTTCCCTCTCATCCTGAGCCAGCTCAGCCTACATGGCATGCAGACTGCAATTTACGACCCATGTACTTCTATGACAGCATCATATAGACTTTGCACATGGCATTTGATGTTCTTGACATGTTTCAAGCAGTGACCGCAGTGCATTGCGTTTTGATGGCCATCCGATGACTTGATGACTGAAGTACGAGTTCAGAAGAGCCAACCAGTGATGTGCTATCAGCAACATGATATTATATGCACAGCTACCGATGTGATATTCCTGTGTGTAACAGTGTCAACAACATACACTCAGTGTGATGCGTGCAAGTGGACTAGCATGGGATAGTGCCAACATTGCACTTTTGCCCGGTGATTTTTCGATGTTGGCACAATCAACAGTGTTCGCAACAGCCTTGCTTGCTGTGTACATCCTGCTTCGGTCAGATTATGGCAGCGTTGTTGGTTGTGCACATCCTGCTTCTGTCAGGTGCAGTTTGCAGCATGACTGAGCCTTACCGCAGCTTTCTTCTTCTCATGCTCAAGCATCCCCTCAACATACAGTCGCTCCCCGTAATTACTGTACTCTCCGTTGTTCCTGCCCTTAGTCAGCTCCTGGCTGACCCAAGTCATGCTGTGCCTGCTGGCCTGAGCATTCAAATTGGTCTCTGCATCCCTGGCTCTTCTTGCCTCTGCCAGCTTGGCCTGATTCTCAGTCGCGTGACTGTACAGCCTGCAATATAGCATTCATGCAAGCAAGGTCTGACTAAGGTTTACTTTATCAAGGCTGTACAGCCTATGAGCAAGATTAGCCGTGCATGCATTCTTGCTGCTTTGCTGGTGCATCATGCCTTCATGACAGTTGACAATATACGCCAATAACACAACAGGCAAATTATCGCACAGACTTGATGCATCTGGACTACTGATAGAATGTCAATAGTCCAGATGCTGAGCACCACAGACATGATGCATCAATGTAAAAGGGGCATGGGCTGTGGGGTTTGTCATGCAGGCAACATGCACAGCACTGCCGTTTCATACGGAGCAAAATTGTTAGGACATGTACGCCGCAAGCATATGATTCCATGCCACTTGTTCTGAGGCATGGGTCCTGATCATGCAGGCATCCTGTACAGCTAGCATGAACACCCTGAGTGCAATGAGAGTGAAAATGTTGTCATGCCTGTCATAGACGCTTCTGCCCTTGGGGGCTGACTGAGAAGTGGAGGGCTGTGCCTGGCTGCCCCTGTTGGGCTCATACAAATAAGGCTGACTCTGGGCAGCAGCTGCAACCACCCAATATTGCAGTCACACACATTGTACACATAGCAAATGATGAAATGCACACCTAGCTTTGCACAAAGCTGACATGCATGTGCATGTTGGACAAGGGCACACATCTATCCATTCCACCATTTGGTTGTCTAGCAGTGACGCATATACCCAGGTCTGCAGGGTTGCTTGGTCTTGCCTGTTCATGCATCTGTGCACATGCATGTGCTTGTGTTTAGGCCATGCACTAACGTGTTAGGCCCTGCTTGCCAAGCTTTGTTACTGGTGTCTCAAGCATTTTTGGTCTTGCAATTGTCAAAATCAAGCTCTTTGCATGTTGTTGCACTCATGCGCATTGATTCCAGGCAACACAGCAACAATGTAAGCTGCCTCATTTGTGCCAAATTCGGTCATGATGCACAAACCCATCTGCGGTTGCACGCAGGATGTGCAACCCACCTGCTCGGCGGTACTCAGCTGAGCTGAGGAACTCAGGGGAGCCAGCTCGGAAGCTGGGTTTCCTGCCCCCCTGCGCTGCCTTCTTAGCGCCCCTGGGGGCAGGCATGGGGACCCCAGTTGATCCCACCTGGCTGCGTTTGGGCTGATGCTGGGAAGCTGCTGCTTGTGTCTGCATGCATCACAAGTGCTTGACAAAATGCTTTGACAGGTGGCTCAAACAGTAACTGTATATGCCGTATCTTCTATCAGAAAAGCTGTAAGCCCTCATTGTGCGGCTGCTTGAACGCTTTTGCTGCTGTTGACATTTCTTACAGATTACTGACATGCTGCAGGGCATGGCTGACAGTGCATGCACTGAAGCAGTGCTAATCCTGTTGTGAGCTGCATGTGCATTGCCCAGCACTGCAGCCTATGCAGGATTTTCCTTACAAGCAGGATGCTGTGTGACTAATGCTTATCATGTGCGCTGATGGCCCTTGGCAGCATCCTGTGTTGCTGGATTGTGATTACTCTGCAGCTTGACTGACCTGTGCAAGCGCATCATGCCGCGCTCTGTCTAAATTACCCTGTATGTGGCGGGCGAGTGGCCCAGCTATACCCTTGTCCAGTGCGTGTCCCTGGCAGAACGCCAGCGCTGCATCCTGCATGTCCATAGTAGCCACCTGGTTCATGACATAAAAGCAGCAGGCAAAGTGCAGCGTGAGCTCATGCCTGTGTAGAAGAGCAGACAGCAGGACTGTCATTGGGAATGGAGATTATGATCAAGCCTGATTATCTAGTGAGAAGACAAGTCTGCAGCTTGTTGCATATGCATGCAGCATGCTGCTGCAGCCTTGCAAACAGTACACAGGGAGGCCAAAGAGTATGCACGAGGAGGACAGCAAGATAGCTCTGTTGCGTAAATCTCCCTTGTGCTGTCAGGAAGATGCATGAAAGTGTTGCAGGCTTGCTACTGTCAGCTAATGTACCTGAGGGCTATCTCCTTCCCTGAGAGTAATCTGGTCGGTGCGACCCTCCCCTATGTCCACTGTTGTGATCAGTATTATGGGCTTCTCACCTGTGCCACTGCTGCTCTGATCTTGTGCTGGCAGTGCAAACTCTGTGCACAGCTTATGCTTTAGTACAGTGTACTGCGATTGCCAAACATATGCAGGCTGTTTGCAGGCTGGCATACCCCGAGTGCCAGCGGCAGTGTTATCATCTTGTGCCCACTGAGGCTCGCTATCCTGCTCTGTGTACTCTGAAGTAGACCCCTCCTGTACGCTTGAACAGTAGGATCTAGCAATTTTGTTGTAGAAAGATAGCAGGAAGGGGCTGGGTCTAGTGATCAAGCTTCAACACACCTCAGGTGCATCGTCATCATTCAGCTGCTGCATCGCTGACATGTTGACGGGCTGAGTGAGCCCGTGTTGGGAGTGTATGTTGCTCTTTGATATGCAGACGCACAGTAGTTGTTCACGATGAGCTAAGCTACAGGCTGTCGAGCCTCAAACTTTCGCCTATGCCTTCAGTCAGACAGGCACAGGAACGAGCGCCGGGCCGTGTGCTTGCAAAGCGAAAGTGGCAAGCTTGCAGGACCGATGAACAGGGTGTATAGTCCGTGTCGCAGCAGGACGTACAGACTTCATATCATTTGCTGTCCAAACATGAAATCATGCTCTTTTTCTCTGCTGAGCACTAGCGTCCGACAGCGCACGCTTTGACCTCTCGGAAGCAAACAGCATCTAAATGTCAAGCAGGCTATGCTGGCCAAGCCCCTAACCAGAGGGCGTTTGTTGTACAGAAGCCCCTGGCAAAGAGTGTCAAGTCCTCGGTAAGGTCCTCACAAATGTAGGCTTGGCAGTTAGCTGAGGGAGATGCCGGGTAAGCGCAAAGCTTCAGGCAAGGTAAGCACTGCAGCAAGTCTTCTTGTAGCCAGCTTATTGACAATGAACCTTTTGCGACCTCTCTTGCTAATGCAATACAGGCAAAAAAGGTTGCCTACCTGACGGCTGATGAGGATTTGGCACCTTTTGGTTTCAAGGTACACAGCTTGTCTGTCGATCAGCAAGCTGTGCCATAAGTTGAGAGCGACACCTGCTGCTGCCACGCAGTTAAAGGACGTCATCAGAACCCCTCTGGGTATTACAGGGACCGTCATCGGCGTCAAGTAAGTCTCTTCGATTCAGGATGCTCTTTTTCGCACCTAGAGATGATCACACAGGCACTGCTATCCGACAGTGCCTGTTATGGCCAGGTTAGTTGAGGCCTCTCAGCCAGAGACTGCTAGACTGTGGGTGGCCTACAGCTCTGGCCTAGAAGCACCACTCGAGCCACAAGTGTCTGCTGGGCACTTGAGTGATCTCGGGTACATGTCAAATCAAAATTATTTTGTGTAATTTTGCTTGCCTCCATGACTATGGCCTGCAACCATGGCACCATTCTGTTGACACATGGGCTGCATGCAAGGTACAAGAGGGTGTCTGAGGCTGACCATGTTCATCGTGACATCAAGGTCCTCGAGGAAGATGAAGTGGCTTGGGAAGTGAGGAAGTAAGTCATTGCAGCAGCTTTGCTACAGTTTGCACAAAAGGATGCCTTCAAGTTGTGACCAGCATAGCATGACAAGTTGTGCCTGACTTGCTATGCCAGTCTGCTGCTGGCATGGTGCATCCAGTAGCATGCAGTGCTTGTGCAAACATCACATCTATGTTGCATGCTCTCGTTGTCATACCATTGAAATCTGCAGGAAGGAACTCACGGAGGAAGCTGCAAAGAAGGCTGCAGAGGCTGCTGAGCCTGACAAGAAGGGCAAGGACAAAGACAAGAAGAAAAAGTGACCTCTGTAAGCCATGTGTAATTTGCTTTTGTTCAGCCCATCATCATCAAGTCGCTTTTAGTTCTCAATACACTACTTGCAACCACTTTCCGGCTCAGATATAACAGTGAAAGTGATGCCTACTTTAGTACAATCAAAGCACTCTCTAGTTTTGCTTGTTTCAACTATGGCAGTGATGGACACACTTCCTGCTGGGATGGGAGAGTACTATGACACATAGCAAATTGTTGCACATACTGTGCATGTTGCTGAAGAGACACACTGCAACTCAGTACTGGCATATACTTAGTGGCTCTTCTCGTGGCTGGCATTGGACCCCACATCACCTCATATTCTATGCTGACAAATCACTCATCTGTGGGACCACTGTTTTGGGAGGAGCCACACCTCTCTGCCATCACATCATACAGCTGATCTCCCTTGAACAGCACGGGGAAGAAATGTATCTGTCCCTCAGCCTTTGTTTGGGTTTCCTATACAGCACACTTCAGGCATCTGAGCAACAGTACTTACTTTGCTGCTGGTCCTGTTGTGGACCGGCAGAAAGCCTGTTGCACAATGGTGCAAAATTGACACGTGACACCTCAGACACTGGCATTGAGTGTGCTGTCAGCTGTGCACAGGTGCACATAGACTGGAAAGCAAGAAGACAACCAAGATGCCTGTGAGTCGTGCATGTGCAAGTCAATTTCATGATGCTACAAGTCAATTGGTGAGCTGCGATGGCACCATAGCAGTCTTGAGCCATGCTGCTGAGCCTGCCTTCACATTCTGTGTTCCCATGCAGAACCACTCGCTGTTCTGAATCAAGGTAGTAAAAGATGTGGTGCAGCAATGTTGCCGGAGGCCATATGAAGTGTTGATGCTGCACACCTTGAAGTACACCAGCACTGGGAACTTCTTCCACCAAAACTCCCAGTTGGTGAAGGCATCATAACTCCACCTGTTCTGCCCTCCCACAAACTTGTTCTCTGACTCCTCTGCTTTGTCATCTTTGGACTTGATCAGCACTTCAAGGCCTTCATCGTCAAACACAAATTGCACTCTGGATGCCTGCAAAACAAGAAAAACAGAAAGGTTACGCTTTTCAGTGATCATAAACGGAGCCTCCTAAGGCGGCAGCCCGAAGCTACTCTGGATGCCTGTGCATCAAGCAAGGCAGTAGTCAGAGCACTACAGCAGAGGGAGCATAGGAAGCTGTTGGGTCAGCGGCCTCACGCAAGAGAACTCTTCTGGTTTTGTCAACCTGCATTCTGCAACTGTCTGTGACACAAAGTATTTGCCATTCAAGCCGAGAACACCAAAGCTGATGATGCATGGGCATCTCAAAAACATCGTCTTGTGCAAGCAAGAGGCTCCTTTGAGGTCAGACATAGGCTCCCCAAGACGTTTGTTGACAGTCCGCAGAGGTTTCAATGCATGCATGATCACAACGTCTTTGTGTCATATTAAGGGCAACGCAGCATATGTTCATCTTCATGACCACTATCTCGATCACACAACTTATTGACAAGGGTCTGTCACAACAGTGAGCTGTAGCAACGTAGAAGTGCTCATCCAGCAGTGAGTGACTTCTTATGATGCATTTACACCTTGCATAGTGGCCATGAAGACCGCATACCATACCTGAAAAGCAAGAAAGGCTCCTAGGAAACCTGTGACGCCTGCCAGGGCCAAATTACCTTCCAAGCCAGACAATCCAGCAATGCCTGCGTTGCACTAGTAATGAATGCTTCCAAGCTACAAGGAGGCATAGCCTGACTTGGTGAAGTGGCTTGTTAGCAGGCTGCAGTAAGGCTTGCCACAGTTTCCTGTGCAGTCAAGGTGAGCTGCTGGCCAGTACACAAAACTCACATGTTCACTTGACATGTTGAGGTGCAACACCAAATGTCTGCAATGTTGGCTGAGTAGACATTGTACAACACAGAAGTGCTGAAGCTCTCTCCCGTGACCAGATGCATACCTGCCAAACCTATGGGCAGGGAGTAGGAGGGTTCTGGGATGACTGTTTCTCTTGCTATCTTGGCTGGCGGTGCTTTGGGTTTGCCAAAGTTGAACTGCACAGCATCGTTGACATAAGACAGTCTTCTGCAAGCATCAGATGAGAGCATGATTGAATCTGCAGTACACACAGCTGGCAAAACTTTGACCTCTCGGACCCTACCCAAGCAGAAGTCTGCACACTGCGTAAAGCTTTTTTGCTCAAAGGCTTTGTTCCAGAACGTGCTTGCAGGCAGGATGGAGCCTTGACAGCAAGCTGAGGGACTGAGGTGGTGACTTGGCTCACTGCAAGGCACGTACGCTTGCTAAGACGACAGCACGGGCAAGTGATTGCAAAGCTTGACGACAGCTTTTGCTGGTTCCAAAGCTGTCAGCGGACGCACTCACCGCGCGTGCCGGCAGTCAGCATGATCACAGATTCAGCGAGCCAGGTGCAACAGTGCAAGAACTCCGACGATGTATGTCCTGCTCTGTGTATAGCTGTTAAGTTAGATGTATCTTACCCACGGTGCAATCCGGAGTTGACAATCGCGCAGCGCCTAGATGGCTCGATCTTGACCTATCACCTTTGACCGACGTCACATGCTCGGTTCAAGTGGTGTCAGGTTTGACCAAGAATACTGAGCCCAAACAGCGCAAGCACAATGGCATGCTGGCCCCTGCACGGGGCATAGGTAGCCAGGTACAGAATCTGAAGGATGACATGCTATAGTTGACATCCTGAAACTGGTTGCTCTTAGTCGCATCATTGCCAACAAATTGTATTGAATGTACATAAAAGTCTATAGATTCAGTCTAAATAGCTCAGCATTTGTGAGCCAGCTGTGTATGCATAGCCATCAGGGCTTAACAAGATCACGATCACCAGCTGCTGCATGTTTGTTGCACGCATGTGCACGAAGCTCTGCAGTTGCATGGTATGTGTCAAGGTTGCGAAGCTTCGCACTCCCCACTGTCCACTACATTGCCATATTTCAGTTCGCGGTGGCTAGCTAGCGACGTGACACACATAAGAATTCAGCAAAGGTCATGCACATGCATTAAATGCTTTCATATGTCAGTGACACAAGTTGCCAAGCGCATGTGCTTAAGCTGCTATATAGCATCTATAGTTTTGGCTGCCCAAGTATTGCAGTCTCGCAAGTAACAAGTTGTGACCATTGTTTCAGTCAGTTCGCACCCTAAGTCAGCTACAAAACTGGGTTGCACAATCAGTCAAGAGACTCCAGATGCATGTGCATAACAGGAGACACTAGGCTAAACCATGCTTTCATGTATTTCATCAAGTACACTTGTCTGCTGCGCTCAGTTGTGAATACTTCTGCATTGCATCCATCTTGTTCCAGCATGAGCTGCAGCAGCTCAGCTGTCTGACAGGGGTGCAGCATGTACCATGGCCTTTTGAGGTGAGGGTGATCGATTTGAGAAATGAAAGTCCATCTTGCATCAGGCTTGTGGGCTATGCAGCGATAAGACTCTGGAAGGTCTGCCACTAGAAGGTCCCAGTCTAACATGATGCCATCTGCATCGCCAAGAGATCATTTCAGTGACGCATTTAGCCTTGATCCTCAAGCAACGGATCCAGTAAAGGCAGGAACATGCAAAAAAACCATGCAAAAAAACCTGCAGAAAGCTAGGGACACACATATGCTGCCTTTTGAAGCATTCAGAGCATTCAGGGTACTGCATTGGTTTGGAGGTGAACAGCCACTGAGTAAGTCTAGCATAGGTTGCAATGAACACTGACTGTGCACAAGCTACACTCAACCTGAGCATACCTGTATGACGACCCGTGAACAGCAGTGTTGGGACACTGTATGATGGCAGATACACAATGTGGTAGTCATAGAAGTGAATCGAACGATCACGCTCTGCTGGCACACATGCAATATCATCTTCATCATTGCATTCTGAGCTGCAAGCACCACCTAATACTATTTTTGCACTTGTCCCATCTGTGTCATGACTTGTGCCTGCTTTTGCCAGCAATGTGTCAGGGAGCTGGCTTGCTGCTGGCACAGGAATATTACACATGGCCAAATATCCTCCACCCTGCAGAATCTGCTGTTTTAGCATTCAATCACCTCTTTGGAGTGGACTGATGCAAAGAGCAGCAACTGACTGCCCTACCAGGGTTTCAGCAAAGGCTGACTTGCTGGTCATCCACTCCCATTTACAGGTATTGCTTCCTTGACTGTTCCATGCTGTACACAGCTCATTGGCAGCTGACTGAAAGAGCTGTGAGGGAAGCATAGCAGGCCCAAGCTCTGTGAACTAGCTTACGTCCAGCCTATTGCTTGGTAGAAGCTCGCCAATCGCAGCCAGTGGCGTGCAGATACGCCAACAAGGTAAGCCAGAACAGCGTCCATGATAAGCCATTTCACCCAAGGCTCAAACTCCTACAGCACAGTCTTGTTCTGTGATCAGTCTGGGCAGATGGAACAACAAGCAATTTTCTTGTGAAGATTAGCTCACTTCCAATACCCAGGACACCAGGCGAATCAAAAGCCGACTAAGCAGAGAGACTATCGCGTAAAGCCTGTACAGTGTGCGCCTTAAGCACACGTGACGGAGTAACTCAAGTACGTGCATCACACTTATCCAACTTTTGCCGGGTCAAATTGAAGATCGACCTGTGCATCGTATGCGACACGTCAGGCATAAAATGCTGTCACCAAAAGCGCAGGCCCTTATCCGAACATCTAGGCGCAAGCTCAGTGATGATGAAGAGTCTTGACCTAACGAACACAGGATGCCAGATTAGGATCGCAAAAAACCCTTTCGAAGTTCAAAGCGCAGTCTCACCCTGCAAAATGCCCTGGCTTTGGTAGTCAAAGTCACTTGCCTTGCTGTTGGCAATGCGGGACCGGCAGGCCATGCCTAAGGATTACTCCTGTAGGCAAATTCAGCAGGCGCAGCGTGGTCTGTTCTTGAGGTTCCTGCTCTCGCTTGTCAAAGACCCTGATAGCCTTCGCTCTCACGCTAGCAACAATGCACGGATCCCTTGGTTTCACAAGCGCATCAAGTTCAAGCCTCAGGAATGCAGCATCATCAGCACTACATGGATGTTTAGTCAGTTCTGCGATTGGAAGCACGACCTCGGTCAGTTCGCTGACGGGTCAGTTGAGGAAGCTTGTGCTAGGCAATACGCCAATCCGTCCGGCGAGCAGAAGAGCTTCACCCTCTTCCTCAGACAGAATGTTCTAAAAAGAGTTGGTGACAGTCAGCGCCTGAAGGGCCAGGACACCGCGGAGGGTATGTCTGAGTATTTCATCGTGATTCCTGGTGGCATCGAGACTTTGGACGAGGCGTTAAAGGAGGTCTCAATGTCTGGTGAGCCATGCGCTTCCTGCACATACATGTCCCAAGATGCTATCGCTGTGCTCTCGAAGCCTGCTTTTGCTCTTGCTGTTGTCAGGGTGCAAGCTTCAGGTCAGCTGCACCTGGGATGCAGCTGCAGCTAGCTGACACATTCACTTGCTGCAGGGTTACCATCAATCAGCAGCTCGCCCTCAGAAGCCAGGACGTCATCCCCCCCACCGTCATACATTGACAGACCCCGTGTTGCAACACGAGGAGTGAAGAGAGCTGTTGCCCAGACACTGCAAGAGAACTACCCCAGCCCTCTCCCAGTAGCCAAACAGAAGGGTTTCAGAAGTGGCAGAGTCAGACCAGAAGGGCTCAGGATCCTTGCAGATGTCAGTGCAAACATTCTTCGATGAAACTGTGGGCAGTGGGACTGCACAGGTTACTGAAACAGTCACTGTCAGCATGATCATGATCTTCAAGTCTGACAAAGGTCACCTGGCAGCAGAACCAATGAACACAAACATGCTTGAAAGAAGGAAGATGCCTGTCAGGAAGTGGTTGTTGAGTTGCTGTCGAGCTCTTCTGCTTTGTCAGGCACTGCTATGGTAGTCTGGAGAGTCAAGAGATCGCTTTGAAGTTGTTGTGCGCTTTGGTACGCTGTTGCAGACTACCAAGTCATCCGCATGCTTGCAGGACCTCTTTTTGCCCCAAGTTTTGCTGCTGTAGAGTAGATGCGTTGAAGGCATTTCGATGTGCTTCACACAAGTGCAATGAACTTGACTGTAGATTTTGTAGTATAGCTTTTAGGACAAGACTGTAACAACATTGAATGTGTGTAACTATTGCTTGCGGGCTTGCATGAACCCATGGTGTCTGCCATGACATTACAGCACGCTGCGTATAACACACGATTCAGCTTACAGGAACATACAACTAGAGCAGCACTTTTGTATTTTGTCACGCCTCAGTCCGCAGTGCATGCTGAGCTGCAATCATTCCTGGCATCAGACGCACAGGTGGAGCTAGAGACGGGATGGGCTCCCTAGCTGACTGACCCAGCTTAGGCGCAACTGGCTTTGTGACCTGGTATACCCATTTGGAGCCGTCAAACTTGCTCAGCACCTGTAGCAAGACACTGCCTATTAGCACTTGCAGCCTTCAAAGCATGCTCTGCTGCGCAAGTCATACAGCACAACACTTCCGAATCCATTCCACCATTATCCACATTGCTGGCATGCACAATACTGCATGCCAACATTGCGTAAATCTGACTATGCGCGTGCAAAATCACTCAAACCAAACAGTTTTACAAAAGGGCTTGCAGACATGACACAGCTACTGCTCCTTTCTGCAATGCAATCGATTAAACATTGTAAAAAAAGGTTAGGCTGACCTCCTGAATGTGCTGCTCACGCTCCTTGACCTTGTGCATCCTCTCATAGTACTTCATCTGAGAGATGTATGTGGCCAAGTCTGTAGGCAGCTCCTGCATGCTGTTTGTGTGCATGGACCTGCAGGAACAGGCAGCACTTTGGGTCAAGAATGGCCTAAACACACATGCTTGCATGCAGGTGTTCATACTCAGACAAAGATTGAACTAAAGCAAGTCAAGCCATGCTGATGACCCAGTCAGTGTTACAAGCAGCAGCAACAGTCACAGCAGCATACAGCGAGTAGTAGGAGTTACAGCACAGCAGGCCCAATGCTCAATGAGCACCACTTGCAAGCATACATAAGCAGTCACTAGCAAATCACTATGCAGCTCGCTTTCCTCATTTGATACGCAGCTGCAGCAGCTGTTTGCACCTTTTGAGATGCCTGTGCTGTCTGCACCAATACTAAAGAGGGAAAAGACTACACCTTTTGGTGTCAATGTAATGAGAAGCCAAGTATCATACCGGGCTGCCCAGGGCCAGTACAATACAAGTATGTAAAGTAACATATCACAAAGGCAAAGTACCTGAAAGTGTTGTTAGTCATGCTAGATCCCTCGGCTGCCGGCAGGGGGTGACCATGAGTCAAGTACTTGAGCACCTCATGCTCAGGCAGGCTGCGAGTCATGGCAGCCACCTCCTGAGTGTTGTGCAGGCTTCGTGAGGACGCACTCACATCAGGCCTGCAAAACCAAACCAAACCCAATCATTCACTCATATGTTCATTCATTCATGCACGCATTTATTCATATACAAATTCACTCACTGACTCACTCACTCACTGGCTCACTCACTCGCTCACTCACTTACTCACTCACTCACTCATCCACCCACATGTCTTCCCCAAGGGTCAGGGATTTACAGGGCTGAGTAGCTCCCTGGATGAGCTGCTATTCTGGCAGTCAAAATATCGACAGTGAGCTTTTGATACGTCAGTGACCATTCCTATATGCTTGCTTGCCAGTACTGGGCCGTATCTAGCCAGTAGCACATCAGATTGCATGAATATCTACTCAAACTACTTTCACATGGCTGCTACATCAGCTACTGTATGGCAGACAGATACATGGCCAGGCACCAGCGCACAGACAGATGTCAAAACTGAGTGCAAATACACCCAGGGGGGAGGGGGGGGGGTGGCTGACCAGAAAGTGCAGCCTTGCAGATCCTTGTCAGCGTCCTGCTCCCTGGCTTCATGCACCTTCTGGTCACGTCGCGCCTGCCACGCCTGAGACCTCTCAATCACTGACCCTGCCCACTCCTCTGACAAGGGCCTCTTGTTCAGCTTGGGTGCAAAAGTGCACATCTGCAGAGGGCATTCATTCATCCACTCATGCATGTAGGACATCTAAGGACAACACGCAGAGTTCTCATCCATCCTTGCATCCGCTTGAGTCAGCAAGCTTGTGATTGCAAAAGGTTGGGAAGGCATTCGTACCTGCTGCCCTTTGTCAACATGCAACGCAGTGCAGTGCAGTGCAATGTAATGCAATGCAATGCACAGCTGTTGAGTGTAGGCTTCAGTGACACTCAAAACTCATACTTTGAACTCACACTCACACTCACACTCACACTCACACTCACACTCACACTCACACTCACACTCACACTGCAAACTCACCGCAAACTCAATCTCCTCACGCTGGCGAGGCAGATTCTCGAGGCAGAGTTGGCGATCCCTCAGAGTCACCTTCCCCAGCTGGTGCAGGTAGTTCAGCCGCCCCTGCAGGGGGGTGGGGCCCAACCCCTGAGTCTGCTCGTACACAGCTTCAGCCAGCTTCCTGCTGTGTGCATCCACTTGAGGACTGAAAGTCTCATGCTGCTCTGAGAGCCGCCTGCATATCACATACTCCTGTCTGAGCAGAAAATCTGCTGGCAAAGGTTGACTGAGGTTGTTGGTCGGTGTGACAATGTGCCATTGTCAAAAGGGCCTAGAGGAGGAAAAAGTCCATCTCAAGATGTGAATAGTGAGTTGATGCAGTTACAATGTGGAGAAAATAGCCCCCAGGAGTCCTTCAAGACAATCAAGTCCGAGTGTGCTCTGTCCAATCCTGGATCACTTCTGTTCTGCCGACAGTTCAAGCCTCAAGCCCAGGTATGCTAGCTTTACTCATTCAAT